>Ga0209208_10000655_pt1 | contig 46142 bp, 25 predicted proteins | sample S1TSphfallax_3_FD_187694 | JGI IMG/M metagenome (GOLD analysis project Ga0209208, IMG submission 187694) | Host-associated microbial communities from peat moss isolated from Minnesota, USA - S1T2_Fd - Sphagnum fallax MG (SPAdes) (version 2) | ecosystem: Host-associated > Plants > Peat moss >...
CAAAATCAGCTGTCTAGAAGGTTTAACCCTAAAACCCTAGTTGTAGGAATTTGCACCCTTGACTACAACTTCGGTGCATGTATTTAGTACATTGACAACATGGATTTAGTTGTAGAAAATCAATAACCTCCCTAATACCTATACTAGTTTGAACTTTGAGAATTGATTTTTATTAAGGTAGCCTAGTAGCTGCAAGGTGATCCTCTTTATGTTGTGGACGCTCTTGTGTTATATAAGCATCATTCATTGTTGCAGGTATATTTGGGACAACATTGTGGCAAGTTGGTTTTATCTTGGAACACTCTCACTGGTAACTTGACTAGGAGTAGTCAAGTTACTTCCAAAATCCATTGGAATTCTCTTTGTGTAGAATGATACATAGTGGAAATTGATGTTCTGTGCAAGTCAAGTGACTGGTCGGCCAGATTAAACCAGCACCCTTGAGTGCACCATGCAAGATGGATAGTATGTGAAGTGTAAAGACTTTTGGGTTTTATTCCTATCCCATAGCTAACCACCATGGGACGTTTTAACCATCCACATGGATCTACATAGCTGACATAGTCACCAAGTACCTTACCTACATACATAATAACCACTTACATTCCCTAACCCAACATTTGATACTCACCCTCACCCACTTACCAATGTTGGCAGGTACCCACTTTGGCAGCTAAGAACTGCTGGTTCTGGTTCAACTTATAATTAAGTACCCAATTGAAACCAGGTTTGATTTTCAGAATTAGAGCACGAACCAGAATCTGATTTTATTTTCATAGAGAATTGGACCTTGAACTGGGTTCCCTGTTCTATTAGGTGTGACCAGAAGGGAGGGGGGGGTAACCAGAGGTTTAGGGTTTGGGATTTAAGGTTTAATCAGAGATTAATCAGCAACTAACCACTGGTTCTAGTCCAGTTCTGACACTAGGTCCGATTTCCACAATTGGAACCCAGACAGAAATTAGGATTTATTTTGTGAAGAATCAAACCATTTATGCCTGTGGAACTGGAACCTGAACCAGGATTTTAGGAAAAAAAGTGACAAGACCTGGGGATTAACCCGAGGTTATCTGGCAGTTAACTTTTGATTCTAGTTTGGTTCTCTCACTGGGTCTGATTTTTATAATCAGAACCAAGACCAAAATTGAATTTTGTTTTTCTATTTGGAGGCGTGGATCTGGAAGTAGACTCCTGGTTCCATTTATATGCAAAGCCAGAACCAAGCTAGTGTTAGGTTATTTAAAAAAATAAAACCAGAGGTTCTTCATAAAAGCAAAGAACCACCCAACACTGGTAGTTACCTTGGGTTTCAAAATTCAATATATTACCTTCCATTTTTGCCTTACCTACAAACGAAGCTCATGTACTTACCTACTACATTTGCTGCACTCAACTTTCCTACCCACCCACTCACTTACTTACTTATCCACCTTTCTACCTACCTAACACTTATATGATGTCAACATTGAGAATATAACAAAAATTACAAATACTAAAAACCCATAATTGACATCTATTTTATTCTCCTTTTAATCCTTGTCTTCCATGCAAGTATTGCATTTTGTGAGGTTACCTCACACAATTCAATACTTACATGTGGTCTTTTTCTTTTTTTTTGAAATTATTATTTAATTATTTTTCTCTCTATTTTAAATTTTTCTCATTGTGGATGCACACTTTGTGCTCATATGTGGGTATTGCAATATTGACCCAAAAACTCAGTTCATATTGTGAGATCATATGTAGGTATTGCACTAAAACCGTTATGTTTATTGAGATGTTATGTGTGGAGTACGAAAATATTATAATATGCCACAAACTTATAATTTATATTTTCAAAGAAAAATTCAAGCATTTCATTAATGCATTACTTGCATTCATTGTTTGAAAAAGAGTATAAATTTGTAGTAAGACATACATGCATATATTGATGTTAAACTAACATACATATATCAAAACTCAAAATTGCATTTTGCAAAACTATGTTAAAAATGTTCAAACTATCAAGTTCATATTTTGAAAAAAAAAACAACACATTGCAATCCATTGCAAGGAGTCTTAGAATGTGACTAAAGTAAAAATGTTTCAAACTTACTAAAAATATTTAGATATGGAGATAAAAACTTCAACTCCTTGAGCTTCTATATCCATTGCATGCATGGTGCTTTACCACTCCTATGCAAAGGAACATAAGGATGTTTAATATAAATAACAAAAAAAGATAAAGGGAATTGAAGATCTAATAATTGTTGTTTCTTCTTTATGCTCTTCAAATTTTTATTCATTTTTATTTATTCTTGTTCACTTCCTTTATTTTCCTCACAAACTCACCCCAAAAAATAAATAAATAAATAAATAAAATCAAGAAAAGAGAAGGTGAATAAAAAAAAGATCTTTTTTTTTCCTATTGCCTTCTTCTTTTTCTTCACAAACCAAAATAAATAAATAAATAATGAAAGGGGACAATGAAAAAGAAGTTTTTAATTTTTTCAGAAAAAAAAGATTACAAGAAAGGAAAGGGGAAAAGGGTACCTTTCTTTTTCTTCTTCCTCTTCACAAACCCCCCACCAAAAAAATCAAAAAACAAAAGAAAGGGAAAGGAAGGAACCTATTTTTTCTTTTTCGTCTTCCAGAGCTACTTCTTCACAAACTAACCAAACAAAAAACAAAGGAAGAGGAGTAGGTAGGATGGGTTTAGTTTTGGGTGAGTGTGCGGGGGAGGGAGTGGGAAAAAATCCAAACGAGAGGACCAAATTTTTTCTTTTTTGGACTGAATGGGGTTTCTTCCTGAGAGCAAATCCCAGAATAGATCAAATGGGACTGGTGCATTGGTGGGTGCTGGGTCACAACAGCCATGGAGGGTAATAGAACTCTCTAAAAGGTGTTGAGGGCCTTCCAATGGGTGGGGTTACTCTTATGAATGCAAAGCATGTGGAAGCAAATCTCATCAAGCCCTGATCTATTCCTCCTCATTAGATCAGTCCCAGGCAACAATTTGTAGTTCAAAATTCACACACTCACTCATCAAACGCAATTCTCCAGAACTTCAACTACTTTATATAAATCACTTGCCAGCTTCGTCTGCTGGAGGAGACGATGTAGATTTGTATATTCAATGTCACTCTAGAGGGTGGAATTGTTCCTTCTTTATTTTTTGGAGGGAATTTTGTGTAGAGATTTTCTTTTCTTGAAGCTGCTTCACAAGGATAATGTCACTGTCTCAGTATTCATGTTTCAGGTTTACTCATCAGGTTGGGATCAGAATTGAACATCCATAGCTGGAATGCCAAAGATTGTGAATAAGGTGTGCATTGCACTAGTACATGAACATTCTAGTTTGAGCTTGTTTATCACATATTACAACCAAATCAGGAGGTTGCCAAACTATGCATAGAGGACCAGCTCAGCTATGGAATTCTAGTAATATCTATAACATATACCAAACAATCCACCGCATGCCTTCTATGAGGACTTACAACTTAGTACTCCAGCCATGACTGAAATTGTGACCCATGCACAACTAGAATACAATTGCATATAGCAAATCCAAGTTATACTTAGACTACAACCCATCTTAGCAATCTTAAAGCTATCAGCCCCTGAGTTTAGACACAACAAGAGAGAATGTGCTTTTCTCACACAAAAGGCTGGAGCCCATGACACATGTGACATAAACTTTGTGGTTTCATCCATTATAAGGGGTGATGTGTTATGTTTGTTGTGTCATATGTTACATTAAAATTACAACTTCGTAAGTGATGGCACCCGAGTACCTGTCTCCTCTTAGGATTTGTACATGTGAAATATATCTAGAACTATTTCCAGAGTTGTATATGAATGCTTGAATATTTTTGTTACAAATGCAAATTTGATTAACTTTGGACGTTATTGTATTGGGCAACTTTAGAACTCCCTAGTACTGTGTGGCAAATTTAGCAACTGATATTATTAGTTTTTCCAGTTTGAATATATTGCCTCCAGTGCTAATCAGTTGGATCAACTTTAGCTTTCGATTAGACTGGATCAGCTGGATCTTATATGTCAAAAGTCTGCTGTGGCACTGCAAATTCTCAAAAACACCCAGTTGCTCGATCACAAATGCAGCAATTTGTAACAAGAAAAAGATATCATTGAAAGTTTTGTACTGAGCAGAATACAATGTAACTCAAGCACCACATTTTCAACCAGGACATATGTACCATAGACAACTTCCTTCATCTGGAACAATGCCAATTTCACTTGAGGCTCAAAATAGTCAAGTTACAAAAATAGTTGAATGCCCTTAATTCTTGTGGAATAAGTCTCGTTATATTTCAAATAATTTTTTTCAAAAGATTATGAGAATGTCACCAAATACAGAGTATGGCATTCTTTTTCAGCAGCCCCAAATATGAGGAATGCTTATATTAAGGTCTGGGGTGGGAGATTATGTCATTTTGTTGACCACATTATGTGACATAATCTTCCACTGATGATCATACACTTGTAATAGTGCAAAAAGCCTCTGTTAAACATGAATCTTTTAAAGAATTGTTGAATCTGCCATCCCTTAACGTCATGGAATGTTCTTGCCCTTGCCCATTATGTTTGGGTGTGTCATCGATCTCACCAGAACACACTCGCCTGGTGCCTTACCCAACATAATGGGCAGGGGCTTGATCATTACATAGTACATTTGAATTGAAATGAACAGCATACAAAAAACATTGGGAGTACAAATGTAAAAAGGGTACTCAGGTCAATAGCTGACTCAACAGAAGTATCCTGTAAGTGGTTATGCAAAATTCAGACATTTTCTTGATGCATTTCACACATTTCAGTATACACTTTGGTTCCTACTAGTTTTCTAGCACTGGTTGGACTTTTACGTCATCAACCCTGCAATCAGGTGGAGAATAGTTCAGCAAAAGGTTTATCTGGTACTATGCAATCTCAACAAGAACCTCACAGACTTTGTCCTCACAATTTGGTTTCAGCGCAGGAGTAATGGCACACTTGTTCTATAGCCCGTACATTATCATATGTCATTGCAAGATCCCATTAGAAAGCTCTGATGAACAGATCAATTTCAGCTTTTAAAGCAAAAATACTTTCTCCTCAAAAATGCTTACAGTTCAACTTTTATCTTCAGAGTGGAAAAGGTACCAAACAACCAAAAATGTTATATTGTTGATAGTTGAAGTAGTATGTGTAAAGCTTCACACTGTAGCTATTGATGGATGCTTGCATTCCTTTTTATGCTGGAGTTTCATATTAGTGTTGTTTAGTTCTTGAATTTCAGCAGGTTTAGGTCAAGTTATAAGGAACCGCCTGGTTTGAAGAAGGTTTAGATTCTTTAGATACATAAATATAGTTTTTATTGAAAAAAAAGTAAAAATTTGATTCTACATGTTAAACAAGTTATTGCATTGATTGGTTGTACATAATTTTTATGAACCTCCATTTTCCATTTAATTAAAAACAAATTTAGAATGGTTCTGGTTCCAGTTCCACAAGATAATGGAACCCTTGGGTCTGATTTTTTTCCAATAAAATTCAAGTTTGAGTTCTGGAAATCAGACTTGGTTCCTAGCAGTAAGTTCTGAAAATTGCACTTAACCCCACAGTTGCAAACTTTTTTTCCCCAAAAAACATTTATTTTCAAAAATTCTGGTTCTGATTCTTGTTCCAAAACTGAGTCTGAAACCAGTTTTAAAATTTCATGAAATTTGTTGGTGACATCTTAGGGGTGACAACAAATAAAACTTTGGTGACCACTATCTCTGGTCACATTCAATATTGGCTATAGCTTACATGGCACATTGCTAAAAAGATTCAACTAATTGGGTGCAAACAAGATAATAAGAGCTAAATCCATGTGCTTGGCTGACTACTTATTCTTTAAGAAAATTTAAATTTTTATTGAAAATTTTAAAATGTTGACCCAAAAATAAGTTGCAAAACATTATAATGTAATTTTTTTAAAAAAAAAATCAATCTCCCCCAAAATAAGAATCTTTAGATTCACCTAACCAAATGGGATTCTACAATGCACCATGGAACAAAAGCCCAATCAGAACAATAAGATGACAAAACTGAATTACCACTAATTTTAGTTAGGCAAAAAATTGCAAAGTTGCGATGTGTGATACAGTAAGATATGAAATAACATGAATAGAAAAGGAAGCAAGAAGCATACGCAAGACATGACTTTTGCTTTTTCCTCACACACTAAGTAATAATGACTATTGACCATATTGAACAGTTTCTTTGGCAAAGAGGGTTGAATAAAAAATTGAACTCTTTGAGAGGGAGTATGATTAAGGCCAATCAAACAGATTTTAGGACCCAGCACCTGTCAATGCGCTGTCCATTGGAAATCCATTATGACTCAGTTGTGGATAAACAAACCACAACCCAGTTATCAAGGTGAAACCCTAAACACTAAAACCTATTCTGTAAACCCTCCTACTTCTGCCTCCCTTCAAAAATATCACTACATATGTAAAGGTGCATACACACTTGGCATCAGGGACTCTAGGGTAGAGTCCCATAACACCATGCTAGCTAGCCATTTAGGACTTAAACCTAGTTGCCATGAAAATTTTATGTTAAGCTAGCATTCACTTAACATTGGGTGGCACCTAGGATGCCATCTAGATTTTCATTTAACCCTCACTTAACATCAAGTGTGAATGCACCATAAGTGGGTAGGTGTGATAAGTAACCAGGTAGGGAATGTCAGCAACCTGGGTAGTAGGCATGTAGGCAGTAGGTAAGACACTTGATGGATGCTGGATAAATACTTGCATGTGCATGGTTTGTACAGACTGTGGTTAGCTATGGGATAGCAATAAACCAAAAAGAGTTCACTGCCTACACACCACCATCCATTCTTCATGGTGTGCTGGTGGGTGCTGGTTCACTCTGGCCCAATCAATCAAGTACTTCTCATGCAAATACATGTATGGAAATAGTAGGTGTCGTGAAGCATTTACAGGGGGACTTTCTCTAGATTCTTTAGATACAACATTGCATTTTCCCTAGTAGATTCTTTTGGAAAAGTAATGATTTTTTTTAATGTGGTGATTTTTTTTTTCTATTTTTCAAAAATAATTGAGGAAAAGTGGGAAGATGCTTTTTGTTTGTTTCTGATTTCAGCAATAAATCATCACTTTTGCAAAATTAAAAAAGTTGACCAAAAAAATACCATTGAGAGCGGTCAAGAGAGTTACCAAACTCAATAAACTACACAAGATTAGGCAGGGGCTTCCTGCACTTTACTTCAAAGAAATAAAAAAGAAGAAAGCCTAATTTGGCTATAAATGTGATCTAAATACTCAAGAAACTATTGGAAATTTGGAACTTTTTTTTGAGAACCAAGGTAATTATTTTAATATTCTAGCTAGGAAATGGAAAGACAAACTTCTGCATCTCAATACAAAGAAATCTCAAATAGGTATCACCAAAGTGGTAGATAGAACCAGAAAGGTAGGTTGGGATCAACCTTTCTTTTGCTGAAAAGCAAAGCTAAATATCAAAAAGTTAAAAAATGAAGTGAATTTGAAGGTTTTTCAATCAGCAAAAGTGAGAGAAAAAATTAGTAAAAATCACCAGATATTTATATTTGGTTTTCAGTGTGTAACCAAAAATATAGAAGGATGATTAAAGTTCCATACTTCAAATACGGTTTACAGCCAGATCTGGCTAAATATTCCAAGGGATGATCGCCAATTTTTCTACATCTTCCTGATCCTCACTTTGTCAAAAAGCAAAAAGTCCTAAAAAAAAGACTAATGTGACAAAATTCTTGAGTAAAATTGGGATGATAACTTACATGGGAAAAAGGAGAGAATAACTTCACATGCAAAAGGGATCGATCATGTGGCAGGGATCCCGTAAAGGAGGAGGAAGTACATAATTTCATACTGTATACATAGATGCTACAGCGACCCGGGTGGTAGATAGGGGTGTTTTAGATTGTACAAACAAGAGGTGCTTGCACAATTTAGACACTTGACAACAACATGAACAATGGCATCCATAAGTATCACTCAATTGCAAGTGCTAAAATTCTTACTTTAACATCATGTCTCTTGCCTCGAGGTGGGAACAGGGGTTGTATCTTGACAGTAATTAAGGTTTAGTGTTACTGTACAAGTAACACTCTGGCCTGAGAGCATTGCATGGTGTAAAGCATGCTTTGGTGAACTATGAAGAATCCAAATTGTCAACGACAAAGGACAATTCCTGATGAAGAACCAGAACTCCCTCCAAGGAGATGGGAGGGAAATTCTGTTTTATAACACCCACTCCTAGTAATGTTAAAAACAAACCGGATGCAAACGTTTTATGATTGCTAATACCAGTGTTGAGTGGATATCACCAGTTTTAGAGATCAAGATTCAGTTCCAGTGTGTTTTTTCCAGGTTTTGAAAAGAAAGCCTGCTGGTGGCCCGCAACTATTGAGCCCTGTTTTTTCAACTAGCATAAAATGATGATACATGTCAAAATGACTGATCAGTTCAGGCCAGTTCTTTGCACCCAGTTTTAAACTATACAAAAAGAAGCACAATTTAATATTTTACATACAAAGTTCCAGGACTAAGAATCAGCATGTGTGAGGTAGGGTACATATGTATAAACATGTGTGGATTTATTTAGTCTTGGAACCTTCTTTAGTCTCCTTCGGAAGTACATAGTTCCTTCAAAAGATGTATAAAAATAATGTTTCATGTCTTGTGCATGCATCAATGGTGGAAAAATTGGTACATATTTGGGATTTTTAATCTGCCACTTTGACAATTTAGGATGGGTGATCCTTTTGGAGTAAAAAATTCAAGTAGGGTAGAATTGCCCATCATTGATCATTACCCTATGATTAAAAACTTCTATAGATCTTTGCTTCATTTTGAGTGATTTAAAATGTTATGAGAGTGCTACCGCAAGCTTTAGAAATCATCTTTGAGGTGCAAAGGAAAAGGAGTAATGAAAAAATAGCAAGAAGAAAAATAAGCTTTTCAACTTACAAAACGCATTTTTCTTCTTATTTCTTCTCTTTGGACCCCTCCTACTTTCAAAGCTTCTAACTTTCTCATTTCTTGTTCATTTTTTAAACGATTTAAAGTGCTATAAGAGTGCCATCTTCAGTTCTATAAATCATCTTTGAACTATAATAGCAATAGAACAATATACAAATAATTTATGGGGTGTTCGAGAATCAGCTTTGTAATGTTATGTGGTTTGTTTTTTTTCAGTCCTTGACCCCTGCTATTACTGGGGGGGGGGGGGGGGGGGGGTTTTTTTTTTTTTTTTTTTTTTTTTCTCTGGTTTCTAATTTTTTTTTGAAAAAAAATAGTACATCAAATGCACCAAGAGGAGGCATTCAAGTTTTATTTGGACACTAGACACAATAAAACCCTTCCCTTGGATTCAGCTTGCCTTAAATGCTTAACTATTCACTCATCAACCATTCTACCCTAGTCCAAGACTTCTTCAAAATTGGTAGCAAATGTGTTTTACATAAATGGGCTGTTAATATCAGTTCATTTCAATCTATTTGGATGATTGATCGATTTTTGTGAAAGTAATTGCCCCAATATGTGGACAAAAAGAAAGGGTGTCAACTTTGAAAACATGTCGATAACAAAAGCCTAAGCACAAGCCTTGAAGTTTATATTGTGACATCATCTTGCCACTAACATTATGAACAACAAATGAAAATAACTTACTCTAAATATCTAGCCAAACTACAAGGACATTATTGAATTAAATCACACCAAAACATCTCTCTTCAACTATCATGGTCTTCATTGTGGTTTCTTTACACATTGACACCCACCATGCATTACACAAGGATAAAGTTAGAGGACTTCCCCATATTATGTGGTTCAACCATAATTAATAAGTGTCTGTTATCCATCTCAGTAGGCTTGTATTGTCACATGGACTTACCTAACTAACAATACTACACCCAAGAGACAAGTAAATATCATGCCAACTCCAAACCCCTAACCTTGGAAGACTAGATTAAAAAAATGTGTCACTAAATAGCATTGCAACTTCACAAAATGAACAAATTCCTCTTGACAATGCTACATTAGCTATTGATTGAAAATTCTTTTGAAGTTTTCACACATACAAGTTTCACTTTCCATCACTCAACCCTTATAACATAAAATTTCCCAAGTAATATACCAAAACTTGAAATAAGGAACATCGCCATACCAACTAATAAACCCCTAGAGATCATCATCACCTCCAACCATGCCTTTACACTAAAAGCATTTAATGTTATTCCTACATTCTACTTTAATTCTCCATGCACACTAGAACCAAGTCGGAGAACTTGAACAAAAAACACAATCTTGCTATGAACATTCATTTCATAAATGTTATTCTCCTCACTCACAACAACAAAAAAGGTTAAACTTTCTTTAACTTTCATCCATTTTTCAATCTCCCTAACCTTGTCCCACATCATCTTATTGTACATGTGTTACCTCTCCCTCAAAGTCGCTTCATTCTCTACCAGAATTTTTTTTCCAAAAATAAACAATTATATCCAATCAATTTCACCACAGATCGATTGTTTCAAATAATCAATGTAGCCTTCACCAATCTATTGAAAAGCCAAAAATGAAAATAATCTCCTCTCACTTCACTCCAACACACATTTAAAAATGAAACCCTAAACCCATGGATCACCAATGCTAAAAGCCAATGTGATTCCATAACTATACATTCATCATATTCCAAACATATTAAAACCTTAACTCAAATTTATAATTAGATTTGTAAGCAATTAACTTTTAAAGTTGATAGGAATTTATAAAACAATTCCAAATTTCTCAAGAATATTGGGTGGTGAAGATCTTCAAAAGGATTAAGTAAATGAATAATGACAATTTATGTAAAGATCACATTTTTTTTAAAAAACCTACTACAATTAGTGATGAATCATTACTCAAATCAAAGGTCTAAACATGACAATTCATTTTTCTTTTATAAATTGCAAAATAAACGTTTCAAAATTGTGAATTTTCATGTTTTTTTAGTTTTCTCTGAAAATATTTCAACATGTTCCAAATATTCACCCAAAAAATTTGAAAAAATATTCTTTATCTTTTGTTTACAATGGTTGGATTTGAGTTCATTTTTATTTTATTTCTCCATAATTAAGTATTTATGTTAATCAAATATTGGACCTCTACACTTGTAATTAAGGTTTGTTTTACAAATTTTATACAAAAAAACATTTTGACAATTTTTTTCAAAAAATTAACAAGATGAATCAAATTTACTTTAAGAAAAAAAAGACCATAGAAACCTAATAAAACAATTAGTTCTTTTTCAAAGCTAGGACTTGAAATGGAGTTGTTACCTTATTTTAAACATGTTCGAGTTCTTTAGGTGGATAAAAACACTTTTGTTATAAAAAATTATAAACTTAGCATTACATTTTAGGCAAGTTATTGGAAATTTTGATTGATTATACATAAGTAGTACTACATAATCAATATCTTGAACCACAACACTATTGAACAACTAACATTAGTTTTGAATAAAAATATTTTATGTTTTTTTTATTAATTTATATTATTCAAATTAAATTAAATTATTTAGATTGAATTATACTTCAGATTAAATATGACTAATATTATATATATATATATATAATTGATTTATGATCCATTAATTAATAATTTAGGTGGATAAATTAAATGGATTCATATGTGTAAATTAGAAGTTAGAAATAAAATTATGATATGTTAGAAAGAAAATTTTAATATAAATTCCTAGACCAAATGACAATTTAAAATATGAAAGTTTTATTTTATTTATTCATGTGTCAGCCATAAAGGTTTTTTCATTTAAAAATTATGTGGGTGTAGTCACAATACAACGAGCCAAAAAGGGTGTTGGACCACCAAAAAAAAATTTGAAATTGGATAAATATTTGTGTTTTTCCATTTAAAACCATGCCAATCATGGCAAGTTATTATTTTTTCGTTCATATGAATGTTCAAAAATTCAAACCAAGAATCCATTTGATGAAATTTTAAGTTTAAGTTTTGATTTAGGACCTCAAAAAATGCATAGCAACGTGTTGGACATGATTTAATTTTGCAAAGGACTATCAAAAGGATTCATATAATAAAACATATTTGATGGGAAAAAAATTAGGAGGATAAAAACCTATTAACCACATTAAAAAAACATTCATACCTTAAAATATGTGGAATTCTAAAACTTTAAAAATTCAAAGAACTTTCCAAAATTGATCTAGAATTTTGAAAATCCAAAAATTATGAAAAAAAACATGTCATGTATTGGAACAACTATAAACATTTATTATAACAAGTTGTAAAAAAAATTGCTCCAAAATTCCTTCATATGAATAAGTTTTTTGGGGAAAAAGGACATGTAGCCCTTGTTTTAAGTAATCATGTTCGTTCATTGTATCCTATTTGCACCCATGTGTTTGACTTTAATTTTTTCAAAGTATGATTATTGAAATGTTATTCAACAAAAGAATTCAAAAAAAAAATTTGAACTGAATTTACATTTAAAATATATATATATATATATATATATAGTTGTATACATTATCAAAGGAAATTTATGAATAAGTTTTCAATTTTTTCATTTGGACAAATTATCAATAAGATACAACTTATTAGATTTGAATTTTGTGTAATGTTTAAATGAAGTATGGTCTAAATAGAATAAACATTAAATTAATTATGGAACAACTAAGGTGCCTTGGTAATAAAGGAGTTGAACTCCATCCTTGGGGTCCAAGGATCAAACTTCACAAATGACATGTGTTGTGGTCAACATTGGAATATTGAGTAAATATTTCATACCTACCTAGATTACCTAGATTAAATGGTTACCTTGACGAGCCTAAATAGGTAGATTAGATGGTTTATTTACCCACTTAAATTAGGTTTTAAACTTAATTTAGGTGGTGAAACGTGTCAACAATTGATAGGATGAAAATAATGAGATTAAAAATAATTGAAATAAAAATGCATGTTATTATTTATATTATATATAATAAATCCATAATAATAAATATTATAAATTAATAAAATAAAATTTCCCAAGTTTTTGGGTTCAATTTGTATTAATAAAAAGTTATTAAACTATCATTAATGATTTCACATATGTCCTAAATGACTAAGGATGATATTTGCCACATCATGTTCTAAATTACTATAATTCTAAATGATTCATTTTTAATGACTTTAGGGCTATTAGTCATTATTGTTTTTTATGATTAAAATACTAGTCATAAACTTAGTCATATATTTGAAGATTTTTATTAATCCTACAACACATTTTTTATGTGGCAATCTAGGTATTTGGTGAAGATTTTGTCGTAACATGTGTAATTAAAATTGAATCACATCATAAATTTTCATTATGTTAATATGACATTGGTGCACATTTGAACAATTCAATGGTTGAATAAAATACATTTTTAACTTGTAAGAACTTGTCACAAAAACTATAATTTAACAAAAGGATTGAAAAATACTAGTTTTAAAAAGACTTTGTTAATGAAATTTTGCACATACAAAAACACTACAAGAAATCATGGTTTTTTTTATTGGGAATTTTGGTAAAAAACCCCCATACGGTTTTTTTGCCCCCCTATCCAACTTGACCAAAATGCCATTTTGGATGAGTCATTTTAGACTCGACTATTTTGACTTGATTGTTTTTTATTAATTTTTTTTATTGGGTTTTTTCTACTATTTTTTTTATTGAACCATCATGACAATAATATAATTTGGGCATTGACTAGAATTATACATTATTTAAAATTTAAAATTAACATGAAAATATTAATTTATCAATTACTTAGCCTACCTAATCAACCTAATTAATAAACCTAATAATTAACGTAAGAAAATAATTTAGTTATTTACCTACTAACCCTATGTCTTAACCCTAAACTATGCCACCTAGCTTAGCCACTTAGGCTAAGCCAAACCCCATAAGCTAGGTGGTCTAATAGGCTCTACAAACTATACTACTTAATTAGGTCACCTAAGTAGCTAAAATAGTCTAAGTTATAAGTGTGGGACCTTGAACTCCTCACCTTCATATTGAAAAGTCAAGATTTTAACCATTGCACCACCACCCTAGAAGGTGATTTTCTTGGATAACATATTGTAATTAACATAATTTTGGACCAACATATTATACTACATGAACTTGATTTTTTTACACTACTTACATAAATAGGTAGGTTATAGATAGGTTAGTTTAAGTAGATAGGAGGTACTTATTAATAAATGCATGGACCTACATAACATGTAGGTTATAATTTACTAGGCCTTAAAGGTACATACCTAGGGTCTATGTTTGTATCTACTTAATAAGCTACCTATGTTTATATGTTATTTAATAGGTTACATAGGTACCTATTAGCCTATTAATAGACCTAGCCTAGTTATTAAGAAGGTTTAGGCCTAAGCTACCTACTTAATAAACTACGATACCTACTTAGTAAGCCTACATGGCCTAAGCTAATTTTAATACCTACTTAATAAGCCTACATGGCCTAAGTTAATTTAGTTACATACTTAGTAAATTTAAATAACCTACGTTAAGTTATGTACCTACCTAGTAGGCCTAGGTGGCTTAACTTAAGTTAGCTACATATTTAGTAGGTTTAAGTGGCCTAGGTTAGGCTACGTATCTATTTTGTAAGTCTAGGTGGTTTAAGCTACCTAACTAAGCAGTCTAATTAAGTTATTACTTAATAGGTGACCTGTTAACCTATTAGTTAAGTTAGGTTAGATAAGCAATATAAGCCTAGCCTAACCTACTAGCTATGTTAGGTTAGGTAAGTAGCCTAGATTTAATAAGTAAGTTAAATCATCATATGGCTCATTTGATTAAGTATTAAATCATAATGGTCAATTTCACTATAGGTCAAATCAATATGGCCAATTTGATTAAGCGATGGCCTTTTTTATGGACAATCATTTTGACCAAATCTTGGACTTAACACTTGGTAAAAAATTGTCATTTTAGTCAAATGTACTGGTCAAATGTAACATGTCCTTTCATGCTCCAAACCATTAGTTAAAATGGACATACCCTTTGGTCAATGTGGACACTTCAATCAAGATAGCTTTTTGAAAAGCCTAATTTTTTTAATACTTAAATACATTGACCATTTTTCATAAAACTTTTAAGTTTTTTTTAGAGTAATGATGTTAAATATATGATAAATAATGTTCGATAGTACATTATGTTATGATAATGTTAATGATTATGATTTTTTTTAATTGTAAAATGTTCTATAATTAAATATGTAATTGGGTAAAGTGATTTTAATCATTCTAAAAAGATAAAATGAAAATCTTAAATGAAAAATGAAAAATTGTTATTAAACAAAGTTTTTTAAATAACTTTTATTAAACTATTGGTGTACAATTACATAAAGGAAAAATTATGAATTAATCACATATTTGGTTTATATAATTTGTCTTACTTTTAAACCCCCAAATACACTAAAAGAAATTTGAAAATAAACAACTACAATTTTAGTTGTGAAAGACAAGATTTTATCATAATGGACACATGTGAGTACAAACCCTATAGTTGCTTTGGATAAGTTACAAAAGACAACTAATTGCAAAAAAATCTATGTGACATGTATAATCACACCGATAGTTGCATATCACTTGCGACTATAGGGATTTTTCATCCATTGATTAGTCATAGGATTATGCAACTATAGATACTACATAAAATATTGGGCAACATTTTTTTAGTGATTAAATTTAAATGATTTAATATGTTTTAAATCACATTTATTAAATACATTATTTACATTTGTAAAAATTATGAAATATTCATATTATTGGTAATTTCATAAATTTTCAACCTATAATCTATCAACACATGTCACTACTTAGGCTAAGTTAAAAACCTAATTTGGGTAGCTAGCTATGCCATTTAGTATAGGTACACCTAGGTAAGCCTAGGTAAGCACCTAGGTTAAGTGACCTAACTATGTACGGTACATTTGGTCAACATACCATCATTAACCATTACTATGTCACTATGAGGTTTGATCCTTAAACCCCAAGGATGGATACCAACTCCTTTATAATCAAATCACCCTGTTTGATGTGAAAATATAGTGGAGTGCATTCTATTTACCCCATACTTGACTTTAAAAATTACACAAATATCAATATCAATATTTCATATTTTATTGATATTTGTTCAAATGGATAAATTTAATGTTGATTTTTAAAGTACTTTCAATGACATACACAATTAAATATACTTTTCTTCCAAAAATTTACATTAATTTGAATAATTTTTTTCTAAATTTTGTTAAAAAGAATTACATTTCAATGATGATTCATCGGAAAAACATTTCACACATGATTTATAAATATAAAATATTCTACAATGAATATTAATTAATAATTAATCAAATATTTATCTCCCACATATTAATCTTTCATTTAATTAAAAAAATATTATTACAATGTGATTATAATATGTATCATAATTTTAATTGATTCACATATAATTTTTATAAATGGATAATATACTTATCACATTTCAAAAAAAATAAAATCTTAAAACATCAATTATGGTGATGTATGATATTTTTTTATGTTTTAAATTATAATCTAAATCAAACTTAGTAATGTTAAATAATTAATGAATTTGATGAAATTTTAAGTTTTTTTTTTTTAGAAATGTAATGTTTAAATTTTATTTAAAATTATGGTAAAAGTCTTATGATCAAATAAATGATATATTTCTTCGACATCTTAAACCTCTATTTGATTAAAATTTATATCATATTTGATGAAGACTATACAAAGTTGTAGTTTTACCAATAAAATTTAATTTACGGACATAATATATAAATAAATAATCATCATATAAAATATCTATAAATAAATCATAAGTCAAATATTATTTTCAAAATATAATAATTTGTATTGTTAATGTCAATAAATAGTTCAAAATACCAATAAATAGTTAGACACAAGTTGATTATCAAACAAACATTATAATTCCAAAGATGCCAAATATGTTTTAATCATCAAAATATTGTAAATGGAAAAATTATTGGCCACAGTTGCTAAAATAGCTATGAGCAATTGTGAAAACAATTAAATTTTCATCCATTCAAGGATCCAATTACAATATTGGATGAAAAATGTGCACTTTCATTTTACCTTTCCATCCAAACATGTAATAGTCACAAATTAAAGTCACATTTGTGACTTCATTTGATTATATCAACATTGTAGTTGCATATGTGACTAAAATAGTTGTATATAGATTACACACATTTACAATTAAAATGACACAAAGGACTAACCTAACTATAGTTGTAAAAACAATTGAATTGAACACTAGTTGCATTTAATGTCATAACCATATGGTTGGAATGGACAAGATTTCTTTTAGTGATAAACCATATGTGATTTTAAAAAAAATCCAAAATGACTAAAATTTTATGTATTATTACTTTTGATACTATATTTATTTACAATTTTGACACAAAGTGTGTACATCATAACATGGAAACACCCATGTATGTTCTTTTCATCCATGTAAAGAGAGGTTATGGAAGCATTCATCCATGAGTAGAGGGTTATGTTATCATTGGGCTATTTTTGTTCTTCATATTAGTTGGTAAGTCAATAATGATAGTTAGGTAGAAGGTTATGGATTCAAATTGAAGTCTTGACATTTAATCAAAGTGTCAAATATCATGGGACAAATGGTTATGAATTGATTATCCTTGTTTTTTACAACATGAAAAGTCTTCACCTATAAATTTCCCAATGCATTCACATGTAGGGTAAATATGCCCCCCACCAAACATCATTCAATATCTGAATGTTGGTCTAATGTAATCCAATGTTGGTGAATGGTTACATGTGTGCAAATCAATATAAAAAATGCCCTATGATTGAACATTTAGTCTTGAAAAATTGTGTTTGACTTTTTAGTGGTAGTTGACAGGGTTTGAAGAACAACACATTTTCATGCATATGGTTGAAAACACATAAAGTGGAAAACATTTAAATCAAGTTTTGAATGTTTGGTTATGGGTGTGTTTTGCAATAGTTTAAAAAAAATGCAAGCAATTTATCCAAACAAGAACTTAAAATTTTTGAATAAGAAAAATGTGATTGTGAAGCCCCTTGAATCTTGACTGATTGTCAAATCAAGACTAGTATTGCTTGAAACATCAAGCACATACTTATAAGTTGTATTGAAAATAACTTTTGGAATACAAACAAATATCTATAATTGTGAGGATATTGCATTGCAAGAGGAGGTTAACTTTAAATGAGGAGCCCAAATAAACAAGATCATGATGACAACATCCTACACACTTTGTGAAACTTGTGGCAACAAAGGTTTAAGGTTTTTCACAAACAAGTCATTTGGGTAGCTTGGATGTGACAAGTCTGGCAACACCAATGGCTCTCATACACCCAATTTGATGATGTGCATATACAATTTAGGGAGTGAGATGCTAAATACCCTTAATTGCATTATATTCGTCATTGGTTTCGGGCACCTTAACCCACCATTGAAGTTGCCATCATGGCCATTGGGGTGGGGGCCTTACACATTGCCATTTATAAAATGTCGTCAAACTCAATTTCAAGCATTTGCCATTGACTATGATCAATTTTTCAATTGTAGAACATTCCCATGTTCTATGCGACATTTTGTGCATGCATACATTTAAAAACTGGCTAAAAATAGTGCCTTGAATGTTCCCGGTTTTCATCACGCAAAGTTCTAAATTTTGATTGTAGCAAAACCACCTTTGAGGTCTATTCACATCTTGCGTCCAAAATTAGACTAAATTGTGATAAGATTCATGGCCAACCCACAACCATACATTTGACGGAAGCCAACACAACAAGTTGCCACAACTTGCAATTTTCTTGCAATGAACTTGAAACACCAAATTTTTGTAAAAAAATAGTTGTTTACTGCAAAAGATGATTATTTGTATGCCACAAATTTGGAAACTGATTTCCTGTCCATGCTTGCAATAGAAGAGTTTTGGGTTGCATTAGTTATTTGTTCTATCATGTTTCACCATTTGCAGAACCTTAGTTTTTTTAAGTTTCTGATGTCTAGTTTAGATTTTGACACAAAAATGCATACTTGACCTGGAGGTTTCCATTTGGCCTAGATTCCAATTTGGCTTGGGATTGAAAAGAACTTTCAATTGCAACTCACATTTAGCCTAGATTCTTATTCTTGCATAGTTTTCTTTAAAAATTAAGGTACAAAAACAAAGTTGCAAATTGTTTGTGGGATTAGAAAGTTTCATTATTGCAATGGCACATGAAGATGACAAAGTTGTTGTGGATGTTGTAGGTATAGAGACATTGGAGAATGAACCATTTCTTACAAGGGAAAGGGATTTAATCCAAGCTTTGAAAGAAAAATTGCAATCTCTTCCTCCTAGATCATTTCAAAAAAACGATATCAATTGGTTTCCTCATGTCACAATTGGGCATGGCCTTTATAACCACACTGAAATTGTGATCATTCCATGGGATTGGCTTGAGGATTTTGTCCAAGGGGAATAAAATTACCCTAAGTTCCCTTGCAAATTTTCAAGGACAAAAGAACACAAAATTTGTAATCCCCCAAACACATTGACACACCCTAGAGCAAATTTTGTAACACTTGTTTACAAGTGTTATTTTATCTCTAAGGTTGTCATTTTTCAAAACAATGCATTGTTTTTTATTTGTTTACTACCGTCCATTCTCTCTTTCACATTTGGGTTCTTAAATGTTCCATATGTGAAAATCTTTGTATTTTGGGCCTTAAGTTGACATGATCTCGATAATTTCAGGCTCCAGAACAACATTACACCATTGTGTAAAACACAACAACATTCAAGTAATTTTTTCTTTGAGCTGTTAGTTGGCAGACTCTATCAACCCCTTTCCAATCTTTCCACCCTAAACTATTTCCAATGTCTAGTATACCTCACATCTATTCTCCATCTAACATTATTCTTAATTATTTCCTATCTTACATCTTCATTTATTATTTCCAAATTGAGGCATTTCCTGAATTGTCAACCTTATACTTTACTTTCATATGGGTGATGATGTTTTGCAATGTTCTATGTTATATTACCTTACACCTTAGTTTGAAATCGTGTTTGATGTCTTGCTTTAGACCTTAGTTTCATGTGCAGTCTGATGTTGTATCCTAGACTTTAGTTTCTTTTGTAATGTAGTAGATGATTTGATTCACCAATGCAACTTTTAAACTATTCACATAAAGCCAATTCTTTATATTCCTAAAATTGGTAGGTCATTTAACGCCACTGTCTTTATTCTACAAATACTTTTGCAACTTTGGACTAAAAGATAGAACAATATTCTACTTGTAGACATGCAAAAGCTTCTCTTGTCTACACAATAGAAACATAAACAAAGGAAAGGGAGTGATATTACCGCCAAAAAAAAGGGAAGAAAATCTTTAAGTGAGTTTCCAGAATTGATCCAACATTTGTAACCCAAATTTTGAATTGGGAAGACAATGATAGGTATGTCCATCAACCGAAGTTGTCAAAAAACATTCATCGCCAAGTAACCATATTTGGACCCAAGTTTTTGTTAGTTGATATACCTACATGGAAAACATAAGAACAAATAGGGCCAAATATGCCACATGGAAGATCTACTTGAATACTACCATGCCTTGGGATCTCAATTGTCAATTGGTATGAAGGCACACTTGATGGGACTTATAAGACAAGGTCATTTTCTTGCTCAAGTAATGGCTCATCATAAGGTGTACGTCAGGGAGAAGGCATTGAACAATGAACCTATGACCCATGACATTTTTGTGTTCCCATTTGATGTTAAAAACTTGACAAAGAAGATAACTAATGAGTTGTGGCACAAACACCCCAAGGATCCAATCAATGTTAAAATGTGGGTCTGGAAAACCCTAATTTAGTTTTTTATTATGTTCAACATGCCCTCTAGATTGAAATATAACAAACCAAGATGACACATCATTCACATTTAGAATTCAAACTTCATGGTAGTTTGAAATGATGGAAAAATTTGGAGACCACAGTTCATTTTCGTTTGATGCAACCTTTGGAATGAATCAAAGCAAGGTATGTATTTCCTTTCCTTTGAACCTCCTTTTTTGTTGAATGAAATGTAGTGACAAGATCATTGTTTATGAAATTAGGACATAATATTTGATCCATGTTCTTTGCAATACCTTTTGTATACCTTGATGGTGTTTGATGAATGGAAGAATGGCATACCAATTGCCTTCATTGTCATTGGAAAAGGTAGGGAGAATGACCTACACCCAATTTTCCAAGCATTATCAAAATGCCTCCCTATTAATTGGACACCCAATGCTATCATTGTGGACAATGTGCTAGCCAAAATCAATGTCCTAAGATAAGAATTTGTTACAAAATAAAAACCTTTGATATATACTTTCATTCCATCTCATGTTGAAAGACATTTGTTTGTGAGCCCATAACTTCAAAGTTTAATTCTCATGCTTCCATTTATAACACATTTGGCTTGGAGCTAAAATGTTTTTGTGCTTGTGGCAAAACTTGGGCTAAGAATGTAGTAAAGAAAATTGTTAGTACGGAAGAGAAGTCAAGAGTTTTATTTGCTCTTGGAAGCATCATGTATTCCTAAGATTGTCCACTTCATGTAAAACCTATCTTGTGGGCAAAACAACAACTTGAGAAGTTGGAAACCAATTACCTTGATTCATCTCGCTTCTACGAATACTTGAATCAACACTGGTTCTCAAAAACAGGGATGTGGTGCATTGGAACTTGAAACATCCCCCATGAAAAACAAGACACCAATGTAGTTGTGGAATCATTTCATAACAACATGAAGCAAATTTTGTATTTTTCTCGAAAAAGGCTTATAGGACGCAAGATGGACTAGTTCATCTACAATCTTGTTGGTGATGTTTTCACTCACTATTGGTATGGGGTGCAATGCAAAATTTTCAATTATGTGAAAAACAAAAAATAAGAGGGCATTGTTGCCATGGCCTTTTTGCAAGCTCATGACATTCCAGATACAAATGTCCTATTGCACCTAGATGAAGAGGACATTGCATTTGTGGCATCCACCAACCACTTGGGAAACGTGTGGACTGTACATGCCCTAGCTTCAAAATGGTGGTAATGCGAATTCGCTTTTGTAGCACAAGGCATTGTTTATAAGCATGTCATGAAAGTTTTCAAGATGCTTCATCCAAACATTGGGGATGGTTCAATTGTTAGAAAGATTGGTACCTTGCACAAGGTCACACCGGGTGGTGCAGTTCCCGAACAGAATAGTCCTAACTATGGGATTGGAGACAATGACACCAAAGATAATGATCCCATTAACAAACAATTTGGCCAAAAACTTGGCTTGGAGCTCAAGGATCATCTTAAATCCATAATAGATGAGGATGTAATTGATGTCATTGACAAGGTCTTTTCTAACCTTAGAGCCACAACCATGGAATTTCCAACTTATGCATTTGCTTTCAACATTGAAAGTTTTGAAAGGGAAACTACAAAACATGTTAATGTGAGGTGTTGCCAACTTGGCACACCTAGCTACCACAACTTTGTTCCCATGTGTAGTAGGTGATAATGCATTGAATAGGCATAGAGGATTGCTTGAACCCATTGTTCAGTAACACAACCATCTAAAGAAGAGCAATAAGGCATACGCATCTAAAACATTGTACCTTAGGGTGGGGTCAATTTTAAGTTTCTTTTATGATTTGTTGGGGTTTGTTTGTGTACCAAGTAATGTTTGCTGGAATTTGAGAATAATTAATACATTATCTACAACTCTGTGTGATTTAGCTAGACATTTCATATCTCACTTTGAACATTTTTTCCATAATTATGATTATGCAATCAAATATTGGATTTTTGTATTGTCTATGGGACATTGTACAAGGAATTACAAAAACATCCAATAAACATCCTTGTCCAAAATATGTAATAACACATTGTAGAAAAAATCAAGGTGATGTGGTTTCTGCTTAGGGGTTTAAGTGTTTGTTTTGTCTTAAAATATGTTGTTGTAAATTGTAAGGGGTATATTGTGGGGTGGATGCAATTATGGCAAGTAATTTGTGTTTAATGTTTTTGATCCATTTTCAAAGGATTGCATGTTCAATTGTACCATTTTGTAACTTGCAATGATACACCCAATCATTATGCGCCTTACACCATGATTGCTACATTGTAATTCACCTAAAGCAGAACTAGTATTTACATTTCAAAATTAGGTAATAAACCCAAGAACCAAAATAAATAGTCAACCCAACAACAATGCAATGTAGGGCTTTGGACATCACGCTTGTAACCTGGAAAACAATAATGTAACAATAATTACAACTTGCCACCTTTCAGTTCAAACAATCCACATAATGGGCATAATTAATAACTTAGGTCTCTTGTTTGTAATGTGTCAATGCCATACATTGGCCAAAAATGCCATAGAACATTTGGCCTTACATAATTATATAGTGCATAGTAGATAATGTTCAAGCTGGAGTGCAAGAAAAATATACTGACACAAAACCAACCAAAAGATTTGTTGTCTAAGAAACATAGGAGCTAAGTTTCCTTGTTTTGCCACTACACCATGCTCCTATTATGTTATGAGATTACGTTGAAGTTGACTGTAAACCTTCACTTAAAAGGTTTAACCCAACTATCCATTTAGATTTTGTTAAACTTGATTGATGCATGGCATCTAAAATTGGACCTCATAATGTGTTTCGTGCTCGAATGGTTTCAGCATTTGAGAACATGTTCGATGTCACTTACATTCACCAAACCCAATAATTAGGTCGTATCATAGAATGGGCTATAATCACACATAGATCTACCGACGTGTTAAACATACACATACCTAAATGCTATTAAATCAATTCCCAAACTTCTTGGGCAATAATTGGTTATGAGCCTCATAACATTAAACCCACATTCCTAGTTTGATTCTTGCTGTGGCCCATTTGGCCACACCTAAGAGTTGTTTGTTATGGCCTATTTTGAGACATGGGACCTTGCATGGCAACCCATAGTTTGGCAAAAAATCGGTGCACCAATGCAAATGGGAAAATACTTTCAATCTTTAGAAGGTCATAGTGTAGGAGTTGGTCTGCATTCATTATAATCACATTTTAGTGGTTGGCATTCTACAATGGGATTATGAGGTCCTTGACATAAAGTGGGATTTCTAATTTATTTTGGACAAATTTTAGTACACTCTATTATGATTCCCCTCTTTATTTGGTCCAATTATTTACAATGTCCCAAAGGTGACAATGTGTGATGTACATCTGCTAAAAATTCATATGAAAGTGTGAAAACCACAACCTCAAAAGATCCATGGAATTCATGCTCAAGTGCATGATGGGGTTGTCCAGAAAGGAAATATCTACATCAAGCTTCAATTTTGCATAACGTTGTTGGATCTGAAAGGAAAATGCTACCTCTTTAGTACCCCTTTTACTAATAATGAACTCCTGCACAAAGGATGTTAGCTTGCAAACAACAAGACATTTTGTAGAACATTATTTCTATCAAAGACCCCAAAACTGATAAAAACCCTAAAACCTTGTAGAACAAAATATTTTGGAAATAAAAATTTCCAATGCAATTATCATGGGCTGGTTGAGAACTTATGTGTTATCTTATTTTCTCCCCTCTCTTATGTCAGTTGCCTCTGATCCTGTAATAACTCATGGGGGGAACTCCACCATGATATTGAGCTTGGGGATGGGACGCATGGGGCTGTGTTTAGTTTGTCCTGGAAGGCGCAACCCTAGAAAGAGGGAAGGTGTCCTAGTGAAAGTTTGCAAATCAAGAGGGAGGTGGGCAATATGGATTAAAGTAGTTGGGCTTGGATTAAACAAATAACATTGCGATAATTCAACTTCCCTTGTTTTTTATTTTTGCATAGGACTAGATGGAATAGGCGCATTCTCACTAGAATGAATTAGGTTGCTAAGGATGTTGGTGATTAGTCCTAAATCTACAGGTAGTGGCCCTCGTACTTGCTCCTTAACTTCACCCAAAGAACTCCTTTTTAGGACATTATATATATTTTGTCAAAGACTAAATTCAAATGAGAAGCACATACATACAATAGCCCAAATAAAAAAGAACAAACAAGAAGGGAGACCAAACCAACAAGGACAAAATATAACATTTTTGCTCTAATATGGAATCGTACCTAGGTCAATGTTATTGTCAACTACTAGAATAGTAGTAGACACATCAATGTTGCGCATTGTTTGTTCACCATCATCAAGAATAACATTAGTAGGGTAGGCCTGGACTTGGTCATAAGTCTTTGTCACATTTGCAGTGACTGATTTGGGGTCTTTGGCCTTGGCCAATTTGACCATGATGCCTTGCAACTAATAATCACAAAGTTCAACGAGATTATCTCTACAACTTTTGGAAATGTTCTACAGTGCAACCTCCTCCTCCAAGTTGACCTTTCCAACAAACAACCAATTAATGTTTATGTCCTCCCTAAGCAACAAAACATCATTGACAACTTGCACTAAATGAGAATAAGCACATATTAATAATCCTTATACCTCAATAACAAACACATAAACAAAAATCATGTAGGAATAGGAAGAGGAAACATAAGGGATTATTGTGGTCACCTAGTCAAGGAAATGGTGTTGGTCAAAAAACAACATGCCATTACACCACATGTCTTCCAACAACTTCATTTGTCTAACATGATGAATGTTAGCAATTTCTCTATGGGCAATCTTGCAAATAAAAGTCTAAATTTTTTGAATGACAATATTTTGTTGCTCATGGTCAACCTAGAAGCCCCAAAAAACCATGCCAAATCGAAGAGACGTCTTCATGACTTTGATGAATCTTGGGAAACCATGCAAAGTCGTAGTCAACCAAATCTTGTACCGTAATTGTTAGGTGAACAGAGTGTGCCATATCATGGGCAAAAGGTAAGATGTTGTGTTTAGTTAATCCATTATTAGGATGAACCAACGGATGTAACATGTGGACTTAAATTTTTTGAGGAATGTGTTAGTTTGACAAAGACATTTTCCAACACACAAGCTATTGAAATCATAACCTACAATAGAACATACAACATGGGCATCAATGGTGGGCACCTCCCAAAGTGGTTTGCAGAACATTTTGAGTGCCTAAACAATATGAAAGCATTCACATTCCAAGGAAAAAGGTTCTGTTTCCTTTTCCAATTTAGCCAATATGTCTTGCAATTCTTGTTTAATGTGGTGCCATGGGCATTGTGGGCTTGAGGCCATTGGGTTATGCTTGAAGACATAGTACAAGGGTGACCAACCCCATGTTTATTTTTTATTTTTAGCCCAAACTTGCATGTAGATCAACAAACCATTGATGTGCCAAATGTGTTAGGATGTCTGATCCAAGATGGCTAATAAAAAAATTTAGTGGCAATAAATACAAGACTTGGAAAACATAATAGTTACATTGTGAAATTTACCTTTTCATCAAAAGCATGAAGTTGTTGTAAAACATAATTAGCTTTCTTCTTCTCGAAGGTCAGTGAAACACCTGCTTTCTTTGCTTCATATTTTTTTTTCAATGTTAAGTATTCTAAATAGTCCTTCAAACCTTTGATTTTTCAAAATCTCTCCATTGTCTTTTCTTTAACCCCATTGGATGCCTAAGCAGCTAAACAACTTTTCACAATAGCTTCTGTCTAAGGACTTTTGTCAATACCTCCATTTTTTAGAGCAGGAAGCAAAAGTTAATTAATAAATGAAAATACTAGATGCAACATGACATTGTAAAATTGGTTGGAAAAATTGATTAAACATGAATGGATGGTAGATGTAAACTTACTATAAGATATAAATACCAATACCCAAATGCAACAACAAGATTGTTGCATAAGGTTCCAATTGTTTCCATGTTCATAAGGATTGCCATGTAAGCTTTGGGATCTTGCAGAAGAGTCATGTCCATGACCGTATTCGTTTGTGACAGCAACGCAAACAACCTACTCATTGACACTTCTTTTGGAAGAGAGAACAATTCACAATCACCCTTTATTGTGAAAGTTTTTACAATGGTCAATGCTTTTGCCTCCATTTCAACTTTGCTTAAATCCATCAAATTTTGTTGTGGATTTGCAGTAGATAGGTTTGTAGTAGATTGGGAACCAAAGAGTGGTGTGGAAATTTTAGTTTGGGTGGGGATTTTTGGCTTCTCCTTGAGAGCATGTTGTACACAAGAATTGTTCTTAGAAATGGAAAGTTTAGTCACACTTGGTTGCTTACCTTTGTTTTTATGTGGAATAAACAAGAAATCATCATCATTACTGATGATGCATATGTCTTCTTTAACATGTCTACGTTGTGGAGGTGGCATAACCCCTATTTCCAAACATAGCGGATTGGGTGCAACTCACTTAGGAGGAAGATTTGCTTCATCTGAAGCATGACACTTGTTTTGGCTAGGTATGGTCTTCTGAAATTTAACACCTAACTCAACAATTTCCTTTGTTTGACTCCTATTCCAAGTTGGGTACATTTTCAGGAGGTCTTTCCCTTTGTAAAAAGGGCACTGGTTCATCATTTTGTGGTAAGCCAAAATGTTTTTATCTTTCATGCAAACCTTGTAGAACTTACATTGGAAGGAAGGTTGATTGCAAATTGGGTTGTCAAGCCGTTTATAATCAAAATGTGCTTCCACTACAAGTTGTTCATATTCAAGATACAAGGCCACACATATTCTCCTACTTTGTTGCATGTTGCATTTATAGATTCTGGTCTTATGGGATGGACTTCTGAATACCTACACATGAACATGCCACAATTGAAAACACAACAACATAATCCCAACTTCAATCTGCAATTATGTGATAAACAACAAATTACAACATAATTTTTTGACAAACTACCTATTACAATAATTCAATTAACCATGGCACATGGCAAAACCACTGCTATAAACATGATTCTGCAAATGTTCTGCAATTACAATATGAATGGAATAGTGATTAAAAAAAAATAGATCAAAAAATAATTACGTAACTACCATCGAACTTTCACCCATACTAACTTGCAAACAATGTTTACATTGTCAAATGGAAAGCAACTTCAATGTGCATTACCTTCACACAATTCTTTAAATTTAATTTAAACTTATGTGATGTCTAACACACTACAAGATAATTGTTTTCAATGGCAAACACTGTAAGATTCAATTTGCCTTTAATGGTTGATTCTTTAAGAAAATGTTTTTTTTGTTTGATACTAAATCCTATAATGGAGGAAAAAATTAAGCTATGGTTGGTTTTTCATTCCATATCAAGGCACCTCAATCCCTTTTTGTTCACCAAATATTATTTCATACAACCTTTAATATATTTTAATATTTAACCTACTTAATTCGTTCCTTCAACATAATACAATTTGATATTTATTCAAGTACCAACATCAATTCAATAGCCATTACCATAAGCACACATGTTATTTTTGTTTTCATTTAACTTCTTGAAGTTTGCCAGGGTTTCATCATCTTGATTGTTTCTATGGAATCTATTCTTCAAACATACTAATTCTAGTACATAGACTAAACCTAGGTGCTAAGTTTAGAAAACAAAATAATTGAAAGAAGTGGAAATATTAAATGGAAACTAAACATATTAAAGTTGTTCTATTTGATCATTTGATGTCAAAGTTATGTTTTTTTAAGGTTTAAGAAGACAAACAACAAAAAATACATATGCAAACACAAAACAACAAGCAACAACATACCATCACATACAAAATGGTAAAAAAACAAGGAGGAACAAAACTTAAGTGAGGAACATACCCTAGCTACCCATCGTATAGGCACATTAGAGACAATGCTGATATTTCTCTAATGCCCAAGTAGCTGGATCATGTAAGGATCCTCTTATGCGTGTATGGGCAACAATTCATGAACCAAGTGGCCTTTGTTGATGACCCCTAGGGGTGGCATTGTGTGTGTTTCAAGTTTTAATATACTTTTTTTTTCCTCATTAACGCTATCAAATTCTCCAAAATTGGCAACTTCTTCCACAACATTAATAATGGGAACAAAATAACTTCAATTAGTTGTGATGCCATTAGGTGCAAGGGAGGCGAGTTCCTTTGTCGCAATAACATTGACATCACATGGAGGCTCTTCTTGCAACAACTGCATTGCTGCAAACATTGAAACCCTAAACATACAAAGAAAATAATGCGAAACAACATTAAAATTTTCAATTGCACAATTGTTATGTTGCACTCAAGTACAATACAAGCTTCCCAAATTGAAAGTGATGCAAGAGGCTGAGCTTTGTTGGTGTTTTGCTACACCTTTACTTCTAATTTTTTCAAGGTTTCAACCTAAAAAATTTCAAGGCACTATTTTTAGCCTATTTTAAAATCCATGCGTGAGTGAAATGTCACATAGAACATGGGAGTATTTTGTAATTGAAAAATTGATCACAATCAATGATGAATGTTTAAAAATGAGTTTGACGACGTTTTACAAATGACAATGGGTAGGGCCCAACCAGTGGTTAGATGGTAGCTCTAGTGGTGGGTTAGGGCGTCTGAGAACAAGGCGGATAAAGCTTGATGGGGGGTATTTGGTGTCTCGCATTCGGGGAGGAATTCCATGTTGTCATCCCCAGGCATTTTGGCGGATAGTAATCACTCAAATGCCTTCAATCAAATGTTCTCATAAGTAATCATTCATCACTGCTTTTCAAATGCTCTCAAGATGCTCTCTATCATGCTAGATCTGGCCAATGTCATTTGGTCGCTTATTTCTCCACTACTTTCTTCATTAACTTTAGGCCCAAGTCTTTTGAATTCAAGTGCATTCCCAAATGGAACCTTGGTTTGCACAAGGAAACTACTAGAAGGAGTAATAGAAATGGAATCCCCAAACCATGCCATAAATAGAACCACCCAAAAAAAAGTCTAAACAAAGAACCAGGCATACCAGTAGAGTGGCAAGTGGAGTTTCGTGTGGAGACTCCCCTGGCCCCACATCAGGGCCTACCTCGAGTCCAGCCACTTTTTATTGGCGAAATCTCGCTAAATAGCCAAAAAGAGAAACTAAAAATTGAAACAGAAGTAATTTTAGAGGCTTTCAAATGCTAGAAGAGAGGGGGAAAAATAGTAAAAATTGCCAGATTTCTATATTCAGTTTTGAGTGTGTAGGCAAAGATATAAAAAGATTCTGAAATTTTTCTACTAAGTCCATATCTGACTTGGAGTCAAACTTGGCTAAATCCTGTTGTGGATGATAACAAATGTGGCAACATCACAAAATTGGGAAAAAAAAGAAGAAACAAAAAATAATCTAGCCTATACATACCTAGTGAGTATAAGTCAAAGCTCTAGTAGTTTTGTTGGACATCAACACTATATCATCAACATTCATCCTTTAGTCGGTAATACAAAAAAAGTATAAAAAAAGAGTACCGATTTATTAAAAAATTATGAGAATTGTGTCACTTGTCGTGGAGGTGTGGTCCATTTGTGGGGTTCCCAGAATAATCTTCAACCGGCCTTTGCCTTTACTTTCGGCTACAGTTACTCGTCTTCAAGGTTTCACCTTTGCATTAAAATTCTTACAAGGTGACCTATAAGTATGCGCTTGGCATCCCAGAATTTTCCCGCGTTTGATTGTGGATGCTCTCAATGATCTCCTTGCACGGTTGTTGTGTATCTCGATCTCTCTCTCTCGTGGACTGAAGATTTTGCACTCGAAGCAGTTGCCTAGCTTCCACCTTGGTTATCTCCACACAAGAACAACTTGTTGAAGCTTTTGAGATTCCGGACTGCACTTGGACAAGCTGTCGAACGTTTTCAGAAATAGTAGAGCTGTTCAGCAACCCGTTCAATGCATTGAAGAAGTTTGATCTAAGCTTCCGAGGACGTCTGTGATTCTATACGGAGCAACACTAAGTACTAGCTAGCTCCATGGCAATAGAGGTACATGGGTCAACTTTAAGCTCGAGGTCAGTCTTCTCTTTTAAGACTGGTTTGAGTTCTTTGCAATAGTTGTAAACTGAGTGTTGCTTGACTCCGTGTTTGTGTGTGTTTTACAATTGATGTGCAGTTGTATGGTCCCCGGGACGTCTATCACATCGAGCCCCGTTTGTCCTACAGCACGTACCCTGAGGACCAGTACGAGCAGCAAGTGGTAGATCCCCGATACACACGACACATGCAGACTCGCCACCTGAGGAAAGTGAGTGTACTGTGATAATTATTTTCCTCATACTCACTTGATTTTCTGCACTCTCCATAATTCTATTTGTGCCATCGAAGGGTTCGATCATTGTTTGAAGGACTACTAGATGAGTGATTATGTTTTTCTCCCTATTAATCTGCAGCTACTGGTTTTCTCAAGAATGTTTGTGCATGCGCAGCAACCATCAGGAGTTCCGCAGTTTTTTCTGGCTGGGTCGAAGAATTGAACACAATTGAACTCACTGATTCCGAAATAATATCTTGACCCTAAGTATTTGTTTAACATCTTGGGTGTGCAGCCAGTTGAAATCAGATGCTGCGACAAATGCGTGACCAGAATAGCAAGTGCCGTCCAAACCTTGCCCGGTAAGCTAGAGCTCTATTGCACTGAATTTCCTCTCTTAACAAGGATCTAAAGAGAGCCATCAAAGGTTGAGATGTTTTTTAAGGTGTATCAAAATTGCTATCACTTTTTCATTTCCTTATACTTTTTTCTGATATTCTTTACTACTCTTGTTTTCTTTTATCAACGACATGGACAAAAAGTGAACTCGTAATCTTGATGTTTGTAGATGTATGGTGGTCTAAGAGAGATTTCTTCTTTTTGTTTTTGGAAACCATCAAATATTAAATTGACTTCCAGTTGATTGAATATAGTCGTTGGTAGAAATTACTTTTGTATCATTCACAAGGGGGATGCAGCTGCCCTTTAACGTGCAAAAATATATATAATGTTCAGGTGTGGAACGTGTGTTATTTGACGACTATGACGAAGTACTGAAGATCATAGGCAGTGCGGATGACGACGTTATACACCAGGCTGTGAAGTACGCCAGGAAGGGTAACCCTGGACACCACCACTACTGGCCAAGGAAGATTCACTTGTTGAGCCCACCTAGAGCCTCCACTTATTACCCGTCTACCCGATATGCTCCTTCTTGGAATCAACCAATCCAGTACAGAATCTCACACTATGGTACTTCATACACCCCCAGTTACTTATATGAAGATGAGTCAGCTTTCGGGAGGAGGTATGCAGACACATATGGACCAGCTTCTTTTGGTTATGCAGCCCAGAGCCCATACAGTACTTACTACTCCCCTTGCTTGTGACTCTCTGGTGCCATGCAACAGTTATGGCTACGATTCCTATTCTAGGTCACTGATAGTACCATAGAACGGATCAGTAGGTCCTGGCATACTCAAGCCATATATAACTTTGGGCACACCCATTACCAATATTCCTAGAAAAAGGAAGGTAATATCAAAATGTAAAACTGTTTAGCGTCTATATGGCTTGAACCTGTCAGGTGCATAAGATGCTAAACTTCATGTACTTCTTCCAGTTTGTGGGTTTTTTTCACATCTGCAACTGCATCTGTAAAGTAGTCTTGAGGTTATGTGCATAAGTACTGGTAACTTAGTGTAGAGTAAACAACATGTGATCAGGATCTACAACTTTGTATGTGTTGTAACTTTATACAATACTCAAGTACATTTCCCATCTTTGTGATTTGTGATTCTGCTTGTGGAATTTGAGATGGGATTTCTTTTTTAAAATTCTTGTTTGCTTTGAGTCTTTTTGTCTTTGGTACGAAATTTGCAAAGCACTGCATCCGTGCTACCCAGGGTGTTTTCTATGATGATCTCGACTTCGGAGTTCACCATAGTTCAACTAGTGTTCACCTAAAAAGCTGAAAATTCATAGCTGCAATCAGAGGTAATTTGGTTTTTTGATATAAAAAGAACCAAAGGTTTCTAGTACTTAGAGCCTTGAGAATGAACTCTTTTGAATTATTAGTTTCAATATTCCCTTAAAGAGTCGTTAGTTAACATTATAACATGCTGAGGGAAATAGTTTTACCCAAATTATGCAATTCATAGAAAATCTGAAAAAGGTCTCAATCTTTATGTTTGAATTAAAAAAAAATATAGACTTATGGCTTTTCTTCTTTGCAATCTAAAGATATGATCTATATTTATAAATGCATGTGGTGAGAGTCTTCGTCCATACAGCTGATTTGCAATGGTGCTCTTGTATGTACATATCAATGGTTTTGTTAAGTGAAAATTTGCATTTGCATGTGTTTTGATCCCATTTTGAAAGGATAATGATATGAAATTTATCTTGCTGTAAGAAAAAATTCAGATTGTTTCCTTAAAAAACTCAAAACTGAAGATTCATATATTAAAGATAGGTATTTCTTTTTTTCTAAATTGTTTTGTTTGGATGTGATGATGCCACAACTCTCCCAAACCTTGGGGGCCCCTGGTCTGCTTTTGGTACCACTAGAAATCCTTCAACAAGGTAGTGTGAATATTTATCATTTCACAATTTCAGGACAAACTGGGCAGAAGTTATTGAATTTAAAGTGATAAATTTGTCTTTGGATTTAGTAAACTAAAATTAATTCAGCAAGATTCCAGATCAAGAACTTGAAAGCTAAGACGACTTGGAACATAATAACATTGGGATGGGGGATCTTACAGCAGATTTTACATACTTGGGCCAACAGTACAAGGGCCCCCACTATGGCTCCTCAAGATACTAGGTCCTAATTGCTCATTTTCTAACTGCTGAAATGTCCTTAGGCTTCTTCTACTCAAGGAAGTCGGACAAGATTGAAGGGCCGGTGTAGGAAAGGATAAAATAAGTTGTTTCAGGCCAGGAACGCTGCAAGGTTGGTTTGTGATCGACCACAAAACTTGTTGGCTAGTTTTGAGCAAGGGTGGCTAAAGACAAGCGAAACAAGACACAGACACAGCTCGATTGGGGGGGGGTCGGCGGGGCGGGGGGGGGGAAGATAGAGTCCTCCCTTGTCTTCTCTGGTCATTAGTCATTGGGGGAATGGACCTGTCCGGACTATCCAAACAACCAGTTCACTTTAGGCAGGAACCTCCATATCCCAGTGGAAGAATATCTTATTAAATTCAATGAAAAAGGAAGTTTGGTTCCAGATTAATTTGAAGAGCAAATGCTGTAAGACATGCATCAAAGGCCAGATTGAGTACAATACTTAAGCAATTAATATGCACCCATACTCCCAGTCCCTGCCATTAGCCCAAGTAAAATTTTAAAAACAAGATATGTAGGCAAAAAATCTTTCTTGAAGCCAATGAGGTGAGGCAGCATGCACCCAGGGGACCCAGGTTCTTGTTAAAAGTCAAGAAGCTAGCAACACTGGTACATAGACTGGTACTGGTGCCCCTATCCAGAAATTGACCAAATTGGTACAACTTTGCTGTAGTACTCTTATCATAATCTTATTGCTTCATATAGTGGTTCAATGTTACCCCTCTTATAACCCCACATGCCTTATATACATAATTTTAAAATGTAAAGGTTGATATCAGTACTACACTTTTGGAAGGTCAAAGCATGTTAAAGTAGGTAAAAACAAGTAATTTTTAAATTTTAAAAAAAAAATTATAACAAGTACTTTAGAAAGTAGGTCATGTCTTATGAGATTGTTCTTTTGAGATTGTCCTTTTGAACTATATGAGAGAATCAAATATGATATGTTCAAGTTTTAAAAGTTTCAAAAGTTGTATCAATTTTTTTTTAAAAATTATTTTCAATTTATTTTGTAAAATTTGTTAATTGTTTATGTTGTCAAGTAAATTAAAAATAGGTCAAAAAAATTAATTTAGAAATTTCACTCATATGTTACATTTTGAAAGGGTTTAAAACATGATTTAATAAATTAAGCACATGCAATGCATTTTGATATCACATCAAAAAAATTGTTTTAGATGTCAAATCTGAATTTAAGAAAATTCTATTTTTAAGGACTTCACATAGTCATAATTCAAAAATTCAAATTTCAAAAAAATGTGTATTAAGATGCATACTGGTTCAAACATTAGTAACACATTTAAATTATTTGATTTCAAAAATGTGCAACATCACACAAAGTAATAAACGTACACTAAATAAATAAGTTAGTGAGAATAATAACATATCTTTAAAATAAATAAATATGATTTATTTAATATGATAAGTACCTCCCAAAATTTATGGCATCACTAAAATACCTAAAATACAAAAGATTTCAAAATCTACTTTTAGTTGTCAGTAAGGATGACCAATTGGATTACTTTATTTTGTTTTAACCTTGAATCTAGAGGTGCTCCACAACCTGAACAGAAAACTTAGGGTTTCAATACATAAAATTCTATACTTCCTTACAGCAGTCAAGTATTCAATAGGCAAGCGAAGTGGGAACATTAGAAATATCTTTTTTAATTGTGGCCAAAAATCTTGTTGGAGGATGCCTATTGTTTGTGTCAATGACCTTCAATACTAAACTAAGTTACATACAGGGTTTTTTTGTGTGGCGAATTTTCGCACCCTGGAGACCAAAAAAGAAACAAAACTGGCGAATCCAACAAAGGGATTTTTGAGAATTTTTTTATAAAATTCGTCATATCTCAAGAAAAAAAAAGTTAAAAGTTGCCAGATTTAGACAATGTATTCCATTAGGTCGCTAGAACTAGGCAGGATTCCAAAAAAGATCTACTAGTCCACCAGGACAGTCGCCATTTATTGCTACTTAATGCTAAGGATCCTTGTCAGTACACCAACTTGAGAAATTTGAAAAAAAACCCTGGTTACATACAGTTGAAAACCAAGTTTGAAACTCAAGTTCATTGTCTTTTCCTGGACTTTTTATGTATGTTTCTTAAATTTGTCTTCCTCTTTAAAATATAAATTGATATTCAAATGTGAACCATTCAATGAAAGATAAAATGCCATCATGAATATCAATCTAGAGTTATGGTTGGTATGAAACTTGAAAAATCACAACTATTATTACTAGCAAGTGTACACCAATAGTCAAGCTATTCAAACCAGATTAGAATTTAGTTTGCTAATTTCTCGACATTCTAAGATCCAAGGAAGGGGATCTCTCTAGATTTTAGATATACAAACTAAACTAATAGGAGATCCTCAAGATTTTAGATATTATAGTCTGCCTGGTCTCTTTAAAATACAATACCCACCCAACATTACATGCAATTCAAAGAAATAAAAAAGAGGTGGGTCTAGGAGGGGTGGAAGTTGAGAGTTAGCCCACCCCACGGGTGTTGTTCTCCTTAAAATTAAAAAGGTTTACATTTTCTGGGAACCTATTAATATATGTAATTCTTGCAAATTTAGTTGATCATGATTGAAAACGAGGAACCTTTGTGTCCCAACCTTTGGTAACACAAGTGAAGAAATTGACCTTAAATTGGCTAGTTAAAGCAACCGGTGTTGGTCGGTTCATTAATCTGGTGTCGGGTATTTGAAGGTTTTTTACTGGATATATAGATGTATATTCAGCAATTTTCATTTTGCTCAATCCTCGCCTCCAACTTGACACAAGTTTCTGGAAACCTCATACTCCCTCTTTATTTTGAACTGGTGACCTCACTTTTCAAAATTTTGGCTTGAACTTTGCTCTGGCACTTGAAACACATGAAGTTCTTCTTAAGAAACCTACCTTGGAACAAATTTGAAAATCACCCTGAGTTTTTTCTAGGTTCTTTCAAAGAAACTCAATTTTACAAAATATGAAAATTGTTTGATTTACTTTTTAACATTCTTTCAATGACACCCAATCTACTTTTATGTTTTTCTCCAAGGATCCTAAAATTTTATTTTAGGTTTGCTGGTTCCTACAATGGGGAAAGCAAAATCACTGAACATTCAACACCCAATGTGACAATGTTTTCTTTAACTTTTTGAATACAACCTCAAAATGACAAAGCCACCACTTTTCCCTAAAAGTTTCCTCATTTATTCAAGCTTTACTCAATGTTTTTTAAAAATTATTTCGTTGTTTCTTGTGAGTTTAATGTGTGTCTTTTTTTTTCTAAAGCTTTGTCAACAAGTTCAAGGTGTGCTATGTGATTGCAAGTGCTTTGTGCTTCACTTCTGCTACCACCATCCACATGCATTTGCCATTCGTCCACCCTCTCAAAACATCACTACTTTGATTCATTCTCATCACTTCTTCCCCCCCCCCCATTTCTTTGTTACAACTATAGTGGAGTCTTCAACTCCAAACATTTTCATTAGTATGAAAGCTAAATGTAATGGTCTTTATTTTAGTGTTGACAAGATGTAATAATAATGACATTGTGAATAGACTAGAGCAAGAGGCCCCATCTAACATTAGCACTATCTTATAATATAAATTTGTGTTTATATCACAAAACTATTTCATTTGTAAATTGGATTTGGGCGGACTTCTGTTTTTGTTTACTTTACCTTGCCAACACCCGGACATTGTGTAGTTTATTTTACCTTAACAAAAATAGAAACCTAGCTAATTTTAGAAGTCTCTATAATGTGCACATTTTTAAAAATTCATATTAGGAATAAAAATTCACAATTGAAATAATTGGATTTGGTTTATATGAGAAACAGAACAATGCAATCAATTAAGGCTTTGGTTGAGAACTAGGACTATAATCAGCTAAGTTCCTTAAAAAACCCAGATTAAAGAATTGCCCCATGAATCTAAAAATTATATAAATGCACTGACCAGGTCAAAGGCTTCGCTTGATAATTGGTTTGTCTAATCAACAAATTTTCTCTCAAAAAATTGGTCAAGAAAAATGCCCTTCTAATGTTTTAAACCCCCAAAATTGATTGATTCTTACAAAGTTTTGATTTTTAAGGAACTAGAATCAGTTGGTTCTCTGAAATATTTTTGTTTAGGAACCAAAACCAGCTAGTTATGTAAATTCTAAACATTTATCTACCCTAAACTAGTGAATCTTTGAAAAAGCAAAGAACTACCCAAGACTAGAAGTAACAGAAAAAAAATTATTTTAAAGGAAAACTATTCTTTTGGGTACTTATTTGTTTAGTCTCATCTTTTTGCATGCTTCACTTACATTTCCTTTTTAAACCATTGATTGAGGAAACTGTTGGATTGACAATGGTCCAACATTTGCAAGTTGTGAACTCCAGCAGATATCAACACATAAACTACTAAGAAGATGAGTTATGGATCCAAAAAAATTGAAAGATGATGTGATAAATAATCTAATTTCACATTATGAGTTTTATATTTAAGACAATGGGCACCTGGAATAGATGAGTACCTAGTAGGGAGCAATGGAAACACAAGAACAAAAAAAAGCAAATGACCGAGGTTGGAGAAGCCATTGAATAATTCAAAAAGTGAAAATTTTGCATTTTTCATGAAAATTGAAGGATGTGAAAAGTAGGCCTATATTATGAACCTACAAGCCCTTTCATTTAGACCAAAGCATGAATGAACTCAACTTGAATGAAAATCTTGAACAACTTATTAGAAATATTAAGGTTGGAAAAAAAATCTGACCATTGAAAAAAATTTAAATGGTCTTCTTCAAGTTGATCCCACCTTTTATGAATAAGTTACTCAAATGGAAGGAACCAATAATCCAATTCGACTAGATGTGCACATGGATTCAACAACTCCGTTCAGATATTGATGAAAAGGAAGATTACATGTAGGCATGCACCAAAATGTCTTAAAGGGAAAGTCGTTGCCCAAACAAAAGCTTGCATTTTTTTTGGCGAATTTTCACCACAAGCGGCAAGAAAAGAAAGCCAACATGTGACTCATGGGGAAAAAAGTGCCAAATCGGCATTATCTCAACAAAAGAAAATCTGAAGAAATCACCATATTCCAGGAGGTCAGCAGGTTACAAAAATATAGCAGGATTCTTAAAATTTTCTATGTTCCTTGAACTGATCATTAAATGTTTCTATGTTTTTGAAGCTGACTTGTGGATGATTGCCAGTGTTGCAGCATCACACAATTGGAAAAGAAAAACCCCTGATTGTAGCTCTAAACAATCCAGAAACTAAGCATTATTTTATCCATACATTGGGAACCAACCAAACACCATCTGAGTTAAAATATTAAGTCCAGTATGGGAACTCGAATTTTCTCTTCGTTTGCTACGGTGCATGTGAAGGAAGCCACGCTGCTGCTGAGCTTGATTCTTGCGTAAGCAACACAGCGAATACCTCCATGCCACCAAGCGAGCAGGACGGCACGCGGTGGGACTCACATCACGAGCAATTTCGTCACTAGTCGTCACTAGTTGATCGCACTCGTCATCAGACTGGCCGTAGGTTGACAAAGAGGGCCTGATTTGGGGTTGGCCCTGCAACTAGTTCGTACTTTTCTACCGGCCTACTCTACTTGCAAATCTAATTTCTCGCTCTTTATTTTCCTTTTTAAAACCTTTTTGCACAACCAGATGCAAACTGTGCAAAGGGTTTTTTTTAGAACAACTGTACAAAAAGTCGCCATTTTTTAAGGGGAAAAGGGTCAGAAGTCTCCATATTTAGACAATGAGTTGCTGTAGTTCGTCAAAGAGATCGCCAAAGAACTAAGCAGGATCCAAAAGAAATTTCTACTTTGCTGACTGACCTCTATCCAAATTTGGCTCATTCCTCCTGTGGATGATCGTCAGTCCACCTACTCTACAAATAGGGGAAGAAAACTCTGATATCGATTAGTTGGAATATCGATTACTTAGAATTATCAAAGCGCCGCCGCAATTCGCGTAATGTAATGCCGTGACTTCAAGTGGTTTGGTGTACATTTATTAGACATCGCTTTTACCACTGGTCTAAAGGATCGGTGCAGTCCTGCTATTTGTTGCGCTAACAAGCAGACGAGAAATAACTAATATGGCGCTGCAATTGGAGTGTAGAAAGAAAGCCCATAATCTTGACTTTAGGTTATTGATTCCACTGAAGTCTGAGATCAAGTTTGAAAAGGCAGATGCTAATTAATTCCTTGTTGCCAACAGCCCATAAATTGCTACCGATTTTATCAGTTACTCACGCAAGTTTTTGACAACCTGTGTACGTTTGCAATCTACAGTTTCTTGGCAACTTAAAGATCTGTGCCAAAACTTCGGACATTTATGATTTGTTGATTGATCATGAGCCGACTCTGTATATGCAACTGGCACGAGATTGACTTATTATCATTGGACATCTGGTCAAATTTATTGTTGTCAGCAGACCAAAAATGCGACCTTTTTCAGTTACCTAACCTTAACCTGCATTGGGGCCACTTTGCTGTTTTTAAAGCATATGTGAATTGGAAAACTCAAGTGATTTTGCATACAAGAGTTTCTTGGCAACCTAGAAGATCGTAATCAGATGTCTGTTGGCCGTCCACGAACATAATAACTAGGTAGGGTGTTCTTAGGAAGGACTATTAGTCCAGGCCAAAATTAGTGGCAGCCAATTTTAGGATTAGAATTTCCATGCAACCAATGAGAAGTTGCATCATGGGCCTTCCTTATTTTTCTTGTGGGTGAGGGGGAGGGGCAAAGCCAAGAGTTCTCAAGTTCTTGACATGTTCCCCCAACGAGTTCACAATAGCACCTCACTTTTATCCCATATGCTTTGGCAAATGTTGTCCTCCTTTCACCTATAGAGGTGGGCCAAAGGGGAGGACCTCTATACTTCAAAATAAACCTTCTACTTTGGGGTGCATCCATAGTTTCTTTTTGTTTTCGGTGATGGCCAATCAAATTGTCTCATTGCAAAAAAAAAAAAAAAACTTGAGATGCAGCCCATCTAATGAATAGGAGAGGTGAATTTACTCTCTACTTTCAATTTGGATCAACCTTGAATTAAAAATCGTCAATCCCGGACAAATGATTTTTCAGTGTCCAATGTATTGTGAAACTAGTACATATAATGACTTGTTTGTAACGATCTTACTGTCCAATAGTTTTTGCAGGATAATGATCAACTTTGTTTAGGGTCACTTTCTCTGTGTATAGCTCACACATTAGTATTTTCTGATAAATAGTAGCAAATAATTGTTTATACATGTTTAGCCTTGTCTATCCAGCTACTACTTTCTGGAGATTCCTTCCTGTTTGAGTACCCTTCCAAGGTCCCACCAGATTTAATTTGTATCAATGATTCGAGGCATGTACTGCTCGTTAGTTGTATGACTAAGGGTCTCTTTTCAATAGGATGCTGTAATCATAGTTACACATAGTATGATGTGATCACAATAGCATAATAGAAGGCCATTGAAATGGAACCCTGTTTCTTGCTTCATGTTTCCATTTGAGAATCTGCAATCAGAGCAGCCTAATGGAAGAGGCCCTGAACTCCATGTGATGAGGCAATTGTCAGTTTGTTTGAAGGTGTAAAGGTTGTGTGGCCAAAAGAGAGTGTGCCCATAAAAACAGCAAGACATTCTAAAGTTCTTTGTGAACTGTCAGAGTTCTTTTCTCATTACAAACTGGGTCCCAAATCTTAAAATTATTTATCTCAAATTCTAAACTTAGGCCCAGCTGTAAGTTCATATAACCCCAAACTTGGTCCTACCTAATCAGCAGTTCAATCATGTACTAACCATACATAAACATCTACTATGTACAATCAAACGAGGTTTAGCCAAAGATGAGGTCACTCAATGTTCTCTCAGTCCATTTGAGCTGCTAAAATCCCACCCCTATGTATGGTTTCTACTTTAAAACAGGGTCTGCTATCTATTTTCACTGCAACAATCCAATTTCCTTCTACAGCTTCAGTTTGTAGTGAATGACTTCAAGTCAAATGCAGTTCACTAGGTTCCTATGAATCACTAATAGAGTGAGCAAAAAGTTTCCCAAAACTAAGTTGGATGAGTGATTCTCAAGGTTTGCAGTCCCAACCTAAATTCCTCTTCTCTGTTCCCTTCCTCATATAGGATACCCCTAAAGGTTTCTCATGCCCAACACCCCATAATCCCTAGCTTAGATTTAGTAATCTTCAACAGGATCACCCACATTACAGAAAGTTTTTAATTCCAAAACGTCTTGATCACTTAGCTCTTCATCTCTTTTCATGTCTGTCCTCCCCAAGATCCAACCCAAAAGGATCCCCCTTTGAAGAAAATTTGCCACCCTTTATATGTCTGCAACTCCTCATCCTCCAGTAATCTAGTGCACCAATCAGAGCAATATTCCCATTGGTCCTCATGAAGAGCAAAAACCAACATAGATAAGCATGAAAGCTCACATTCTAAATCCAAGGAAACAAAGTGCCTTCACTTTCCCATCTTCATGAATGCACAACCTACAAACATAAAACACACAAAACAACATGTTATTCCTAGCATCACATGGTTATTATGCACATGACAATCACTATGCTCCATCAATTGCCAATTTAAAGTAGTCCTTTGGCAACCTTTTTCATTTTAGGGCTCCTTTTAGGTCACAATTGCACCAAGAGATATTGCCATTTTTTAAATTAAAAATTTCTCAATTACAAAAAAAATCAACCAAATTGCAATTCTAAATTTTTTAATATTTACAAAAAATAATTATGACTACTAGTTTGATACATAATTTTAAATGACCTTAAATTGAAAGGTTTTTTTAAAAATATTCTTGGCAGCGACAAATTTTCCAATTGACTTATAATCAATACATCAACTGAATATATATGATGTTATGAAGTGTCATGCAACTATCAAATAACGTGGTTACATCACAACTTATCTATTCAACTATTTTGGTAATTTTTTTAAAAGGATGGATGAAAAATTATGAGGTTAGATAGATTGATGAAACATTATGCACATTTGCAACTTTGCATCCAAGTAGATTGATTTAGATCTTTTTAGGCTATATACATATATAAGTCTATATTAGGCCACTTAGTATACCTGGCCTAGTTATGTAGTTTAATTACCTATATACCTAAACTTACATGATCTAATATGGGACTATGAAAGGGGTCTAAGTAACTTAAGTATGTAAACTAGGGTAAACTAATTACATTTCTATGTGAAGTTATTAGTTATATTACAACCAATTTTTATATTGATTTAATTTTAATGTATCTATTTACCTATCTATTTACCTACCTACCTAGTTATTAAATCTACCTACACTATAACAAAATGTGTTCTTATACGCTGAGTGATTTCATTGGTCCCACTCAACAAGACCTAGTGGGGATGCAATGAATTCACTAAACCATTGAACAAGAATTAATGAATTGCACTCACATTTTGTAATAGTCAGTTCCTAATTATGTATATACTTATTTAACTACTTAGAAATCATGTTGTATAAGATAAAAGGTTCTAATGTTGTATGGGATATGAAAATGTTTATCCTTCTCAAAGGTTTATCCCATATTGTTTCTCATCTTCAAACTCATAAACAATATAAAAGGGTGCATTACATGGCGAACCCATCATTAGGTGGTACCATTAAAAATGTCACACCATTCAACTTCCAAACAACATAGGATTTAATTAAATAAGACTTTTCACTTCAAATTTTATAGAAAAAATAATTCAAATCGTGTAGAAGTTGAAACTTTGATTGGATTTACAAAAAAATTGTTTTAATATTCCAAATGAAAATTGAAGGAAAAACATTTAGGAAAGTAATATTTCGGGTTCCTTTGTTCAACTAGAACACAAAAGGAACATTTTTTTTTTTTAAATTGATTTCAAGGAGGGCCTAAAATGGCCATTTTTAATATTTGATTCATAATTTTTTGAACAATTTTCAAATGTCAAAACTAATAGGTCTTCAAAAGCCATTGCATTATTTAGGGGGGTCATCCCTTGGTATATTTTAGGAAAGACCTAAGGGGAAAAGACACCTTTTTTTTTGCACACCATTTGTAATAAAATGGAAGTGACCTCCCTAGGTTGCATTCATGTTTACAAATTTGTAGTAATTCTCTTTTTTTTGTTTGTTTCAATCATCAATTGGGGCCATACCCTAATGACTATAATTGATATAAAAAAAATTATAATGATGCAACTTGACATTTAATGATAGGTGGTCAAGAATCTAATGAACATAATATCAATTAACATTTTAGGAACACAAATTTCCTACTTTTGTAATTTATGTAATAACTTCAAATTTTCCATGGTGTTTACATAAGTGGGAAACACAAAGCTCATGTGGTGCAAATCAATAATAAAAAAGACAATGTGAAAAGATTAAAATTTTTAAATTAAACAAAATTCGGTCCACCTTTTTTTGGATTTTAAGGAAGTGGTTCCTATAAGGAAGCTAGTTGTACCAACCAAGGGTGGGTTTTCTTTACAAGCATCCAAAAACTATTAAAAAACAAGTGCCATTTGGGATGAACCAATATTGATTTAATTTTTACTCAAAATAAAATAGGATTTTCTTAACTTAGTGTCACATGGCCTAGGTTTAGGCTTAGCCTAGGTCCCATGTGGTTTAAATCTAGACATAACCTAGGTGCCACATGACCTAGGTATAAACTTAAAGGCCACATATACCATTGGGGCCTAGCCTAACCTAGTCTAAGCAACCTTAATATGTTTAGGCTTAACTTACATGCCACATGGCCTAACTTAACCCTATGTTTATATGGCATAATTTAAGTGCCATGTGGCCTATCTTACACTAAGTGGCATATATTTAGGTGCCACATGCCCTACCTTAGCCTAACCAATATTTAAATGGCCTAAGTTAGCCTTTTGTTTAAATGGCCTAACCTAGCCTTATGTTTAAGTGGCTTGGCCTAGTCCTATGTTTGAATGCCCTAACCAAAGTGACCTATGTGTAGGTGCCATATGACTTAGCTTAAACTTACATCCATCACAAACTTCCTAAGGAAAAATAATTATGTAAAAATAATGGAAACTGGTATATAACGTAATTTAGATCACATGTCAGTTTTTAGTTATTTCAACAAATCTTAAAATTATATTTACTATTATAGTATCAACATAAACATAATTATTATTTACAATGATATAAATTTTAAATATCCTTGAATGGTAAAATTTTGCATTTGTGTCATGAAAATTATGGTAAAATGACAAACCATTATTCTTTTTATCATCATAATCATGAAATTAATAAGTCAAAATCATTGTTCATTATGTTTATATATTTTTAACAAACATTTTATCAACAATAAAATAATAAAAGGAAAAGCACACAACAATGATGTGAAGAAAACTTAATAAATAACATAAATTTAATGATTCATTATAATCATATTGAAATTTTGCCTAAGTTTGTGATGTTTAAATGACCTAACCTAGCTTAAGTGGCTTATATGTAGACATCACATTGCCTAACGTAACCTAGGTGGCCTAACTTAAGTGCCACATGGCTTAACCTATGAATGTGAATGTGCCACATGTCATTAAACTACTAACTAATCCTTCTATTTGATTTAATTACAAAACAAACAAATTAACAACTTGAGATTTAATGATGTCATACAACATTAATAGATGATGTTCATCTACCAATGGGTTATGGTTGAAAACAACTTTTGACAATGATGATGAATGTCATTGTAATTAAATTAAAATTTATTGTCATAATGTTAACATATGCTTATCATTTTTAACTATAATGTCATTTTTTACTTTTATTCATCAACATTTTAGATGAGAAGTTACAAAAAGCATTTTGTAATTGTAATTGTTTGCTTTTTACAATTGTAATAAAAAACGAGTTTAAAACTTAGTTACAAATATGAAGGTTTTAGTCTAGTGTTGATTAACAACTCAAAGGTCAATGCCAATAAACAATAGTGCTACATGAATGGGTTGGGGAGCTATGATGGATAATAAGGGAATTTTTCATAGTTATGACATTCTTGGTGCGAGAATGTTATGGAAGCCCAAAGAAGCAAGAATTTTAACGAATTTTATAGATCAACCAATGTAATTTGGTAAACATTCGCGGGTCAAGAATGTTTTGACAAGGTGCTAAATGAAGAATTTTAAAGAATTTTAATGTGCAAAATGAAAAATGTCATCACTAGGGAATTTTTTGTCAATAATTTTTCA
>Ga0209208_10000656_pt1 | contig 46128 bp, 37 predicted proteins | sample S1TSphfallax_3_FD_187694 | JGI IMG/M metagenome (GOLD analysis project Ga0209208, IMG submission 187694) | Host-associated microbial communities from peat moss isolated from Minnesota, USA - S1T2_Fd - Sphagnum fallax MG (SPAdes) (version 2) | ecosystem: Host-associated > Plants > Peat moss >...
GTCACACACTCTTGAACACTCCAGACAGAAGGTTGTTCTGATATAGAGAGAAATGTACCTTTCGTGTAGGATCTTCATCCTTGATGGTCTTTTTCAACTCTCTGATTTGCATGTTCTTTTGACCAACTCCGAGGACAGTGAGAACCGTGGCGAAAGCAGAGAGTGCTAGAGGAAAACCACGGTTGTTTTTGTGCAAGAGATTGGATTGCGCCACGGCCGTGAGGAGCAAACCCTGAAAAGCACTGAAAAACCCTACCACCTGATAAACCTCATTCCTGACGTTGCGGGATTCTTTCTTCCGTTTGTCCACTCGATTCCCGAACAAGACGGCATTATTCTGCCATTCCTCCAGCGCTACCTTACACAAGGTTTCATGGTTCACCGCTTCACCCCTTATGCCCAACAAATTCCGAATCTCCCTCTCCACTTCATTGACTTGATCTGCTTGCACTATACTATTATTTGCCTCCTCCTGCTTCTTGATCATATTCACTCCGCCTCCGATTTCAAGGTCTCCCTGAGAGCTCCTTTCGATTGTTGACACACCATTCACATCTCCCAGTATTGCATCCACTTTCCTCCCTCCTCCAGCTTCAAGGTCTCCCTGAAAGGTCCTTCCGATTGATGGCACACCATTCACACCTCCCAGTTTTGCATCCACTTTCCTCCCTCCTCCAGCTTCAAGGTCGTCGTCCATCGTGGTTGTTGTTCCGGATAAAGTTCAAGTCTTGTACTTAAAATCTCTTGCTAGTACTGGATCGAGCTAGTGGATCTTAATCCGGTGCTCTAGCAGCTGCTACTTCCGGGTGTGCTACACGAGCTGAGCTAGTTCATCGCCACGGGTTCCAGGGAGACCTAGCAAAGATGCGGTCTCTTTAGCTCGCCGAACTTGCTTCCTATGAAGAACTGCGGTAAGTAGAACTCGTGGTGTGTTGCTCGGGACGCGGGATTGTTCGTGTTTTTGCGGTTGCACAAAGTTCGCAGAAGAAGAAGTCACGGGAATCGGTAAACACTAGATACGAGGAAATAGCTGAGGAGGAGCATCACGGACATCGCCATTAATGTCAGCGTTTTTCAAATTTTAAAAAGAATTGGGGCGAGTTTCTGCCACTTGGCGACAATACAAAACAAAATTAAAAATAAAAAAATTAATCCAGTACGACTCGTACAAAGGATATTTTGTTTTGGAGCAAAAAGAGGCGCCAAAGTCGCCAGATTCCCAGGAAAACAAAATTCCGCAATATTGTTTTAGACAATAATTATTATTATTGTCTAAAATGCGAGCAGCTCCCTGAAAATATTTCAGGATTCTTTTTTTTCTTTGTTTTTTCTATTTTCCTTTCTTAGTTATAATAGCCAAATTTGGCTAATTCCTCTTGTGGAGGATGATCCTCATTTTGTGTGGCTTTATATATATATATATATTATTGTCTAAAATGCGAGCAGCTCCCTGAAAATATTTTGGGTTTCCTTTATCTTTTTTTCAATATTTTTCTTTTTTTTTGAGTTGGAGCCAAATTTGGCTAATTCGTCTTGTGGATGATCCTCATTGTGTGTGTTGGGGGGGGGGTTTCTTTTTTCTTTTTTTTTGTGGCGAGATTTTCTCACTTGGGCACACAAAAAAGGGGCTATGGGCTATGATTTGTACAAAGGGGCTATGGTGTAGTCGGTAAGAACCAGTGTTGTGAAAGTATCCCGTTGTCAGGGTTAAAACTGGGGTTTGGGGTTAAGTTTTTGTGACCGGGACCTGATCTCACATTTTATTTATTTATTGTTGGAACCGACACAAGAATCGAACATCGGAGTAGTCTTTGGCTAGTCTTTTTGTTTGAATTGACACAAAAAATTGAACATTGGAATTAGTCTTTTGCTAGATCCAAACCCAAAACTGAACCCGTGAAAAAAAAATTTGAAAAAAAGGAACAAGTTCATTAAGTAGACAAGTATTTTTGTTTTTTTATTAAAAAAAACCAACAAGTAGGCTCCAACTTTAGAGTTAAATAAATTTTTGATCAGTTGTTGAACTATATACTTATGTAAATCCCAATTTTTCTTTAATATAATTTTTTTTATTTATATTATATTTAACATAGGGGAGTGTGTAAATGTTCTACATGGAATGAGACCCAATCTTTCAACGGGGCCAAAGGGATTTTGAAATTGAAATTTTGTTATCAGAATTGAAACTACATGGTTTTTTTAATTTGAAGAACCTCCTTTTATTTTTATTTTTTTAAAGAATCAAAATTGGGACCAAAGGTTCTCTTCAAAAACAGGAACCGCACAACATTAGTACGAACTCCAAATTTTTGTTAGAGGAAACCCAGAATGGGGAATGGGGCACAAAGGCCCTACAAGTAGGGATGAAGCACCAATTGAAGGTGTCGGTCTTCCTTTCTTTAGCAAAGATGTTTCAATGACACCAAACATATTACCTTTTTCAAATTAACACGCCCCAATCCCAACAACAAAAAGCACGAGAAATTTTTTTTTGGATCCCAAGGAATGGGAAAGGTGAGCATACTATGGGCAACAAGGTTACAAGGAATATGATGAACATTCAACAAATCAAAAGTTTTTTCCAACAGCTGCCTTCAAAATCTCACAAATCTTTGTTTTTTTTTGTATAACATGCCTTAGAAAAAGCCCTTCCTTTGTTTGCAACCCTTATGCCCCGAGGTAGATTTTGATCATTACAAATTAAAGAATTACCAGATAGAGGGTGCCGCAAAATATCATCATCTAAACCTTAAACCCTACTCCCCACCCATCTCTTTACCTACTCGCATGCTCTTTCACCTTGGTACATACTACCCTTTTAGATAAGGACCTACTAGACCCCACCTACTTGGTTGCACCTACCTACATGATTACCACTCCAATAGACCTTGCAATTGTCGAAAATGATAAAAAATATATGTGAACTTGTTCATTTAAACAATATTTAAAAGCATGATTAAAATATTTGTAATCGTTTATATAAGGATATAATAGATATGCATTGCTTTGAAAAATTATGTTTTAAGATGTTTTGAAATATTGCATAAAATTATATAAATTCAAATCATGTGAAATACTCCATTAGGATATTGCATTAAGTTGTTAAAGGATGATTTTCATTACGATGAAAATATTGCAAACTTAATGTATATGTCTAAGAAATATGGAACTTCGTTTCAGCTTTGGTACATATAATGCATGTTGTACTCAGTTCAATTAACTTATTAGGTCTAGATTTAGTAAATTTCATTTGCTTATTTTAATGGTGTACTTTAAGCAATGTACATTAACTTTATAAATCTTATGTTCATGTGATTATTTATGTTGTATAATTCCATGATTAACATGATGAAAGTATTATTTCTATATTAAACCCTTGGCATTGAAATGAGAACAATGTTCAACATAATGGTAATTATTACACACAATGATGAAAGTTGATGATGAAGGTTAGGAGGATTAAAATGAAAGTATTTCTTACACACCAATAGCTATAAACATGGGTGTATGAAAGTATTGTTAATTTCAAATAAAATGAAAATCCCAAACAATTGGGTATTGCACCAAAAAAATTGAAAAAAAAATCCACTAACCTTCTTGGGAAGGCAGTGAAAGTCCAAAAAGGAAATAGTTAAATTGATCACTTTGGGGAGGAGCAAATACTATTGCTCATTTATAGTGTTTGGATTGGAACAATTTTTCCCACGATCTAACAATACTTGATTCAAGTTGATCCTTTGATAAAGATGTCATTCGTTGATTTGTTGCACCATGCACTAGTCCATCAACTATCACCAAAATTATCCTATCCATAGTTGGCAAAGGTTGAGTCTTTTTCAACCTTGCATGAGGTGTTATTTTCATCAATTTAATAACATCCAACAAATTCAACAACCATAACAAAAACCAAACCAAACATAATCAATACCCTTTGCAATTTTAAACACAATGCATTACAACGTGTAGAGTTTAGTTGTCCAATTTAGGGTTTACAAATGAAGAGGACAATAAAAGTAAAGGAAGAGATGAAGAAATAAAATGAACACACAAAACCAACAAAATAGGACCCAAAAAAATCAAACTAATAAAATCACACATAAACATTAAAACATTTTAAATAAATAAATAAATACACGCAAAAAGAGGAAAAAACAGAAAGCATGGAATATATATATAGAGAAAGAGAGGAGAGAAATAAACTTTTTAAAAGTGTGAAACCCGCCCTCCTCCTTCACACACACACAGAGCAAACACAAAAGCTATATATCTATATATAAGAAAAAATGCAAAACAAACACCCCCCCCAAAAAAAACCAACAACAACAAGAAACCCAGAAACAAACACACTATTGTTACTAATTTTCCTTGATTGATCTTAGCCCCATAAGTGAAAGAAGGATAATGCGTATTTGATTATGTCCAGTTTTTGTTAATAATAACAAAATCAAGTATGATTTTTGGAATTAATAATAAAATCACAATTGGAACTTAAACTTTTTAGCAAACTGGACCCATAATTAGCTTCCCTACTTCTATTATATGTGGAATTGAAACCAAAAATGGGACCAAGATTTTTTTTTTCAAAGAAACTAAAACCATAATTTGATTTTGAAGAATTAGACCAAAAACCAAATTCCCAATTCTATTTAGGTGTGGAACCAAAACCATTCTGATTTATTTTTTAGAATCAAAATCTCTTTTGACAAATCCATGTTGCTTTATTTTGGGTTTTCCATTGGTTTATTTGTGATTTTGAGTGTTGTCCCTTGGTAGGAGGTTTGGCCTCTTCTTTTTGTACCTCCTTTTCTTTTCAAATGGAAATTTGCTATTTGTTAAGTTATGTCGGGTTTCATCATCATTCATAAAAATAAATAATTGCCCAACACTGACAAAAATTATTGCTGGCTAGTTATTGAGTTTTGACCTAGTTATTAACCTAGCCAATTAATATTAAAATTTCAAATTTTAATAACTTATTTGAATGGCCTGGTTATCATCTAAATAGGTTAACCTTAAACACTTAACATTGTTATGATATAAAACCAAAAAATAGGAAAAAAGATCCATTTAAGTTTTAATTTTGTTAAAAACTCTATAATTATCTAACTTGGGTTCCACGCTACTACACACTACCAATGACAATGAAATGACAAAAAGGAAATAAGGGTTTACTATTGAGAAAAAAATTATTGTCAAATATATATAGACTTCAAATTGTACAAAATATAGCCCAATTATCATCCAAAGGGAAATTTAATTAGCCACTCCTATTTTTATTTCATTGAAAATTTGGAAGCAATTAGGGTGGATAAATTTTAAATCAACTAAGCAAGTGAGGATTAAATCCTTGAATTAGGTATTTAAGGGAATTTTTTTATTGAAAACTAATTTAATCTCAAAAAAAAGAAGAAACATGTTGATTTCTTGAAATAATCTCAAAATATTCAAATGAAACAACACATATTTACATTTGTATGAAATTTCATGTAAACGTGTGTATGAAATTGGAAAAACACAAAGATTCAAAAAAATAAATTTAAATGACACAAAGAGTCCAAAAGACATTGAAAAAACTAAAAAATTGTTTATTTTTCAATATCTTAGAATCCATAAGGACATTTTGAAACATTACAACTAGTCAAATGTTTTTTTTTTAAATTCCAGTTTGAAATCAACCTTTAATAAATTTGCAATTTGAAATTATCTTTTTGTACAACCTACAACTATAGCCCATCCCACCTAAACCAACTCCAATGAAATCATCATCACTAAAATAATTGACAAAAGAACCAATGGTTATCATTTGAATATTTAATAACCTGTCTTTATAAATAACCAACACTTCATACTTTCAAAATATTGATAATTTAATTGTCATCCAACCTTTTTGTGATATTAATAACCTAATTAACATTTTAAAAAATTCAAATAAATAACCTACCTAATGATCATGAAAAAACATTAGTAAAAACCAATGTTTGGGCAAGTATTAAAAAAAATGGCACCTAATAACCAACAATTTGATGATTCTCAACATTGCCTTCAAGGATATCTAATCATGGTCTTTTTTGAAAAAACCAATTGTCATATATTTGGCCATGGTTTTCAAAAATATGAGAAGTGATTTTGATATATAACCATAGGTGTGAAAAATTGATAGGATAACAAACTATTGGTTTTTTCAAGCTTTTGAAAACATTAAAACTAGAGGTTCTTCGATTTTGGAAATTTTGAAATAACTAGAAATGAAGGTTCTTTGGTTTCCAATTTTTTTAGAAAACAAAACTATAGGTTATTTTCAAAAATAATTAATGTGTTAGGAAAACCAAAAGTGTTAGGTGGGTATTGGAAATGGCACCAAGACCCCCTTGGTTCTAGTTCTTTAATTGCATATTTGTGATTTCTCAAACAATTAAAAAAAAACTAGATAAATTATGATAGAGTTATTTATGAAGTCGCCATGTCTTCACCATGTTTTGAAGCTTTCCTTTAGCTGTTCTCCCCTCTTTTAGTGGTATATGTAAAGTAAGGAAATTTTACTAAATCTCAATATGAAATGCTAAAACTTATTATTTAATGCACAAGGTTAGAGAATAATTATATTAGTTCTATGGATGGGAACAATGAAAGGAAAGATCAGATGAAACTCAATTTATCACGACAATTGATGGTTTTCTGAATTTCAACCTCCCTTGAATGCTAATGTATTTTTTCACAAAGTTTTTCTTAAAATATCACCTATGTATGACCAAACTCAAGGTTCTAGTGTTGTAATTTCTTTACTTTTTGAATAACTCTAATCTATAAATCTCAGATCTTCAAACAATGAATGAACCAAATCTGATACATTAATACGTATCATAGTTTTAATAAATCAAAGTTATCAAAGTTATATAGTTGTGGTCCTTCAAACAATCAAAGAACCAATTTTACCATTTGATATATAAATCTAATTCGAAATAAAAAAAGCTGCAAACATTCAATTCTTATACTTCCCATTTTCAAGAATCAAAGAACCAATCAAAGGAGTCAATTACCTACCTATAATAAAACTATTGGTTTCTTCATGAAAACCTCCAATTATTTTATGAGGGGGTTTAAGGATAAATAAAACCAAAGGTTCTTTGATTTTTTTTTTAAAATTCAAAATACTTAAACTTGAAGTTCTTTTATTTGTTTTTGAAAAGATTCAATAAAATTGGAATCATTTCTTTTATTTTCAAAATTTTCAAAAACTTGAAAAGGAGGTTATTAAAAAATTCAAATCTCCACCCCCAAGACTAGTAAAACCCCTTGTTTGGCACATATCATAAAATTGTGAGAACTAACTAAGGTTTCTTGATCTAGTTTTCAAATTGAATATATATAATAGTCAATGATATCCACCATGAGATTTGTCTCGACAATTTTTGTTGGAAAGAAAATTGTCGAAACAAATATTGGCTTAGGAATCAATACCATGATATTTTTTCAAAAAATGATACCCAAGTAAGGCAATGGAAGATACTAAATCTAATTTTTTTGTATAGGGTCTATAGGTCTAGTTTAGGTAGTAAGTAGGACCTAGGGTCTAGGATGGTTGGCAAAGTCCAGGAATGGGTATTTAGACTAAGGTTTCTAGGTTTTTAAAGCTAAAGTCTTTAGAAATTGCAGATTAGGGTTTAGAATGGGGATGTCAATGGTGCTAGTGCTCAAGTCATGCGATGTATATTATGTTATAATAGTCTAGTTACTCATTTTAGTCCTATAATGAAGTCAAGGAAAGGTTGAGATCATTTTTTAAAATAATGAAATAATAATAAAATTGAAAAAATATGTGGATGCAAAAAAGTTTGGAGAGGCAATGAATAGTTCATTGGAAGCAAGTTTGGGAAAATAACCTTAAAAAAAAACGACCAAATATGTTTGGAACCTCAATATATAAAAAAATAGTGCAAAAGATCCTTTCAAAAAGGATAATGTGCAACAAAATGTCTTTGGAATCCTTGAAATTTTCAGAATGAAAAATTGTTTATTTTTATAGTTTGTGAAAAGTGTATGGTGAATGCACTTGTGTCCTTGAATGGTGTTCCTTTCACAAAAACATTTTTCATTAAAAATGTTGCTTAACTTGGTGGAGAATTAAATTAAACAAATATATTTTACCAATTTTAACATAGTGTAATTCTACAACTCCCAATTTTGATTTCAAGGTGTTTAAGGGCGTTCAAGATATTTTTGCATTTTTTACTTATTTCTTGGGAGCAATATGAACATATTACTATTTTTCATGTTTTAAAAAGAAATTACAAGGCATGCATGGCAAAAAATTTAATAAACATATTCAATCAATATGGTTTGAGGAAAAAGATGATGGCATGGATGAAAAATGAAAGGTCAAATTTGAATGTTTGATCATTGCACTAAAATATTTTGAGAGTTGTGATGTTTTGGAAGTGGAAGAAAGTTTTCAAGAGACTTCTTTTGACCATGTTTTTTCTAAAGCTTGTCAATATGCCACCAAAGATGAAAAAGTTTACAAATGGCTCAAATATGTGTTTATAAAGTTTGCATCTAAGCACATTTGCAAAAATACATCACTTGACCCAAAAAAATATAGCAAAGGCAAACATGAGTGGAACTAACTTGATTTGATTTTGGTTTTTATCCAAGAAAATTGAACACTCTAGTGATGACAACATAATATACCTTTACTAATTCATTTAGTCTTTACATTTTTCATCATTTCCAATCTTTCTTTTGTAAATGGTAGAAGTAGCATTTAAATTGGTTATGATATTTTGTAAGTTTGCTAACAAAATAATCATGATCCAAAAAGCTTTGCAATTTTAGAAAGCTATTGTTTTTTGTTACAACAAACAAACTACAATGGAAGTGAATGGGCACATGTCACTTTTTCTAAGTCTTAAATAAATTTAAATTATCTTTTTTAGATTGTGTGTTGAATCAATCTCATGAGTATTGATTAATGATGAATTGCATGTTGCCATAGCCACGAACTTGAAATTAAAGAATGATATTGAAATTCCATCCTTTTATAAATAATTTTATGGAGGTTGGTTATGGTGTTGTTGAGTTAACTTTGCTTGCATTTAACATCAAAAATAAAATAAATGTGTTGTTTAAAATTGTTTCCTTTCATTCCTAAAGAAATATGAATAGTGAAAAGCCCACAACATGTTTTTTTATGTTGGATTTAAAGTTTAAAACATTTTCCCAATCTTTTCATTTTATGGTGTGCCTATTGTTGAGAAATATGACAAAAAGTTTTGTTACCTATGCTCTTCAAATGTTATCGTCTATTGTATCATGTGATAAAACCTAAATTTTTGTTGGTTCAACAAGTGATGAGGATTATAGTTTGGATGTATTCAAAATAAGTATTGAAATAAATGAATCAACTAAGGTGCTTGTTGACAAGGAGTTATTCATTTTCATATCATACCACATGAATGTGAAAAATAAATTAAATGTCAATTACAATTGTGGGGAAACATGAGTCAATATTTATTATTGTCCATTTTTTTGCATGTCAAATCATTGGCATTGTAGGATCACGAATTGAGAGGGGAAGATTTTTTCTCTCTAACTAGGATACTTACAAATCTAAAATCAGGTTGCTTGCAATTGGAACATTTTTAAAAGTTGATATTTGTGAGCAAAAATTAATGTAATAATTTGAAGATGGGTTATAACTCACATTCTAACTTGGTAAAATTGATTGATATGGATCTAAATTTAGAAGAAAATTTTAAAGAATTTGAAAATGCATTTAAACACAATGAAGTTTGTGAAAATATGATTTGAAACCTTGGGACATCACAAAAAAGGTTATGGGTTCAAACCCATTGGTGTGCATGTGAAAGTCATGTTAGCCTTCTACTACCAAGCTTGACTTGGGGGTGTCAACAACTTGTCAATCACGTCTACTATTGTGCTTCAAAAAGAAAAATTGCTTGTTATTTGAGGAACCTTACTTGCCACAATTGCCAAGTCCGAGCATTACAAGGGCATTATGATGTAAGGTCCTACTTCAGGGGGCAAATTAGCAATAAGATTCCTTGGTTTTCATGTAGTGGAAGGTCTCGAAAGCATGGACCTCAGGCTCCATTCTCAATCCACAAGACATAAAGCACTTGGAGAAATTTTAATGTGAAAGGGAGGCACATCTATCTGATGTAATTTTAACTCCACAATGAAGTCATTGTGGAACTCATGGCAGCTTGTCAGGTTGGCACTTTTTGTTCAAGACATTTATCTGGTTATAAACAGCACTCATGAATTCTTGTTTTGTGTTTCCTTCATAGTGTCTGTTTGTGGGGTTTTCTCTGGAATCTCTTTAAACATATTATTCATCTTGGGATCTGCACATAATCATTTGGCACAAATCCTCTCTCTAAAAATCCAAGTTATGTGCATGGACATTGTGCAAAGTCATTTCCTCCAAAACTTCATGGCATCTTTAAATTCTTGAGTTATTTCTTCAAGCCAAGAATAGCATGCACATCATCAAAATTGGAAAAGTGTTTCTTCCCACATTCATGTACTATGTATTGACAGTTGTGATGTGAATGCTTGACTGTGTGGAGTTCTTGCTTTAATTCTTCCTACATTCTTCAGTTGATTTTCACAAAATGAGATTTTGCACTCATCAGAGCTGGCCTCCTTTAGATCGGTAAGAGGTCCTTACTGGGCACTGTGTCAAAGGAACTGAAATGATTGATGCCAGTATCATTTCTTTTGATATTTTAATCATCATATATTTTTGTCCCTCAATTCCTGTGTAGTGTTTGTAATTTCATCTCCGGTGTTTGCAGATTTCATGGTTCTTAACATGATGGGCGTTTTTACAGATGGTGATAATAGAACAGCCAGACATGTCTAATTGGTTATATCCACAAACACTCTCGCCTCTTTGCCTGCCTCCAAATCTCCAAACAGAAACCTCATCCTCAGAGGATGTGCTTCCATTGAAATTATATGAGAAAAAGACAGACAGACAGACAGACAGACAGACAGGGAGGGAAGGATTGAGAGAAAAAGAAGGGCGAATGTCATGTTGACATCTTTGAGTGCCAGAATTTGATTCAATCTCTCTGATGACAGAAATCACACAGGGAGCACTGAGAAACTGAGAAAAAAAGAAAGGCAAATGTTGTGTTGACATGTTTAATAGTCAAGATTTGGGTGAATCTCTATGATGTCAAAGAGAAACAGAGACATTGTGCCGCAGAGAGAGCATTGAGAAACAGAGGAAAAAGGAAGGGCAAATGTTCTGTTGACATGTTTGATTGTCAAGATTTGGGTGAATCTCTCTGATGACAGAAAGAGAGAGAGACATGGAGACAGACAGAAAGAAAGAGACACAGACAGAGAGACAGAGAGAGTCGAGAGAGAGAGCACACACAACATCCTCAAGGATTAGGGTGGACTTTGCCACATTCACCAGGAGGGGGAGGGGGTGGAGGTGGGGGTGGAGGACCACAAGAGTGGGTTGGAGGGAAGTGATCCAGATTAGTGTTGCGGCCCCGCATCACAGGCAAAACTTCTTGCAGCTTCTCCCTCAAAGTGTACACCACAATCTCAAACAGAATGAAGAGAGCTCCCTCATAGCAGCTTCCCATGGGCAGAATCTTGTTATCAGTGACTACAAAACGAGCTTTCTCAGGTGGGTATAATGTGATACCTGCCTTGCAGAGCTCACCTGTTGCCTCTTGCAGATTTGCAGGCATTGAAGGACTGTTGAGTACTTTGCTTCCTGCTTTTGAAAGCCTTGTTGTTGTCGTTACCTCTCCTTCCACTTGCTTTGTTGATCCTTTTTTGGCATCAGCCGTAGCAACAGATCCTCCTGTTTTGGTGTCAGGGATTGAGGCTTTCTTGGCATCACTAGTCTTAGTAGCAGGAGGAACTTCGCCTTTCTTGGTGGGTCCTTTACTGGTCCCTTTGGGTGGATCGGCAGCCATGGGATCTCCCTTTGGAACTTTTCCTGGTTGCTGATTTGCATGCTCCAGTTGCCATGGCGTTTTGGAATCTACCATCTGGACGGCATCTTGAGGAGGAGCATCGGGAGGAGCATTAGGATCGAAGTCCGGATCGGCGATGGTTTGAGCAGGAACTAACGCAATTGTAGTCGCGAGTTTGGCAGCTTCGCCGTCAGGTTTTGCAGTGATAACCAACACTCTGGCACCAGAAGCTGTAGCTTCCACGATGATAGCATCTGCGCTACTGAACCATCCCGGTCCGGAACTCACGATCAACAAATCTCCTGTGGCAAGCATGGGTGTGCACATGTCGCCGAAGAAATGCACACTGGGTAAGCCGAGATGGAAAAGACGCATCGCAAACCCCCGCATGATGAGTCCTTCTCTTCCCAAACCATGCAGCACGATGTGCTTCCCCCGCGCCCTCATGATCTCCTTCACTATCGGTATGGTTGGATCCTGCTTACTCAGCTCTGCTCGGTTAAAGACACGATGAATCTCCGCTAATGCCGTGATCGCCATGAACGAGAGAGATGTCTGAACCATATAAGGTGCCGCCATGTTTGCACGCAATCAATCCACCAAACCCTAGTTTCTCGACTCTTATACTCTTCAAGCTCCTTGTGAAGTGGTGGTGAGGAAAGGAATCTGGTGGGTCGCGTGCAAAACGCAGGTGTGGGTGCGGCTGAATTACGAGACACACTGTAACCGTCATTCAACCGACGTGCGGAGGAAGAAAAGCTTGAAATTCCGCAAAAACATGCGGGAAACCCTAATTTCTTGACTCTTGTGCTCTTCGAGCTCCTTGTGAAATCTGGGTGGGGAAGGGAGGTGATGGGTGGTATGCAAAACGCAGGCGATGTGCGGGTGAATCGTTAGACACTGCTGTAACCGTCGTTCAACCGACGCGCGAATGAAGAAACGCTTGAAATTCTGCAAAAACATGCGGTAAGAAACCCTAATTTCTCGACTCTTGTACTCTTCAAGAAGAAAAACCCTGTAAATAAAAATCAAGGATGAGAACCCATCTATGAAAAGTACAAGGCAAATGAGAACACAAGTAGACACAACCCAAAGAAAAATCAAAAGCAAACAATCAACAAAAATCAGGTAAAGACCCTATGCAAAGAGGACTCGTGGCTACAAAATGACAATCAACGAAAACAAAGAAAACCTAAGACGAAAGAGCTGTCATCTGTCACAAATCAGCGAGTGGCTAGTGACGGAGGTGCACCAGTTATGATGTGTGGAAGAGATGAGGAACCCCGACTAAGTGCAGCAGTCCTGAGCTGTTCTGAAGAATTGTTATAGCTTGCGCATGCACCAGGGCTATGGACACGAGCTGTTGATAGTAAGAAACAAGCATCGAGGGGATGTGCGATAGTGGTCTCCCTTAGTCATCGATTCTTACTATTGACATTGTGGGTGTCTTCATTCTCGTTTTGATTCATTTTTTACGGCTCTTCAGGCTCCTTGTGAAGTCTGGGCGGGGACTGGAAGTTGATGGGTGGCATGCAAAACGCAGGTGTGGGTGCGGCTGAATCACGAGATCCACTGTAAGTATCATTCAACCGACGCGCGGATGAAGAAAAGCTTCCGCAAACGCGTGTGCGGGAAACCCTAATTCCTCCTTTCGTCTCTTCGGTTTCGCGTCCTCGCACGGCTCCGGACGGACAGGCGTCTTTGTTGCTGTTGTTGCTTTCCTTGCGGGCGTTTGAAAGCCCCCCGTGGTGCATTTTTTTCCTCACTTGTGGCAATTCCTTGTGGCTCTCTCTGAGTTTGAAGCCTATTTGTGGTGGTACTGCGACGTCGTGGACGCGGACTTCGCAGTAGTATCGGAAGCGTTCTGAACAGCAAGCAAATACTATTGTGGCTGATTGCTGTGGCTGAAACCAGTGCCACCCAACAGGATGCAGAGCGTGAAGGAGTTGCAAACAAATCTTGCGACTTATCATGAGCAGCTGGATCAAGTGAGTCGTCTCATTCTCAACTTGTTTTTTCTTCTTGTTGGTACTGTCGTGAGTCTGTCGAGAGCTGGATTGAAGAAGATGGCATCAGTCCCGTTTGCTTCTGTTTTCTTCTTCTTCTTCTTCTTCTTCTTCTTCTTATCCTTTCTGACGCAGTTGTTGGAGGTCTTTTGTTTTGCTGTAGGTGCGGCAATTGCTGGACGCGGAGCCAGGGAATGCGGAATATGTAGAAATGGCGGTCGGTCTGAAGGAGGTAGGTTGAGAAAGTTGCTGCAACAAAATGGGGTACCTACCCGTTGGTTTTTTGTGCACTCTCTCTGGTTGCACTCTCTTTCTTTGCAAAACAGAACGGTTCAGAACTCTGTTGTAGGTTAGGGTTTAGAACTGTGTTGAAGGCCGTCGTCCAGGGGGGAAGGGACATGGAGAGGGTTAGAGAGGAGGGCCAAAGGGGTTCTTTGGGAAGTGGTCCTAAGGGTTCATCAATGTTGTTTAAGCAGGGCAGCACGACACAGCTGCATGCGAGAGAGGACACATTGATTTGGAGTTGCTCTGCAAGGTGAGGTGGTTTGCCCCTTTTATGTGTTGTGGAACACCGGTGCTGCTGCCGCCACCAGCTATGGGATGGCCTACTCTTTCTTCTCTTCTCTCTCTCTATCTCTGGGCTGCTATCTTTCTCTCACACAACACTCTGGCCCTTCTAAACTTACCAGCTCCATACCAAGATCATGCTGTGCGCTGTTGTGCCAGGATTCAGTTCACCTTCTGGACAGTGTCACCAGTCAATTCAGTTCACATCCCCTGAAGCCTTCATTAGAGATGCAATGTCTGTCTTCATCAGAGACCCAATGTTTGTCTTCATCAAAGATGCAATGTCTGTCTTCATCAGAGATGCAATGTCTGCATGATCACTGGTGATCACCTTCTCAGGAAGTATTGAACTGACCTGCCATTTTGTTCGTGCATGGTGCAGGTACTAGAGTTGACAGAGGATTTGCTGAAGACAGCAAAACAAGCAGAAGCAGCAAATGCTCTGCCATTGGAAACAGATTTGGATGCACTGTCTTTACCAGGACCTCCACCACATCCTGTATCGAGGTTCAGACCTGAGCAGGTGTGTATCAATCACCTGCTTTGATTGCCCATAACAGCTTGCAAATGGATACAGATGCTGTTGATTCTTTTTGGCTTTGCTGGTGAGACCAACAGAGCCATTGCCCCTCTTGCTGGAGTTGATCCAGACATGTAGAAGCAGATAAGATGTTTAGGACTGTATGACTTTATACCAATGCATTGAGAGCAGCTCTGGCAGATGGTCCTACAATTTAGGCATGTTTTGAATTTGAGCGATTACAGATTGTACCCTTTTTTGTGAGTTAAATGTGAGCAGCAAATTTCTGTTTGCTGGTGGCAAAGTAGCTCTTTGAAGCGTGCAGTTGTAGAGAATCTAAGCAACTTTTTCCCACATGCTTCATGCACAGCAGGATTTGTCCCTTTCTGATGACATTGCTGGGAGACTGCCAGCTGGTTCAAAGTTGCTTGCTGTTTGGAGCGAAGATGGTGAATGGTATGCAGTTTCACCCTGGAGAGCACTCAACTCAATGTTCTTTGTTGTAGTCACTCTTGGTATCCAGAGATAACTCTTGATATGTCCCCAAGTTTTTTTGAAACACATGTTGAGACCATGTGCAACGCATCTAGGACAAGGCTGTGATTGTATTATCTCAGCATATATCTGGATGACTCAAAAAAACCATAGTTTCCTTTTGTAGGTACATGAGGAAAACTCAAGCCACAGCTATAAACCTCAAGGTCCTGAGTGATTGAGTGGCGCAAGTGATTTGGTAATTTTTTAGATCCTGCTGTTTTGGTCTGTGAGAAGGCTAATTAGGTGGGTCCATCATGGAAGTATTGACAGCACGGTGATACAATTTGTAAGAGAATTTTGACTGTTTTTGGCAGAGGAACAGTCCCACAGACTGATGTTACATGTCCTGTAGGTGCATGACAGCAGTTATATGGGTGCTATTTGCTGCTGATTTTTTGCCATCTGTACTTTTATGTAGCGCTGAGATTCCTTTTTTTTTTTAATGCTGTTTTGCAGGTACACAGCCACAGTAAAGGCAGTTACTCCAATTGGCTACATTGTGACATATGATGACTGGGGCAATACAGAGGAGGTAGGTGCTAGATGATTTGTTTGGATGCACCTGTGAGCTGCTTTGCATGGTGCACTCCATTAGCTCCAACTTGGTGTTGTATTATTTATTGATCAGGAATCTGTTAGTTCTCTCAGATCATCTATGTGACTGGCTGTCAACTGTTGAAGCTTTGTTCTTCCTTGAAGATCTTGAAAATAACCTTTAAAGATGGAGTCCTTAATGGAAAATCCTGTTTGGGGAAGGCACTTTCAGGAGTTGTAGCTAACTGGTTCAAAGTCTAAATACAATGCCATACATTTCTGTTGCTGTCCTGCTATTCCTGCTAATAATATTCTCGATTCTTCACAAGAACAAAGTAAAGGTGGGAAAGTTGGATTGAACATATGCAGGTAGATCTTTCTAATGTGAGGGCATTGGAAACTGGAGAGGATGATGTGGGCAGTGAAGCCAAATCTGATCTGGACATCAACATAGATGAGGATGCTGATGCATTGTTGGGAGCAGAACGTGATGCAGAGGCAACACGGCAAGCCATAAAGCGCAAAATTGCCCAGGCAGCAGATGTGGATGTTATTTCACGAGACCTCCCCCCCAAGCTGCGCATAAATTCTGATGATCCTGAGGATGTGGTAACTGCTCTTTTCCCTAATCCTTTATGCATATAGTTTGGTTCATTGAATGAGATTGTGAGTCTAAGTCCTCAAATGAATCAAATCGAAATAGATCAAAGGATAAAGTTTGTCTTAATTTTCTCATGTGCAGAAAGCAGCAAAGAAGAAGAAAATACATTCATTCAAATCGAAAGCAAGGCTAGAACAGATGGAGCTGACACAGAACAAGCGCCAGAATGCTTGGCATCAATTCCAGACATCTAAGGGGAAAAGCAAGAAAGTAAGCCTTCATCATGAGAGTTGGTACATTGGTCATGGTATTGACCTCCATCCAGTGCAAAGGAGCTGATGGAGTCAGTTAAGTCAGTGGGGATGTTATGCTGGCTGGTCACAACCATATATCCTGCTGTTGACAGTCTCTGGACATGCTTGTGACTGTTGCTGTTGTTCAAAGCCCTCCTCAGTTTTGTTCAGTTTTTATCTGTTCCTTAGGATTGGATTTCCTCCTTTTCCTTTTTTTTGATAATTTGTCAGGTCTGAAATCCCTATAACCATGATATTGGTTCACCTCAATTATATTCAGATTGACTCAAGTCATACATATGGAGAAGTCCTCAGTGCTTATGAAGATACATTTAAGCTGCTTTGTGGTTTGTTAATCGTTTGGTACATTTCTGGTCATTTTGGTAGCAGATTCTAGTTGGGTTTCTGCAGTTCAGATGTAAATGCTCAAATCTTGGTTTTGAAGGAATCATATCAGATTGAGCATTGGTCTTGAAGTGAAAAGCAACTTCTGGTTTAATTTTGATTAGAGCTTGTGCTTTCAAAGTTTTCTCCAATGGCTGTGGTTGCTGAAAAATGAGAGTTGCTCTCAGGGTAGAGGGTTTCAATTTGCATTTCTGCTGTGGCAGGCCTCATCTGTGGTGCATTCCAATTCATTGTAGCATTCTAATCTGGTCTTCAAAGCTCTTGAGTCTTTTGAAGTTACTGAGAGCTCATTGCTGTTATGTTTGCCAGGTTGGCTTCTTCACAGGGCGGAAGAGAGAGAGCATCTTCAAGTCTCCAGATGATCCAAAGGGGAAGGTAGGTGTCACTGGCAGTGGAAAGGGCACTACTGGGTTTCAAAAACGTGAGAAGCATCTTCATTTAAGAGTAGCTGGTGAGGATGGCGATGACCTCATATGAATAAAGTTTTGTCTGTTTCCAAAGAGCTCAAAGATGCTTGCTGGAGAGTTTGCAGTTGTAAATTTCCGTACTTGGATGAAGCTTTTAGTAATGGCTGTGGTATGCAAGGCTCATCTTCAAGTACTTAACACCTTAAGATACATTAAGATCTTGGTGCTTTGACAAATTCACCTTGCAAGCTCATATCAGGATGTCCAACAACATGAGATGGAATTGACTTGATCAGGATTTTACTAGAGGTTTTAAGGGCCTTGACAATGGTTTCAGATCTTTTTACTTGTCCACTGCAATCCCTGCACTCATTGCGGTATTTCCTCCTTTGGGGAGGTTTGAAATCCTTTTACTCAGCTTACTTCACTTGTTCTATACATTCTAACAGGCTGAAATCATTTTTCCTGGCTCATCATGTAAACCTGTTTCTTTCTCCTTGCATGCACATTTCACTGGAAGTGGGTCACTGGAAGTGAGTGATTTTTCTCACTTCTCAAGATGACTATACTCCTTGACTATGAGAGTGTGGAACTGGTATGGAGGGTTTTTTTTAACTCTTGTACGTTGGCCCATGTAGAATTTTTTTCAAATTCTGGATAATTGTGCAATCTTTGTATTTTGCATGTGTATGCACATCCAACATGTTGGTCATTAACATACTTGGATGGCATTGAAAGTTTTGGAACATTTTTGTGATTGCCTCTTCATTTTTGATCTTGAGGCTTTGGTTTTGTTTCCTTTGTTATTGTATAGAGTTTGGTTCTCTACTTCGCCTGTTTGCCAAATATCTGAAACGAACTTCAAAGCTGTTTGTCAATATCGGGGTTGGAGGTCAAATATACTAAACCGCAAACATCACAATTGAAACTGTATACACTACCAAAAATTTTACCACAATTTTTCACTGTGTATTTTCATTATCATAATTAAGGTCATGTTTACACAACCCAAAAATACAATTGACTAGACAAACTACTACAAAGAGGCTTTGATCACTTCAGTACTTTTTGGAACTATGTAAAACTCTATTGGCACATATGCAGCATTGCCATAAGGCCTGGTAAAAAGACGCATCGATAAACAGGTACTGGAGAGATGTATACAATTCTCTGACAAAACTTTGAATGTTGTTTTGCTGACTACAATCAGTATTCTACCTATAATTGGATGAGAGAACTTGTTTATCTAGAAAACCATGTTCATCATCCTTGTGCGAAGAACTTTATCTGCTTTCACGGGGGATAGTAATGCATATTTTGCAATAATTGCCATAGGATCTGTGGATGGCACACAGAAGGTACCACAAGATCAATTGACGCAATCCCACCTGCAATAAAGATTAGGTGTCGCATCAAACTGATCACAACTGGCAGAGTTCACAGATTCAAAGACCTTCCAGCTCAAATACTGATTCTCTGTGGAAGCCAAGATCCAAGGAAGAAAGATGCAAGACAGATCGCAATCCAGAGAGCCAGTAGGCCACCACTGAAGCTGAAGGCAGATGCAGACTTTGCTGTCTTCTCATTAATGACACCTGTTAAAGCCTCTTCCTCTGGCTTCTCCATCTTGCTCCTCCTCTTCCGTGCCTTTCCAGTCAGTGCACCAGCTGGAGACTTCAGATCTTTTGAAACCAAAATAGTTTGGTTATCATCCAGGGCCTTCAATGACGATTTCTGAAGAGCACCAACCAAAAACAGCTCATGTTCTGAAATTATTGAATGAGGTAACTTCACACATTGAAAAAAAATACCAAATCTAATTAGCAGAAGTAGCACATGGTTACAAATGGCAGAGATTCTATCTCTCCATTCACTCTGTTCTGCAATATAATTAGCCCATTGCAGACTTCAAAGACTCTCCACTTAGGTTCAAATTACAAAAGCACCCTGTGCAAATATGACTCATAAATCCCTTACCAATTCAGCCATTTCCTTCTCTTTGTCTGCATCAGCTTTACGTAAGTCTTTGTTCTCCTTCTTGAGCTTAGACTTTTCTGCCTCTGCAGCCTTCACTCTGCTTTCAAGTGCTGCTAAAGCATCTTGGAGTTCAGCAACTTGTGCCTGGATCACACTGGGATTAATCAGTCAAAAGGTTCACATGACAAAGTACAACCCTTCTTTTGTGCCTTGACCATGATTTGTCCCAGGCTCTTCACTTCTTCCCATGGTTGTAGTCACATTATCAGCATCCCACTAACAAGACTAAAATGGCTGCAGTCACATGTAGATTACCTCAAAAGCACTCGCATGCTGTCGTGCAGTCGCTACTTCAGATTCTGCAGTTTGTACTCTCTCTGTCACATCCAAAATTGCAGCTTCCAGCTCCCCCTCTCCCTGCATGTAGACCATTATGATACATTAGAGTACTGCAACCATTCTGAAATACTCATGCAGAACACAGAAGAGCCCATAGCTATGATTCAGATCAATCTGGTAAAGGAGAGAAAGGAATCTCCAAGGGTTTCTCATCTGCTATATGAAGCTATTGTATTAAATAACACCCCCTTCCCAATTGCAATAGTAATGGCCCCATACCTGAGATGTATGGTTGGCCAGCTGATCCTTCAGTGAAGAGATCTCCTCCTGGGAAGCTGCTACTTTGTGCAGCTCTCTTGACAAGCTGACACTCTGTACACAAGAAGGCACAATGTCGTACAACCCTGAGACAACATACTAAAGTAAGGCAGGTAAGGAAGGGGACGAAGGAGCTACATGAGAATCAAACTAAAGATGGTCAAGGACAAATTTTTTCTTCACAACAAATGAGGATATGGTTATCAAGACTCATATTACAACACAAAAGGCCCTGAAGCAACATCAATAATTTAGCCAAAAAACCGTAAGTAAACATCTTAAGCTGAGAACCCACCTGTTGTTGTTCTTTTGCATCTGCTTCCCGCAACTTATGCTCCAGCTCTGTGACTCGCAAACGCAAAATCATGGATTCAGATGCCTGTGCTCTGAGTGCCTGCAGCTCTCCATCAAGGGTTGCCTCACGAAAAGACTTCTTCTTGAGCTCATTTGCATCAGCCTCTCTCTTAGCCAAAATCTCTTGGAGCTGTCCTTGTACGTTTGCCAACTGACTCTGTAAGTCTTTGTTTTCTTCTAACAATGTTGCCATTTGTTTCACCTGCAGTTGGTTTCTGTCAACTCCATCACAACCTAACAGAAGGAAAGGATACAGAAGGCGAGCCAACCAACCAGAACACTAACACAAGATTATTTCCACAAAAGAGAATACTGATCACTGTTGGTAAACATAGGGAGGTAAGGAGATGCAAGACAGACCTGGGACTGCAGCTGCTGATTTTCAAGGGTCACCTCTGCCGACCAGGTTTGTAGATTGCCAACTTCCTCTTTTGTGTTTGCCAAGCTCTCTACCACAGCTGCATATTGAGATTCAGCAGCATCTGCCCTGTTATGCACAGCAACTAGCCTCTCTTGCAATTTGAAGGCCTCAGCTTCTGCCTCCTTCAGCTTATTAACTGAGAGTTGCAGTTCAGCCATGACTTCATCTGCATCTCCGCCCTTTCAAATAGCACAGAGTTGCTTAGACTAGTGATTTGTAAACAAGCTGGAACCACTGGAAAACAAAAATTAACAAGTGCCACTGCAGAGTTTTTTCACTTGGCTCACTTTGGAGAAATGAACACTGGGCAAGTATGACAATTACAAACAATCTGCCTAACAGCACCATTGCATCCAATTTTTTACCATCAAACATCCAAATTTCCACCTACTCTGCAAGGATCACATAATCTTTCTGTACGACCTCATGCCATGATTTAAGAATCCCAAGAAGATGTCAGCATACCCACCTTTTGAGAAACTGCTGCAGCCCTCTCTTCAGCTTCTTTAAGCTGCAAGTCCATCATCTGAAATTTCTCTCTCAGTTTCAAAGCTTCTGTGCTCACTTCAGCATGGGACTTTTGGGTTACTGTCACAAGAGCTTCCAAAGACATAACCTTCTCAGCAGCATCCTTGGCTAGGTTTTGGTGGGTATTGAGAGCATCCTCAAGTTCTAATGACCTGTCAGTTACCTCCTTCAAACTGCCTTCATGGTGGGTGGCCCTTTCCTCTGCAATCCTAACTCTTTCCAGCAGTTCACATTCTGCTGTTTGGGAACTCTTTAGGTCCAGTTCCAGTTTTGCCATCCTGTCTTCAGCATTTTTGATCTGTAATCGATGTACATCCAGTAAATCCTCAAGCTCCACTATTCTTCCCCTTTGTGTATCTATGCTCTCAGGGCCATCAGCTCTTTCCTCCAACTCAGCTTCCCTATCCTGTGAGGAAAAAAAAGGAAAGGTTACCAGTCAATCTCTTCTCACCTCACAACATCCAAAAGTGAAAAATGAACTGCTGACAAATCTAGAGATCAGATAAGCAACTATGTGTGTCCCACTCCACTACCAACATGCAACAAGATAAAATCACATCTAAAAAGTAAGAAATTAGTAAGCATCATGTTAGGAGGCTGTCAATAGTTTGGATGAAAGACATGCTTAGAGGTTTGCAATAATTCAGGCAACAAGCTTATTGCAACTTGTTGCAATTGTCTAGATGGTCTGAGAGATCCATCAGTAATGCAGTGCCCATATTCCTGGTACACATTCATTGCATCCAAGTGAGACAGCCTGCCTCACAGCACAATGGCCTCATTCAAATGACTAGGAGCTTTATCATCACTGGCAGACTCATATTCAGGTCAGCCAAGTGTACCTGAAAATTCTTGATCTCCTGTTCCAACTCCCTCAGCTTAGCCTCTAGAAACAAACATCTGTCTCCCATTTCTCTGATTTGAGCTTGATGAAGAATCTCAAGCTCTGAAGTTTTACCAGTCAGCTCTCTCATGTTCTCCTCATAGTTCAAGGCACTTTCCTCAGCAGCCCTCACCTGTTCCTCCAGCTCTTTCTTCTTCTCTTGCATCTCCTTCAATTCCCCTTCCAAGTCTACAACTTTCATTTCCAAAGAACCAAGTTTTTCTCCGGCCTCTTTGGCTTGCGATTGATGGTTAGTTACCATCCCTTCAAGATCCACACCCCTATCACTCAATTCTTTAGCATTGGCCTCATGCTGTGCAGCAGTTTCCTCTGCAACTTGCACTCTCTGTTGCAGATCAGCTTCTCTTTCTTGTGAGGTTAGAAGATGCTGCTCCAATTCGGACAGCTCAGCCTGCAAAGGACCAAGCTTCTCTGCAATGTCTGCTGCATCTGACTGATGTCTGGCCACTGATTCTTCCAGCTCTAAGGTCCTGTTGTTGAGCTCCTTCACAACACTCTCATAATGTAGAGCCCTTTCATCTGCAGCCTTCAACCTTTGTTCCATTTCAGGGTCTTTCTCCTGTAAACCTTGTAGTTCCTCTTCCAACTCAACAACTTTAGCTTCTAGAGTGCTAATTTTATCCTCTGCAGACTTTGCATGTGATTGATGTATGTCCAATAAACTCTCAAGCTCCAAGGATCTGTCAGTTAAGCCCTTTACATTTCCCTCATGTTGAGTAGCTAGCTCTTGTGCAGCTCTCACTTTTTCTTCCAATTCCACTTCTTTCTCATGTCTCATTTGAAGTTCAACTTCCAATTCAGCCACCTTAGCTTCCAAAGGACCAAGTTTGGCTTCAGCATCTTTGGCCTGCAATTGGTGGGTGTTCAACAGTTGTTCGAGATCCACGGCCTTGTCACTGAAAGCCTTTGCACTGCTCACATGGTGAGCTGCCTCCTCCTTTGCAGCTTCCAGTTTTGCCTCCAATTCTGCTTCTTTCTCATGTGTCCTCTTTAATTCCACTTCCAACTCAGCCACCTCAGCTTCCAAAGAACCAAGTTTGGCTTCAGCATCTTTGGCCTGCAATTGGTGGGTGTTCAACAGTTGTTCAAGATCCACAGCCTTATCACTGAAAACCTTTGCACTGCTCTCATGGTGAGCTGCCTGCTCATCTGCAGCTTTCACTTTCTCTTCCAATTCTGCTTCTTTCTCATGTGTCCTTGCCAGTTCCACTTGCAACTCAGCCAACTTAGCTTCCAAATCACCAATTTTGGCTTCTGCATCTCTGGCTTGCAATTGATGAGTGGTTAACAGTCCTTCAAGATCCACAGCCTTGTCACTGAAAGTCTTTGTGCTGTTCTCATGGTAAGATACCTGCTCTTCTGCAGCTTTCAACTTTTCCTGCAGTTCAAGTTTGTCTAACTGTGCTGCTTTGAGTTCTTGCTCAATTTCAGCCAGTTTGGCCTCTAGAGGACTCAGCTTCTCTCCAGCATCTTTTGCTTGTGTTTGGTGAATGGCTACTAGTCCTTCAAGTTCTGAGGCTCTGTCCAAAAGTTCCTTTGACTTGCCCTCATGATGAATGGCCTTCTCCTCTGTCACTCTCAGCTGCTCTTCCAACAAAGCCTCCTTCTCTTGTTTCACAGTAATGTCCTTTTCCAGCTCTGCAAGTCTCTCTTGCAGCAAAGCAACTTTATCTGAAGCATTTTTTGCTTCTAGTGTGTGGGTTGACACAAGAGCCTCAAGTTCCACACACCTATCACTCAACTCCTCTGCATGGCTCTTGTGATGACCAGCAATCTCTTGTGCAGCTACCACACTCTCTTCAAGTTCAATCCTTTTTGCTTTGAGAGAGTTTGCTACAGTTTCATGCTCAGAAGCCTGTCCAATTGCTTCAGATGATTTGACCTCCAATTCAGCTACTGTTGCCTTCAAGGAGCTAACTTGAGACTCGAGCTCACCTATTTTACTTTGAGCATCATGCAAATGAGACTCCACCACTAGTGAGGCAGCAAGGTGCACTTCATGGGATTCAACCTGTGACATAGCAAACATGCAACAATTCCTGTGTATTCAATAAGCGAAAGTCCTGACAACAAGCACATTTATAAGAACTGTGTGTCTACATTTCATAGAGTTCATGGACATGATTTGTAGACTAGTTTGTGACGTGATAACAGAAATTCATTTGCTAAATTTAGGAACAGCTCTATACTGTAAGTCCTGGGCATAGTTACTCCCAAAACTCACAACAAACAATAATGCCTTAAAAATTGTGCAGCAGCAATGTGCTCCAAGAAGACCCCATACCTGAACTTGTTTCAACAACTCCTCCAACTCAGTTACTCTCTCTACCAAATTCTGAGCATTTGTCCCCTGCTCTTGAAGACTATGTTCCAGCTTTTTGACCTGAGGACATTATGTAGAAAGTCAGTGCTTGAACTGGAATTTTGGAGTATTGCCAACAATCCAAGCAGGCAGAGAGTATAAAAAGGTTTCAGGAGGATGTTGCTTAGCCAAAGCCACCATCACAAGATATAAACCAACTTGAAACCCTCCCTTTGTTTGACACACAAATGAGAACATACCTGAGTCTCAAACTCTTCACACTTCTCCTCTGCAGTTTTCAGCATGCTTTGCAACATGGCAATTTCAGTTCCATCAGCTTGAAGCTCTGTAGCATCCACTTTCTCCTTAGCATCTCCTGTATTCTGGTCTTCATCCAATATCCCTCCAGTCTTTTCATTCTCCAACTCCTTGACCTTTGCCTCCAGGCATGCTGCTAGCGTCTTCAACTCACTGATCAACGCCTCACCTTCCTGCAGCTTTGCCTCCAATTCAGATGCTCGGATCTCAGCTTCTGTGCCATTTGCATGCAGTTTGCTTGCAGATTCAGCAGCCTCTGGTTCCATTTTCAAGTTTGCATCTAGCTCTTGAATGTGGCTCTGTAGAGAGTTTACTTGCTGTCGATACATGCAGGATAGACCAAATACATATCTAAGCAAATGAAGATTAAGAGTTGACTTGGGACATTATGACATGACAGGCTTTAACGAACCCAAATTTTTGTCACTATAAATTGCAGTGATCTGCTCCCTCTTCAATATGTGCTTTTCAACAATACACCATCTTATATGTTTACATTACATAAATTGCAGTTTTTGTTTTGTCCAAACACCTCCACCGAACAACACTTTGCAACCTCCTCACATGGTTCTGAGAGCAATTCATTATTTCACGCAAGGTGGGAGAGAAAAAATTATGTTACTTTTCAGAATACCCAGTGCATTCTCCAATTCACTTACCCAGCTGTAGTTTATCAAGATCCACAACTACGGTTAAATGGACCCCTTGGTTCTAAATACTTCCCTAGGTATCACTATGCCTTGGCACATAACTTCTCGACATGATCTGGTTGCACTTATGTTACAAGGAAGTTCCTGCAAAGTGGTCTTCCTCAATTCCGCAGCAGTAACCTTGTGTTGCAAGAGATCAAAACATACAAATACTCCCTTTTCAACCACACTAGTATGGATCTATACATCCTCAACAAGTTGTGTGCTCCTCTTCCAGGACAAATGAGGCAACTAGAGCACTGCTGAACAGTCCATTGGTTTTATGTCTGCAAAGTTTTACCTCTTCCCATTGTCCATCCGAAGTGGCAGAGACGGTGGCTTCAAATTCAGCACCCTGTTCTTCCAAATCAGCACCATGGTCGGTGCTCTTAGCATGGTCAGATTCTTCCTCCAAGGCTTCAGCTTTTGGTGCCTGTTCTTCCAAACCAGCACCAAGGTCGGTGCTCTTAGCATCATTGGATTCTTCCTCCACAGCCTCAACTTTTGGTGTCTGGATCTGCTCCACAGACGCCTCCTCTGAGAGTTCTGTCATAGTGTGCTCCTACCCTTTCACCAGGAAACCTGATCAAGTCATTTAGACACATTTTTAGGAAAAATCCAGCACAAAGAACGGATCTTTACTGCATCCTTATTAGGTCCTGAACCATGAACTTTCCCTGCAACGCTAATTGAGTGAATGATTCAACTGAATATCTTTCAAAGGAATAGAGAAATCTCCATTCTCACGATGAAGTAGAAACAGCAAGGTTAACTCTTCCTCAGGAAGTCACAGAAAGAACCAAACAAGGGAAGACAGAAACAAACCAAAAACAAAAAACACACACTGGTATGAACAAAAGTGCCAGTCTCACAGCTGTTCAGGAACCATCAACAGTAGCATGTATGATAGTGACTTAACTACCACAACTTCCCCACTGACTTCATCAGCTCCCTACAGTGGTTTAAGGCAGATGACAAGCACCAACCTACGAACTGAGTTTCTGCTGCAATTCTGGAAGCAACAGGAAGACTCAGCGTACTTGGTCAAGAAAACCACAGAAATAATCCTCCATACAGAATTAAAAGCAGAATCTTCTCTTCATTTTGAGTACATAACAACTAAACATGACTGCAAGTGAGGGATCATCACTACAGTGACCCTCTAGACCTTCCCAAGTATGAGGCAGGCCTTCATCATATTTGGTGAGATTAGAAGAAGATTTGTTCTTTCAGAACCAGAACATAGTGGGCCTACTACCAATTGGACAATGTTGAGATATCAACAACTACTCCCAAACCAGGATACCACAACCCCAATGCCAGGGAAACAGAAAAAGGATTCTTCTTGGTTACTTTCTTCCCCAAGATCAGATTCCTCAGCAAAACTGCACTCGAATCCTTCAACAGACAACTGTAATTTAGCAGTACAAAAACCACAAGTGGCATAGTGGCACAAGTGCACTCACTAAATGCTGGAAAAATCTCTTTTATGGCAGGGAATTGTAGGTATCGCAATTGTGGGATCGTGAAAGTAGCTACGGTTTTGGGCTTCTGAAAGGCAAAACTATCCCAGAAACTACAAGGCATGACAAGAACAGAATGTCCACAGAAGAAGCATTCTGGTAGTCATTTACAAGCCTCTCAATGTTTTCTCTATGCTGCAATCATGGGGAGAAGGGAGACGATACACTAGAATAATCGACAATGCTCAGTAGTGGGAAACGAGGAGAGTACAAAGGTGCAGTATAGCAGCGGAAAAAACGCTCAAATCATTGTAAATACCAAATTCAACAACGAAGATAACGATCCGATACCAAGAAAGTGCGATGAAGAAGAACAGAGAATATCACGAGGATCAGGCAGTTACCAGCCCTGCTGGTAAAGAATACGAAGATGTGAAAGCAGCAAAACATCCACAACCAATAGTAGTACAAAAAACTGTATTAGGACGGAACTGTGAGCAAGATTCATATTGATTTGGGGAAAAAAAAATGGCAGGCACATCTGGATGATGCAGAAGGACGCGAGACAAGATCTCATGAATCACATACACATGAACCGCAAACAAAACACATTGCACTTGATCCTTTCACTGATGCCTACAGAGAGAAGGAACTGCACATTGGAAAAATGAAAGAAAGCAAGCACTGTCGAGAAAGAAAATGCTCAGACAGGCAGAAAGATTTTCAACACAGACATCAATGAAGACCAAAAAAGAAAAAGAAAAACAAAGAGAATCCACAGATACAATGAGATTTTAAAAAAAAAACATAACCCGTGGAATGTCACACAGCGGCTCACAAATGCTTCCTATTGTCCAAAACGCCATGGAGATCTTCCCTCTCCCCCTTGTCGCGTTGGCTGGATTGTCTTTTCTTTCAAACCATAGATCTACCAAGATTGCAGAACAAAGATAGATAATCGCAAGCGTGCGCGCACACGGAGCCACAATGGAGAGCCATTTTGTGTAAAGCAGACAGAAATGAGGAAGAATCCGACCAGATCCAGAACAGAAAAGAGAGTACCTGGCAGAAAAAAAAAACTAAACGGGAAGAGGGAGCACCAAAGCGCGCGCGGCAACAGCAACAACAACAGTAGCCAGAAGAGGAGATGATGATGATGATGATGAGCGCGATCCGATCCGATCCCGGCGTCGATTTGTCGCTGGCGGAGGAGAGCAACGAGAGGGGAGACAGATACAGAGACAGAGATAGAGAGGAGGAGGAGGAGCTCTTTGTTGTGGACGACGAAGCGGAGGAGGTCGCAAACGCACAGCAATAGCACCTCTTCTTTTACTTACGGGTTTCCGTCTTTCTCGGCACACGACTCTCTCCTCTTCGGTTAAGTACTTAATTTCGTCATTAGCCATCTCCAATGTTTTAGCCCTAACTAAAAACTAATTAGGGCTAAACCAAAAAAAAAAAGTTACGCAAGTTTACAACAATTAATTACCAAGGGGGTAAATTAAAATTGCTTTCTTATTACGCCCGCCTTACTTAATTACGCGTTCCCATCATAAAATACTTACATTGGGACCCGAGCCTACAAGGGCAACAGCCCAAGAACTGAAAGCCCCCCAACTCCCTCACCCCCCCCCCCCAAGATGCAGAACCCCTGGATTGTAAGGGCTCCATAAGCTGCAAAGCCCCCCTTTCATAAGGGCCACTTGGGATATGGAACGTTATATGCATAAGATGTTCACAACATAGGTAGGTGCCTTATTCCCTTGTGTAAGGTGCTATTATTCACTTGATCTAAGAAATTTTAGTCATGTCTTTACCCAGATTAAAATTGAAGAGACTTAATTAATACAACTAATGGGGTAAGTAATGGATACAAGTTTTTAATGTATCTTTGGGGGGTGAGGGGGATTGGATTTTTTATTTATTTTTTGTCTATCCATTTTTGTCATCACAACTTTTTGATTTTGCAAACCATTAAAGCAATGGGGGTTGGAAGGGGATCTTTCCAAATAAATTATCAGAATGTGAGGAATAGACGCTAGTCCAAAGATTCAATTCCTTAGGTGGTAAGCAAGTCCATACTATTTTTTGCCTTGTTGAGGGGTTCTTTTAAGGGTTAGAGTGACACATGGTGGCTAAGGTTCAATTGTTTATTTCTAAAATAATTGGATGAAAGTGAATTATTCCTTTGCCATTCGCTCCCACCCCCCTCCTCCCACCCCACCTCCCCCTACCCTCCCCCTAAGGCAACTTCCTCCATGCACTTTACACAAAATTCCAGCTCCTTAGGTCAAAAATGGCCCTTGGGAAGCACTTCCATATAACAACTGGCAGGGACCCACCCAACCAAACGGGTCCTTAGTCCCACACGGTCCATTCTTCTATAGATTAAGCCCTAGAGACCAGGCCCAAGAGGAGTTAGTTGGCTAGTATTCGGGGCCTATGGAGTGTCAACTAGTTTATACCCAAAAAAATTTCATTTTCCTAAATAAAAAATTGCTTAACATAGTAGTTTACCCTAATTTTCACATTTTAAAAATTAAGTACTTAAGTGATAATTAACCCTAATATTTTTTTGTTTATAGTTTACCTACTTAAGTAGTAGTAGTAGTAGTAGAAAGTAGCCTACTATAATTTTCCATTTTGCTGAAAAAAAAATTTAGTTAAGTAGAGGCTAGTAGCTTATTCATTCATAAGTGTCACCTTTCTCTTTGGTGTCTTTGTGAGGGAATGAAACTAGCTAGACTACCTACCTACCTACTTACCTACCCAAATATTATGCACCTCCTCTAGATCCATTCAAGGATCTCGCATTATTGGCAAACATTAATTACAGTATCCAGAAAAAAAAAAGAAAACAAGGATCATATGTGTGAAGGAGGGAGGGAGCGAAGGGGGTGCATTTCTTTCTTTCTTTCTTTCTTTCTTGCATGCACCCCAGAAAGGACAACAAAACACAGCATTCAATCAAGTGCAAATTCACTCCAAACACTCGAATGGACCATAAGACATGACAATCCAAATGCATTTCACTCCAACACTAGAAAGCAAGGAAGCAAGGAAGGAAGGACATTAAAACACGGCACCATATATATATATATGCATGCAATTCACTTCTCACTAGTAAAAAACTAGTAAATTTTTTTACTAGTAAATTCACTTCTCACTAGTAAATTTTTATTTTTAACTTTATAAATATATGTTATTTATTTTTTATTTATTTTTCAGTGTGTATCTTGAGGGCACATTTATCAAGCCAAAAAAATCTATAGGTATATAACTGGCGATTCTCATTTTCGGAAACCCCTACCCCCCGGAACCGAACCCACAAATAATATTTTCATGGAACCCACCCCTAGAACCGAACCGACTCGGCAAAAAGTTTTGAAGTCAAAACAAAAATCATCTGCTAGTGTTTTGCCGGACCCTTGGCTCTGCTTTGGAGGGGTGCTTAATTTCCTGAACACCCTCACTCCTCGGCCATTACCTGGTCGTATCGTAACTTTTGCACACAAGGTCATCATCATCTCAAGTGACAAGTGCCGAACATTCATATTTTATTTTGCATAAGCAAAAAAGGATTTGGGAATTCAGTTTTCCAATGTCAGAGTTCATCTTACGGAAGTGTATTTTTTTTTTCTTTCAAATTCCTCAAGTAGGTGCACTGGCTAGGATCCTCAGCACTAATTAGCAGTAAAAATGGCGACTGTCCTGGTGGACTAGTAGATCTTTTTTGGGAATCCTGCCTAGTTCTGGCGACCTACAGGAACACACTGTCTAAATGTGGCGATTTCTAAGTTTTTTTTGGTCAAGATATGGCGATTCCTTTTTTTCATCTCAAAAAGCCCTTTGTTGGATTCGCCAAAAACATTTTAAAAATACACTGATTATGTGTTGATGATTAATGAACTACACAAAATTCACACATGTCATTCCTTGGAAAGGAAAGGAAATATATACAACAAAGCTTCTATAAGAAAATATATTATTAATAAACTATGCAACTCTATCTATGGATCTCTAGAGATCAGATCACTCCAATCTCACTTTCGTGAGCTTCAATGGGCTTCAATTGATCTCCTTTGACAAATCTCAATTCTTACAAACATCAACACCACGAGTCCCACACTTTGTTGGTTGGATAAATCCCAATAACAACATAACACTAAATACTTCCAACAGCAATGATCATTCTTCAAACTCACGAATGCAAAATTCAGCTCTTCACACAATTTATTTCAGGAAGTTTGACAAATATAGGGTAGACCCGCTAGTGATTGAACATTTAAACGCTCAAGGCAAGTCAGATCCAAGGGGAGGGCTTGATTGTTTTTTGGTATCCAAACAAAACTTGAACCCCTTCTCTTACTTACTTAGCACATCTAAGTAACACACTAACAATCATCAAAAACAGATTAGAAATGAGAAAGTTATGACCTCCAAAATTAAAAGGGATCAAGAACTCAAAAAAACCAAAGCACTGAACATTACAAATGCTGGTTTCCAAACACCCAAAAGGTTCCGTGTATGTTGCTATGTTTTTATTAGAGTTTAAAGATGACTTGTAGAACTTCAGGCAACGGTCCTATAACATTTTAAATTATTTAAAATGAATAAAAAATAAAAAAGTTCTGATGTTTGAAAATAGAAGAGATGCACAAAGAAAACAAAACGCATTTTGTAAGTTGGAAAGCTTATTTTTCTTCTTGTTATTTTTTCATTATTTCATTTCCTTTGCACTTGTAACATGATTTCACTTCTTTTACATTTTCCTTTGCTTCTAAACTGCATCCCCTAAAAAAACACCTGGAGCAACAAAATTTGCATAATTTTCACAAGAAAAAAACGATTCTCGTAGCAAGGTATTCATCCCTTTCATCATAAACAACCTCAGTTAAAAACTTTCACACCTCACTATTTGAAAAACTCTAAAAAATACTTAACTACTTCCATATGAGAAGTTCTTGGTATTTATTTTCCACACTCGTTCCCTCTTTTGATGATCATCAATTGTCGAAAGCCTTATCGTATTTTGCTTCCGATGGTTGATGGTACTGCTTCATCCATATATGGTATCATCACTAATTTTTCATCACAATGGCTTATTATAATTGTATAATGAAAAGATCTAGCACCCTCATCAAGGTTTTTCTATAAACCTTCTTTTTTTAAAATTGTTGCTTATATGTGTACATTAAGCTCTCGGGTTTTTTTATAAACCTTCCTTTAAAAAAGTTGTTGCTAATCCTTAAAATCATGCCTAGTTGGTCCTTAAATTAATCTCAATTCTACATTCCATCCCCAATTTTTGGTTGAGTATAAAGTTTGTCAAACTAGGAATCAAAAATCATAAGTAGGGATCAATTTCACATCAAAAAAGTGGGGATTAAACAGAATTTTTGAAAGAAATTAGATTGCCCAAATATAATTATGAAAATTTAAATGTTTGAAGTTTGGGATGCAAGGTTCTCCTCCTTGAAACTCTTTCTTATTTTTTATATTATTTTTTGAAAGTTCTTCATCACTTGTTCCTTCTCTTGATTTTCTATTTATGGTTTTTAAAAAGTTATTTTGTTTCTTTTTTTCTTCTTCTTTTTTTAGGGTTTTTTTTTATCAAATTTTTCTCTCTTTTTTTTCTTCTTTCTCTTATTTTTTCATTAGGGATTTTTCTTTCAAATTCTTATTATTTCCATTTGAAAAAAAGAATAATAAATTTCTCTCTTTTTGAACAATGGAATTTTCTTCAATTTCTAACTCCTTTTCAAATTCTATCCTTTTTGATGTGATGATGAATTATTGTATGGCATGAATCAAAGAGGTTATAATGTTCTTTCAGTGTGAATGTATTGCTTGCAATTCCTTAAGACTTCAACTTATAAGAGATGGAAGAAAGGGGCCATGTAATTTGTGAACCAAACTACCTGTGATCAAGATGTCTTAGCCACAATGTAGCTCACTTCGACATTGTTCAAAACTTTTGCAAACTTTAATGTCACAAAGTTTGAAAAATTAATAACCCTTGTGGTGCCTATGGTCATCTCCCATGATAAGTTTACAATTGAAGCCCCTATTCTTTGTGGGAAAATGTGAAGGTTGAAACTTGAACAATAACTTTTAAACTTTGTTTCGTTTTTGAAACATAACAATGTCACAAGGTTTGATTCTTTCATGTGGAACTAGTCCAAGAACTTTGTGTGTGATGATGTTTTTTTCATCTCATTTTACATCAATATCTCATGAATTAGATCTACTAGCCTACAATTGAACAAAAAACTACCTTGGGTACTCAAGTACAAGAGTTACCAAGATGCATAAGGTTCAATGATGGGACTTTAATTGAAATTTGAAAACCTTGGAAGGACCAAAGTCACTAGATCTAATTCAATGGTCAAAAAACAATTTATGTCATAGACAACACATTTACTTTTTATCAAACAAGTGTTCAATCAAAACATTATGTTACAATGCCATCACAATATCATGTCAATGATTCTATCAACACTTAATTTTGAACACATTGTTAAAGTGTTATAAAAACACAAATAAATGGAAGGGTTGCTTTGTGACAAAAACACCTCACAAAGACATAAGCCCACTTTCAATATTCATTTTTACTAAATTACAAGCTAGAGTTGTCATTTCCAACACTTGCACACCTTAAGAGGGTTCAACATGCCACCCCACAACCTCAATTGGGTACCCACACACTTAAAACATTTATTTCCAACACCTCTAGACCCACATGGGTCTCAAAAAATTCCATACAATCTTCATTTGGGTACCCACAAAAAGCCAAGATTTGTTTCCAAATACATTAAACCCTTATGAAGATTCAAATGGACCCATATAAACACAAACATGTACCCATAGAAGTCTAATTCAAATGACAAATGGTTAGCACACTTGCCATCCACAAAACAAATGCATTTGAAATGCATTAGATAAATTGTCCTTTCAAAAGTTGGGTTAATTGTTTTCTTTCACCCTCAAGCACAAAGTTGGTTTTCTTTTTAAACTTCTATTCCTCACATGTGAACATGAGCTTGTATTCATTCTTGAATCCCTAAATGGGCAAGGCCCATGTGTTCATCTTTTTCACTTTGTTGCGTTTGAAATATCCACAAAACCTTCAACTCTATTCTTACTCATACTCATACTTGAAAGCCTTGATTGATAGGGAGCATGCATGTGATTGCATAATGTTTAACCAATTAAAAACAATGTTAGGCAAGTACTTAATTTAGTTGGTTAGAAACTAAAATCATGGATTCTAATTCCAATTAATTAAAAATGAGCCAAAATTAGGTCTGATTTTTGGAATAGGTTCTATATTCAAAATCAAAACCTTAATAAAACCAAAAAAACCAGGCTTGTTTCCATTTATATATGGAACCAAAATCAAAATGAGAATGAGAAATAAGATTTTTTGGGAATTGTTTTTGAAAAAAAGAGATTAAAATCAAGGGCTAATTAGAGGTTTAACCAACCAAACATTTATTTTTCAAAAACTTAATTTCCAAAAAAAACTGATTATAATATATATATATATATAAACTGGACTTCCACTCATGTGTGAAACTAGAGCGTGGAATTATTCTAATTTTTTTTTAGAACCAAAATTGAAGTTTTTCATAAAAATAATAAACCACCCAACATTGGATTAAACATGCAATATCAAGAAATTTAATTTTTGAATGTTTTCATCACTAAAAATTCAGAATTATTCTTTTAGGGGAATTGGGGCACGTGCCATTGAAAAGCACTTGACAAGTACGGGTGCATGAAGGCACTTTTGTAATTTTCATTTTCAAGGCCATGGTGTAAGAGAATGAAATTTAAAGCAATTTTTATCATTGGAAATTATATATATATATATATATATATATATATCAGTTATTTAAGGTAACTAAATTTCACACCAAAATATATAGACTTTGGAAAAGTCTATACAAGATGTGTTCTACAGCACATGTTACACTATATGGTTGTAAAGGAGCATGCATACAACTACCCCTTGGGTACATTACATGGGTGTTGCACTTCCACTTCATGTGGAACCTGCTTTCTATCAATTGTGGCTTCTAATTTGGTTTAATTATTGTACCCAATTCCACTCGGAACAAAAACATGTTACACCTTGCAATAATCTACTTACCATCACTGCTTGAGATTTTTGAGTGTGTGAGACAATTTGCATGTACAAACTAGTTCATTGGAAAACCTTTCCAAGGACCCCATCACATAGGTACTCAACTTTCTCTTCCATAACATGAGAACCTTCATTAAGGGATCCAGATTACACGGTGAGGGCATCTCCCCAACAGAAAAAGAATCGTTTGTATACTATATTTGGATGAAAAATGGCAGTCAAACAGTGGTGGGGCATGTTAATATGATCACAATATCAATTCCCCCAAAAAAAATTAAAGGATTTTCCTTTGAGAATTATTTAACATAGTGAATAGGTATGAGTATATTTTGGATGAAGTATAAGAGCATCTCCACTTGTGCTCTCCGTATGTGACTGCAAACAGTAAAATTTATTGCGAAAAAGTCAAATTTTGCCGGTTTAGCTCACGAAATTGGTTTTTCTGCACCAAGTTCGTGCAGCTTGCGGCGGCTGGTAAAAGGCGCAGCAACACAGTTGTGCACCTCCAAAAAAGAGTGTAATAAATTGCACCTGACTGCGACTTAGCATTTCTGATTGGTCGATCATTCCAGGTGGTTTGCTATTAGTAATCCCCAAGAAAATGCTATTCCAGTTACATTTTTATTGGTGGGGTTGCCCAAAAAAACAGCTAAACTCAGACATGTGATTTTATTATCCAGAGTGACATGCTGAGCACCGGTGTAGATGCTCTAACAATGAAAGAATGTTTGGGCCTGTAGATGTGATAAAGATACAGTGTGCTTGAAGAACTGATAAAATGAAAATACCTTTTTTTATTCGCTAATCATAATGATTGATCCAAGTGGTGACATTTAAATAGTCTCATACTTTGTCCTCTCCGCATTTCCTTGTGGAGATAGGGGAAAATTTATCATTGTTTGTCAATGGATGTGGTGTACACAGATAGATAGATGCCCAAATAAGCATGTGTAGGTGAGGATGCTCTCTACCTGTAATTGGGACCCCCTTAGCTCCAACTGTGCCTATTGATGCACTTATTGGGACCCCCTTAGCTCCAATGGTGCCTCGAGAGGGATCAACCTGAAACCCCATTAGAAATCCCATAAAATGGACACATTACAAAGAATGAGGTCCAAACAAGTAACCTACCCAAGTGTGCCAATAGTTGCAACCAGTGGTGTTTTTTTTTTTTTTCTTGAAATTTTTGTAAATTTTCCAATTTCTTTCGAATTTATAATCATTATTTTTGGTCAGCACAATGAGAAAATTTGCCAAAGAAAAAAAAAAGTGTAACAAAGCAATCAAACAGATAAGTTTGTTGAAAGTGGGATGTTGAGGAGGATAGAGATAGGGTATCATAGCATCTCCAACGATGCTCAGTATGTGACTCCAGACAGTAGATTTATTGCAAAAAGGTCAAAATGTGCCTGTCTAGCTCATGAAATTGGTTTTTCTGCGCCAAATTCGTGCAGCTTGCCAAGGCTGGTAAAAGGCGCAACACAGTTGTGCGCCTCCCAAAAAGAGAGTGTAATAAATTGCACCTGACTGCGGCTCGGCATTTCTGATTGGTCGATCACAATGATTGGTGGAGGTGGTTTGCTATTAGTAGTCCCCCATGTATATGCAGTTCCAGTTTCAGTTTTATTGGTGGGGCTGCCAAAAAAAAAAAAAACAGCTAAACTCACACATTTAATTTTACTATCCAGAGTTACATACTGAGCACCGTTGGAGATGCTCTTAGTGTAAGGTAAATAAACCCCACTCTGAAAGCATTATCACCCAGCATAAAGCCCCTTACAAGAATTTTTTTATATGTTCGTGTAAAAATCTGACCAGGTTTTCGTAGTGTATTTGGAGATACTCTTACAAAGCGTATTATGGCTGCCCAGGCTTTAAAAAAAATGGAGGCAAACTTTCCGTTTGCGTAAATCCCAGTGGCCCATACTCGCCAAGTAGCTGATGTCGTGATACCCAGCAGGTACCCACCGGATGTCATGGGAATATTTTTTATGTTATTTATAAAAAAAATGATGCCCAATTTTGTATGCCATGTAAAGCCCATGGACAGGATCCTGTGGATGAAAAGTAATTCATATCCATTCTGTGCATAGATGAAAAATGATCTGCATTCATCTGTTCATCAGTTTATGATCTCAATCCTATGGGCATTTTCATAAAGTTTCTTGGTGTCATTTTTTCTCTGATACCCGGAGGGTACATATAAGGTATCACACACAAAATGTTTTTTTTGAAAAAATCAAAATGCAAGGTCATTCGTTGTGCTTGTTAAAGCACATGGGGTGAAGATATTACCAAAAATTTCTACCTTGCACAAGCACTTATTTCCTTAATGCCTTGACCGGTGTGTTCTACCTTACACATACATCGCTTGTTGAAAAATGTCTATGGACGGTGATATGATATTTGATTTTATACGATTTTCAAAGGGATCGAGGACACATACATATATGGTTTTTTTTTGTCGTGTCCTTGAGTCCCTATTCAAATGTGATGTTAGTAGTCTTCTTGCTTTATTTATGTTGTGAACAATTTACAATATATGAACGTCTTGGGCATGCACATGTTTCCATTAAGGAAAGTTGTTTGTTTGTTTGTTTGTTTCATTTGTTGGGCCGCAGGGACTATCGCATTGGATCCAACTTTTGGAAGTTTTATCTTATTAGAATCGGTTTTACATTAGGTGAAGTAGTTTCTTTGGTGAAAGTGTTTAGACTGTTTAGATTGGAACAGAGTTTTTTTGGTGTTCAGAGTGTGGACACATTGGATCCAACTTTTGGAAGTTTTTTATCTTATTAGAACTGGTTTTACATTAGGTGAACCGGTTTCTTTGGTGAAAGTGTTTAGACTGTTTAGATTGGAACAGTGTTTTTTTGGTGTTCAGAGTGTGAACACAGTAGGTAGATGTACAACATCTTATTTATTGGCCGGGCCAGCACGGTTGTGATGCCTTGTTTTGTCGATTGAGAATTCCCAACGCACGGCAACCCCATAGTCATTTTGTTACTATTGGAAAGCACTTGAAGAGTAAGGGTGCATCGAGGTGGTTTTGTAATGTTTTAACTCATGTTATGCATGTATATGGTTTAGGACTTACACTCCACGGCAATGTAAATGGCATAAGGTAATTTATTTACACTATTTGTAATTGCATAAGGTTCACATGTGAGGGGGGGGCGGAGAGAGTTTGGTGATGGGCCAATCAAAGTGGCACATTCGCCCCCCCCTCACCCAAAAGTGAGAACTATAATGCATCACAATTAATTTAATTTATTAATTTGAATCATAATAAGTGCCCAAACTCTTGTAAAAACCTAAGCCAAAAATGATGAAAAAAAAAAAATTAAGAATGAAAATTCTACTCAAGCAATGAGGTGGGCCAACATGTAGAAATGTGCACGGAAGATACTACTCCCCAATAGCATTAGCATCAAAGTTTGTCCCATATCCTTTGCTCAAAAGTGTGAGGTAAAAGGAAGCATATCTGAAGTACCATATTGGTAGTAAAAGCCCCTCAAATACAAGTGTTGTACTTGGGTGCATCCTTTTTGTGTGAAAGGCCAATCAAAATGGTCGGTTGCAAAAATAAAATCAAATAAAATAACATTGAACTTTGGGATGTACCCACAACAAATTAATATAAATTACAAATAAGAATAATCACTAAGGGACTATAATATACATACTTACCCATCTCAAAACATTTACACGGCATTGTCTAAATGTATTTGACAATCACTTACACAACACCCCATGGATATATATCAAGTAATGTACGTGTAAAACATAGTTCTATGTGTTATATATATGGCTATTGGCACTTGAACACACAACACTAGTTTAGACCCACAATGCAAGAGTTAATAAATTTGAATTTTAAAAAAAATAATTGAATTCTCAAAATTCTTATTTGAATTTGAATTTTTAATATCGATTCTTAAAAAATTTAATTGTATTTACAAATATATTTGAGTCTAAAATTATAATTCCAATCATGAAAATTTTATTTAAACATTAAAATCAATGTTTCCAATTCTGAAATTTGCTATTGGAATTCTTTTCTAGATTATTGATTTTTTTAAACAACTATTTGAATATGAAATTTGTCATTTTAATTCTAAACGATGTTATTGGATTTTTAAAAATTATTTGAATTTGAAAAAACTATTTGAATCTGAGAAATTGATATTTCAATTTTGAATTTTGAAAATTTTGATTAAAAAAAACCTTTGAACTGAAAATTTATGTTTCAATTCTGAAACCCATTCTTTCAATTCTTTTAAAAAACATATTTGAACTTGAAATTTGATATTTGAATATGAAAATTGCTCTTTCAATTCTTTAAAAACATTATTTGAATTTGAAAATTCTTATTTAACTTCAAAAAACTTATTTGATCTAAAAATTGATATTCAAAATTGATATTATTATATTTAGAATCTAAAAATTAATATTTACATTCTGAATTTTGAATTAAAATTTTTAAAAAGTTATTCAATTTGAAATTCGAAATTCCATATCTGAATTATTATTCTGGATTCTCAAAATTAATATTTGAATTCAAAACTTATTAATTGAGTCTAAAAATGGACATTCCAACTTTGAATTTTTTTTTTTGAATCTGAAAATCGATATTTCAATTCTGAGATATTTCATTTAAATTCAAAAAAATATTTGACCTAAAGATTGATATTTGAATTCTGAATTATTATTTTCGAATCTAACATTATTATTTCAATTCAGAAAATTATTGACTGAATTTTAAAGCATATTTCTACTAGTGTTATCCGTAATAAGTCACTTTTTTGAATAATTATAAATGAATATATATAATTCTTATAATTTAGACTAAATAATTATTGTCACAACATAGATTTTATGTTATATCATTTATATTCTTACAGTAAAAGACATGAATTACTGTAATTAATGTTATATTACTTTAAAATCATTGGAATTACTTTAAATAAAAATTAATTATAATACATGCATAATTATTTTTTAATTGAACATAATTATTGTAATGATTATAATTTCAAGAATTATTATACAACAACTTAAGTTTTTATTTTTATTTTTAAGAACTAATTATCTATGATAAGTAACTTTTAAATAATATTATAGTAATTATAAAAAAATAATGTTATGTTTAGCAAATTATTGTATTTATAGTTAATTATATCTATATATATATATATACTTGAGTAATAAAAGTTTTTACAATAATGAATATAATTGTATAATAATGAATGTAAATAATTTAATATTAATTTAAAAATTGTGTAAGATTTTAATAACAATTGTTTGTTCATTATTTATAATTTGAACCTAAATATTTAGAATAGTTATTATTTCAATTAAAATAATTAAAAATAATTTTACATAAATTATATTATTTATAAGTTGACTAGATTTTTAAAAGTAATAAGATATTTTTGTTATTTATTTCTGTATGAGTTATGTATTGACAATTTAAGAATAATTAGATAGCTAATTAGTTTAATATCAAGAAATTATTTCAATAGTTGAGAATTAGTATTTAATATTTGTAATGTATAGTTTATATTTTAAATATATGTTAAATTTAATCATTATTGATCAATTGATTATCTAACTATCTTTTGATTCATGTATTTGAATTGTTTAAAAATTTTAAAATTAGGAACAAAAGGCATGAAGAAAGTTTTGGAGTTGCAACTTAGTTTGGGAGGAAGTTGCAACTTCAAAACTTAACCTATATTGTTTGTTTTCCATTCCTATTTTGAATATTTATAAACTAGGAATGTGGTTAACAATTTCACATTAAAAAAATTGTGCACATGGGATGAACCAATCAAAAGGTTTAACACACAAACAAAAACACAAATTATGCATAATTTTAAATTACCTACCTCCCCAACTTACTTATCTACCTACCTAGGTAGGTATTTAGTTTGACTTACACACCTAGGTCGACCTATGTACCTACCTTAGTACCTACCTTTACGAATAAGTATTTAACTTAGGAAGGTAGGACTACTGACTTAGTTATTTACTTAAGTAGGTACATAGGTATGTAGTTTAGGTTTGTAGGCACATACTTATGTACCTATCTAAGTACCTACCAACCTAATATTAATATTTTGTATTAAATTTATTTTTAAAATCCCATGTGGCATATTTACATTGGGCCATGTGTCATAACATAAAATTATCCAAACATGTGAATTAAACGTCCTACATTATTTCAAAACATTAATATTATTTATATTTTAAATAACTGAAACACATGACAACACATCATTTGCAATCAATTGTGACCAATATACTTGCAACTTAGTTACATGTGACAATACATATACAATGGAGTCAAAGGATGAACTTGTATTTGTTGATTTTTTTTTTCATTCAACACCTTTTGTTGTTTACAACTAATATTGCCTACAATTTGTCCAAAGCAATTAATGAAATTTTAGTTGCAAATGTCGATTGTGACTAAAACTTAATCAAAAAATTAGTTAATGCTTCCATAATGACCTTGGTCAAATAATCACTACCTAAACTTTCAAGAACTTTATCCAAACATTTGAAATTTGGAATCCTTACCCAATTATGCACCACATAGTAGTGAATTAACAACCAAGATTAATTTTCAACTATAGACATTTCATCACAACTTAAAACAATATACCGAACAACTAGGCCATTACCACCCTAGTTGCCCTCATCATTTATTGATACATGAATTCTACCATTGTCTAGTTAGAACTATCATTTCAGTGTTTCTTGTTTTTTGTTGGCATTGGCAAGAATTCATACAATGGTTTGATTACTTCATATTCTTGCATGGGATGGCCTTGTTGTGGCAAATGTAGGACTATGGCAAATTGTACAACCTTTTTTTGATTTTCTCTTACCATTCCATTTGCAGGTTGGGTAGCAACATTTCTATGGTTGTGAGAAGCAAGCAATTTATGGTTTTTGGCATGCTTACAATATTTAGAATAATACCAATCCCCCCTTTTGACATTAGTTCCAATGTTATTCTTAGTTTTCCTTTGACTTACATGCTTACAAAGTGAATCCCATTTAACATCAAGTATTTTATCCTTCCCTTCCATCTCACCACATATCCTACATTTGATAGGGTGTAAGCTGCCATTTAAGCCTATGGTAGTCTTGTAGCCCAAGAATCTTAAAAATTTCTAGATGCATCATAGTTTTTTTTCTTAACTATCAATTTAGATGAGATAGTAGGTAGATCTAATTTAGGAATGGGGTTCAACTCATCCAAAGACATAACATCATCATCATTATTTACATTTGAAGGATAAGAATTGTTCGGTGAAAACAAAGGAGGGGATGACCCTTGAATGCCATGAGAAGAAGAATCAACATTAGGGTTAGAAATTAGAAAAGACCCACCCACATCATGGTTCTTTATGGAGAACATGTACTTGAATTTACAAAATTGTGGAAGTTCTAGAGGCATCGTGGAAACTTGATAAACTTTGGAATTTCATATTCAAGTGATAAATAGATTGTTGGAAACAAAACATATGGGGAAATCCAATTTGCAAACATTAAGCCTAAAATGGAAACTCGATAGATTTTGGATTGTCAAACTCAAATGGTAGATGCACTCTTGGAAAGAAGACAAATATGGGAACTTATGAATTTGCAAACCCTAAACCTCAAGTGGAAACCTAACGCACTCTAGACTGTTAAACTCAAATGATAGATAGATTATTAAAAACAAACTAGATATGGAAACTCATAGACTTTAAAATGAAAGATTCAAGTGGCAAATAGATGTTGAAAACAAGACAAATATGGAAACTCAAATTTGTAAACCCTAAACTTGGAATGGAAGCAAGATGATGCTTTTGGAAACAATATAGATCTACAAACACTAAATTACAACTTGTAAATTTCAAAGCTTCCCATTTGAAAACCTTGTAGAATGTGGAATGAAAATTCAAGTGGCATATAGACCATTGGGAACAAGATAAATATGAAAATTCCAATTTGCAAACCCTAAACCTAGAATGGAAACTTGACAACTTTGGAATGGCAAACTCAAGATGGAAATGCACTATTGGAAACAAGATAGATATGATACTCCAATTTACAAACCTTACAATGTTGGAAACCTTCCAAACTTTGTAGTGATAGGCTCAAATTGTAAATGCATAGGTGGAACAAGACAAATATGAAACTCTAAAAATGCAAATTTGAAATTTCTAATGGGAACCTTATAGACTATGGAATGGCATATTGAAGTTGTAGATGGACTGTTGGAAACAAAACATACATGAAACTTCAATTTGCAAACCCTAACCCTAGAATGGAAACCTAACAATTGTGGAATGGCAAACTCAAGTTGGAAATGCATTGTTGGAAATAAAACACATATGATACTCCAAATTGTAAACCCTAAAACAATGTTGGAAAATTTCCAAACTTTATAATGATAGGTTTAAGTTGCAAATGCATAATTGGAGCAAGACAAATATGAAACTCCGAGATTGCAAACCTTAAATCTCCAATGGAAACCTTGCAGATTGTGAAATGGCAAATTGAAGTTATAGATGGATTGTTGGAAACAAGACATACATGAAACTCCAATTTGTAAACCTTAACTTTCTAATGGAAACTTGAATCGAAATGACATAAATAGTTGAATTGCAAGTGCACTATTAGGAACAAGACATACTTGGAACCTTTTTCAAACAAAAACCTAAGAAACTTACAACAAGAAAAGAATGTTGGGTTGGGTACAAAAATCTAACCCATTGAATAGAAGTACCCCTTGAACGGATCCTCTATTAGCTCCCTTATGGCAGTTGTCCTACAACGCCTTTGAGCAATTGTAGATCTCATGACACCTTAATGAACCGATCTAGAATCAAACAAATGGTGTTATGGATGCCCTTTAGATTTTGTCCACACAAGCTTTAGAAAAAAAATTAAATTTTAGTTCATTAAACACAATTGAACCCATTGTTTGATGAATTCCTATAACACTTGTATAATCCTTGATTAATAACAATTAAAATTATTACACATAAAATCTTTCAAAAAACTACATTGCAAGTTATTAAGGCATGGGAAGTAAGTACTTTTCTTTTGCCGATAGGAGGTTCATTAGTTGGAACTTGAATGCGAATGTTGTTTCTTGATTCCCAAGCACAAAGATCTGATCCCATTATTGAAGCACAAACTCCTAAGCACAAAAATTTGATGCCCAGTGTTGAAGCACACCTGATGCCTGGCATTGCACACCTTCAAACAACATTAAAAACAAAATGTTCGTGACTACAAACGACTTTCTACAACTATGGCAATGGTGCATCACAACAGAGAGTTGATTGGCAATGGTGTATCATGACGACTTGCAAGGAGAGGAAACAAAAGAGAACAAAAGTGAGTGGATGCAAATGGTGCACCAAACTTTGGCAACAACAATTTAGGGTTTGGAACATACGGGCTATGTCAATTGTCCACATGTGGTTGTTTGGTGACACCCTACAAGGATCAAAGGTTTTAGGGGGTGAATTTAAATTGCTCATCCATCAAAATTTGGACGTGCCTAGATGTCGTTTTACGCTTTTAAGTAAATTTAATGTTTCATTTTTTTAAATGATCACAATTTCAAATCATACCCAAAAAATGCATTTTTTATATTTAAAAACTATCTATCAAGATATAAGAAACATTTTTTAAAAAAACATGGGCATAAGCATTTGTGAGTGGACACACTAGGAACGTCACATGGGTGTGTGATCAGATTCAAAGAAGCCAAAAAACCATGTTAGACAACCGAAGAACTATCTATTTTATTAAACATATTTATGTAATGCCATTTTAATGTCATAATTTGTGCTAAATGATTTATATTAAAAAATCATTTAACCAAATAAATTGAGTTTTAGTTTTAGTAAAGGACTTTTTTGAACTTTAACACTCCAAAATCAATTTTATAAAACATTAAGCTTGTGATCTTTTCTCTATACCTAAGAATTATAGCCAGGTCTAGTGTAAGGCAATAAATACTCAAAGGTTGGGGCACCCAAGTCAGAGGGCCCGTTATTTTGGGAAATGCCCCAATCAGAGGCTGTTGCATGGCATAAAGCTTGTCACTCGTAAAAATAAAAAATAAAAAATTCGGTATGATACATGGACAGTGGGGCACCACTGGAAAATTAATTTAAAAATGATCACTGCCATTCTGGAAAACGGAATGCCCACCTTTGTGAGCATTCTGTTTTTTAATATGCCCGCAGGTTTATTACGCGCCATAAAGGTCTCGGAAAGCACATTACAAAATAAAATAGGCAGTAGTTGGGGTTTACGAAAGACAGAAAAGACCCTTGTAGGTAGGTAGGTACCTGACTATGCGGCCATGTTTTGGCCACACAATAATAATGGCCAAAATTTGTCAGGGATTGATGATCGTAACCGGTTTCTGGACTGCATTTTCCAACGTGTCACTTGCTCATTGGTCCAAAGGAGGGGTTTTATGACACAAAATCCCTTGTTCCCCATTTTTTC
>Ga0209208_10000657_pt1 | contig 46074 bp, 39 predicted proteins | sample S1TSphfallax_3_FD_187694 | JGI IMG/M metagenome (GOLD analysis project Ga0209208, IMG submission 187694) | Host-associated microbial communities from peat moss isolated from Minnesota, USA - S1T2_Fd - Sphagnum fallax MG (SPAdes) (version 2) | ecosystem: Host-associated > Plants > Peat moss >...
AACGAATCCGGAAAGATTCTTTCAAAGGAATAAGACACAGAAAACTGGCCTTTTCACACCAGGCAGCCAATTGTGGGGATCCAGCGTTTTCTTTTTAATTTCAAATAACTGGATCCAATGACTTACTAGTGTGAAAACGGAAACGAATAAGTCGGCGGGAGTACACATGGCTTACATCCAAGTTGGCTTTACGAGGCAAGTTGTAATACCTACCTACCTTGGATGAATTATTTTCGCAGCGATTCCGAAGCACCAGAACAAGCCACGTGGCTATCACAGTGCTACCCAGAACTTATGGTACTTATGCAATCTACAGATTTTGCACTTTATGTGACCTTCGTCGACGTGACCACATCCTGGCTGTACATGCATGTCTTGCTACTTACATCGGACGGTCCTGGCCTTACAAGGGTAAGTGGCTGGCTGGGTGGCTGGGTGCCCGTTATTTCCCCGGTCACGATCCGTCGGAGAAGACCAGCTACAAACGGACTCTGAAGAGGGGTTAGGATTTTTTAAAAACTGCCCGTGAAATATTATTTTCTAAAGAGTGCAACACCTATATGGCCCCAACTAGTAGCTCCCTTAAGCTACTCTACTCTATAAGGGTCTATAAGGCACCACATTTACACGGGGGCGAAGTGCGGAAGAGGTTTTTTTGCATTTGAAGTTCTTTTAAAGTTTTTTTTGCTTAAATTTAAATTTAAAATAAAATAAAATAAAATCCTTCATTCCGTGCAAAGGACAAACAACCGTAAGCCAGCCGCAAAGCGGATAGGAAGCTTGGAGATAGGAGACCGGCGACCAATAGAAACTCAGGGTTATGTGCCCCCTGATTCTCGGCAGGGAGCGTGGCCGCTGGTCACCCGGAGCCCGCGCTCAACAAATCCTGGAGTCCACGACCGGGAACAACTAACTGGCGGGCAATCGGAGTTTAATAATACGTAAATGCACGAACTCCCCTACTACCCGTCACAAAACCGGGTCAGGGGGACATGAAAACCAACCCCCACTTGGATGGAGAAGCCTAATTTTTTCCTCGCCCGGTGGAACGACGGTTTGGGATATGAGAACACGTCGTCGTTGTTGGGCGGGCAGGCGGGCGGGCGGGCAGCCATCCATCCTACGGTCTACCCCAGTGTTTTTTTTTTAGTGTAGCCTTAGTGATAGTCATGCACAGGAAGATGAAGGAAAAATGGCGATCATGCTTAGGAAGATTTAGCCAAATCTGGCTATGAACCAGATATGAAATGCGACAAAAGTTTAAACGACTTTCTATTTTGGTGGCCAACATACTAAAAAAACCAAATAGTTTTAGAAGTCTGGTGATTTTTTTTTCATTTATGGCGAATTGAAACTTTTTAAAGAATATTTTCATTTTCAAATTTTCAAAATTTTTAATTGTTTGATTTTTTATTTCGTTTTTATGCAAGGCTAAGTGACAATGTCAATCCAGAAGGGAAGATGTAAGAAAAATGGCGATCATCCCTTGGAAGATATTTGCCAAATATGGCTCTAAACCATATGAAATGCAAAAAGATATAATCAAACTTTTTATATATTTAGGGCTACACACTAAAAACCAAATAGGTACAGAAATCTGGTGATTTTTACTATTTTTCACTTCATGGCGATTGAAAACCTCGAAAATCACTTCACCTCATTTTCGAATTTTTTAATTTTCAATCTCGCCAGAAGAAATTGATTTTTTTAATTTCAAAATTTGGCGAAATTTCACCAATAAATGTTTTTTTTGTTGATTTACCTCGCCATAACATCGACCCAGCAAAACAGGTCGGTAGGTATGTAGGCAGGTAGATACACACGTACCCGCCCTCAATTTCTTTCGCACTTTCGCAGTTTTTCTTTTGGCTCTGGAGGAGGCACACGAGAGTTAGGTTTCGCAAACAAGCGGGCAGGAAGGCAGGCAGGCAGGCAGGCAGCGAAGGTGGTGAGATCCGCGGTCGCTCGCGCGCGCGCGCTCGTTTGCTGGGAGAGAGAAGATTGCTGTGGAGTGGATTACAACACAACAGCGTTGCATGTAGGATAGGGCGCGTAAGCGAGTGCGAAAGAAAAAGAAGAGAGACTGCTGCTTGTTGTGGTTTTGTCTTGTGTCATGATTAGAACCAAGCCGGAAAGGAAGCAAGCAAGCAAGCGGAGCGTACCTAATCAATCAATCTAGGGTTTGGTGTTCATTAGGCGGTGGAGTTTCTTCCTTCTTTTTGGCTCTTGGTTCTCTTCTGGTGTGAGGCAGGCAATCAATCTGTCGACATTAATTGCCAGGTAACGCGCTGAGGTTTGTGCATGTCTGTTGCTGCGAGAAAAGGAGGAGGAGACAGAAGAAGAAGAAGAAGAAGAAGAAGAAGAGTGGTAGGGTTCTGATTTTTGGAGGGGGTGATTGCGGGGATTTCACATGTAGCAAGGATTTGTTTCTCTGTGTCACTGGAGTATTGCAGAGGGGAAGGTGAATTCTGGATTGTGTTTCTGAGACTGATTGGTTACATGTGATCTTGCAGGGAGGTTGAACTGACCCGACCCGACCTGACCAACAGGAAGAAAAACGTGCTTCGATACCCTTTCGAACACCAAGGGGGGGAATCAAGACCAAGGCTATAGAACTACATGCGTATAAGAAGCTGCAAGCATGGCAGCAGGCACAGAAATTGCGCAACCTGTAAGCGCTTTAGATGGAGCTTACAAGCCCCTCCCTTTGGACGATGGCAACCCGAAAGAGAATGGCGGTGTGGTGGATAACAACAAAAACTCGTCTGCTGCTTTGAAGGAGAAAGGCATTGTTGTTGACAAAGACAGTGACGATGGCCGCCCCCCTCGGCCACTGATGGGTTCCATGTCTGCGCCCAGTGCAGTTTCAATCAGGGGCTGTGTAACCCGAGCTTTAGTTTCTGAGGTAGTGACTCCTGATTCAGACTCTGTATTTTGTAAAAAATTCACTCTTGCTCTTCTGTGCTCCATTTGATAAAAAGGGACTTTGTTCATGCCTTTCCTTTGTGTGTAAGCCCTTCCCTTCAAGTTGGCAAATTCTTGATGCTAACAAACCTTTCATTTGGAAATGCTTGCAGGTTGTACAGGAAGACCAAGATGCTGGTCTTAATGGCAAGGGAGGTGTGAAATTGGAGTTCCAACCTGTCTATAGATCTGGAGTGTGGTATGACACTGGTGGTCGCTCAGTTATGGAAGATGCACACGTTCGCATAGATGACCTGGAAACACATCTCAGCTCTGAAGGTGGTGTTGAGACATCAGGTGCTTTCTATGGGGTGAGTGACTGACACGTTCCAGCTGTTTTGTCATTGCACAGGGTTTTTTTGTTGACAAATCTTTTTGGGTAATTGTGGTTGGCAAGGTGTTCAGTATTGGAGTGTATTCCTCAACCCAATCAGCAATAAGCTGCTATCACTTATGTTGAATATATTGGATGGATAGATGGATGCTGTGTGCTAGAATACTAGGAAGTGGATGTTCCAGTGGGGGTATTTGTTTGTAGGCTTTGGTCTTTTGGTGGTGTTTTCTTTCTGCTCGTCTTCCTGCTTGTGGCATGTAGGGTCTTGGAGGTTATTATTTTCATTGTGGTCTATATGATGGCTACACACTGACCAGTATGCAGTGTGCTGGACTGTCTTTACAGTCATTTGGATTGCAGAAAGTCATCTTGAAATTTGGGGGTGCAAGCACTGACCATGTGAAATGCTGATTTTACAACAGGTCTTTGATGGTCATGGAGGAAAGGATGCAGCATTTTATGTGAAGGAAAACGTACTGCGGTACATACTTGATGATGTTGCTTTTCCAACAGCTGTTGAAGATGCTATGAAAAGTGCTTTCTTGCGCTTGGATGATGCATTTGCTAAAGCATGCTCTGTGGATCATGATCTCTCATCTGGAACTACTGCACTCACTGCACTCCTTTCTGGAAGGTTTGTTTCGGTATTTTGTTCCTTCTTATCCAATCATGTAGTCTCATGGGAGATGGTTAGAGCTTGAAGCATCTGATCCCAAGGTCAGGTTCACCCCCATCTCATGACTGTAGGAAAGAAGAATATGGGACCATGGAGGACGGTTGATGTTTCACTTTTGCAATTGGATGGGGGACTCATCTGGGTTATAATGTTCTGTTTTGACTGATGATGGTTGGTCCATTGAACATTTGAAAATAGGTATGGGTAGCTTATGTAAGATTGTAGTCCAATGATTGTTTGCAATTGTACAGGAACTTGCTTGTGGCAAATGCTGGGGACTGTCGGGCAGTTTTGTGCCGAAGGGGGAAGGCAGTAGAGATGTCAAGAGACCACAAACCAGGATGCTTGAAGGAAAAACTTCGCATTGAGAAGGTAGGGGGATATGTTGATGATGGCTACTTGAATGGCCAGCTAGCAGTTGCGCGTGCCATTGGTGACTGGCATATGACGGGCCTGAAAGAGCAGGGTGTTGAAGGTCCTTTGAGTGCAGAGCCAGAGATGCAGCATGCAGTGCTAACTGAGGATGATGAGTTCCTAGTCATTGGATGTGATGGGTTGTGGGATGTTTTCACCAGCCAAAATGCTGTGGATTTTGCGAGAAAGGAATTGCAGCAGCACAATGACCCAGAGCGTTGCTCCAGGGAACTGGTTACTGAAGCTTTGAAACGCTCTTCTTGTGACAATCTCACTGTTGTTACAGTGTGCTTCAAAATGGAACCGCCTCCCCGGCTGGGGTCTGCATGGAGGCCAAGGGTTCGGAGGAGCTTCTCAGCTGAAGGCATTAGTAGCTTGCAGGGCTTCCTCAATGAATGCCCTCCAATTGAAGGTTTATGCAACTTGTAGAGCTTTGTCATTAACTTCCCATAATCCAGACTGGGAGAGCATGCTGTTGATCTGGGGGGGCTCTGCTTGCACAGTCCTAAGGATCTTGTGCAGGTGGAAATTTTGGGTTAATAAGAAGGGTGTAAATTAGGGGTGATACTGAGCCCATTGAGTAGGAAGATTGAGCTGCTATCTTAGGTCCTTTTGCCAGAGAATGTCTTGAACCAGCGGCCTTTGATTATGTGCGAAGACATAGAATCAGTTTTGACCCTGAACAATCTGAGGAACAATTTGTTGGAGGCTGTGGATGGTGTGCTGTACCACAGGGTTGTAATGTACCTAGTAGGTTCCACAAGTTTTACAATTTTAGATTTATTGAGGAATAAGGGTGGTACAGTTACAGCAACACAGCTCTGCTCAATAACAGGCCAGGTACTGCTTCAACAGTTTAGTTCAATAACTTGTTATTCAAGAGTTGAAAACAGTGCAGCTCTGGTCCTGAGATGGATAGTAACCATCCTCAATTAGAGGGTTTGTTTTGCTGAAAAGGATTGACAAAGAAACTTTTCTTCCCTCCTTTCTGATGAGTGTTGTCTCCCCTTTCTTATGGGTGTGAGAAACTGAAACAAGTAGCTACATCTTCAGGGGTTTCCAAAAGCAGTAGATATCCCAGCAGAAAAGCTCACAGATGAGGTTTGTTGTGATGTTATGTGAGGTGTTCCAGACTAAGAGAATTAGAGATGTTGCAGCACAGATTGCAGGGTATTGCTGGTCTATGGAAGGATAGACCACTAGGTTCTAAGGCTGAAGCAGAGCATGGTGAAGGTTAAGTGTCTGTGATTGCATCACTGTACACTGTACCCTGCACAGCAATGGGGTTTATGTTTACCCAATGACCAGGTGCAGATCATGATATGTACATTTGCTGTAGTAGAACTGTATAAGGATAACAATCAGTGATTCCTGGATTTCTCATCACTGGCTTCTGTCTAAGGGTTGGGTAATGCATACATGCTGTATAGAATGATGGCCAAACATAAGTGCCACATGCACACATGCCAAGCGAGAAAAGAGAATGGACATGGCAAGGACCAGAGTGCAGTAATAAGTTTGCAATAGATCAAGCAAGACTGAAGCCATTTTGAAGCAACAAGAGTGCAACCCTATAGGGGGTACTCACCAAAAACAAAAATTTTGAAAATAGTAATTGCACAAATGATTTCTCCACTCTGCATTTCTAAACATGAAAATCTGTCTGTAAGATTATAACAGCTCTTTGTGCTCATTGAACAAAGCCCTCTGTACTGTGCCAAGCACACATTGGACAAATCCACTTATTCACCTCAGTAGCTGCCAGGGAGCATTTGCATTTATAACAAGCTTGAAATTAGAAAACATTTAAATTGAAAGTCCTCTGCTGCTGCTGCTGCTGGTTGCCAGGCTTACAACCTATTATGCCTACTGCAAGAGAGATGTCTTTGAATCTCAACTTGGATTAGTCTAGAGGTCAAAGCTTACGGTCCTATGATGATCATCAACAAACATTTTCTGATGTAGAAAGAGTTCCAACTGTAGCAGAAAGAGCATGCCAGATGATGGGTACACCAAATGCTTTACACATGAACATTCATTTCTTCACTATAAATGCAAAATCAGATTTTAGGGCTTTTATGGTAGTTTGAGATCAAGAAAAAAATGAGGTACCTAATTAGGTCTTGCCAGCAGCAGAAACCTCTCTTGGGGTTTTGGTGATAAGGGAGAGAGCATGCACGCCACCACTCTGAAGCTCATCTTTGAGCAAATCATACACCAGACGATGCCGCTTCAATAAACTCCTTCCTTCAAAGCTCTCAGATACCACCTTCACATTGAAATGCGTTTCTGTGGCTCCTCTCTCCACTCCAGAGTGACCTGCATGCTGGTATGAGACATCCTCAACCTCCAGCTCTGTTGGGGTTAAGGCCTCTTCCAGCTTTTCCTCAATAACTGCCTTCTTAGTGGTGACAACTCCTCCAGAGCTCATGGTGGAATTTTTTTCAAACACAGGAGGAGATGATTCTAGCATCTTGTGCAAATCTGTTTTGGTGTCCTTGGAAGAATCTGAGGAGGAGGAGGTTTGCACTGGAATCACAGAATTTGACAACATTGACGAAGTGGCTTCTGACTCCATGTAAAGCTGCAAGGTCTTCTTCTGCATCAACTTGAGCATATTCAGAAACCCATTACTGCGCGAGGGAGTCAAGCTTTGATTCAATCCCAGTGCTTGTATGAAGTCAGGAGTGACTGCCAAAATCTCTTGAGCTGTGGAACCAGACAATCCTTCAACAAGAAGGGCCGCTAAACCCTTAGTAAGCAAGGAGTCAGATTCTGCTTCAAAATAGAAGCGCTTATCTTCTTTGACAGACGGCCTCACCCACACCTGCGACACACAACCCTGCACCTTATTCTCGGGGGTCAAATACTCCTTCCCTAGAGGCTTCAATTGCTTGGCATAGTGCAGAAGCTGCTCATACTTGGACCTAGGATCAGGAACAGCCTCAAACATCTTCACTATCTCCTGCAGCTTTTTCGGCAACAACTCCGTCATCATCACACTAGTACTACTACTACTCCCACTACTCCTCCCTTGTTGCACGCTCCTACTCTCCGCCACCATTGCCTGCAAACCTAAACCTCGAAAGCGCAACGAAGAAGAAGAAGAAGAAGAAGAAGAAATCCTAACCCTAACCATGCCCAACAACATGATGGAGTCTGCAAAGGCGCCCAAGAAGAAAGGAGCAGACGAAGAAAAACCTCCTACAGAAGCAGCAGCAGCAGAAGACCAAGCTCGCAACCGACCCAATTGAGCATGATACCGTGGAGGAGAAAATGCAACAGCAGCAGCAGAGACAACACGCGAGGGAGAAGGACGATCAGAAACGGAAGAGGAGGTGTGGGTCGTGGCGATGGTGGTGGTGATGCTCCTCGTCGCTGCCATGCTTGTTGTTTAGGGCACACACACACACACACTCTCTCTCTCTAACGAACGCAAATTAGAACCAAATAAAGCGCAGAAGAGATGGATTCTATTATTTCTAGTTGCCTTTGGTGACCGCCATTCTTGACCTGGGTTAATGGCAGGGGCATGGATGAAAGTGTTGGGTCATACATAGCCCTAAGGTACCCTAACCTTACATGGACAGTTTGAGGTTAAGAGCATAGTAAATTGAAGGGGTTCAGGATGGGGACAAAAAAGAAAAGAAAAAAAAAACTTTCTCATTAACAAATGAATGTGTACCCAATTAGAATTGTCATCCAAATTTTCCATTCATCCACCAATTAAATATGCATTTCCAAAGTCTGAATGTGTACCCAATCATCCAAAATTTCCATTCATCCTCCAATTAAATATGCATTTCCAAAGTCCAAGCTCATAGACCCTTTTTACGGGCACTTACGTAGAGGGCCCATATCTAACGATCTGGGTTCATACTTTTAAACCTCGCCCTCCCATATTGACTCATTAGATTCCTTTGGAAACACTAGAATTTGCCAATGCACAATGTGAAGAGATTGGAAAACCGTTGCACCGATGCCCTAAAAACAAATACTTCGTGGTCCCAAAAGAAATTGAAATTTTGTTCTATGAGGATCTTATCACTCAAAACACACAACTAGGTGTTGCAAAATTGAACCCATGCTACATGTAACTAAACAACTTCAACACTTCACCTCACCTCATTTCATGAACCATTACACCATTTCAATGGCTACAACAAGTCAATCACTCCACAAGAGTAGAGTTGAAGATTTGCGTGATGGACCCACATTATTAGTTCACACATAGTTTGAATTGAATTTAGTTAAACTAGAATTCAATTGAATTAATTTGAGTCAAATTGAAAGGTGTATTCAATGTCATTCGATATATTTGTTTGAATGGAAGTTAATTTCCACAAAATCAATTCATTTTTATCATCAATTGATTAGTTGATCCACTGAATAGTACACAAGAATACAAAGCCTAGGTTATTAACCATATGATGTTATTATGTTAATAAAAAAAATCATATTTCACAATTATTATTACTACTAGCCCTAAAAACCTCACTCCCTTCATGAATATGAAAGGCACATTAAAGGTAAAAAAAAGCAAGCAAAGGGTAAACCAAAGTCACAAAGGATAGGGGCCCATTTTGGATATACATTGATAAAAATATATTGTATATTTCACATTGATGTAGGATTTGGGCATAACATTTTAGCTCAAACTTGACCCAATATGAATGACATTTAGAAATTATGTATGCATATGATGGATGAGCATGTTCTATTAGAAATGCATCCAAGTAGATGAGAAGTTCTAGATCCAAGGAGGAAAGTTTGGAGTTTGGAGTTTGAACCTTTTCCATAAAAGGTGCAAAGTCATTATACGATGAGCTACTTGTTTAGGGACTCACCCAAAGTAAGGAAAGGTATGTACGAGGAAGGATGAATGTCGCAACCCCACTTTGCCAAGTGTGGGGGTGAAGCCCAACACTTCCAAAGTTGGGGACTTGGAGTCCTCCGGGACTCTCGAATGTTTAGGGTTCGACAGCAGAGGCCAAAACACTTCGGATTGGGGTGTTCTTGGTGTCATTGGAAAGGTCTTGAAGTGTAGATGTCCAAAATGCCCTCGCATTGGTCATTTGGACATCTGCAGCCCAAGTTATGGGCAAAAGAAGGGCCGGGAGTCAAACTGGTAGTTTGACTCCCGACCACTAAAAGTTCGGAATCGACCTCTTTGCAACCTCCGAATTGAAAGTGCGATACGTCGTTGGAAAGATCTCGACGAGGGCTACAAGTTTGGTTTAGACCTCGTCGCGATCAAACTTCACAGTCGGGAGTTATGAGCTCCCAAAGTCTCGAGACTCCAACTTGGGAGTCTCGGGAAAAAGAGCCATTTGGATGTAGCCTCCATGGAGCGTTGCAGAGAATACTATATGGGAGAAGGTGATGGCTTCCCCCAAGTCCGGGCCGTGGTGTGTTTTGTGATCCAAAATGCCCGTGGCTTGTCCTAACACCCAAGGGTGTTCTGGAATGTGAACTAACCACTTTGTGGTTTGTTTTGGATGCAAATTCAAGCTTGATTTACTAGTCCCTCTTCCTAGTCTAATCTCGAGACTTCTAGCACGCCCCTCTACCCCTTTATAGTGTTGGAAGTCGGGAGCGCCTTCCGAGTCCCAACTTTCCGCAACTACACTTCGATGAACCCTCAAGTGGGTTCACCCCGGGACTTGGGAGTGCGTCAATGAAGGTGTCACCAAAATAAAATGATAGAAATATGGATGATGATCATTTTTCTTTCACGGATGTAATTTTTTTTTCATCCATGCTATGAATTTGATGCTTTTGGTCAATTCCATCAAATGTGATGAACATGGATATTGTGAGAAGTTGGTCAACTTTTCTTTTTCCCCCCCATGGTTGTAGTTTTTCATCCATGTTGTGAAATTTTCATGCTTTGATCAATTTCATCCATAATCCACCTCTTGGTGGTTGTTACCGTCCTAAGGTTTATGTCAATCTGATGGTGCAAAATTATGGAAAATTGTGCTGTGTGAGTCACCTTCAAATTACACTAGGAAACCTCTCTCGGTGGTTGTTATGGTCCTAGGGTTAGGGTTTATGTCAACTTCCAGCTGCTCTTGAGGATTGGATAATTTGATTGCCATAGTACCTGGGCAGCAGCTTCTTCGGCATAAATTAAATTATTTTCAACTTTGTTCAAAATTTTCAGAAAATTTTCATCCCGAATTTTTTGTCGAAATTTTCAAAAACACACATTCAAGCTGCCAACCAGTTTTTATTAAACCAGGGACCTGCCTGACCAAATAAATCAGTCATTTTAACTCCATCTGACAATTAACACGATGAAATATTTTTAAATTATTAATGAATTTTATTAAATATATTACACATATGCCAATATTTTCAGAATTTAAAAGGTAGCTGCCAAACTAGAAATTCTAGATTAAATTAATTAATTTCTGCCAAAGCTGCCCAGATACTACAATATGCATAGTCATCATACTCACAAGCACCGAGTCATTTGGTCTCATGTTTTGAGGAATGTTCAGTGGGTGCTATTGTCAATTTTGAGTTCATTCTTTTTGAGAGCTTCATAGAACACTAGTTGGGGTTGCTGTGCCATTTGGCCTACGTATGTTAACCTGCCGTGTAAGGTCACCCATCCCAACACTATTCCCAACACTATTATGATGAAAGTGGGTTTAAATTCAGAGTTATTATGAAACCTTGCTAAATTAAACCATTTTTTGAAATTTAAAATAAATTGCCAGAGGTAAAAAAAAAAATCACTCAAAATTTAATTATTTTTTTGGCTCTGTTGTTCCAAAAAATTGCAAATGAACAAATGTGCACATTGCCTTAATGAGGGCTTTCCATTCAGTATCAAAGCAGAGTAGGGGGTGGTAGAGGCACAATTAAGTGTAAGGTAAGAGACCTTAGGGAAAGGGCTGTTGCCTAGCATAAAAATCAACAATTTTTTTTTTAATTTAAGAAAAAAATCTTGATACCCGACAGGTACCATCCAGGTAACCTCCGGGTATCACAGTAAAATTTCTTTTAAAAACAAACTAACTTGGAGACATTTTGAAAATCGAAACACTCGCATTTCAAAACACCCACTTGCAGATTTTGTCAAATAAGGGTGCTTTTAGGTACACTACTAGTCATGGAGTCATGGAGGTTCTTACGGAGGGTTATTAAGTGGTTTAGGGTTTAGGGTTTACCCTAAATCCTAAACCCTAAACCAAAACTCCTCTCTTAATATATGGATTTCCTATGTTAAGTTTGCGGGTTGGTTAAGTACAGGTCTTCAGAATGGAACATACTTTGGCCCAAATTCATGTTTATTGTGATGAGTTGGTCTAGATCTAGATCTCTCTCTCTCTCTCTCTCTCTCTCTCATAAGAAAAGTCCAACTTGGCAAAATAACTGAGCAAGCAAAAGGTATTCCATACATTTTGCCCTTGCTTACTCTGGCTCTCTCTCCTGACTAGGCAAGAAAGTGCTGAGTTTATATGAGTCTGCCTTCATTTGCCCTTCTGATGAGACCAACCCACAATGCAAAAATGACCTAAATTTGGTAAACAGCTGACAAGGGAGCCTGCTTGGCCTAGCAGAGTCATTTCCAAGAGCTGCTGGCATTTGTTGGATCCGATTGAGCATCTCCAGCAGTGTTCAGTATGTAACCCAGCAAAACATGTTTCTCACATCCAAGTTTAGTTATTTACTTTCTTTCAACCCTGCCCATTGAACTAAAAAAACTGGGACTATTAGAAAGAGAGTTCAGTGCTTGGGCAAGTTGCTGGCCTGTCTAAAACTTGCTCAATTCAACAAAGGATTGAGGAAGAATATAGGGTGTTTCGTGTAAAGGAGTTCAAGTGTTTGGTGATGAGTGAATTAAAACAGATTAGGATTTTGAGCTTAAAATCTTTGATTGTTGCATTTTCATCTCAGGAGTGTAAAGAAGTTTTGTAAAGCACTAGTTGATGCACCCATCACGTTTTAAATCATTCAAATTAAGCAGACTAAAAATGAAGAAGATATTGGGCTGGAATTAGAGAGAGATTTAGAGCTATTTAAACAAATAAAATTGAAGCAAACTGTCACTCATCCTCTTCTTGTGTTTTCTGCATTGCTCCTTTACTTCTAAGGCTCAAAGAACATTTGTAGCCCTCCAGTTTGCATGCCCAATGACACAAAAATTGCTCAATTTGGTTAAGGAATGAGGAAAGCTTTCTCAAAAAATAATTCATTTAAAATTTTAAAAAACTATTATTTTTCATGATTTACAGTTTATCTACTATGATATTGTCATATGAATAGTGAAAATTATTCAAATCATAACCTGCAATAAATTATGATTCTGCATTGACAAAACGATAACTTTTTTTCTTTCAAAAATGAATTCTTATTCAATTTTTTAGATTATTATTATTCATTATCTACAGTTATCTACAATGATATTGTCATATGAATAATTATGTTGATTTTCAACACCTCGGATTCTTATTTTCACAAAAAAAAGAGTGTAAATATTTAAAGGATTATTTGGTGACAAAATGAACCTTAGGGGTAACGTGTGTATCTGCCTCATACCACCCAAAAATCAATCTTGGACCCAATACCAGGACTAGAGTAGTACCTTCAAAATTCAACACCAGAGAAGACTACAAATCCAAAGATTGTAAAAAAATTGAATATGTTATAACCACTTGCAGACTAACAAGATGAGAAACAAAAGAATGATATCAAAAAATAGAAAAAAAAACCAAACAAACAAACAAAAACCCGCACCATGTTGACTAAGCAATTCTCTGCAACACATATAAAAATATTTACATGTTCACTCATCTCACAATGTCAGGATTGCAATCACATTGAGCTTTTGGGTACATTGGTATTTCTATTTTTTTGCAATAGAAAATGAATAGTTGATACAAGACTCACCCACCCATCTTCCCCACCAGGATTTTTCCATTCTAGTAGCAGCTGAAAGTTGTACAAGAAAACTATGGTAAAAGTCTGCTATTATTATTGCTATTAGCTGCTGGTTGCAATTGTAGGTGAAGTTATGATGCTGGACAAGAGGGAGTCTGCTACTACCCTTCCAATGCTGCTGCCTCTGCAGGGGATTTGCAACTAAAGAGTGTCATTCCAGGGGTTGATGACCAGGTCTATAAACAAGCTATCAAAGTTGGTTGATTGGTTAGTAATCAGAACCTTGTCCACAAAGTATTGGACAACATCCTGCATTTGAGGTCTTAGGAAAGAATGCTCCTCCATTCACATCACTCCAAGCTCCAGAATCTTTTTCACCTCCCACAAGGGTGGATGCCTGAGTTCTGGATCAATGAGTTTTAACAGAGGCTCCCTAGATGAGTATGAAACCATCACCTGCAAAAAAAAAATCACTGCTTGGATGATGTCAATCAAAAAAACCCTAAACCCTAAATCATAAACCCATGACTGCCACTCTGCTTGTTGATACCTAGGTACAAATTACTGACCACTTGAAGTACAAGACTGAGCTTCAGCATATCTCATTGATACATTTCCACTTAGTGAAGCAATTACAATTTCCATGGGACTGTCCCCAAAAGCAAGCAAAAAGATTTGCCATACAATTCTTGTGGCTTTTCATGGTTTTTTCCCAGCAACCACTTCCATGATCAAGGACCCAAAACTGAAACAATCATGTTGTGAAGTACAGCTCTCACTCTCCACCAGTTCTGCACAAAGGAAAAAAAAACATTTCAAGATTTTAGCTTGAGAAAAAGTTTAAGACATTTGGGTCACAAACCAAAGCAGATCTGCATCCATAATTCTTCTGTGCTTCTTCACATATACTTTCTTATGATCCAATTTTGTTGTCATGGGAAAGGAAGAGGCTCGAGCATTATGACAGACACAAGGGACTCAGGTTTTGGCTATAACCTCACCAGGAGCAATTGTCTGAGTACCCAGTCAACATTAGTGAGAGTAGGTGACATGCATCTTCTTTGCATGTAATGAGCAACACCATAATCCATATGCTTGGGAGTGAGGTCACTCTCCATCAAAACATTGTCGGCTTTGACTGCACCATGGATGATTTGTGGGTGCAAATTATCTAAGTATGCTAGTCCTTTTGCTACTTCCAGAAATATCCCTTTCCTCTTCTCCCAATTCAGGCACTCTCCTCGGCAGCAGCCTGAAAACAACCCTGAAAACAAAGAGCACATCCAAGAAAAACATCAGTTTTAGGGTTTTGCTCTCTCTGCATGAAACTCTCTTTATCTTTATGCTGTCTAATTTCAAAGACCTGAAGAATGAATGACTTCCCATTGTCTTATCTGCTCACAGTAATGGGTTGTTCCATAAATACCAGAAATCACAAATTCAGTTTCTAGGAAATAATGGAACTGCAAAAAGCTAGATTCACAAAGAAGTAAGATCTCATTACCATTATCAGACTGCAGCAAAATGAAGACATGTGATCTCTTCCACCAGACAGCCACTGCTCCAAGTAATACTAGAAGAAGTACAAATGATCCAAGACCAATGCTGATCAATCCTCCAAGTGTGACATTGTGTCATCCATCATCTACAACCCATACGGCAAGCAAACAAAACCATTGCTGAGCTTCTCTTTCTAGCCCTTTTGTGACTGGCTAGCAGATTCAGTTGCTATAACAGCACTGGAAGAAAGTTCTGAAATTGCTCCATTTGTTTACAGTGTCTCTCTAAACCCATTCATGTAATGCAAACTCTCAGCAGATAGAATCATGTTAGGCAGGAAGGAGCAGAGGGAGAGAGAAAGAGACAGAGAGAGCTACCATTTTGTGGACATGGATGTGAGGCAGTCTCAACACATGAACTTGGGTTGCCTATAAACCTGATCATCTATAAACATGTTGAAATAGGTAATCTGAGCACACTTTTCAGTGGAAAAAGATGATTGCTGCCAGCTGACTGTGAAACATGCACATTCTTGTTAATTAATCCATATCTCACAGCTAGCTTTTTTTTCCTACAATTCCATAATTAATAAACCCTAATGAGTGCACCTTCATCTCCCACCCAAAAAATAAATAAACAAATAGCACATGGGTGATCTTTACTATATCAGAAGCAAATAGTTTTGTGAAGGAGGAGCACTACGCTGCATTTGAGAACTATGTCAATTTTGCTCTTGCAATTAAGACAACTGTTAAATTAGTGTTTGATAGGTTTCTGCACAACACAAAGCACTCACAATAATTGTAACCAAAAGAAGAACAAAAACTCAGAGAGGTACAAATAAAACTTCCAAAGGATAAGGGTCATAGAGTCGAAGAGAAGCAAGATGAAGGCATGGAAAAAAGGAAATGAAGAAACATGATCCATAAGAGACCCATCCTGACAATTCCAAAACTCCTTCTGAAGTCTAAAATTCTTACCATGACCAACAATTGAAGTGAGACCCTTTCACCGACAAATGCATACATACATACATATCTAAATCCATCCAGCTTCTGATCTAATACAAGAGAACTCAGGCATTATTTACTACTCACAAATTTTCACAGATCAAACTTTCTTCCACGTCACAAGCACTCTCTTGTGAGGGATTGGAAAAATGCGGTTTCAAGTTTCTTCATACAATGTTTGCAGCTCCACCAATTTGCCGAGTTCAGATGGAATGTTGCCACTCAAAAAATTGTTGGAGAGGATTCTGTCATGACAAAACAATTGAGATCCAGGCAAAAAAAAGTCAGATTATGAAGCTATCATCATGGTTCTCCCTTCTTGCACAATCATGACCTTATCAATCTTCAGAACACTACAAGAGAATGTGGCTGGTAAACTTTGTGGTTTTGTCCATTACAATGTACAATGTGTGGTGTTTACTGTGGCATATATTACATTATAATGACAACTTGACATTAGGTAATGTAGTATATCTGTCATGGCTTTTTGTGTGAGAAAAACCACATTCTCTTGTAGTGGACATGAGAGAGAGAAACCAGTCCCACCACCCTTTCTGCTGCTGCTCAAGAAGCTTCAGAGTAGTTAGCAATTTTTGTGAGGGTACTACTACTAGTAGAGATGAAAATTCTGCAGGGGCATACAAATATGCTGCAGTGAAGAAAGGTCACCAATTGCTGCAGGGCTAGTGCCAGTGATTCCATAGCCCATTAAGGTTCCTGGCCATTCCATCACCCATTCCCAACAGCCCAACTCTTCAGTAATGTCTCAGCAAAACAATCAAAAACTCTTGTTGGCTGGCTTGCTCCACAGAGAGCAACAGCAAACAACAGGAGGAACGGGTGTTTGACATCAAAGCTTACACAGAAAGCACACAGTGGGTTTGTGGCAAGCATTGAATGCATGTCCCAGAGACAAGGACCATGTGTGTGTGTGTGTGTGTGTGTGTGTGTGTGTGTGCCATGGTTCCCAATCCCATAGCAGATATGGGTTGCCGAATAGTCTCTTCTTCAATGCGATAAGTGCTGCCACTAAAACAACAACATCAAACAACCCCCAAAACAAACTGAGCAAAAGAAACAACAACTCACCCAGCAATTGCATTCCAAGTTCATATCCAACTTCCTCAAACTATGCAACTTTTTGTGCGGAGTTCATCCAAGTTGCTCCTTCTCTTTTCTTTCACAGACAATTGACCTTTACAAGCAACACATGTGAGACTTTTGCACTAGAAAGGTCTGCAAGAAAACAGATGTGGAAGACTCTCACTCCCTGGCTTTCCTTCAGGAACTTGAATGTCCTGAGAGCTCTATCATCTTGCATGTCTTGTGCAAGAGGGTGAGACAAACTCCACAGATCAGTTCCAACTGAACTATGATCCTCACAACCTCTTTGTACTATGTGGGTCTACCTTTGCACCCCATCTACCATGGCAGCTATGACATTTCTACCACATCTTGATCTTGTTCGCTATCTTATTGCTTTGCCTCCTCTCTTATTTTTGGATCCCTATTGTGATAGGAGTTTGGTGAAGATCTGCACTTCATCAGCACTACACACAATTTGTGGCTTCCCATAGGTCTTTAAAAGCAGAGGTCTAATCATATTGTCTATTGTAGACTGCATAAATTGCACATTCACAGGATGATGACAACAGAGTTTGGATCCAAGTCTAACTTGCATTATAGCGACACACAGTGTATGTGCATGAGTATTGTGCCCACTATCCAAACATAGTACATGCCCACCTAAATGGGCAGTAATGGGGAGTTTCTTGGAGTTGTATGACAAGTTGGAGTTTGTATTTCAGAAAGCTGCAAGAATCTGAACATATCACATGGATTGTGAATCTGTCATCAAGACAGCATTTGAGGAAAGACATTTGTGCTCCAAGATACCAAAACAACCTTGCAAGGTTGATTTTTTTTATCTTGGAAAGACAAGGAAAAAAACCTGATTTGATGCAACATACAATGCACAAAAACACTCAATGGAGTCGGTCTTGCAAAACTGGCAATGGTCACACAGCAAACTCAAGATGTTCACTGGGTTTCTGTCAGCTAACATGGTCCAAAATGACAACAGCAGTTATTGCTCAAGGACGGTAGAGAATCTGCTGATTTGTGCTAGAGGAAGAAAATTGTCAATTTCATCTCACATAATACATTTTGCAAAGGAGTGTGCCTGCTGACTTATAAGTACCCTAAAAATGTCTTGAAGATTGTGCAGGAGAAAAACTGATCTACACATTCTTAAGTTTAGCCATTTTGGAAGGGGGCCATTTGCCTTTCTTTCTGAGCTTGCGCTTGCGCACTAATCTCTTCCGCCGAAGCTCTGCCCTCTTGGCTTTCCGCTTCAGCAGCTCTTTTTCTGACAACAGAGTACTGATTCCATCTGCAGGAGGAGCCTCAGCTGCAGAACCTGCTTCTGTTGCTACTACCACTTCTGCAGCTGCTCGTACCACCACATTTCTTTCTTCTGTTACCACTTTCCGTGCCACCAAAGGGGTAGTAACAAGTGAACTGGTGCCAGTGACAACAGCATTCTCAGCATCAAGTTGACATGATGCTTTTCCTCTTCTCAGGAACAACACCCTGGAACCTGCATAATGTCCACATCTACAAACCCTTAAGACACACCAAAATGCCCTGGTAACATGCCTATCCATGCATACCAGACACGTCAACAAGAGATAGAGTGCATGAAGAAAACCTAACAGCCCTAGTTTACAGAACTCTGCACGTCACGCGGTTCAGCTGGAGCACTATTACCTTCGGAGATAGACAAAAGAGCCTGAAACAGTCATGAAATCATAACTATTTCAAGGTTTTTTTTCCTCTCTCTCTCTCTCTCTCTCTCTCTCACACACACACACACACACACAACTGAAAAAATTCAGAAACAAAAAACAAGAGCAATTCTAAGAGGACTGCGAATTTCTCTAACCCTATCTCTCTCTCTCTCTCTCTCTCTCTCTCTCTCTCTCTCTCACCCCACCTTCACATCAAAAAAATTCACAAGATAATACGAAACAATTCTGAACTTTTTCACTTACTTGGGAGAGGCGAGATGAAAGACTTCTTCCGCTGCTGGGATGGCGATGAGGCAGCGGAGCAGGAAGCGGAGGAGATTGATAAACAGGAGAGAGAAGAGAGGGACGACGCCAACGCCATAGCTACGAGCGACGCCAAGCACTGCACTGAAGTTGCTCTTGGCCCATTGTTTCCTTTTCCCCCTTTGTGGATATCCCTCCATCCATCCATCCATCCACGAAAGACTTTCATCCATTCCTGGCTGAGTATTTACATTCCTTTTTATCCTTTAAGGTGATGTCTTTCATCCCTTACTAGTACCTACCTACTTAATTGCATTTGCTTAGTTAAAACACAGAGTTACCTACTAGCACCCAGTATTTAAATTTATTATTATTATTATTATTATTATTTTCTTAAACCTTTTTTTTTTGGTGATATTGCTTAAGTGGCAATCATCCATAAGTAGATTTAGCCAAATTTGACAATATTCAAAATATGAAAATAAAAAATCTTAAGCACCTTTTTCATATTTTAGATGATTTTGGCAATTTATCTTTTTTTTTATTCTTTTGATTTTTTTCTCTCCAAAAAGCAGGGAATTTTAGGTAGATTTTTTTTTTCCTCAAAATATTTTTCACAAAATGGTGAAAATTTGCCACAAAACAAAATTCACTAAGCACCTATTGGAATTTGGGTTGCCTAGTTAACAAGAGAACTATTGGTAGTACTTATTGAATTTGATTATTTAACACAAACTTTTGTGGCAAGTTGAGACTTTCAAGTTTGCTTTCCATGCAAAAGCTATTCCACTTCTGTTACTATTATCTCTCCACCACAAGACAAAATTATCATGAACCTAAACATGAAAATATTGATAGCAATGTGTTCCCCTTCATAACAAATGAGGTGATTTGATGTTTTAGATCGCCTTAAGCCTTCACCCTAGGGAGTGGGAAATTGTGATGTGTACAATGCCTTCAATTTACATTACAAAACCTCTCCTTTGTTGGTACATGTAGGGTAAAGATTGTAGGGGCTTTTGGTAACATAAAATGCAATTGGTTTTTTTTTTAATAGACGATAATTTCATGATTAAAAAGAAGAATAGTCATTTCACTTTACACTTTTCAAAATGCTTTCCAACTATTATGACAAAACAAAAAACCCATTAGTTGTTAGGATGTTGGATTGTGTGTAACAAAGGTGATTTCACATTAACCTTTTTTTATTGGTGAAAAATCGCCAAAAAACAAAGGAAAAAAATGTCATGTAGAATTTATTAAAGGAATTTCTTTAAAAACAAATCATCATATCATGTTAAGTTCACGTACTTAGATCACCATAGTGCAATGGAAACCTAACCTAGATCCACTATTTTAATTCATTATGACATAAAGCCAATTGCCAACTTGCATTGTTAAATTTAAGTCAATTGCCAACCACCTCCATGAATGATGGATCTTTCACCAATAAACCATAATTTGTTAGTATCTTTTATCACCATTTCTAATGTGATTATGGAGTAGCCATTGCTACTTTGAGCAATGAGTGTTGGGAGTGGAGAAGCTTGTGGAATTATGATGTGAAATAATGGGGTGCACATTTTTCATCACTGAATTGAATTGTGAATGCAATTTGGTTGCCAAAATTTGAAATGAAAGTGTGTTTTTTCTTTGTGTTGTTCATTAATTTGACATTTCCTTTGTGATTTGTGAGTGTTTCATGAATTTTCTAAAGTTTGGAGTTTGGTGACTAATTGTGCACATTGCAATGTGTGTCACATTTTAAAGAATTGCGGAATGAAAGTCAATAAACCACCCAAACACACCAATTGCACTACAAGATTATTGCACCTTGATTTTAGGTTTGATTCAACCTTGCTTCCATTTAAGTTTGTTTCAGAAGATGCCATTGATTGAAATTTAAGTAGGATCAACAAAGGAAATGCATTGTCAAGATTGCAACTAAACTCAAAGAAAAAAGGTAAGACATTATTTTTTAAACATTTCACATTTTTTGTTGAAGCCATGGTGTTCACATAACATATAGTAGAAACCTTCAAAACAAACTTGCGATGTGCATAAATAGTCTACAAAACATGATGCACGTTGCAATGGGCACAACCAAACACCAAAGATTAAAGTCCAATCAACTTAGAAAACACTCACAAAGGGAATACATAGATGGTCTTTAGAATGTGGGTTGACATTTCACCAACTTTTATTAACATTTTTGACAAACATGCAGGAAAGGTGAAAACAATTTGAAATATGCCACATTTGGGCAAGAAGGAAGGGGAGTTTTATGTGAACAAGAAATGCAACCATGCCAAGAATGAAGTAACATATTCTTTAAAAAGTTGCATTTCCATTATTAAACAAGTGATTAAAAAAAGCTTGATAAAGGAAAGAGGAAAAATGAGGTAGCAATTTGCTACAATTTTGTGTTATTACAATAAGGCTAACCTATGTTGGAGTTTGAAGCCATGTTGAAACACATAGAAGATTTGTTTCAGTCGCTTTATTCCTTTTTTTCTTATAGCTCGAAAAGACACCTTGAATTTTTGAAGCTTGTACATTTTATGAAAGCAAAGGGAACAATATTTTGTGGAATGTAAAAACATGTTCAATTAACATGTTCAATCTAACAAACTAGGTTATGTCCATGCACATGCCATTAATTGCAAAGATGGTTGAAAACAATCCATTTCTCATGGTTGTTCAAGTGAATTTCAAACTTCTTTGTGATGTGAATTTGTTCATTTTTCTTTTTGATTTGATGCCCATGTTGGAAACTATCCATCCATTGATCAAATTTGCACATAAGCAAGATGTTTTTGTTTGTGATTATGTTGTAGCCATTAATATTTGCTATGGACAATTATATTTTTATTACTCAAATCATGATGAAATATATACATGCTATTGTTGTAGATTTGTAATTTGTTGATGATGAATGTATGTGCTGCCATGTTGGTTCAGCCACCATTAGTAGTTTAAATAAACATTTTCCCTTTCTACACATGTTTGTAAATTGCCTTTTTTCTATTGCTTTGAAGGTTTGCCACTTGGATTATGAATATGAAGGTTTGCTTGCATAAAATCAAAAATTGTGGTATGAATATGGGAATTTTAGTCTTTCCCATAATTGTTATTAATTATCTTAGATGTTTGGTGAGACCTTCCCCCACCTATTGTTAGCTTGTTATGCGAATCTACAACATACATTCATCAACAACAAATTATTCCAATAAATTCCAATAAATTGGCATGTTTTCATCGATTTAAATTTTTTCCATACAAGAACAATTTGAAAACATGTAATCTTTTGAGTAGTGATTGCTCTTTCAATGTTTTAAAATCACTTTTGTTATAGTGGTTTTATTTGTAGTTATAGCAAAATCATTGACTTTGGAATATACTTCAAAGTTTATAGCATTTCATATCATGGATGTTATGGGAATTTGTTATCCATAATATTGGCTTCAAGGTGATGCAAAATAGAATTTCAATTGTCATTTGGAATTGATCAAGTCGCATTATTGCATTGAGTGATGTTTGGAACTTGTCAAACTTTTAGACTCAAGTACATCCTTGGTGGTGAATATGATTTGTCCATCCATTTTATCCATAAGTGGTTTAAAAATGTAGTTTAACATATTCAAGATTACCATGAAATCTAATGTTGTTGTTGCAATGGAAGCTCCATTTCATTTCAATCTCAACTTTGGCGGACATTGGAAGCTTCCCACATCTTAAGGCATTCATTCCCAAAAAAATTCAAACTAGCAAATATTGTAATAGTTCAAGTGTTGGGGTTAATGGAAGATGAACAAACATTTTCCACCTTTTTTTCATAGAATCAAAGTTGAAGAACCACTTCAATGACTTCTACATGCTATTGTTGGGATGTATTTTTAAACTTTCTACACTTTGAACACCTTCCCATACAATGTACAATACAATGACTAAAAGCATCAAAACCTTAGGCGATGTTTGAATTAGATTACAATGGAAATGGATTAAGGTGTCATCTTGATGATGATAGCTTTTGGCAAAAGTTTGGTAATTTTTTTACTAAGGAAGTTTGCAAAATTAGGTTTGATTTAAAAGTTGAAGATGTTGTTCTAATGTTACCTTACAATGGACCTTGTTTGAAGGTTTTCCTTTGTGTTTAAGTTGTCATTGAAGATATGCCATTATGTCTGAGTTCGAGGGTTTGTATCTTTAGGGTCTACCATTTGAATTTGTATGAATGTATGTCTATTTAAGATTTTGTTTGTTTAAGTTTGTCTTTGTTTGTGTCTATCTAAGTTTATTTCTCTAAATATGTTTGAAAATTTGAAGGTCAATTTGTTTATCTAATTTTTGTTTGGATTTTGAAAGTTTATATGTATATATAACTTTGTTTGAATTTTGAAAATTTGTGTATTTGCTTGAACATTGAAAGTCTATTTGTTAAGTTTGTTTCAAGGTTTTTTATCTCTTTGAGTCTCGATTTACATTTTGGGTTGAATCTTGAAATGTCATATGCATTATCCATTGTCCAATGTTTAAGCTTGTGTGTGTACATTGTATTTGTGAATCTTTGTGTGTTTAGGTAATGTGTCCTAATTTTTAAGTCTTATGTTTTAAGTTCTAACTATTGTTATGAAACAACAACCCAACAATGAAAAATGTCTTTTCTGATGTAGTCTTAGAGATTTTAGCACATAGATATCTCCATACTATATAGTGTATCGCCATAGAACTATATAATACATAGGTTTTGTAGCCATATTTTAGATTATCATTTGTACATATCACTAGTTTTCGTTGGTGTAAATTTGCATATGTCACCAACTTGTGATGAAATTTGTTTATTGCACATAGCCAAAATTTTATTTATTGATTTTTTTAAAGCCAAAAGTTCCACAATTGAATATTTGCAACATTGCCAAATATGCACTACAATTATATTTCTAAGAGCTACTTGCTTGAAATTTTTAAAATCCTTTAAAATAAAATAAAATGGGCCTGCTTCACATACACTAAAAAAATCAGCAGGCTTTTATGCACTTAGGGATTTTCTTGAGTTCTTTACAATTCTTTTGCTTATTGTAATACCCATATTCATAAAGGAGAAAAACCCATGGGGCATTTCAACAAATGAAACACCTGCATGTGCAGCCATTTCCATTTTCCAAGATACCCCACTTTGTATTTACTCTGTGTGTAACACCCTCAGCCATGAGCATTAATGGAATTGGGCCCAACTTGGGCTCTGCCTTGCATGGGCCCTTTATTCTGGTAATAATGCTCGGGGCTGAGGGCATCACCCTACGCTTAACAGAAAATGATTAGGAGATAAATTTGGGCTAATTAGTTGAAATGAATTTTGCAACTCAAGTAACCTACTGGCTATCCCTTGTGACCTCCTTGCAAGTGGTTGCGGGTTCGAATCCCCACCACACTGCTTTGGTGGGGGGGGGGGTTACTTTACGTTGCAGAAGAGAGACGACGACGACGACGACGGTCCGCCGACGAAGAAGAGGAAGCGTAAGGAGAGAAAGGAAAAGAAAAGCCTCCTTTGCTTTGTTTGTTGCTGTGGATCCCTCATCGCTTTCAAGCTCTGGAATCCACATGCTTGAACTAATGTTGTAGTAGAGGCCCCTGAAGTTGTTGCTGCAGCGGTTGGTTTGTTGCGGGGTTGAATTTGGGGAAAAGAATTGTGTGAGCAAATGCCTGCCCTAGTAGGGTCACCGGGGGCGATTTCGCTTGTCTTACACAAGCCGCCTTCTGCGTACTTTGTTTGTGGAGCTCCTCCTGTGAGGCACGTTTGTGTGGAAGGAGGAGGGATATGTTTGAGAGCAAAGAAGAGATGGCAAAGACGGGAACCGAAGAGCAGCAGCAGCAGCAGCAGCCGCAGGTCAGTAATAGCCATGGTAAGGTGCTCTTCCGGGTTGCAGCAGCAGTTCCCGGAGCCTGTTGTTTCGGGGTTTGGAGCCCCTTTGCCGAGGTTGCAGGACTTGGATCCTTCCACCATGCTCCTTCAACAGCGTATTCTTTTCTTAGGTTCTCAGGTGAGAGAGTTTTATCCTAGTTTCCCTTCCTTTTCTTCCCCCTCTCTCCTTCTTCTGTTTTTTTCTTCTCTTTCTCTATCTGCAGAAGAGACGAATTCGTGGCAGTGTTGTTGTTTTTTTGTTGGCCTTTTCTTTGTTCATTAAGAGTGCTAGAGTTTCCTGACATGCGAGGGGTTTTGTTAGGTCGATGATTTCACAGCTGATGTGATCATCAGTCAGCTCTTGTTGCTGGATGCTCAAGATCCTACCAAGGACATCAAGCTCTTCATAAATTCGCCTGGAGGCTCAGTTACTGCAGGTGAGAAGAAGATTACTCGAGGGTTTCAGATGCTTGCTGCTGCTGCAACTCTATCATGATAAGCCATGAATGTAGTAGAGAACATATGTCTCATTATAGCTTTGGGAGAAGATCGGCTGCTATCAGAGTGGCAAATCTATCTCCCCTCTCGTCCTGACCAAGATAATACACAGTTTGCATGTCTAAAGATTTGGGGTTTTAGATTGTTGACATTTGAGGTAGATGAAAGTAGGATTTCATGCTGGTCTGTTTCTTGTTGTATGATCTGCAGCGTGATCAGGCTGTTGTGTTGTTAAATCACTCTGCTTATTATAGGCAATTTGCAAGGGGAACAACTTGACGCGTTGTCTGGTGCACACAGGGATGGGCATCTATGATGCTATGAAGCTTTGTAGGGCAGATGTGTCTACTGTCTGCTTTGGTCTGGCAGCTTCTATGGGAGCCTTCTTGCTGGCAGCAGGCTCGAAAGGAAAGCGATATTGCATGCCAAATGCACGTGTCATGATTCATCAGCCATTAGGGGGTGCTGGTGGCTCAGTATGTCTCTCCCTCCCTCTTCCTTTCTTACGAAACCTGTGAATAGAGAGAGGCTTGTCAGCTCTTGCACTGCTGTGCTTTCTTTGACATTGAGGGCTTTTGGTCAACTGCTTTGTAAATAACTTCATGTTTTTGGATTGCAGGCCATAGATGTGGGTTTGCAAGTGAGAGAGATGATGTATCACAAAGTGAAGCTTACAAAAATCATGTCCCGTCTCACTGGGAAGTCTGAAGAGCAGGTATTTTGTGCTTGGTTCTTTTCAGCAAGAAGCAATGGATTGGTCTCAGGATTGCTGTTATTGTGAAATTTAAGCTGTCTTGAGTGTTCTACATCAGCATCATCAGCACTTGACTCTGTTTTCATTACAAATATTTTGCTGTGCTATTTTCTCAGCACGAGTCACCATTCTCTTTCCTGCATCAATACGAGTCTTTGTGGATCTGCCTGTAACAGAGACATCTTTTTGGCCTTTGTTTTTCAGAAGTCATAAAACTGTTTGCAAGTTGCATATTTTCCATCCAGAAACTCACATGAGATGACTGGATGAGTGGGTGGTATCAGATTGAAGAAGACACAGACCGGGACTACTTCATGAATGCTTGGGAGGCAAAAGAGTATGGAATTGTAGATGGAGTGATTGATGATGGCAAACCTGGCTTGGTAGCACCAATTGGAGAAGTAAAAGAACCACCAAAGTCTCATATTTGGGACTACTGGACAATCAAGGAGGGCAAGGAGAGAAAACTTTTGCCTTCTGAAGAGAGACCTGCACCAAAAGAAGCCAGTGAAGAAAGGGAACCAACTGCAGTGTGATTTGTGCCCCACCCCTGGCTCTTTGGGCCAGGTAGGCACACCCTTGTAAGATGTCCAAGACTAGAAGAACATCATTTGAAGAGCATTTTTTTAGTAACTACACCTGTGTACCTGTTTCAATATGGGGCTCTTTTATATCCCAAACTATGGGTGCATAGGATTCCATATCTGTATGAGTGTGTGTGGATAATACTTTAATCACACTGGTATTTGAAGGTGTCCCTTCAGATGGCCAAAACTGCAGCTGAAGTCTGTTTGTAGCAAAAGCTTTGTAATTTGTGGAATGGTTACCAGTTGCATTTCTTTTGCAAAGCCAGTTCGAATTCTGCTTCGATAACATTCCATGTCTATGAGAGCCTTTTTCTTTTTTGTTCTGGAAATGGTTGGCAACATGGTTTTCATAATTTAGCATCATTGTTAACTAAACCCCATGTGTTGGACCATGATCAGGTTGAGGCAATTAAGGGATTGAACTGGCTCCTCTTCTTAAGTGCCCAAGAGTTGCCCCACTGGATGTAGCAGAATTTCTTGCCACCCATCTTTAAGGCAAGGAGTCTTCACCTTGTCAGCCAACTACACTGTTTTTGCATAATACTTTCAATGATGTGTATTGCATCTTGCTGGATATTTTGTTACTCCGCTCCTTTTGATTCCCAGTAGATGGGGAAACAAAAGGCTGATGTGAGTCCAATGCTAGATTTTGCTTACAAACAAGAAAAGCATCTGGTAAAAAAGGTCCCTCTGTGATTTAATGTCCTAAGAACTTCCTATCTATCAATTAGATACTGGACCCCTCTGCTGGCTGGACCTCAAGTGCAGCACAATTGAAAGCACTTTTTGTAGCATTAGTAACTAGCAAGAAGGAGCCATCAGAGGAGCTGGAAATGAAGGTGAAGTTTCTAAATTGCTTGATGTTACAAGCTTCTACATAAGCAAAATAGGAAAGACTTACAGCTGAGCAGCTGAAACTTGAATTGGCTTTTCCCAAGTTGGATGTGACCTTCACGTGTGGGCACAATTGGGGGACCTAGTCAAGTCTGGCCTTGCATTTTGGGAATGTCCCATCACAAAGCTTGAGTGATTGTGATGTGTAGGAGGGGGAGGGATCCTATGAATGTTGGCATGTTCTTGGATTCAGCAGGTTCAAATGAGGTCAAGTTTAGGTTCTAGTGTCTCAGGTTGGAGATCCCAAGTTTTCAAGTTTTCTTGGAACCACCATTGCAACTGGCCTATTTTCAAAATTGAATTAGAACCTGAACTGGGGTGCTGTCCCCTTTCAAGAAGCTCAGGTTCTCTAGGTACCCAAGTTCAATTTTATTGAAGAAAGCATAAACTTGACCTTACATTTTAAATACGTTATCGCATTTAATTGGTTGGTTAATCTTTATCTTAAAGGGATAGGTGTAAGATCACACTCTGTTTTTTTAGGAGGGATATTCATGGATACACAGCAATTTACTTGGAGTGCTTAATGAAATCATATTCTTTCTTAAAACTAAATCAAGCTTGCCTTGCCTCCACCTCAGGTGAGTCCTTATTCAAGTAATGCCTGCAGCCTTCGGTGTTACATTACATCAAATTCATGCATCACACAAGGTACCATTGCATAAAATTGTGTGATTCATACTAGTTAGTTTTACAATGCCTTTCAAGTTCACAATGTTTTGTTTTGTTTTTTTTTTTTTTTTTGGGTGTAATGAGCCTCTTCAATTGACCCATAATAAACAAATTATCTCAAAGTTAGGAGACTACCAACTGTAGAAGTATTCATTTCACACACATAATGTAGATCAAATCTGGCCCAAGTATATTTGTTCAAAGAGGATAGTGTTGGGTAATGCATATGGGACAAATTAATGTTTTTCATAACATTCAAGTCAAGGAATACTTAAAACAGTTTGATCATTAAATCGACTAAACTCCAAATATTTTAATGAAAACATTTTTGGTCGTGCATGGTACTAATGGGTTGTTTGATTTTGTACTTTGATCTTTCACACAAATTTCTCTCACTATCAAAAGACATTGACTGTGTATATGCAAATGACAATCTTGATGAAAATGTTGATTTCTCATGTTGTTTCTAAAGAAGTAATTCCCATGTCCAACTTTACGAATCTTCATCCTAAAGCCCTTTTTTCATTCATCAAGAGTATTATCATATTAACATCATGAAAATTGCAACAACAAAAAAAAATCCCAACAACAACAAAAAAAAGAAAATCAAACTTTTCACATGTAAAATGAAAAATTGTAACAATATTTGTAGGTACATACTAAAAAACTCTCAACTAAAGGTGCATTCACACTTGGTGTTTGAGGACTCTAGTATTAAGTCCCCTAACACCCAAGCTAGTCATTTAAGACCTAAACCTATTTACCATGAAGATTTTCTATTAACATTCATTTAATATTATTAAACAATCACCTATTTAACATTGGGTGCCACCTAAGATGCCACCTAGATTTTCACTTTAACACTGACTTAACATTAGGTGTGAATGCACCTTAAAATCTGATAGCTAGCAAGTGAATACACCTTATTGTGCTAAAAGCAAGTGCAGTTCATTTTTAAACATTACCCAAATCCAACAACAAACAGACAAAAACTTTCACATGTAAATGCATGAAAATTGTCAGGTTTTAGGGTTTAGCCCTTCCTTCACTGTGTGTGCCCAACCAACAAACAATGCAAATTCCCTACAACAAAAATAAGACAAAGAGAGTGAATGAGAAGAGAGAGAGAGAGAGATGTGTGCAGGTTAACGTTGGATCTGCTTGCTTTCCTTACTTTACAACTGAGTCCTGACTCTCCTCCTCTTCTGCCACCATCTCCAGTCTTGGGTCCTTGTCTTATATTTTCTTTGTCGTGTATTATATTGTCTTGGGTTTTTTTTCCTGGTTTTGTGTTTTGGTTTGATATTGATTTTGCTTCTTCTTTTTTAGGGTTGGTTCTAATTGGTTTTGGTTGGTTTTTTTTTTCTGCTTTTTTAATAAAATTTTTTTTGGTTTGAATTGAGTTGGTTTGTTTTGGGTTTGGGTTTGGGTTTGGTTTGATAGTTTTTTGTTTTTGGTTTGGTTTGAATTGGGTTGTTTTGTTGTGGGTTTTTGGATTTTTTGGGTGTGTTTCTGTAATTTTGTTGTTGCTGTTCATTTTTTCCATTTTTGTTGTCCATATCTGAAAAAATCAAGCCAACCATGGTTTTGTTGTTCATGTTTCCGAGCTCTTGCTCGATATGGTAAAGGAGGAGGAAGAAGAGGAGGAGAAAGAAGAAAAGAAGAAACAGGAGGAGGAGGAAGATATGGGTATCATGCTTTGTTGTAGCTCATTATGTTTTAGGGTTTTCTCCAAAGCTTGTTGCCGACTGTAAAACCCTTGCTTGCATTGTTGCTGTGGTTGCTGTTGCGGAGGTTTCGTCTCTCGTGAAAGACTGGCTGGTGCAGAGAGGCGAGGAAGAGAATGCTGTGTGATCTCTTTGAGAAGAGGAGCTGGTTTGGTGCTTGGAGCTTTGTAGGTGTTTCTTAGGGAGCAGCAGCAGCGCAAGCGGGAAGAGGAGGAGGAAGAGATGGAAGAAGAGCTTGTGGGTCGTTATGAGCCGATTCAGGAAGCAGCGAAGACGGGGATAGATAAGGTTAGAAAACTGGTTCAGATTTTGACGCAGCAGCAGCAGCCGGGGGGGCCTCAAGGGCAAGAGGAGGAGGAGCAACAGGATGCCGTGGCTCGAGCAGCAATATCCAAGTTCCAGAAGGTGGTGTCTCTTCTCAGCCGGACTGGGCATGCGAGATTCAGGAGGGTTCCTCCTCAGAGTTCTTCTTCTTCTTCTTTTGCAGGTTATGCTTTTTTGTTCTCCGACAGTAGCGGCGGTGGCGGTTCAGCAGGAAAAGAAGACGATGGTGAGGAGGTAGTGAACAAGAAGTTGAAAAGCTTAGATGTGTACCTCCCAGTGCAAAGCTTTCTGAACACATGTTCTGGTCATGCTGCTGATGCTGGTGGCAAATCTTTGCATCAAGCCATGACACAGCAACAGGGTGCTCTTGATCAACTGGAAAGACACCAGCAACATCTGCAACAACATCATCAGCAGCAGCAGCAGCTCCAGCTGCAGATCCAACAGCAATTGCATTGGCAGTCTCAGCAGCATCAGCAGCAGCAGCAACTTCAGGGTACATCTGGAGCAATGCGAAGTTTAGCCAGCCTTACCAATTCCTTGAGTTCTGGACCTCCGCTTTCAACTTCCTCGAAACCCTATTCAGTTGTTAGCATGGATGGTAGCAGCAGAGGCACTACTGACAAACTGGAGCAACTGTCATCACTGCTCCCACCTCATCATCGCCAGCAGCGCTCGCAGCTTCCTGCAACCAGAAAATGTCCGGGGAAGGCTGATGGGGTCAAATGCTCTGCTCTTGGCCGCTGCCACTGTTCCAAACGCAGGTATGTTGTGCATGAGCTTTTCTCTTTGCTTGATTGACAAGGAAACCCTAAACATTTGAAGGAAGACAGTTCAGAAAGTGCACTCAATGGAAAATCCGATAGGAGGGAATGACTGTAACCAGAATTGCAGCCTGACATTGATGGAGAGATTGCTTCTTTTATAGAATTTTTTTGCATCTTCTAATGACCCAACAATTGTGCCACATGAAGGAAGCTTAGTGGCTGAGAAGAGATCCTGAACTGTCAAGGATTCATCTCTATGCATGTGATTCCCAACTCTTGGTCTTGGGCAATCAGACTAGTGTGATGAACTCAAAAACTTCTTCTCTGCAGACCTAAATGGAGCGTTAAATGTGTATGTGGTTCAAAATTTTGTAGGAAGTTGAGGGTGAAGAAGACTATTAGGGTCCCAGCCATAAGCAGCAAGCAGGCTGAGATCCCACCTGATGACTACTCATGGCGCAAGTATGGCCAGAAGCCCATCAAGGGCTCTCCACATCCCAGGTCTAAAACCTTTCTCTCTAGCTCTTCTCTGACAGGAGCAGAGTTAACAATTGCAGAGAGGCAGATTATGTGGTGTAGTTCTTGTTGGGAGACCAGTAGTATTCCATGAAAAGAATATTATACAGTAACGGCAGCTGCAAACCCGTTCAAGTTGTGGCAATAAAAGTTGCTTGACAGCTTTGCAAAATCCATAGAGCCGGCTCATTTTCTAGGTATCATTATGGAGCTGAATTGGGGGGGTTTTGGGGTCCTGTTGTGAGGCGCAGGGGCTATTACAAGTGCAGCAGCATGAGGGGTTGCCCTGCTAGGAAGCATGTGGAGAGGTTTCTGGAGGATCCTTCCATGCTTATTGTCACTTATGAAGGCGAACACAACCATTCTCTCTCAAGCTCTGCTAACACTCATACTCTTGTTGTCCACTCATAACACCCATCTGTATATTTCTCCTCTCACAACACTCTAATGTAGATAGTGAAAACTCTCTCCCCTCTGCAAGGCAAAACAACTCTCTCCCTGTGTCCCATTCCTTATTATTTGAGAGCCACAGCAGCACTAAGATATTGTGTCTGTCCATTATAAGATAAACATTGATGATCTCCCCTTTGTTTTGTCTGGTGTTACGTGTCAGGCCATCACTTGTCATGATACAGTCACGCTATGGAAGTTGCACTTTGCTATCTTTCTCTTACATCACTGTGAAAGTCCCCCTCTGCCACTCATTGTAGACCAAAGTACAAAAAAGTCCAAATTGAAGATTTTCAGTGTAAGCATCCACAATATGAACCATCATATTCTGGTTTGAGGAAGTAGAAAGGTGCTTTTTGGAAATTACAGATGTGGCTTGCCTGCAGTTCTTAGAACTGCATGCATGTTGGCTGTATTGAAGGATTTGGAACAAGAGAGAAGAAGATTTAACTGAGATGACATGCAACCTATTTTTTGTTGTCAGTTTTGTTGCTGTTTTTATTTTGGAGTTAGACAGCAGAGTTGTTGAGGGCTTTTCCTCTTTTGGATATGTTCCAAGGCAGTTAAAAGGGTCCCATTTTTTGTAAACCCTAAATTCTTCTTTTGGTTGCTGTTTTTTATCTTTGGAGTTTGTCAGCAAATTTGGCAGTGTTGTCCCCTTGCAGATTTTTTCCAAGAGAGTTAAGGGTCCTATTTTTTCTAAACCCTAAATTCCTCTTTTGTTGTCATTTTTGTTTTGGAGTTTATCAACTAAGTTGTTGAGGATTTTTCCTCTTATGGATCTGTTCCATGGTAGTTTAACCCTTGGTTGACATTTGATCAAAACAGTTCCAATCCAAATAAGGTACCCAAGTGATGTGCTAGAACCTCATCTGTAAATAGCTATTACCTAGACATCGACTGTTAGTGCAGTAGGGAACTAAGAAAACAAATTTAGACCACCAAACCCACCAGTCCCATCACCTTGAAATGAAAATTTCAGGCTTACACACAACCCTACTTTGTGGGATGTTGAAAAATGGTCCCTTTCTAGCATTTCCATCTTTCTTGTAAAATTCTCACAAGTCTAATAACCCTATTACACATTTTAACTGTTAGTTCCCTCAAGATAAGTTGGAAACTTCTTCAGACCATAAAATCCAGCAGTTTCACTGGTAATGACATTTTTCCGGCACACCTACACAGAATCCCATTTAACATCCTCTGTATATTGATGAAAATTGGACTAGATACCACCATCACTTCAATGAGTCAAAGAAACTATAGGTGAACTAATGACTGACATGAAGCAGCCATCACTGCTACCACAAGAAGTTCACCCCTCAGTGAAGTTTTCCCAACTATAACAGTTGTTGGAAGAATCTGCAATTTAATGCTCTAAGAGAGTGTAAGGCACTTGCTCTGGAGTCTGGACCCTTAAATATAACTGAAATGATGGTGCATTGACACAAAACTGTATTGAAAACTTGATGGTTGAATTGAAGAAAACTGCAATGTACCCGGACACCAAAAAATGCAATGGTTGCGGAGCCAGGTTTCAGTGGCCAACAACTTGGCAGTGATATAATATGGAAGCAACAGCCCCATCCACTTCTCACAGCAGAGATACATCGAGGCTTAAACAATGTCACTATAGATTTAGTTTAACCACAAACCACTCTGCTACCTTCGCTCTTGCTTGTGGCTACTAACCACAAGTTAGAGTCCGCACAACAGCCTCATGGGTTTAAAGAAACCTCATGTATCATAAGAACCTAAAACATTTTTAAAAATGTTCTACAGTAAAACTCACTCTTCTGCATCAACTGGCCTGTGATGGCATACTCACCACAATCAACACATCAATATGTCAAGATAGTATTCAACTTGCCTGTGAAAAGTTGGTGACAGTCTAAAATGAACTCTGGAAGCAAACACATATGCGTGCTAACTGTATCTACAAGCAGCAACTCACAAATGAGAATGTCTATAAAGATTTGTAACAACTAACATGACATGCTTGTCAATCCTGTGCTCAGATAATTGATATCGTCAATGCTTCACAGCTTCGACTTTGATGGTACATTTATATATCATCATTGCAAGATGCACATTCCAAGTGACTGAATGACAGACAGCATTGAAGCCATTCACATTCCAGTTGACTTGGGAAAATGAGTTTAAACTCTTTTTATCATCAAAACTTTGCTCAATTATTTTATGTGTACTATTGCTACCATGACTTGGGTCACAAGTGGTAGTTACTACACAAGCAGAAAAATCAGAAAACTCACAGATCATCATTATTATGACTGGTTTCTAGTACCCACTGCATGACCCTTTGGAGCATTGCCCAAATGTGCACCATGAAGTGGTCTAGATTCACGGTTGGGGCTCTGTACTGATTTTAGCATCCTAATTACATTCCACCGAATTGCCAATTGGAGCATACAGAACCTAAAATGTCCCACATTAACAATCCTCTTAACATGTAAGCCAGCATGAAGAGTTGAACAAAACCACCAACATTTATGATGCATACACCATAGATTTACTGGAAATGCATGCAACTTACTCGAGTGCATGGTATTCAAAGGTGCCAACAACATGTAGAATATAGATGAGCAACCATGTTTGGGGCATGATTTCATAGGTTGAACTCTGATATCTTGGCTACATAATCATCAAAAGTAACACATTGCTGGATTTAACATCAATGAGAAACGATAGGTGGTTGCACCTTCTCAGGCAGCAGATACTCCGACCCCCTTGTTGCCCCCAACAGCAACCTTGATTCATCACATCCCTGGACGGGCACTTTCTACAGCTATCCATCCAACCAGTCCTCCATGATCATGGAAAACAAGAGAGAAGAGATAAATTATATTGCATATTTATTAGTGCACAAATCCACCAGTGCAAAGGATCAAGAGAGAGTTTCTGCCAAAGTTTAGACCATGTCAGGATAACAACCAACAGAGAGCACCAAGGGGGGGCTGGTTTAAGACTAGTTTCGGGACCTGGATCTGGACCTGAACCGGGAATTTGGTAACCTGGTTAGGGACCTGGTTAGGGACCTGGATGGAAGCCGCCATGTTTGCCGGTCGTTCGGTCGGTCGGTCGGTCGGTCGCTGTACACACGGACATCGCCATAGTTGCTGGCCTTGCCCGAGCTCCTTTTGCACACGCATTTCTGTCAAGCGAAATCCTGGTTTTGTTTTGGTTTTGCTTTCGTGGTCGTTCTTTATCATCATCTGTAGCTTCTTTTTTAACTACTGTGGAAGATTGTAGTATTTTTTTGGCTTGCTTTGGAAGAGTTTTGGGTTCTTATTCAAGTGCATTTCTTCAGGTGTCGCCTCCTTAGGGTTTCTTAGGGTTTCTCGGGGTTTTCCAGTTTTTGTTGTGAAAAGAAAAGGGGGGGAAAATGTCTTCCTCAGCGGTCTTCAGCGGTGACGAGATTGCGCCGTTCTTTGGATTCATCGGAGCTGCAGCAGCGCTGGTCTTCTCATGTAAGTGCGCCCGTATTACAATGCTGTTTTGTTTTTAGGGTTTTTTTTTGGGGGTTCACTTTGAACACCTTGCAAGGGGATCGAATTGAAAGAAACCCGGGCATTATTCGATCCACGGCTTTGTTGAAGTGTCTGTCAATTTCCTGAAAGAGTTTTACTGCTGTACTTTCGTAGAGATCTGCATAAATTCTCTGCTGAAGGAAGTGCAGGACGAGGGTTTCAGTATCATGATCAGAGGAGAAGGAGGAACAGCTACTTATTCCTCTGCAACTCAATTTGTAATTTTCTTTTGCAAAATGAGCATGACCTCAGAAACTGAGATTTGATAAACGAATTTTGGATAATCTTGTCTCAGAAGTGGAAACCCTAGAAGATTTAACACTGGTACTGAAGAAAGTGGATATTGCATGTATGTAGGCATGGGGGCAGCATACGGAACAGCAAAGAGTGGTGTGGGAGTGGCATCTATGGGAGTTATGAGGCCAGAGCAGGTTATGAAGTCAATTGTACCTGTGGTTATGGCAGGAGTGCTGGGTATCTACGGTTTGATTATTGCTGTGATTATCAGCACCGGGATCAACCCAAAGTCAAAGCCATACTATGTGTTTGATGGTTATGCCCATCTTTCTTCAGGCCTATCTTGTGGACTGGCTGGTCTTTCAGCTGGCATGGCTATTGGCATTGTTGGTGATGCTGGTGTCAGGTAATCCCTTCTTCATGTCCATCCTGTTTGATCATTTTCTAATTCCCTATGACTTTGATTCAGAGTGGTTTTTAGAGGGTTGGGATTAGGAGTTCAAATCTGTTGGTTGTTTTTTTCCTCTGATTTCATGCTGGGTCTGATACTTTTTTACATTGTTGGTTTGAGCTGAGGTGTTAAGCTTGTGGTTTTGACAGGGCAAATGCACAGCAACCCAAATTGTTTGTTGGGATGATTCTTATTCTCATTTTTGCTGAGGCATTGGCTTTGTATGGACTTATTGTGGGCATCATTCTGTCATCTCGTGCGGGTCAGTCACGAGCAGATTAGGCTTCTGTATTGGGTAGGTGGGGCAATAATGGTTACATCATAGGGCAACAATTCTCACTTGGGGCAGAAAGGCGGGGGGCTTTCTATGGTGTTGTTGAAGTGATGATGGTTCTATTTCATAGTTGTGGTTTAAATTTTGAACATTATGTTCATGGGCTGTTTATGCTGCAAGCTTTTAGCTTACATGCCTTATTATGTGTATTGTATTGAGAGTACAGTGAAGAGCTTCGAGCATTTAGGTGATTTGTGACCTTTAAGGGCTGATGGTGGTATTGTTTTACGTGGACATTGTCTCCAGGTGCAGTTTGTTTGCACCTGGCTCTCTAATAATGTACAAGGAATTCCTCTATTTTCAATTCATCTCTTTTTCACTTCAATTCCACCTGTATGGGAATGTAGACTTCAGAAAAAATTGTGAACTTTACTTTGTTATTTAGCTATGGGTATGTGAAGTTAAAAGTTGAATCTCCACTATTCAATCATTGGGTACAGCCATGTTGAACCTGGAGGTTATAGAGGAAATGTTAGGCGTAAAAATCTGTGAGCTCCACAACCCAATTTGGTGGTTCTGCACTTTAGATATTGAGTAGGAGCACCAAGTCACTGAAACTACTGAATTCTGTTGGCATTGATGTGGTGATGGTGTGCACATTGCAAGGTACTGGACAGGTTCCTGGTTATTGAGTAGTAGCATTTAGTCACTGAAACAACTGAGTTCTGTAGGGATTGATGCAGTAATGGTGCATTGCAAGGTACTGGACATGTTCCTGGTTCATGTTCCTACCATGGTATAGGTAGAAACAATGTGAACAGTGGAGTTGAAAATGTTGAAATATCCTGCACTCAGAAACCAGTGTACTGAGTTGAAGGTTCAATGCATTTGTCCATTCCTTTTTTGCCCACAAAATTTGGGTACACAAATTGGGAATTTTTTCTCTGAATTTAAACCGAGAGCTGAACCGAGAGCTGTAAATTCTAGTTCTCATCTGCAGTATGAAATTGCCCATGTCGCCTTCTTTGTTAGAAATTTTGTTCCAAGCAGTCGTGGTTTTTGTGGGCTAGAAGCTGGAGGATCTCCATGTTCAAGATTTAGGCATAGAGGTCTCATTTGTAGCTTAAACACTGAAATTACATTCAAATGTAAAAGTGCTCCTCATCTTTCTGAACTCATTATAGATTGGAGATTGGAGATAAGTAGTGCAGGAGTTTGTGTTGGATCTTTGTGTGATGCAAGACCCGTGATTTAAACCCTGGAGAGCAATGAACCACAGCTCTGTTATTGTGTGTAGCAGTAGAAATATTCTTCTTGATATGAAAGAAAAGGTTCTTTTTTAAGTGTCACATGATGTATTCGAAGTGTTCAGATTAAACTTTGACAAATAATAGAAGTCATGACCCTGACGTCACAACCCTGCATCTCATCTTCTGAGAGGAAACTTGAAGTGACACTTCACAGAAATTCCCAGAACTAAACTCAAACGGGAAGTCCCCACAACCACAACAGACAGAAATTCCCACAACCCACACCCATACAGAAATTCTCACAACGACATCCATACAGAAACTCTCACAACCAAACCCACACAGAAATTCCCACAGCCATACTCATACAGAATTTCTCACAACCACACTAATACAGAAATTCTCACAATCCAACCAAAAAGCCAATCAATTGAGCTCCAGAATCTGGACTACTGTTATTGAGAAACAAACCGTAAGGAAACTCAAAAACAAGAAAAATAATATCAAAAGTTTGCTAATAATTTCCACCAAGCAATTGCCTTTCTCACTTCATCAAAGTTCAGAGCTTTTATTCCCTTCGCATATGTGTAGCATCACCACATGCATATCTCTATCACATGCTCTTGCAGCAGAGGAGGATCTGCCAGATGAAACCATACCCTTGAGGTTCCAGGATCTCAAACAGGAATAAGCCAAGAGCAATAATCTGTGGCTCCCACTGAATGCTTCTTCTTCTAAATCTTTTCACAAGAGCTAGCTAGCTAGCCCACGAGATTCAAACCTGTAACGATTGTGACAAGGCTTTCTTACAGCAATTCTGAACTCAAATTAGGTCTCCAAAGACCGACCTGCTAGAGAGAGGCATGGTTCTTACGTGCATCTCTGAGGTCGTCTTCTTCTCGAGATGGGTTCCCACTCGGATTCTAGTTGCCGTGCGAATGGGTAGGACGGGACGGAGGCGGAGGCGCGTGTCCATGGGGCGCTGCGTTCGTAGGTCCGCTGCGCGCCGGCTCAGCTGGTGGATTATGATCGGGACCTCCACCGCTTCCGAAAAACCACGGCAGACACATGATGGGATGTAGTAGAAAATTTCCTTGTTGACACACAGCAAGAAACTCCGGACCGTCGAGAACTCGGAAAAAGTGAAGCTCACTCACCGCGTCCTCCCTAATGTTATAAGCAATTCAACGCCTACCTAGGTGAAGCTCACTGCATTTAAAAACCGCCAAATCAAAAACAACCCAATTCGCAACTGATGGGTGGGAGACTAGACGCAACCAGATCGCGATCGAGAAATCTAATCTACAGAACATGACGAAGAAAACCCTAGTAGGTGGCACACGAGTGAGTCGTGAAGCTGCTGGCACTAATGACCATCTGCCACGCAGCAAAAGAACCGCACTGGAGCAGAAAGCCGACACCTGCTGAGGTAGCCGTCGTGCCCATCACTTCAACGAATAACGAATCTAGAAACACCACAACATTCTTCCAGAACCTAACGACTTTTGTGACTACAAATGTAGCTTCATTGCTGAGTATGCCCAACAGTAACCCCTAAACCCTGTTAGCTTGTTGCTTTGCAATGGACGACTCAGTAACAATATAAAATGAGGTCGCGGGTACAGAAAACATCAGAAACTAGAAGAAATGGAGCACAATGAAGAAAGGGGATGGTACTGGGAACAAGTTTTAACATAGGCATAGAGCCCCTCCAGACAATCATGATGAGCTCCCCTATATTTTCACCTTTGCAGGGATGCTCAAATGCACATGCCAGTGTGATTAGCAAAAACATGCAATAACAAACTTTCATGCAAAAAACAACCCTTGCTAGCAATGGTTTCTCAAGTGATCAGTTTTAGAGCAATTCTAGCAATTCTGTAACCAGTGACAAACACTGCACCACCACTTACGTGTGTGAGGCTTCAGATCAAACCCCCTGAAAACTACATACAAAGATTCCACAAGTTGTTTCATACTTTTTGGAGCCCATATGAATAAGATATGAACATTTTAAGTTGGGGCATAGGCTGTCCCATAAGTGATGCATAGTTTATGACAATGTCCTATGACCATCATCACTTTAAGTGTTTAAGTGGTCTCCTTAATGCCCTTGTACCAATCCTTGTGTGCAAGAATTTGAACACCTCACCTACCCTATATAACTCCTTTGGAAACAGGTTCCCTAGACAATGATAATGCAGCCCCTCTCTGTTTTACAACACTCTATCTTTCTGTTTCTCAGATTGTATCTGGGATGTTTGCTTCAACAGATAGGTAACTTTGAGGAAAGCCATAGCTGGGTGTGGTTGAGAGCCAGTCCCGCTTCTGTAGGTGCCAACTCTTTTCCAGAGGAGGGAGCTTGATGCAGTTGCAGCACCAAGCTTGGTTGGACACCCACCTGCAGACTTCAGACATCAAATAGGATATGGTTTATCCACACAGTTAAGTTGCCATCAATCTCTCTCCCCTCAGTGAGAGCATCTTAATAGTCCCAAGTTAGACATGGATCCCATGTTGGAGCACCATAAGACTGGTTCTCTGTTTCCCTCTGATTTGAGAATTAGGGTATGTGTTAAAACAAGATGCTGGAAACACAACTAATTACATGTCAATCTTTTAAGAGAACCAAAACTTGGCACTTACTGTGTCAAACTTATTGCAAGCACAACTGCAACATACAATCCAATTCCCAACATTACAAAGCATGTGCACATTTGATGGCTCTCTTGCAATGGAACCATTTTCCCTTATGTTCCAGCAGAAGATTCTACCCAATACTACCTCTGACAACACTTGTTCTTATTTGCTGGATGTTGAAACAAATCAGAAGGAGAAAACCCTCTATCCCAAGCTTAAACTCCCACAGCAGCTCCATTTTGTCTCAATAAAGAATGAATCTGGTTCCTGAAAACATTCCATATGACAGTCCAGCATACATCAAATTGTCAGCTACAGATACAGTGGAGAATGGGTCAGTGTATGTGGCTTGTCCTAGGATCCAAATTCAGAACCTGTCCACAAATCTATAGAAAATGGGTGCAGTGGCCTAATGGGCCATTTCACTCCTAGAACAAATGCACATAATTGCATGTACTCAGAAGGGGCAGAGCTGGATCAGATATTAGCTGTACCTTCTTAAACCAGGCTGAGAGCCAGACAACATGAACTCATGCTGATGAAGCCCTCCATGGGCCTCTGTCTGTGTTCCAACCTTAGTCACCAAGTTGCTGGGTATCAGGTGACCACAAGCTGTGTGGATGAACTGTGCCAACAAAATCTCCAGTGCAGAGAATCCAGAAAGTGGTCTCATGTGGAATCAGGACTATTCCAACAAAATGATGGCAGGACAGCTGCATAGATTCTGGCCTGAGGTGCACACACACTAATGAGAGACCATGACTACACTTTCCGGGCCCTTGTCCGCTGCTTTGCACCGTGCTGCACCAATTTCTCTTCGACAGGCAAGCCTTTGCGGCGACGAACAGCATCAATGAGCTTACGTGCTGTGTTTCGTGGTGCACTCAATCCATCTCCAAACTCTTCCAGTTCCTCTTCTGTTCGAGGCACGAAAAAAGGGTCCTCAGCTAATGGCTCCCAGTGGCTGAGCACCAACTGAGGACTTGCAGCCCCTGATGTTTTCCTCCGTAGTTCATCAGCAAAACCAAAGCTTTCAGAAACAGGCATGTAGGCATGGACAGTAAACATGGCAGTGCCCTCTCGCATTTCCTCTTTCACAACACGTGCCCTCCTTTTCCCCAGGACACCATAGATCTGGCCTAAATGCTCAGCAGGGGCACCCACTTCACAGAAGTACAAGGCCTCTGCTATACGTGGGTTTCTTGCCAGTACAGCTGCTCGGCATGCCTCTTTCACAGCTGTCATAACCTGCATTGCAATCATCCACTTTGGTGTCATCATAAGACTTGACATCTTCTGGCAAAGCACAAATATAAATTTAAAACTTTCTATAAATGTACCACAACCAGCCAAAGAAAGAAAATATTCTGTCATAGGTTGTCTTTGAGTTTTTCTATTAGACTAAGCATGATATTAGATGTTCCCATGTACCTGGCCAGAAAATGGGCCATATTGATCTGCTGAGACAGTTGCATCAACTGCTTCTTCAATGCTACCTTGATCTGATGCAATCCCTCCAGGTTTTAAGGTCACAAATGCCTCCACACTGAAAGCCAAGCCCCACATGGGCTCCTCACATAATGGCCCTGATGCTGTTGCCAGCTGAAATCCTGATACCACACTACTCTCCAGTCCTTGTACTTCTGTCAAAATAGAAGATACTGGTGTTCTGCCATTAATCTCTTCTTCTGCATCTCCATCTGTGACATCCCCACCACTTGCCAAGCCCAGCTTTTGTGAGATTTGGGCTGACCCTTTAACCAAAAGAGAATGTGAAGCCATTATTACTGCTTGTGAGATTCCATCTATACTCTCCGTGCTTAAGCTTCTCACAATTTCGGATTTGTGTGCATCAGGCACAAGGAGAACATTGGGGCCAACTCGACGAGGCCCAAGTGCCCAAATGTTCTGTAATTTATGGACCCAATCATCCCTGTCTTCTTCAGATTTCTTCCTCCTCCCACCCTCCTGATTCCTAACCATGTCCTCCCCAGTTGCAGCCACAAGCAAGCGGCTGCGCAGCAGTTCAATTGGGTCTTCCTTTCCTTTCCCTCCCCGTGCTGTCCCATGCACTTGGCTTCTCAACCCCTTGCCTTCTCCTTCAACAATCTCTTTCAGCAAATCAGCACTCCCATCGAAAACCTGTCACAGGGGTTATACATGTTGATAAAACCAGGTGAAGGAACATGAAACTGTGTAAAGATCATCTGCTAGCTGTTGGTACTGCATCTATGTGTTACATTCTCTACAAGATTGCAGAGAAAATTTCACAACACTTTGAAGGTGACATTGCATCAGTTCCACACAACTTTTACACTTCACAATAAAAAACAATACTGCACCAGATTGCTTATGCTTGCAGAAGCCACCCACCTTAGTTACTGCTGCAGGTAACCTTGTGACATGTACTCGAACTGTGCATCTTCCATTGGGTGTGGTGGTCTCCACAAATTCAGATTGTCCTGGCACAGTTTTGACACCATCGACTGTGCCTCCTTCTGCATCCACTGTTTCTCGAAAGGCAACTAATGGTGGGGACACCACAAGCTCAACACGTGCAAACCTCTCTCTCAGATCTTTAATACACCGTTCCAAGTGCACTTCCCCAGCAGCTGCAATCACATGCTCCCCACTGCCTGACACACTCACCTCAACAAAGGGATCTGCTCGATTCAGCAGTCTCAATCCACGGGTGAGAGCTCCCATATCTGTTGGGTCTGACGGTTCAATAGCCACACGGACAATTGGAGCTGCCTGAAAAGTCATGCTTGCAAAAGGCCAGCAGTGACGGGTAGTAGACAGGGTCGCAGATTTTAAAATATTCTGGGCAAGTCCTCTAATTGCAACAACATTTCCAGCAGACACTGATGACTTTGGCTCAAGTCCTCTCCCCATCATCATATACAAAGCCTCCACCCTTGCCTCTTGGACATTTCTATTCCAGGATTCTGCATCTAGAGGGTCATAGAGGGCTGACAGAACAAACAACCTCTGGCCTACTGATAGCACACCACTAAAGACTCTTGCAAAGGCTAGAAAACACTCACGATGTGCTGCATCTGTATCCCCCACACCAAGATCAACCTCAAGGTTTGTGATCACCTCCCCATTTGGTCCATGTCGAGGAAGGGCTTCTATAGGAACTGCAAACATTTTAGACACAAAGGCCACACAAGGTCCCTCATAACCCCCATCACAGCGCTCAACTGCTGATCTTACCAACTCCAGTTCAGTTTGAACTTCTTTGCTGGTTCCTGGTGGAATATCTGACTTAGGAACCAGGCGCACCATGCGCTCAGGCTGAGCCATCACAGGATCTGGTAAGCACTCTATCACCATTGACAAAACAGTGTCTGCTATTGGTAACCACCTACTAACAACAGCCTGAAGGACCACTTTGGGATCCTTGTGGTGCAAATCACGGGAAGGGATGCTGAGATTCATTGACTGAATAATCTTGCCCAGCCTTTCTGCACCATCTTTGCCTTGCATACCAACTTCATATACCTGCCACAATGGTTCCAGTACAAACTGGACAAACATAGGCTTCAGTTTGCCTGCTGCTGCTGCTGCCTTCTTCCCAACTATCTTCTTTGTTTTGGGATTGTAATAATGGTCTCCCCATAGAGCTTTTCTTAATGCTTTAACATTAGCACCAAGCTTTGCAGCATACAAGTCTGCAAAATAATCTATACGGAACCCAAATCCATCCATCGCACTGGTGAATGCAACATTACCACGGTCTGGGGAAAATGCATCTTCCTCATCCTCTTCTTCCTCTACTCTCATCATGTGACCATCTTCACTGTCCAGACCTTCTGATATCGGGGTAGTAGGCCCTGTTAAGATTGAATCCACATCTGACAAATATTTCTCTGAGCGGAAAGCATTTATGATGTTGTTGACTTCCCCAATAATGCTCTGCAGTAGCACAAATGAAAAAACAAAATCAGTGCAGTTTTCCCACCACATTCCCACAAACCCACTGTCCCCCCAAAGACGACAACAAATTGCACAGAAATCCATTATTTGCACTTGAACAGAAGTAATGTCAACCTGCCAAAATGGTTCAGAACTATCAATCAGAAAGTACACAGACAGAAAGATCAACAGATCCTAAAACCCTAAAACTAAAACCCTAAGTCCTAAAATGTCTGTGTGTAAAACCAACCATCTGTGTTACTTTTCAGCAACAACATGCTCCAAGCGGTTGTTGTTGACAAGGAGAAATTTTCATTGCTGAGAAAATCCGCTCACAAATTGGCAGGGAAACTCCAAGAGAAAGAAAGAATGCAGATTTATCTTTTTCCAAAATTCAGCTCTGGTGAGCATTTCAAAGACTCTGACCATCATCGTCATCATAACCCATTCAAGGATGACTTGGAATGCTGATCATCAAAGACAAGAGAACAAAACACTTGACCCATGCTCGCTCTCAAGGCAGAGAAGAAGGAAGGGAGGAAAGAAGGAAAAACCTGCAAGCGAGCATAAGCTTCCAATGGCGTAAGCTTGAGTTCCAAGATGAGGCGATCCATCTTATTGAGTACCAGACAAGGAGTGACGCGTTCAAGCCATGCCTGCCGCAGTACAGCATGCGTCTGAATGTGCACACCCTCGCATGCATCCACCAGAACCAGGGCGCCATCGCTTAACCTAGCGGCCGTCGACACCTCGCTGCAGAAGTCGACATGGCCGGGCGAATCTATCAAGTTGATCACATGATTCTTAAAGTGGAGTGTGATGGAGGAGCTCTTCATCGTCACTCCTCGTTGCTGCTCATCATCCCTGTAATCCAAGTACCTGAGCTTCCCGGCCTGTCGAGCGTGCAGAACCCCGCCGCCTGCAGCGGCAATCAAGTGATCCGCTAGGGTCGTTTTGCCATGATCTACATGCGCCAAGATACAAATGTTTCGTATCATCCTCTGCTGCTCATTCAACACCATCTTCACAAAGCTTCTTCTGGTCGTCTCATGAAACCCTACCTCCGGCGCTAATGGACCAACGACGAATTCTTTCGTGTTTCTGATTCTAGCAGTAGCCTCAATCCTAAAACCTAGAGTGTATAACTAATCCAAATCCATTCACAGCAAAATACCAGAGCAAATCCTGTTGGAATTCAAGCAAGTTTCCGTGATCAAATCCTCCCAAAACTCTGTGCTCTGCTTCTTGGAAGACGATGAAGAAGATTAGGGTTAGAATTCTAGGGTTTGGAGAAACTTCCAGCGTAAGGTCCCTACGAACTCCAGACCAGATTATTGCACAGTTTGCACAAATTTTCATTGCAAAATTAGATGTGCAACAGAGAACAATCCAGAACAATCCAGGGAACTATCTTCCTGCAAAACTGGATCCAAAGAAACAAGCAGTTCAAAGAACAATTTTCTAGTAGTTCCAAAGGGACAGTTGTTTTTTGGCATACAGTTTTGCAAATTCAGTGTTGCAAGGTGGGAGTTCACACATGGAAACAGAATATCTTTCATAAGAATAGAGAAATCTCCATTCTCACGATAAAGAAGAAAACGGCAAGGCTAACACTTCCTCAGGAAGCCACAGAAAGAACCAAACAAGGGGAGACAAAAAAACAAAACAAAAAAGGAAAAACACACAGCGGTATGAACAAAAGTGCCAGTCTCACACCTGTTCAGGGACCATCAACAGTAGTATGTATGATAGTGACTTAACTATCACAACTTCCCCACTGACTTCATCAGCTCCCTACAGTGGGTAAAGGCCGGTG
>Ga0209208_10000658_pt1 | contig 46000 bp, 33 predicted proteins | sample S1TSphfallax_3_FD_187694 | JGI IMG/M metagenome (GOLD analysis project Ga0209208, IMG submission 187694) | Host-associated microbial communities from peat moss isolated from Minnesota, USA - S1T2_Fd - Sphagnum fallax MG (SPAdes) (version 2) | ecosystem: Host-associated > Plants > Peat moss >...
CTTCATGCGAACACGAGTGAGCACGCCGGCTACGCTGATCTGGGTTACGAGCATCCCTGCCGCGGAGTCATGATTTGGGATGAACCTGAGAGCGCCGTCCGGGTGTTCGCTCTCTCGGTCGCGGACGGCGATTGCCCTCGCAGCGCGTTCCTTCGGTAGATCGCCATCGCTCTTGTGAAACCACGCATCCGCGGCAACATCGATTTCGAGATCCGTCCCGGCAGGCGACCTGATCCGGAGCCGCCTGCCGCGACAATGAATACAGCGGGCACGAGAAGCATTGAGCAGCCGCTCCCAGCGAAGATCGGCGGGCTGATTTCGGCCGGGCAGTACCAGTAAGAGATCCACCCGCTCGAACAAGGGACCCAGCATGTCGTCCCTCTGCGCGCTGCGGATTTCGGTGTCGTCGATCGTCGGTCTGCCACGGCTAACATCGTAATGCTCTGCAGCAGGCAATGATAGATCCATTGAGCTCGCGCCGATTCTGCTAGAGTCCTCGCTCTTGGTAGTTTCCCCTGTCAGCGGACGTTCCTTGCCATTAACTCGCGACGGTCTTAACCATGACTACACCGATCGAGTTTTACTTCGACTTCACGTCACCCTATTCGTACTTGGCTTCGGAAATGATCGAGCCATTGGCGGCGCGCCATCACCGCAGCGTTGTGTACCGGCCGACCTTGCTGGGCGCAGCGTTCAAGGTGTCCGGACAGCGCGCGCTCACCGAGATACCGTTGAAGGGCGACTATTCACGCCGCGACTTGGCGCGCTGCGCGCGCTTTTATGGCATTCCGTTTCAAATACCCGCACCCTTTCCCGTGGGTACCGTTACGGCCGCGCGATCTTGCCTTGTGCTCCAGCGCGATGACCCGTCACTGGCAGTGCCCTTCATTCACCGGCTGTTTTGCGCGTATTTCGTGCAGGGTCGCAATATCTCCGAAGGGGGAGTCGTGCACTCGGTGCTCGCTGAGACGGGGGCGGATGCGGCGGCGGTACTCGCGGCGGCCGCGCAACCCGGCAACAAGGAGGCACTCAAGGCGGCGGTCGACGAGTCCATCGCCCGCGGCGTGTTCGGCGCACCGTTCTTTTTTGTCGACGAGGAACCTTTCTGGGGCTGCGACCGACTGCCCCAGATGGAACGTTGGCTGGCAAGCGGCCCTTTTTGATTGACGAAGCTATCCGGTGGGTCGGGGGATTTGGTTCACTCATTTTTCGATATTTAAGGGGAGATCGACAATGCAAAAGATGTTCATGGTGTTGGTCGCGTTGGCGAGCACGGCACTGCTGCCGACGTCAGGCAATGCGAAGGGCTGCGTGAAGGGAGCCGCCGTGGGCGCCGTGGCCGGCCACGTCGCGGGTCATCATGCCGTGGTCGGCGCAGCGGCCGGTTGCGTCATTCAGCACCATCGCGAGAAGGTGAGAGACAAGGCAGCCGCCCAGAAAGCGACTCAGCAAAACAACGCGCCACCGGCAGCTGCTCAAACTCAGGCGCCCGGCCAATAGGGTGGCTTTAGAGAATTGGCAGCGGCGGGATCTTGCACGCGAAACAACACCTGCCCTTTTCCGTCCACCACCACGAACGGCGCCTTGACCCGGTTGAGCGCTTCTTTCGCAGCGCCCGTCCCGGGTCGCCGCGAGGGTAATTTGCGTGCGGAACTCCGCGAGCGCCGCGTCGCCGCGCGGCCTAGTTCCTCGCCTTGGTGATCTCGCTGATGAGGTCGGGTTCGATGGGATTACGCACCAGATGAGGATATTGCTCGCCGCCGTCATAGGTCACGCTGAGCCGCGAGAATGTGCCCGTATTGTTGACCAACAAGGCGATCGGTTGGTGAGAACTCTTGGCGGCGAGGATGGCTGCATCGAGCAGATCCGGCGTGTACGCTTCATCGTTGACTGCCACGAGTTTCATGCCGGGAATGACACCGGCCGTGTAACTGGGGCTGCCCCAAATCACGTTGGAAATGGCGCCTTTGTCTTCGTTGCTGATCATGAGGCCCAACGAGTAGCCGCGGTCGGTGCGTTTACGTGCGGCCTGAGCGGCCTTGAAACCCGGGCTCGGCTCGTCCGTATAGACGAGCTGCCAACCCCCCTGCGTGATACCCGCGAGCGGCGCTGCCTTGGCGTGGGCGTCGAGGCGTTCGCGGAGTAACGAGGACCAGTCATGCGGTTGGACGGCATTGAGGGCGGCAACGATATCCTCGAAGCGATACGGATTCACCGTGACGCTGCCGTTCTGTATTCCATAGAAGGCCTTCAGAAAATCATCGAGAGATTTGGTGTTGTGAGACAGTCTCCGGATGGTCGTGTCGACCTCCAACCAAATCAGGGCACCTTCAGGATAATAGTCCGCGGCCCGGCGCTCGCTCGCCCACGCGCGCGGCGCGGTGACCGCGAGTTGGGCGGCGTCCGCCGTGTCCTGAAGCGGCCGCCATTGACGGCCCGGTACGTGGTCCATCTGCGCGGCGATCATCGCCAGGTTGTCGCGGTATTGCTCGGGTGTCCAAATACCCGACCTCGCGGTGAGCACGTCGCCCAGGTAGGTCGTCAGACCTTCATACACCCACAATAAATCGTCCTTCATCGGCTGGTTGTAATCGGGCGTGGCGAGGTCGGCGGGGCGCCGGAATTTGCCATTCCATGAATGCACATACTCGTGCGGTAACAATCCGGCGGCGGCTAGATAGAGATTCGGATCCGTGAAGAACTCGGCCCAGATCCGATCGTCGCTCGACTGGTGGTGCTCGAGGCCGAAGGTACCGGTAAAGTCGGAGAGCGCAAACAAGAAATCGTAGTGGGCGTAATGCTGCGCGCCTCCGAATAGCGCAATCGCCTGCTTTACCAACGCGGTGTGCTGCGCGATCTGCTCGGGCGTGATGTTGAGGTTACCCGGGTGGTCGGCAAACAAGTTCAGATGTACGGGCACGGCCGCGCCCGGCGCAAGGTCGATGCGCTTGACGAATTGGCCCGTAAACACCGGCGAGTCGACCAATTTGTCAAAGCTGACTGCGGCAAAGTGCAGGATGCCGGCCGCTGTCGAAGTCCGTTCGAGTGCAGTCGCAACCTCCCATCCCGCCGGCAGCTTGAGGCTGGGCTCGATCTGGATTTGATGTACGGAGAAGCCGGCCGGATAGAACGCCACCTGGTTCCATTCCAATTCAGCAAGATGCGGTGTCGCCGAGGGGCTACCGCCATACTGTCCTCCCTCCTCGGGCGAGAGGAAGGTGAAATTGACGTCGATGGCGGATGTACCGGGGGGCACATCAATGTTGAAGGCAAACATGTCAACGAGATCCCGACGCCAGTTGAGCGGGTGACCGTTGGCAGTGAACTCGAGGCCCACCACCCCATCAAGAGTGCCGGTGGGTGAATGTTCGCCCGGGATCCATTGCGGATATCGCAAGGTGAGGGGGCCCGGTCGGACCGGAATTACCTCGTGGACCGTGAACATTCGTCGGGCCGCATTCTGCAAATCCACATCGACGGTCAGTTTGCCGGGATAGGGGACATCGCGCAGCTTGGCGGGACTCTGCGCGCTTGCGTCGGTCAGGGCGACCAATAGCAGGCCCGACAAGATCACGGCTGTCAGGGCACTAAAGCGAGCACGGTACATCTGTAAACTCATGGAGTCATTCCATCGAGGGTGCAGAGATCGACGCACTGCGCCTTCTTGGAAGCTCCACTCCGCCACGCCGGGCATCTCGCTGAAGGCAAGGCAGTCATACTCGATAAGCATACTCCCTAAAATCGGCAGACACTATGATGTCCTGTTACATGGCCGGGAAACTCGCCTTGGCGGGTCATGAGGTGTGTTCGGTTCCCCTAGCCACCTTCCAATCGATACCGTTCGACGGCGGTGGCCAGTCGCTGCACGCCTTCGGCCAGTCGTTGCGGCGAGTTGAAGGTGAAGTTCAACCGGATCGCCCGCCGGTTCGCGCCGGAGGGGTCGAAAGCACTGCTCGGCGCAAAGCAAAGGCGTTCCGCCAGCGCGTGCCGTAACAACCGGTCCGTGTCGAACGCCGGATCCTTGGCGACCGCCCACACGAACATCCCGCCCACCGGTACACCCCAGTCGAACGAGTCCGCGAGGCGGGCTGACATCGCGTCGCACAGAGCATCCCGGCGCTCGCGATAGGTTGCGATGATCGACGGGTGAATCGACTCGATCAGGCCGCCATCAATGGCCGCAAGCGCGATGCGTTGCGTCACGCCGCTGGTGCACATATCCGAGCCCTGCTTGGCGCGCGTCAGCGCCTCGATCATCTCGGGGGCTGCGATGGTCCAGCCGATGCGCAGACCCGGGGCGATCTCCTTCGACAAGGTGCCCATGTAGACCACCGGCCCCGCATACGGGCGGCCGGAATCCTTCTGCGCCGACAACTCGATCATCCGCGATAGAGGTGCGCCGTCGTAATAGAGTGAGCCGTAAGGATCATCCTCGATCAGCCAAGTTCCCGTGCGATGCGCGGCCTCGACCAGGGCCCGCCGCATCGCAAGTCCAACCAGCTGTCCGGTCGGGTTGGAAAAATTGGGCACTGTATAGGCGAATTGCGCGCCCGCCAGAGCGGCGCAGGGATCGAGGCCCGGCTCGTTGAGCAGCAGATGACGGAACGAAGGGGAGCGGGGGCGCCATGCATCGAGCGCACCCAGATAGGTAGGAAACTGCCCGGCGATCACTCCGCCTTCGTCGAGCAGCACCTTGCCGATGAGGTCGAGGCCCTGCAGGCCGGACGTTGTGATGAGAATGTTGGCGCGCGAGAGCACGAGCGCCCGTGAACTGAAGCGCCGCGCGATCGAGTCACGAAGCTCCGGCAGTCCCTCGATGGGTCCGTAACCGAGTACCTCGCCCGGATGCTCTGTGATCGACCGACGGGCAACGTCGGCAAGCTCGGCGACGGGGAATGTATCGGCTTCCGGGAGGCCCCCGGCCAGGTTGATCACGTCCGGGTCCGCCGCCGCCTGCAGGAACATGCGCGTGATGTCGTTTGCCGAGTGCATCCAGCGCGCAAAGGCTGGACGCAGTACGGAAGTCTTGGCAGAGGCGATCGTCGTCATCGGTATCTCGAGGTTTTCAATGGGCAGCGCCATTATCCTCGCACGCTGCGCCGCCGGAAGGGGGGCGGGCATTGTCCTTGCTGAAAAGCCGCACGCTTGCGGTCGAATTGACTTCTCCCGGCACGGCAACCAAGATCAAAGGTTCGGAGCGCACATAAAGGCAGCAAAAAGCATGGGGGTCGGACACGAGCGAACACAAGGAGGGCTGCCCCTCCCTACGCGTCCGGCTCAACGAGCGTACCGATGGTTCGCCCTGGTGGCATGTATGTTTGCCTCCTGGTCATCGCAGGCCGCATGTCTGCCCTTGCCCGATCCGGAGTTGCGCGGGCTGGACGCCGAAGATTTACAGGATCCTGAACATGTGCTCAATGAGGCGAAACACCGGCTCGTGCAATTGACGGCTTCCACGTCCGCGTTGGAGCAGGCCGAGTTGTATGCATTGATTGCCGAGGCGAATGCGGATATCGATCGGCCGGATCTCTCGCTGGCCGCGATCACCAAAGGGATCGAGCTCCTTGACTCGGCTCCGGATTCCGAGTCCGCCAAGCGTGTCCGCTTGCGCCTGACCTTGCAGCGCACGGAACTGCAATCCGTGGCGGGCGACGGAGTGGAAGCCGGCGCCGCGATCGACCGACTGCTCAGCGGGCTTGCGCCGGATTCACTCGACCGCGGCTGCGCACTGTCGCAGCGGGCGATCGCCTATGACTTCATCGGCGACGCGGGCAACGCGGTCAAGACTGCGCTCCCGGCCTATCGCCTCTCGGTCGATCACGGGTGGAACATTTTGCATGTTGATTCGGCGTACACCCTGGCAGTCAATTACCGACGGGCGGGTCTCTACGATCAAGCGGCGCAGATGATCGATGAGGTGATTGCGATCGAAACGAAGATCCAAATGCTGCGCAATCTGTCCGACGCCTATTATGAACGGGGTCAATTGATGGTCGCGTGGGGCAAACCCGCGGAGGCGCGCACCGCGTTGGCACTGTCGAAACAATACGCCGTCGCGACCGGCGACCGCTTCGATGCAGCAGCCGCGGATCTGCCCTTGTGCCTTGCCGAGCTTAATCAGCACGATCTGTCGGCGGCCCAGGTCACGTGTGGCAGCGGCAAGGCCGATTTGATCGCGGGGAACCGCCCCGATCTTGCGACGCTGTGGGAGTCGCATCACGCCCGGCTCGACATTGAGCTCCATGATCCCGCGAAGGCGGTCGCCGAGCTCAACGCAATTCTTTCCCGCGACATTCACCGCATGCTGCCCACCCAAGAGTCACAAATCCATCGCGATCGGGGACGCGCCCTCGGCGAATTGCACCGTTATCGGGAAGCGTTTGCCGATCTATCCCAGGCGCTTGCCCTCGACAACGCCGCCGCCATCGAGCGGCGCGATGGACAAATTGCCGTGCTCAGCACGCTGATCGATGCCGAACGGCTGCGCACGACCAATCGATTGTTGGAAGAAATGACGAAAGGCCAGCGACGGGAGCTGGACCGCCAACGCCAGGGGCGCCTCCTCTTGACGACGCTCGCGCTCGCCTTGACCGCCGTGTGCGGCCTCCTTGCCAGTTTGCTGCTTCTGCGTCGACGCCACACACAGCGTCTTCGTCGGTACGACATCATCTTGAATCATGCGTGGAACCAGGCTCCCCACGCGATGCTGATGCTTGACGAGAACCGCCTGGTTTGCTTCGCGAATCGGCCCCTGCTCGGTGAGGGTTCGGTGCCCGTGGCCGGCGCCTCGCTGGCGGACCTCGCGCCCCCCGAACTGCTGCCGGCCATCACGGCCGCCATCGATCGCGCCTTCGAAACCAACCGTTTTGTCGACCTCGACCTCGTGGTTCGCGAAGATGACAAGGACCGATATTATGAATTGTTCGTTCTGCCGGCGATGATCGAAGGCAAGGCGATCGGCGTGACACTGCAATCCATCGACGTGACGGAACTGCGGACCGTGGAGCGCCAATTCATCGATGGCACGTTCCGCGAGCGCGAGCAACTCGGCGGCGCGATACACGAGGGCCTGGCGCAGGAAATGGCGGGTGTTCTGTTGATGCTCAGCAATCTGGCGACCCGCTTGAAACACGGGTCCACGAACTGCGCTCATTTGGTCGCTGAAATGGCAGAACATGTCGCCCGCAGCATCAGTTCGGCCCGTCGGATGGCGCAGGATTTGGCGCCGGTCACGGTTGAACGAAATTCGATGCGTGACGCGCTGCATCGTCTGACCCAATCGGAAGTGCAGAGGCTGGGTATTCCGGTCTCGTGCGAATGCATCCTCGAAGGCTGCTCGTTATCTCGTTTTGCCGCTGATCATATCTATCAGTTGTGCCGGGACTCGTTGAGCGAAGCAGCCTCGATGAAGTCCTGCAGCCGTATTCGATTTCAATTGAAGGTGACGAGCGAGTTGCTCGTGATCCAAATGACGGGCGATTATCGGGGCAACCCGGCTCCGGTAGAAGCAGGGCATGACACGTCCCGCAAATTGATCGCTTTTCGCGCACGCCTCCTGGGCGGCAGGGTCGAGTTCGACCGTATGCCGGGCATCAAAGAGAGCCACATCGGCATCACCATCACCATCCCGCTGGGTCAACTGCAAGATCGTGTCGCTTCGGGTTCTGCCTGGCGGGCGGGTGAACCGCCGAACCAAAGTTCCCTTCATCCTCCGCGAGCGTCGGTGACGAACTCACAGTGACGGTGGCATGCATGGTGCGTATGGCATCGACCACGATGTCTGGCTCGTCATGTTGAATCATATGATTGCTGTTGGCGGCCACGATCAGACGGCCGGCCGAGGACAGCGCTGCCAACCTGTGCTGACCCTGATCCCAATTCGTCTCCAGGATCGCGAACGGACCCGGAAAAGCCTGTCCGTGGGTGATCACTGTCACGGGTAATCCGCCCAGGCTACCCGGGGGTTCAGAGTGTTGCAGCGACGCCGGCACCGCTCGCAGCGACGCGAGGTCATCGCACAACGCCGCATATTCCGCGGCACTGCTCAGCCATAATCCATACTTCTCCAAGGGCAGCCAATGGCGCAATACCCGTAGCACGCCGAATCGAGCGGCCACTCCGATCACCCGATTCATGACGCGGGCCTTGTCGTAAAAATCCAGTACCTGCGGCTGAAATATCGAAGACTCTTCCGGAGTATCAACGAGCACCAACCCCGCCACCTCGTCCGGGTGAGCATGCTGAAAGCGGCGCACGATGAGACCGCCGTACGAGTGAGCGACCAAGATATAAGGCGGCGCAATGCCGGCGCCCCGCAGCAAGGCGCGCAGGTCGGCGACGCGATCGTCGATGCTTCTGGCGCCGTACGCCGGCTCGCTCCAGGCGAACCCCGCTCGGTCATAGGTGCAGATGCGCGCAAAAGGCGCGACCCGTTCCTGCACCGGCCACCAGGAACGCGAGAGTTCCCCGGCACCCTGTTCGATCACCACCGCGGGACCGAGCGTGCCTCGACACAGAATGTGCAGCTTGCGGCTGCCAATCGATATCAACCGGCCGGGCGGGGGATGTGCCGTGGCGTCCCGCTGAGCGCCCCAGGTCTCATACAGCCAACCGGCGATGGGTAACATCACTGCCAGAAGGCAGACCGCCCACAGAGTTTTTTGCCATAAAGCCATCTTGCTCGCTAGACTAATACGGGTTCGTATAAAATACAACTATGTATTTTTTAGGAGTCAGTTGATGGCCAAAATTTCCTCGGTTGACGCTGGCATAGGCGCTCAGAGCGACGTGCCGCAGGGCAAACGCCAGCGCACGCGGGCCAAACTGATCGATGCCGCCGCCGAGTTGATCGGCGAGCAAGGGTTGGATCGCACCTCGTTGGAGCAGATCGCAGCGCGCGCGCACATGACGCGCGGCGCGGTGTACGGCAACTTCAAGGACAAGAACGAGATCTTCCTCGAGGTGATGAAGGTGCATTGGAAACCGATCATCCCGCCGTTCCAGCCGGGAGCCGATCTGCGTCAACACATGCGCCTTCTTGGCCTGAGTGTTGCGCAGGAAGCGCGCAGCCGGAGGAAGTACGCGGCGGCAGCGACGGCATTTCAGCTTTACGTCCTCACTCACGAAGACATGCGCTCCTCGTTGCAGCAAAAAAATGCGGCGGCGTATCAATGGATGGCGAACGAGCTGCTGAAGTTACTGCCTGCGAAAGATCTGCCGATGCCGGCCGCGACATTCATCCGTGTACTCGATGCACTCATTACCGGACTGTTGTTCACGTATTTCCAAACCCCGGATCTCATCACCGAGGAGACCTTCATAGCGGCCTTCGAGGCGCTGGCATAAAAAGCCGACTGCGGAATGACATCCCATTGCACACTGTCGATCCGGCCATCCAAGCGTTGGAGAGTGGAACATGAAGAAAATGAAGCACGAAGCTGAATTATTCAAAGCGGCCCTGGTTGCCGGCGTTGCGTATGCGGAAGGGCGCAAGGCGGTCGAGTTCGAGGCCACGGATTCGGCCAGCGACAAGGCGCTCTATGTCTATCGCCTGCTCGTTCACGATAAGCTCATTTCGCCCATGCCGGAAGACCAGGTCGCCGACAAGACGATCCGTCATCGGCTCGCCGCCTGGTATGCGCATCAATTGCCCGCAGGGCATCCGCTGCTGCGCTAGCCCTTCGCGGCCGCGCTTTGGTGACCGCGAAGCTGATCGGGGTCACCGGTCAACCGGCTGCATCGAGCGAACAGGCGGCCAAGCATTTGAGATAACATCTTCGATAAAAGGAACCTACGCTAGCGTTACTTGACCTCTTGGGTGAGATCGGATCCATGAATTCGCACCACATCAATCGGCCGACGTGGGTCGCCTCGGCACTGCTTTTATTGGCGGCATTCGCTACGCGTGCCGCCGAACCCTGGGAGGTTCTCCCGCCGACCCCGGCCTTACCCGCACACACGGTCGGACGGCACGCGACCGTCAATGGAGCGAAGATCTGGTATGCGGAGTGGGGGGCCGATCACCCGGGAACCCCGGTGCTCCTGTTGCACGGTGGGTACGGTAACAGTGATTATTTTGGCAATCTGATCCCCGTACTGGTTCGACACGGCTACCACGTGATTGCCCTGGACAGCCGGGGCCATGGCCGCAGCACTCTCACGCACGAACCGATTACTTATCACTTGATGGCATCGGATGTCATATCTCTTCTCGATGCGCTCAAGGTTCCGAAGGTCAGCCTGGTTGGTTGGAGCGATGGCGGCTGCATCGGCTTGGATATTGCGATCTATAACCCTTCTCGTCTGGCGCGCCTCTTTACCTTTGGCGGGGACGCGGACGTTTCCGGTGCCAAGGATGACATCGACAAGAGTCCCGTATTCGCGGCCTACCTCGCCCGCGTCGCCGACGAGTACCAGCACTTATCGCCGGCGCCCGCCGAATGGGATGCCTTCAACGCGAACATCACCCGGATGTGGTCAACATTGCCAGCCTACACGGCGGCACAGTTGGCGAGCATCTCGGTGCCCACGACCATCGCCGATGGTCAATACGACGAGGCCATCAAGCCCGAACACACCCGCTATCTGGCAGCGACGATTCCCGGCGCCAGGCTGGTGATTCTGCCGAATCTCAGTCATTTCGCGATGCTGCAAGGTCCGCGCGTGTTCAACTCGGCTGTTCTTGATTTTCTCAGTGATTACAAGTCGATGCCTGGTTCATGAAGGGGCATGAATTGCCGGCGCGACTGGCAGGTTCCGTATTGCTGGTGTGCTGTGTGCTCCTCGGCTCGCCGGTCGGCAGGGCCGTTGCCGCCGACTGGGTCGTCGGCGCCAATGTCGGGAACGTGCCCTGGGAATTCGAGGACGCGCACGGCAAGGTGGTCGGGTTTGAAATCGATCTTGTGACCGAGGCGGCAAGGTGTGCCGGTCGGAGCCTGGAAATCCTCAACATCCCTTTCAACGGGATTTTTTCTGCCGTCCAATCCGGCCGTATCCAGATCGCACTCTCCTCAATCACCATCACGCCGAAGCGGCTGACGTCGCTCGCCTTTGCACAACCCTACTTCGATGCAGACCAGTCCTTGTCGGTGCTCAAACAATCGCGCATCGCCGCACTCGCCGATTTGGCCGGCAAGACCGTGGGAGTGGACACCGGCTCGACCGGCGATCTGTATGCGACCTCGCATAGCGCGCAGTATCGCTTCGCCGACATATCGCGCTACGAAGGGCTCACCCCCGCCATGCTCGACCTCGCGAACGGCCGGATCGACGGCTACCTGAGCGACGTCCCCTCGGTGGCGTATTACATCAAGGACAAACCTCAGTATCGTATCGCGGTGCGGATCCCGACCGGCGAACGCTATTCGTTCATGTTCGCGAAGAACTTTGCGGATGCTGCGCGAGTCAACGATTGTTTGAGCGCCATGAAACGTGACGGCTTCATGAATGCCACGCACCAAAAGTGGTTCGGCACCGCCGCCGCGCCGGGGTCATCGTCGCTGATCGTCATGGACATGCCCAAGCCCTGATGGATTTGCTCGACACCTTCTTCAACTGGCCAATCCTGCGCGACGCGCTGCCGTCGTTGCTTCGGGGCCTCGGCGTGACGGTGCTATTGGGCCTGTCCAGCATTGCGCTGGGATTCATCACAGGCCTCGCCGTCGCGCTGCTGCGGCTCTACGGCCCCGGGCCTGTGCGCACCCTGGCGCGGCTGTACGTCGACCTGTTCCGTTCGATGCCACTGCTCGTGCTGTTGGTGCTCGTCTATTACGCCCTGCCGTTCCTCGGCATCCGCCTCTCCTCGTTTGCAGCGGCGACGACCGCGCTGTCGCTGGTCGCCTGTGCCTACACGGCGGAAATCCTGCGCGCCGGTATGGAGGCGGTCCCGAAGGGTCAGTTCGAGGCAGCGGCCGCTCTCGGCCTGGGGTTTGCCGCGTCGATGCGCTACGTGGTGCTGCCCCAGGCACTGCGGATGGTGACGCCGCCCTTGACGTCCAATTGCATCAACGTGCTCAAGGATACGGCGCTCGCCTCGGTCGTCGCGATGCCGGAGCTGCTCAAGGAGGCGACCCAGGCACAGGCGACGGCCGCCAATCCGACTCCGCTGATCGGCGCGGCCGTGTTGTACCTCGCCCTGCTGTTGCCGCTCGTCCGGCTGGTCGGCTCCGTCGAGGCCCGGCATCGGGCGCTGAGATCTTGAGCCACATGCACTCGCTCGACCTCGCCCGGATTCGCGCAGAGTTCCCCGCGCTCGCCGGCGATTGGATATTTCTCGACAACGCCGGCGGTTCGCAGGTGCTACGCCGGGTGGCGGACCGGATTCATGACTACTTGTTGACCAGCAGCGTCCAGCTGGGGGCGACTTACGCGGTGTCGCGAACCGCAGCAGAGCGGGTGTTGACGGCACGCCGGACAATCGCCCGGCTCATCAACGCCGAACACGACGAGGAGGTCGTCGTCGGCAGCTCCACGACGTCCCTGATGTTCATGCTGATCCAGGCGATTGCGCCGGGGATTCGCCCGGGCGACGAGATCGTGGTGACACAGACCGATCACGAGGCGAACATCGGGGCATGGACGCGCCTGCAACAGCAGGGCGCCATCATCAAAGTCTGGCCGATCAATCGGGACAGCCTCGAACTGGATTTGAGCGACTTGGACGCACTGCTCGGGCCGCGGGTGAAATGGGTGGCGATGACCCACGCATCGAACGTGCTCGGACAGATCAATGCCGTCGCCGAGGCGGCGCGGCGGGTGCACGCTGTCGGAGCACGCCTGTGCGTCGATGCGGTGGCCTACGCCCCGCACCGGCTCGTCGATGTGCAGAGCAGCGGCGCCGATGTGTACGTGTTCAGCTTCTACAAGGTCTTCGGCCCGCATCTGGCGGTCTTGTGGGGGCACCGCGACGTGCTGCTGCCGCTGCCCAGCCTGAATCATTATTTCATCGGCGCGGGTGAGCTGCCTTACAAGCTGCAACCCGGCAACGTCAATTACGAGTTGTCCTACGGCTGTATCGGCATTGCCGATTACCTCGCCGACATGGGCGCGTCCCTCGGCGCGGTCGGACCGGAACGCGCGCGCATGCAGCGCGCCTTCGACGCCTTCGCCGCGCATGAAGATGCCTTGGCGGAGCAATTGCTCGGCTATTTGCGCGGCAAGCGCGCGGTCCGGGTGATCGGTCCGCCACGAGTCATTCCGGGAGAGCGCGTTCCGACGATCAGCTTCGTGGTGCACGGACTGCGGCCCGATGCGATCGTGCACTCGATCGATCGATGCGGCATTGGCATCCGCCACGGCGACTTCTATGCGCGACGTTTGATCGAGGCCTTGGATCTGCACTCAGGCGGCGGCGTCGTGCGCGTCTCGATCGCCCATTACAATACCGGCGATGAGATCGAGAAGTTGACGGCGGCGCTCGAGGAGCTTCTGCCTTGACGGCGAGGGGGCGGGCGGCGACGGCGGTCTGTGCGTCACCGAACAGACCCACGCGGCTTTATTGGAAAGAATGCGCCTCCCACGGTTGCTAAGAACGGGAGGTGCCGCGGCGAGCACGCGTGTTCGGAAGCTGAGTTCGTGGCCATGCTCACGCTGGGCACTCGTCTGTTGGCGCAAGTCACAGCGGAACTCGGGCCACTGCCGTCCGATGCGGTCGATCCCTTGCTGAACGCCGTCAATGGGTTGAAGGCCACCAACGGAGCGCGGGATCCGCGGTCGAACTCACGGCAATTGAGTTGAGGGTATCGCTCTGGCAGGGTGCGGTCGGCAGCGACCCCATCCTGCCTTTTAGGCACTGGCGCCGGCTGACGGTTGTCCCTCAAGATAACGGCAGGGTGAAGGAGAAGCGGGCGCCCCCGCCCGGGGGTTGACTCGCTTCGATCCGGCCGCCATGGGCCGAGACAATGGCGCGGCATATCGACAACCCGAGACCCGCACCGCCTGCGCTGCTTTCATCGCGTCCACGGTGGAATTTTGCGAACAGCCTTTCAACATCACCCGCCGGCAAACCCGGTCCCGTGTCATCAATCATGATTCGCAGAAACGGGTTCTCCACAGCCGCTGCAACGGTGATCGTGGTTCCGACTGGCGTATATTTGGCGGCATTCTCCAGCAAGTTGGTAAAGACCTGCAGCACCAACGAACTGTCGACCTGAACGGCCGGCAGCCCCGCCGGCAGATGGACCGCGACCGGATGTTCCCGCAAGCGCGAGCTCAATCGCTGCAACGAGGTGCTGACGAGATCCTCGATCATCACGCTCTCGCACCGCAGGGAGAACTGCCCGCTTTCCAGCCGCATCAGGTCCAACACATTGGAGATGATCTCGGCCATCTCCTTGGACTTCACCTCGATTTGCGCCGACAGCGAGCGGCGGGCATCGGAATCGAAACTGCTCGACGGATCACCGAGCGCACTGCTCGCGCTGGTGATAACCGCGAGCGGCGTCCGCAAATCATGGGAAATGGAAGCGAGGAGGGTGTTGCGAAGTCCCTCCGTCTCGGCGGTCACATGCGCCTGTTCGGCCGCTTCCTGCAAGCGGGCGCGCTCAAACGCCAGGGCGATCTGTGCTGCGAAGGTTTCCAGCAGATGACGCTGCTCCGGCAGGAGAAGGCGCCGCCGCTGCGTGGGCTCCACCACCAATACGCCCAACACGTGCCGGCTCGCCTTGAGCGGCAGATACTGGCCCGGGGTCGCCGGTAAGGTATCGGTTCCAAGCCCTGCGGGTGCCCCGGTATCGTATACCCATTGCGCCACCGGCAGACTCGCGCCAAGCAACGAACCCTGCGTCGGTGTGCTTTGCGGATACTGCAATCGGCCCTTCTCATCGGGCACGAGCACCACCGCACGGCTTGCGAACGTTTCTGCGACGTGCTTGACCGCGACAGGCGCCAAGTCCTCGAGATTGCGGGTCGACACGAGTTCACGGCTCATGGCATAGAGGAGCGCCGTTCGACGCTCGCGCGCGCCGGCAACACGGGTTTGAGCTCTTACGCTCGCGACCAGCGTCGCAATGATGAGCGCGACCGCCAGCATGACGCCAAAGGTCACGACATATTCAAAATCGGCCACCTCGAAGGAGAAGCGAGGCGGAACAAAGAAGAAATCGAACGCCAGAACATTCGCCAGGGCGACCGCACTCGCCGGACCCCGCCCGAGCTTGAGGGCGGCACAGGTAGCGCCAAGCAGATAGACCATCACGAGGTTGGTCTGTGCAAAGTAGGGGTACATGAGCGCGGCGACCACCGTACATGCGCCGGAGATTCCCATGGCCGACAGATACGCGGCCCAGTTCGATCCGGCCGCCGAAGGGGTCTCCGACGCCAACGGTTTCACAGGGGCCGCCGCTCGCCGGGCGATCACCGAAACGTCGAACCCGCCGTCCGCTCGAAGCAGCTTGTCGACCGTCGAGGGTCGAAACAGAGCGCTCCGCCCGAATCGGCGCGGGGCGCCGACGACGATGCGGGTGACATGACGAAGTTGCGCGTATTCGATCAATGCGGCGGCTGCGGATGGGCCATCCAAGGTGACGGTCTGCGCACCCAGCGACTCGGCGAGCCGCAAGAGGTCGATACGACGATTTCGCACCGCCTCACCCAGATTGAGCATCCGCGGCGTCTCCACGGAAACCACCAGCCATTCGGCATCGAGAGCGTCCGCGAATCGCTTTCCCACCCTGATGATTTGTTCGGCTTGATCGTCGAGTGCAATGGCCACCAGGAACCGGTCGCGGGCCAACCAGGGCTGCGCCATGGGTGCGCGATCTTTGTAGGGCCCGGCGTCGGCGTTGACCCGATCCGCGGTGCGTCGTAAGGCGAGTTCGCGCAACGCCAGAAGATTGGGCCCGCGAAAATAATTTCGGGTTGCCGGCGAGGCATGCTCGATTTCATACACCTTGCCGTCCTTCAGTCGCGACAGCAAATCACTCGGCGGAAGATCGATGAGTTGAACGTCATCGGCTTGGTCGAAAACGTGATCCGGCACGGTTTCCCGTTGCCGCACCCCGGTGATCGACGCGACGACATCGTTCAAACTCTCCAGATGTTGAACGTTGACCGTCGTCCAGACATCGATGCCCGCAACCAGGAGTTCTTCGACGTCCTGCCAGCGCTTCGGATGGCGCTGGGCGGGTCTTCCGCCAACCAGATTGGAATGCGCCAACTCGTCGACGACCACAATGGCGGGATGGCGCCGGAGTGCTGCATCGAGATCGAATTCGGCGCGCATGATTCCTCGATATTCGACCTCGAGCAAGGGCAACTGCTCGATATCGGTCATCAACCGCTCCGTGTCGAGACGGCCGTGCGATTCGACATAGCCGATGACCAGATCGATTCTTGCCGCACGGGCCGCACGGGCCGCCGCGAGCATGGTGTAGGTCTTGCCGACGCCGGGGGCCGCGCCGAAAAATATTTTCAGGCGGCCGCGATGGGCGTGGCTCGTCGGCCGTGATGAATGGGTGCTACGCGGGTCGACCGTTACAGCGCGCAAGAGTCGCTCGACGTCATCGTCCCGGTCTCGGGGTCGAGAAGGAGCCGGTAACCGAGCCCGAGTTCGGTGATGATGTGCTTTGGCCGGCTGGGGTCCGATTCCAACTTGCGACGTAGGCTGGCGATGTAAACGCGCAGGGACCCGGAGTCGTCGCGACCCGGGCCCCACACGTCCTTGAGAAGGGTCGATTGAGTGACAATGCGCTCTGGATGACGCGCGAGCACGGCGAGGATTTTGTATTCGAGCGGCGTGAGGTGAACTTCATCTCCATCCGGTCTGCGGGCCATGCGTGCGGTCAGATCCACGCAGATCCCGCCGAGCCGCAGGATTGCCATCGGCAGGTGCCCGCGGACGTGTCTGCGAGAGACGGCACGCACCCTCGCCAACAACTCCGGGGCGCTGAAAGGCTTGACCACGAAGTCATCGGCGCCGCTGTCAAGTGCCAGCAACCGTTGCGCCTCGACAGTGCGTGCCGAAAGAACCACGATCGGCATCGCCGACCACGTGCGAATACCCTTGATGACTTCGATGCCGTCGCGATCCGGGAGACCCAAGTCGACGATGACGACGTCGGGATTGTAGAGCCGCGCATCGCGGATTCCGCCAACGGCGATGGTCGCCGCTACAACGCGGTAACCGTTCGCCTCGAAGAACGTGCGCAATACGATTTGCAGTGCCGGATCGTCCTCGACGATCAGCACTTGGTGCATGGCCTCGGTCATGCGGTGTTTCCTTGCACCACGGACACGCTAGCACTTCGCGCGTTAAAATCACGTAAAGATTGACCGCCCGGCGGCATGATCACGGCACCAGCCGATCCCTTGAGCGCCCACCACTCTAGAAGCGGTAGGTCAGGTCGACACCTCCCGTGAGCGGCTGGTTGGTTTCGATGCGGGTGAAACTCGGTTGGGGTTCGTTTTCCGTAAACATGCTCTCGAGCTGGGCATGCTTGTTGGTGAGGTTATTGACGAACGCCGTGGCACTCCACTTGTCATGAAATTTGAGTCCTGCGCGGACATTGATGAGGTCGTAGCCGGGCAATTGCCGGTACGTGCCGGTGAATTCGTAAGGATTGGAGAAGAAGATCGAGTACCGCGAGCTGGTGTATGAACTCTCCACCCGAGCGGTGAATGTGTAGGCGTCGCTGAGCGCCTTGGAATAGTTGATAGCGACCGTCCCACTCACGGGTGCAACATCTGGGAGCTTATGAACGGGTTGAATCACCCAGTGCGGCCCTCCATCCAAGTATTCATACAAGTATCCCGCTGCGACTTCCAATTGAAATCCCGCCCCCAAGTTGGCGAGCATGTCAATGTCGGCACCGTAGATGTGGGCATAGTTGCCGTTGATATTCAGTGCCCAGTCATTCGGATACGATTCGAGCTGTATGTTGCGCCAGTCCTCATAATAGACGCTTGCGTTCACCGTCAAGCGGCGATCAAGAAAACGGGATTTCTCGCCGAGTTCGTAGCTGATGACACGGTCCGGTTTGTACGTGGTGGGCCATTTGTTCCCCGTATACCCCTGCTGCTGGAATGCGGGTCCCCAAGCGGCCCCGGTGGTCGGATACACCGCGTCACCCCCGCCTGGACGAAAGCCGGTCGCCACGGTGGCATAGGCCATCAGGTCCGAGTCGAACGTGTAGGTCAAATTGAGTTTCGGATTGAAACTGGTCGAGGACAGTGGAATAAGACCTGAGCACGAGGGCGTCGCGGCTCCGAAGCCCGATCCCCAGCCGCTGATACAAGACGAGAAGCGATAATCGTAGTGATTGACGCGGGCGCCGACATCGGCCTTGAACTCGTCTGTCAGGGCATAAGTGGCGTCGCCGAAGGCCGCAAATTGCTGCAATTTGGTGGGCGAATAAGCGTCGAACCAATGAGGCGTGGTGGCCGGCGCGAGAGTGCCGAGATCCATGTACGAGGAGTAGTTGGGTGTCGTGCCGTTGAAGCCCCATAAAGAGTAGTAGTTGCTGTAATAGAGCCCGCCAACCCAGCTCGCTCGTCCGCTTCCCGTGGAAGCCAATCGCAGCTCTTCACTGAACTGATGGGAAGGATCATCCTCGATGCCATGCTCCGGGCCGGAACCGGTCGGGCCGTAAAAACCCGGGTTGGGGAGACCGTAGTTGGAGTTATAGGTGATTTCTTCGAGCGGGTTGTTGAATGCCTCGCTCGCTTCCTCCACCTGGCTGGAGTTTCGGGTCCAGCGCGCGGTGCTCGAGGTGATGTCGAACGATGGAAAACTGTAATTCACATTGAGACTGTAGGCCGTCAGCGAATCGGTCAGCGGTTCGGCGATGTCGAACGGTTGATAATGCGCCAGGGTACCGGGGTCGCTGTCATAGGCGCTGATGCCGTTTTGAGTGCTGGTCGTGTGAAAAAACGCCGGCGTCACCGACAGATTGTCAGTCGGCTTCCACAGGAGGCTCACCCGCACCGCATAGGTTTGATAGGCATTCGAGCCCGGATACTGCGCCTCGATCGGCGCACTTTCGACGTCGCCCCGCACCGAGCCAAGGGGATTTCCAACGGCCAGGGGAAACGGGTTGGCGACGATGCGGTTGATCCAACCGCTGGTATAGCTCTCGGTTCCTGCCACACGCAATGCCAACGTGTCATTGATGAGGGGAAAATTCACCATCAAACTGTCTTTGTGATTGAACCCGCCGCCGTCAGTGCCCGAAAGGACGCTCTGCACAGTCGATTGCAACTCCGTCAAATTGGGCTGGTTGGAAATGAGTCGCACCGTGCCCCCCATGGAACCCGAGCCGAACAGCGTGCCCTGCGGCCCACGCAGAATCTCGACACGACTCAAGTCATACAAGTCCGGATCGATCACGACATGCCCGTTCTGGGCGCTGGCGGGTCCCGCCAAAGGAATGTCATCGAGATAGAAGCCGACGGTCGCGGAATTGCCGCCGCTCGAGGTCATGCCGCGCATCTCGATCTCCGTCTGACTCGGCCCCTCGGTCTTGAGCGAAACGCCAGGTGTGCCCTGGGCCAGAGAAGCCAGGGAGGACACGCCGCGGGCGATCAAATCCTCGCCGCTGACCGCCGTGATGCTGATCGGCGTGGTTTGCACCGTGGAGACGCGCTTCTGCGCCGTGACCACGATCTCGTCGATACCGCTGCCGCCGGCCTCCGATGTGTCGACCGAATCGGCGCCGGCGCTGAGAGAGCCGAGTCCGAGAACGGCCGCCACGAGCGATGCGGCGCCCCGTGAATCCAAGCGTGCCAATGACAGTTGCATCATGTGTTCTCCCTGATTAACTCCTATGCCCCCCTTCGACGCGAATGCTACGGTCGCGGTCTGTTAACCCGCTGTTAAGAAAAGGCCGTGCGCTGCGACCGCCGTCTCGCAATGCGACCGCCGCGGAAATCTCGAACAGCTTGACCTCGTTTGCCCTGTGTCATACCCTCAAGTGGTCGTTGGAAGAGACCGGCACAACAAGTGCCGGCGCCGAAGGAGCAACCGCCCCGGAAACTCTCAGGCAAAAAGGACCACGACAAGGACTATCTGGAAAGCGACACGGTGGCGTGTCCGCCGACGGAGTAAAACTCTCAGGCACTTGCAACAGATGGGGCGATGTACTTGGAGGCCGTAACGATCGGCCGAAGGAATCGCCATGACTGCAAGCCCAACTCCCTCAAATCGAACCGCGTACGACATTCTCATTCTCGGTGCCTCGTACGGATCGCTGCTGGCGTCCAAACTGCTGTTCGCGGGCCATCGGGTCCACCTCGTCTGTCTGCCCAAAGAGGCGGAACTGATTACCCTGGAGGGATTCCGTGTGCGCATGCCGGTGCGCGGGCGTGAACAACCGGTCGTCATCGACTCGCGGCTGCTGCGCGGCACCGTCACGGCATCAGGCCCTGTGGGCGTGAATCCGGCGTCCTACGATCTCGTCGGCCTCGCAATGCAGGAGCCGCAGTACCGATTGCCGGGCGTACGCGAGTTGCTGGATGCGGTTGCGCGCGCCAAGGTGCCTTGCATGTCGATAATGAACATGCCGCCCTTGCCTTACATGCGCCGCATTCCGGGACTTGATCACGAGGCGCTGCGCGTGGCGTATGCCGATTCGACCGTCTGGGATCATTTCGATAAGGCATTCGTCACGTTATGCAGCCCCGACCCGCAGGCAATCCGTCCGCTGGAGGAAGCCGTCAACGTGCTGCAGGTGACGCTGCCGACCAATTTCAAGGTGGCCCGGTTCGAGGGCGATGAACAAACGGCGATACTTTCGCGGCTGCACGAAGACATCGAGGCGATCCGGTTCGCGGCACCCGAAGGGCCGATCGAATTACCGGTCAAACTCAAATTGCATCAGAGTGTCTTCGTGCCGCTCGCCAAATGGGCGATGCTGCTCGCCGGCAATTACCGTTGCGTGACCCAAGAGGGTCCGCGGCCGATCAATCGAAGCGTGCACGACGACCCTGAAGAAGCCCGCTCGGTCTACGAGTTCGTGCTCGATCTCTGCATATCCCTCGGCGCCGCACCCTCCGATCTCGTGCCATTCGAGAAGTATGCGGCGGCTGCCCGCGGATTGAGCAAACCCTCGTCCGCCGCGCGTGCATTATTCGCGGGCGCTCCTTACATCGAACGTGCAGACAAACTCGTGCAGCTCATCGGCCGACAGAAAGGGATCTGCCATCCGGTCATCGACGCGACGGTCGGCCTGGTCGATGCGCAGCTGGAACGCAATAGACGATCATCGGGCTGAAGACGGGGTGCTCGAGGAGTCGACAACGCCGTAAAGGCGAAGGTCCGACGTTGCATGGTATTGATCGATCAGGGTGCGGATCATCGCCTGGCGCATGCGCACCAGGCTGACCTCGGTCAGCGGGCTTCGACGAAGTTGTGACACTTCGCGCACCGTGTAGGGTTTGGCGTCTTTGGGTACTGTGGCGCCGCCGAGAGTGAATACGACGTAGTTGAGCAAACCGGTCAGTGCCTCATCCGTCGTCATGGAGAAGGCCACGTTGGGCAGGCGGACCACATAGCTGCGACCTTCGGGTAGATTCAAGAAAAAGCCGACATGGTCCTTGAGGTCGGGCACGAGCCTTGAATTGGACGCTCCATTCAGGCCGTGGCAGCCGCCGCAATTGAGCAGGTAATTGGCGCGGGGTGACAGCACCGCGGGCGTCTCAGCGCGCAGTGACGGCGGCAGCCACGCGAGCGTCAGCGCAAAGACGCCTAAAATCGATTGCTGACGCCGGGCGATTTATTTCGCCTCGCCGACCAAAGCCGCCGTCGAACAGTGATACGTGGCCGATGCACTGCCGAAGCACCAGATGATGTCGTTGTTGAGAGAGGATCGGTAGGTCGGCATCTCCCGATCCGTGTTGTCGCACCAACAGGATTTGCTGGCGCCGCACATGGGTTTACCACAGCAGTCCCGATACGCGATGACGAAAGACCTTCCGTCCTCGGGACTGACGCAGGTACCGATCCACGAGATCGGCGATGGCTCCGCTCCCGCAGGGCATGTATGACTGCCACCTCCGCAGCAACTGCACAATACGCCGTCGGAGCCGCAGTACTTCCAGTAATTGCACTTCGTGTCGTCGGTTGTCTGCGCGTGCAGTTCGAAGTCGGTTTTCGGCGTGACGGATTTCGGTTCTGCCGCCCGGGCCGTCCGCGCAACCGGCAGCAAGGGGAGGGCGGGAGCGGCCAGCAGGGCAACCCCGAGCTTCGAGAGAAAGCCGCGGCGCGAAGAGAAGCGGGCCAGATTGCGGGTGAACTGCTCACTCATTTTGTCGAAGGGCGATGTCATGGCGCGGCCTTAAGGTTGAGCCAGCAGGTAGGATTGCAGCGTCGCAAAGCCACTCTCTTTGGCGATAATCAGACTCTCGAGGTGCTCGCGGCTATTGACCAGACCCTTCGCCGAAATCAACCCCTTCTCATCCAACAGGACGGCGTAGGGCAGCTTGTCCACCCGGTATGCAAAGCCGATCTGCGGCCCATTGACGAAGCGTTTGCCGTCGATGCCGAACCGCGCGATGAGCTTGTTCTGTTCCTCGGCATCGCCATCGCCGACGAACAGCACTTCCAGCCGTTCGGTTTTCGTGAAGTCCTGCGCGACGGGAATGAGCTGTTTGCAGATCGGGCAGGTCGGCGAGACAAACAGCATCAGCAGCGCCCGTCCCGGGGCGAGACTGCCACCCACCGAGACCGCGTTGCCGGCCAGCGCATGGACTTGCAGCTTCGGCGAGGGCTCGCCGACGCCGGGACCCGAGCCGCCCACCAGCGCACCCGCCGGCGCGACGCGCTCATGCAGTATCCCGACCTGACGTGCCAGTGCGAGAACCGTGACGGCGAGGATGATCACCACGCCCCAGAGCAGCCAAATCGACAAAGTCACTGTCGTCATTCTCCCTCTCCCGTGACAAGTGCACCGCGCAGCCGCCAGGCCGGCACCACGCTCCACAGAATATTCATGGTCTGTAAGAGCAGGAACAAGGCGCTGCCCATCACCAGGCCCTCGGCCGTGCCCGACACCGGCAGTGACCTTCCTGGCACGGCGGCGGGTATGACGAGCAGTAATGCGAGCGCCACATTGCGCGCCACCAACGTCCAGCTAAGAGTCTGTTTGAGCGCGCTCTGGAAACAGCCGCAATCGATATGCCGACGCCCGCGAAAGATATTGATGGCCATGGCAGCAGCAAACAGTATCAGCAAGGTCGCGGCGCTCACTTCAGGCCCGCCGGCCGGAGCGATGAGCAATGCCGCGGCCACGGTGGCCTCCACCAGAGGCAGGAGCAGCGCGAAGCCGGGCACCGCGATTTCCGGCAGGAGTCGATAATTGGTCACCACCCCTTGGAACGCCAGCCGGTGGCGACTCTTGCCGAGCGCAGCGGTGAGAAAAATGAGCGCCACGAGGACGCGGATGGCAAGGGCGATCTCATTCATGAGGATTTCCTAGTTGCCGGTGACCAGAACGGATTCGCCGCCCGCCGATTCGATCTTGCGAAGGATTTCCCCGCTGCCGGCGTCCATGACCACGTCGCCGCCGCCCTCGTCGTTGACGAGATAGAGCAGCGGCTTGTCCGAGTCCTGGGAAACTCCGATGGTTGCATAGAGTGGCGGCCGGTCATTGGCGAGGCCGCTGGTGGGAATCGGCTGCAGAGGAATGCGCTTGAGCAGTTTCTGCGTGTGGGTGTCGAGCACCCACACTTCCGTGCCACCCTGCATGTGAGTCCAGTAGGTGCCCATGTGCATCAGCACGAACAACCTTCCACTGGCCTTGTGATAGGCCGCCGGTTGGTCACCTCCCGGGCGCCAGGCAAGCTCCTGCACACCCGTGCCGGCGGGTGAAAAGCCTGCGGCCTGTTGAATGGACCACGGCTTGTCGATTGCCGCACCCGGGCCCAGTTTCGCGGCATAGACCAGGCCCGTATACGAGAGAAACAGCGCCTTTCCGGTCGACGGATCGATGAAGCTGTTCTCATAAATCGGATCATGGGTGCCATCGAAGAACGGTTTGCTGTGGGTGACCGTGGCGTGTCCTGCGCTGCCCACATCGACCATGGCCAGCGAGCCATCGGCGCAGAGCGAGGCAAAATTCGAGGCTGCCCATGGGAAGATCAGAGCGCAGCCCGGGATCTCAACGGTGCCGCCGACCGCCTGCTTCTTCAGATCGAGCCACACCACGGAGGAGGTTGGGAGCATGATATAGACGTAGGCTTTCGAACCGTCGGCGCTGAGCTGGAAATTGTGGAGCTTGCCGCCGACCAACGCACGCCCGGGCAACGGGATCTCCTTGACGAGGTTGAGCGTCTTCGCATCCCAGATCGACACCAGGTCCTGGCGTTGGCCGCGAGAACCGTGCGTCCAGTAGGTTTCCGAGACGAGGAAATTGCGGTTATCCGGAGCGATTGCCAGGTTCGCCACATAGCCGGCTGGAATACTGCCCTCCATCTTCCCTGAATCCGCATCGTAGATGCCGAAGTAGGGCGTGCGAAATCCGGCGATGAAGACGCGATGCGGCCCGTTCGGTTTGAGCGTGGCAACATCACTCACGTCGGTTCCGGGCGCGCCGTTCGCCAGCACGGGAGAGGCCGCGGCCAACACGCAGGCCATCGATCCCGCGGCAACCAGTCCTTTGCAGATCTTGATCATGAACTCTCCCTGAGCATCGCGCACCCGAGCATGCGCGGTATTGCAGGCGGTCAGTTGACGAACAGCCACTGCAGTTTTACCGTGTGGGTTGGGCACTGACAAGATCTGCGTTCTACAAAGGAGGCGGATGTACGACATGATTGCCACGCGCTCTCTCGTGATGCAGATTGCACGCCGGACGAGCCAATTCGGTGCGGCAACAGGGTATCAACGGAGACGACGGGTGACAGCCCATCAGGTTTGATCCGCCCCGCTTGGATAAACGCTACGCGCTGTTTGCGGTGACGCTCATTCTGCTCGCCGCTCTGCCGGTGCTTTCCGGCTTCGTCGGACTGGGATGGGAACTCTCGGAGCTGGCCGGACTCATCGGCTCGGTATTGTGCATTGGCTTGTGCGGTGCTCCCGTTCGAGCACGGGATTCCTCGCCGCCGGCGCTTCTCTCATTACGTGCGCACACGCGCATCGGCTGGGCTGCGGTGGGCGCGGTTGCGCTGCATGTTGGCGGCCTTTTGCTGTCGGACCGAAACGTCCTCGAGTATCTGAAGCCCTCCATGCCGATCTACATCGCAGCCGGCGGGCTGGCGGCGCTGCTGTTGTTGCTGTTGGTCCTGAGCGCGACGTTGCCGATGAGACAGCAACTGTGGAGCAGTCATCGAGCCTTTCAGGGGTGCCACGTGATCGCCGGCGGCGTGATCATTGCCATGGTCGCAGTCCACGTCATTGCCACGGGACGGTATACCGGCAGCCTGGGCCGCCATCTGCTGATGCTGGGCGCGACGGTGGGGGCGATGCTCATGCTGTTGCGCTCTCGGCGCCGCAGCCACGTCCCTGACGGTGCGGCGGATCGGAAACGACGATTGGTTTTTGGCAGGCGTTCAGCCTTGGTCGCCGGCGCCTTGCTGACCCTGTGTGGACTGGTCGCTGCGACGACGAGCGTTCCGGACACGGCGCTTCGGGAACCTTTGGCGGCACGAACGAATTCCCTGCCACTTGACTTTCCGCATGGCAAGCACGTGAGTGTCAATTGCTTGGCCTGCCACCATAATTTCGCGGATGGCAAGGGCGTTGATAACTGCATCATGTGCCACAAGAGCACGCGAAGCGACCTGAAAGTCGGCGTTCAGGCACGATTTCATGCCTTCTGTTTCGAGTGTCACCGCCATCCGAGGGAGCCACTGGCGGCGCATGGCCCGGTGGCCGGATGCGCCTCCTGTCATCGTAGCCCCGCCGACGCCGTTCCCCCGGTTTGAATGCAGCACAGCGCGGCGCCTGCGTTGACTGCCCCATTGAGCATGGCTGGCGCAGAGGCGGCTCCCAACGAGTCGGGACATGGTTCACAGTGTTGATTTGTTGAAATGCGACGCACCAAAGTATCTTGCCTCGCGTGCCGATATACATTCCAGTCGTAAGTCACTGACCTTTGTCCATGCCCAGCCGTGCCTCCCTAACGCGCCGCCGAGCCCGTCGTGAGGCGCTGCTTCTGTCGATCCTGACATTGCTCACGGTGGCCGCAGGAATATTGGGGCTGTGGGTCCAATCCAGCCAGGCGATTCGCCGCAACTATCGTCATCACCTCATCGATCTCGCGCTGGCAGCGTCCTCGGTGGTCGATCCCGAACTGCAGAAGTCCATCAGGCACCCGGAACAGCTCAACGGGCCGCTTTACACCGAGGCGGTGACACCGCTGCGACGGATGCGAGACGCGGTGCCGGAAATTCGCTATGTCTATACGGTGGTGCGTGACGGTTCCGACGTCCGGTTCATTCTCGATGCGGCTACGCCGCAGGCTAAAAGTGCCGACGGATTAGGCGAGCAAGCGGGTGTTTGGGAGCTCTATCGGGACACGGGGCCCGCGATGCGGGCGGCTGTGGGCGACGAGGCGACGGAAGGTCGGCCATCCGCCACGGATGATCCCACCACCGATCAGTGGGGGACATTCATGAGCGGTATCGTACCTCTCAAGGATGCAACGGGCAGGCAGATCGGCGCTGTGGGCGTCGATGTTGATGCCAGCCGTTTCGTAGATCGGCTCGTGAACGCGAGAAATGCCGCGCTGCTCGGACTCGCCCCCGCGGGTCTGCTTATCATCGGCTTGGGCATTGGCTTCTATCGCATCCGTTTACGCGGGCTCAATCTTGCGGTCGCGGCCAAGCTCACCGCACATCGCGATGCATTGACCGGACTCGCCAATCGGGCGTTGTTCATGCGCGAACTGGCCCGCGTCACGGAGCTGGTGCAACGGGGCGAGCACCCGCCGATCACCGTGCTATTTCTCGACTTCGACCGGTTCAAGCTCATTAATGACACGCTCGGGCACGAGGCCGGCGACGATTTGTTGCGGCAGATTGCGGCACGACTCAGCCTCGCGCTACGCGCCGCAGCCAGCGTTCCCCGCGATCCCCGACGCAATTTTATCGGCCGTATGGGCGGCGATGAATTTCTGGCGTTGCTGCCGTGTTGCAGTACGCGGGAGCAGGCGGTCGCGACGGCCGAACGCCTGCTCGAGTCGCTGGTCTGGCCCTATTCGCTCAACGGCAACGACTTCAATTCCAGTGCCAGCATTGGCATCGCCGTGAGCGACCCGTCGGGAACGACGGCGGAAGATCTCGTTCGCAATGCCGACGTCGCCATGTACGAAGCGAAACGGGCGGGGCGTGGTCTGGCAGTGATGTTCGATGAACCCATGCGGTCGCGTCTGCTGCGCTTTGCGGCCATCGACACTGAGCTGCGCAAGGCCCTGGGCACCGCCCAGCTCAGACTCGTGTATCAGCCAATCATCGACCTCGGCACCGGAACCACGGCGTCGGTGGAAGCCTTGTTGCGATGGAAACACCCGACCCTCGGCGAGGTTTCTCCGAGTGAGTTCATTCCCGTTGCCGAAGAGTCGAATCTCATCCTCGCGCTGGGGGAATGGGTGCAACGGCAGGCGTGCACCACGTTGGCTGGGTGGCGTCGGACCGATCCGATACACGCCCCGCAATCGGTCTGCATCAACATATCGCGTACCGAACTCGCGCTCGGCAGTCAGCTCCTGCGCCAGGTGGTGGCGGTGCTTGAAGACACCGGCCTGCCGGCAAAATGCCTGGAACTGGAGGTGACAGAACGGGAGGTCATGCGCAACCCCGAGGCAGGTCGCGATGTGCTGAATCGATTGCGGCAGATGGGAGTCAAGACCGCCGTGGACGACTTCGGCACCGGCACTTCGTCACTCTCGGTGTTACGCGGCTATCCGTTCGATACGGTAAAAATTGACCGCTCCTTTCTCCAAGACGTGATGCAGAACCCCGACGTACTCGCGGTGATACATGCCACCATCAGCTTGGTCGAAAACCTGGGAATGAACAGCCTCGCCCAAGGGATTCAAGACGGCGGGCAAGTGGCCTTGCTCCAATCGCTCGGGTGCAAGTACGGGCAGGGCTATGGACTCTGCAGGCCGCTCGAGGCGGATCTCGTACTCGCGCACTTGTCGCGCGGGCCACTCTGTTTGCAGAGGGACGAGAAGGGACTCACTGCTACTCCCCTTTATAACGCCTAGAAGCGGCACTCTCGCGCTGCCGACAAAAACCGCGTGCTCGATGGCGAAAGTGATCTGCGAAATGAGTGTCTGCCATGTATACACTCCAAAGTTGGTGGCCTAGGATTGGAAGGGGAGGGGGAAGGCAGATGATCATGCGCAGAATTCAGGAGACTACCCCAGTCGTGCTGTGGGTGCTCGCCGCGTCGCCATTGTGTCCGCTGGGAAATGCTTGCGCGGAATCCCCCGCCGCTGCGGTGGCCCTCCAATATCCGAGCGCCGCTCCCGGCAATCAGATCGACGACTATCATGGCATCAAAGTGGCCGATCCCTACCGCTGGATGGAGGACGTCGACTCGCCCGCGACCCGAGCGTGGGTCGAGTCGGAGGCGAAGCTTACCAGCGACTACCTCGCCGCGATTCCCGGACGGGATCGGATCGCGCACAGGCTGACGGAGATGTGGAACTTCGAACGCTGGAGTGCCCCGGAGAAGCATGGCGGCGAATGGTTCTACACACACAATGATGGGCTACAGAACCAATCGGTCATGTTCGCGACCGAGGATCCCGAAAAGACGGCACGCGTGATGTTGGATCCGAACGGGCTATCGACGGATGGAACCGTGGCCTTCAAGGGGGCTGGATACAGTGACGATGGGAAGTTCATGGCATATGGCCTCTCCGAAGCGGGTTCCGATTGGGAGACCTGGCATGTACGGGACGTGGCGAGCGGCAAGGATCTGCCGGACCAACTGAAATGGGCAAAGTTCACAGGCGCATCCTGGCGCAAGGATGGCGGTGGTTTCTATTACAGCGGCTTCCCTGCAAGCGACGCCGGGCAATCCTTGAAGGCGCAGAGTCAATATCACACGGTGTTCTTTCACCGGCTGGGAACCGCGGAGACTCAGGACACCAAGGTCTACGTGCGCAGCGACGCGCCGGACTGGTTCGTCGCAGCGCAGGTCACTGACGACGGGCGCTACCTCATCGTCACCGCCAATCACGGAACGGACGTGAAAAACACGCTGTTGGTGGCCGACCTGGCCGCCGATGCGGCGGTCAAGCCGGTCATCGCCGAGCCGCAGGCGAACTACACCTTCATCGGCAATATCGGTTCAACGCTGTACATGCAAACCGACGACCAGGCGCCGCGCTACCGCGTGGTGGCAATCGACTTGGCCAAGCCGGGGCGAACCCATTGGCGCACCATCATCGCCGAGTCGGCGGACACTCTCGATGTCGCAACCTTGGTCGGCCACCAGATCATTGCCCAATATTTGCATGACGCGCACAGTGTGGTGAGACGGTTCTCGACGGCCGGCAAGCCGCTGGGAGATGTGGCTTTGCCGGGATTGGGAACGGCAAGCGGTTTTTCCGGGCGACTCGAGGATAAGGTGACCTATTACTCGTACACCGACTACACGACCCCGGCATCGATCTACCGGCTGGACCTCGACACCGGGCACACCACCCTCTGGCGCGCGCCCACTTTGAGCGGATTCAACCCCGCCGACTACGAGAGCCAGCAGGTGTTCTATACGAGCCGCGATGGAACGCGGGTGCCGATGTTCGTCACCGCGCGGCGCGGATTGTTGCTCGACGGAAGTCATCCGACGATTCTGTATGGGTATGGGGGATTCAGTAATTCATTGCACCCGACCTTCTCGCCGGCTGTAGCTGCATGGCTCGAGCTCGGCGGCGTGTACGCTGTGGCAAACCTTCGCGGAGGAGGGGAGTACGGACGGGCATGGCATGAGGCGGGAATGAAGACGCACAAGCAGAATGTGTTCGATGACTTCATAGCCGCGGCGCAATACCTGATTGCGCATCGCTGGACCAGCCGCGAGAGATTGGCGATCAACGGCGCTTCCAACGGCGGCTTGCTCATCGGCGCCGTGGAGGAGCAACGTCCGGAGTTGTTCGCGGCGGCGGTGGCGCAGGTCGGCGTCATGGACATGCTGCGCTTTCGAGAATTCACGGTGGGCAAAGCATGGGAGGCCGACTACGGATCGGTCGACAATCCGGAGGAGTTCAAGGCACTCCTCGCCTACTCGCCGGTGCACAATGTCCGCCCTGACGTCGCCTATCCGGCCACCCTGATTCTGACGGGGGATCATGACGACCGCGTGTTTCCGGCGCACAGCTTCAAATTCGCGGCAGCGATGCAACATGCCGACCCCAAGGGTCATCCCATCTTGATCCGCATCGACTTGCGCGCGGGGCACGGGGCAGGCAAGCCGGTCGCGAAGCGAATCGAAGAGACGGCGGATGTCTACTCCTTCGTGCTCAATGCAATGGGGCTTGCAAAATAGCAGCCGGCTTGAGAGTCAAGGACATTGATCGACTCATGTGCTGTCGTGCAGTTGGAAAAGGAATTGGGGGAAACGCAAATTGTCGGTCAGGGACAATTGGATCGACTGCCATGGAAATGACCGACCCGGTGAAGCGACGTGGCGGCCGGCACATGGCCGATCAACCCAGAGTGGGCTGCGTATCTTTGTAACTCTGCAGCGCCTGAGTGCGCGCCCACCAATCGGCGAATCCCGGCACATCGAACACCGCATCCTTATCCGGCGTAATCGACAGATAAAACGTAATCGGCGCGAGATACAAATCCGCAAGGCTGAGCTCGCCGGCAATGAACGGCGAGCCGCCTCTCGTATCCATCAGGACCTTGAGCAGCGTCCGGCCTTTTTCCAGGCCACCCGCGCGCGCCGCATCGCTTTTCCCACCGACGAAATCGGGGAATAGGTGATAGCCGCAAACCCCGCCGAGCAGCGCCGCATAGCCGTAGGAGTCGATGAGTCCGATAACCATATCCATCCGCGCCCGGTCTTTCGGCGTGCCCGGAACGAGCGACTTGCCAGGCAGTACGTCATTGAGGTAACGCGTGATCGCCGCGGTTTCGAGAATACGGATGCCGTCATGGTCGAGCACCGGTACCTTGCCGAACGGATGACGCTGCAAGTGCTCGGGCGATTTCGGTTCGCCCTTGAGCACATTCAAGGGCACCTGGTCGAAATCCGTGAAGGCCTTCTCCGCCAGCAGCATCTTGACGGTGCGAACGTAGGTGGAGCCATCAAAGCCCCAGAGGATCATGTCGGACATAGTCGTAGTCTCCTTCTGCAGCCAACGCAAGATATTGGCATACAAAAGACGTACACCTGATGTTCTTGCCGACGCGGCCAGACGAATTGCGCTGCTACTCGTGGCAGGGAATCAAATTAATCATTGACCGCTCAATTGCTTCCGCCGGTCCGGCCACTCAGCAGGCTTGACGTTCGAACAGGGTGCAAGTCGCTCATCCGATGCACGTTCGTGAGGCCCGCGCAGCGACGCTGGGCGTGCCTGGCGAGCGACATGAATGATAACCGATTGAATGTACTAAGAACCTATGGCCGTTTTATGGCCGTTGCAGAATTGGCATGGAGATTGCTGGAGGATTCTTCGAAGCTGCTCCAGTGGGTCAGGAGGTCATGTTATGGACGGTCGCGCGACTCGAATCCAGTTGTTCAGTCTTTCGACGATTCCGATGCGTACCTTTCACCTCGCATGGATGGGGTTCTTCGTGTGTTTCTTTGCCTGGTTCGCGGTGGCGCCGCTGATGCCGGTGATTCGCGGGGACCTTCATCTCACCCTCAACCAGGTCGCCAACATCAACATTGCAGCGGTCGGGGTCACGATCTTCGTGCGCTTGGCTATCGGGCCACTCTGCGACCGGTTCGGCGCACGCTCGACCTATACGTGGTTGCTGGCGCTCGGCGCTATCCCGGTATTCGCCATCGGCCTCTCACAGGGCTATGCCTCGTTTTTGTTTTTCCGCCTGTGCATTGGTGCCATCGGAGCGTCATTCGTCATCACCCAGGTGCAGACGTCGACCATGTTCGCGGCCAATGTCGTCGGCACCGCCAACGCCACGACCGGCGGTTGGGGCAATGCCGGGGGTGGAGTGACGCAGGCGGTGATGCCGCTGATCCTTGCCGCCATCGTCAGCCTCGGCGTGCAGCAGCACTATGGCTGGCGGCTGGCCATGATTGTGCCGGGCCTGTTGATGGTCGCAATGGCGATCGTGTATCACCGCTTCGGGCAGGATAGTCCGCTCGGCGACCTCCGGGGTGCGAAAGCCGCGTCGAAGGCGCACCCACACTACACCGCAGGTCAGAGTTTCATGATGGCGGCGCGCAACTATAGGGTGTGGATGCTGTTCATCACTTACGGTGCGAGCTTCGGCATCGAATTGACCATTCACAATCTGGCCGCCACCTATTATGTGGATCACTTTTCGCTGGATATGAAAACTGCGGGCCTGTATGCCGGCAGCTTCGGCTTGATCGCCTTGTTCGGCCGCGCCTTGGGCGGCATCTTCTCCGACCGGATCGCGCACCACCGTGGCCTCGACGGGCGCACTGCCTTGCTGTTTGGGTTCATTCTGTGCGAGGGCTTGGGCTTGATGCTGTTCTCGCGCATGGACAGCGCGACCGGCGCATTGTTGACCATGCTTGGCTTCGGCCTGTTCACGCACATGGCATGCGGTGTGACTTACAGCTTGACGCCATTCATCAATCCAAAAGCCTACGGCGGCGTGGCCGGCATCATCGGCGCCGGCGGCAACGTCGGCGCCGTAGCCGCAGGGTTCCTGATGAAAGCCGCAGGCGGCGTGCAGCACGGTCTCTTTATCTTGGGAGCGCTGGTCACTTGCAGCGCCTTCTGCGCGGTGGCGGTGCGCTTCGGCCGCGAACACAAACTCGCGGAACGCGCAGCCTATTCCGCGGCGCTGCAGGCGCGCGATGCCGCAGATGCCTTGAGCCCGAGCCCGGCCTAGGTCGGTTGCATTCTCGAGCCGATGGCACCGTCTTCTGTAAAGCGCCGGTGAACAGATCGAAAGCGCGTTCGTGCGGAGGACAAATTAGCGTCGAGGGCGGGGCGCTGGAAAACCACGGTGATGCCGATGCGGTATGGGGAGGAGGTTCAGGAAGGTTCCAGTATGTGGTAGCTCGAATCTGATTCCCGCCATCACTTCGGATTGGTCCACCGAACGTCCGCGAAACGCGCGAAATCTCGATCAAAACTTACAATCGTTGCATCGTTCTCAATCGCTATTCCGGCCAGATGTGCATCCGTCGTTAAATTACCTGCCGTTCCGGCGGCTCGGAGCAGTCTCCCCAGTATTTCGGCATGCCGTTCACCGGGATGGAGTATTTGTGAATTCGGAACGTCAATCCAGTGGTTGATCACCCGGATTGAATCATCGACCGACAGTGGTTTAGGAAAGATTCCACCGCGCGTTGACAGGCGGAGGAATGCAAGTAGCGACACCCAAGCGAACCCGACACCGCGCGGCGAGGCATACCCGGTTTTCAGCGCAGTCAGAGCGGCGGTGTGCTGCTCGGTTGCCGAATTGGCCGCATACAGCAATACATTGACATCAGGCAGAATCAACGGACGCGCCGTAGTTGGCGAATTGATTCCTCATCCTCAAGCTCAGCCGCCAGGGAGGAGGCGTTTGTAAGATCGACGGTGGGCTTCCCCATATCAAAAGCCAGTGGTTGATACGGTCGGCGAGCACCCTGCTGGGAAAGCAGGCCTGCGCGAACCGCATTGTTCAATACTTGTTTGAACGGCTCACCGCTTTGGCGCATGTGCTTACGCAGTAGTGCCACGACATCCAAATCAAGGGTGACCGTAGTTCTCATTGAGGCATCATGATGCTAATATCGATGCTGTCATGATGCTATCCTGCGGTGGCCTGTTCGTCAAGTGCCCATAAAAAATCGGCTGATGATCTCAAGTGAGGGCCAGTACCGAGCGAAGCTGCAATGCCATGTTTTCCGCGATTAATGACGCGGATGCTTTACAAGCGAATTGATGGAACTATCCCGCGCTGCCTGGATGCAGATAGAAAAAAGAGAGGCGACTTTAAATCCGTCTCAATGCTGGGCGATGAGAGGCATTGCTTGAGTTTTCGACGCAAGTTCGACGGAAGCCGCCGCCCATATTAATTCTGACGCACCGAATGGGCGAGTTCTTGCGGATCGGAAGGAGATGTCAGTCACGGTGCTCGGGGTCGAGTCAACCCAATTCGCTCCGGCGTCGATGCCCCGAAATCGGTTCCGGTGCCTCGCTGCAGGCATGTGCTGTTCCATAAAACGATCTGCCGGCGACCGCTAGTCAGAAGTGTAAACGCAAGGATCAGGGGATCGTTCGTCAGACCGTTCGTTACCGAACATACCGAGAGACAAGAATGCGCTAGGGTCATTCAGCCGCCGAAAGCCGCTAATCGAGACGCCACAATCGCACGGAGATTTCGATGAACCAAATCACGCCCGATAAGACTTTTACTAAGACGCACGAGATGACGGGCAAGTGTCCGTTCGGCGGCGATCGAGTGGGCGGAGCGTTCGGCACGCCTCCCACCCTCGAGAACTGGTATCCCGATCGACTGCGGGTCGAGCTGCTCCATCAAAATGGCCTTGCGGCCGATCCCCTTGGCCCAGATTTCGATTATGCCGCTGAGTTCGCGAAGCTTGATTTCGACTCGCTCAAGCGAGACATCAAACAGTTTCTAACGACATCGGTCGCATGGTGGCCATCGGACTATGACAATTACGGCCCACAGATGATTCGAATGGCCTGGCACGCAGCGGGCACCTATCGAATCGCCGACGGGCGCGGTGGTGCCGGGACGGCCATGCAGCGGTTCGCCCCGATCAGTAGTTGGTGGGACAACGGTAACACCGATAAATCGCGGCGCCTCCTGCAACCGATCAAGCATAAGTACGGCAATGGCCTATCCTGGGGCGACCTCATGATCTTGACGGGCAATTGCGCGCTCGAAATCATGGGCTTTCCGACCTATGGCTTCGGTGGCGGAAGGCTCGACGCCTGGGAAGCGGACAACGCCACCTACTGGGGCCCTGAAATTTGGAACCCGAAGGAGGTGCAAAGCGCCGATAGCATGGTCACGCGCGACAAGCGCTGGCGCGGTAAGAACGGCGCTGCCGACTACGATCTCGAAAATCCGCTGGCGGCCTCGCACCAGGCGCTCATTTACGTCAATCCTGAAGGTCCCTATGCCAGCGGCGACCCTATGGGATCTGCCCGAGACATTCGGATCACCTTCACGCGCATGGCGATGAATGACGAAGAGACCGTGGCCCTGATCGCGGGCGGCCACGCCTTCGGCAAGAGTCATGGCATGGTGTCCGCCAAGGACGTTGGGCCGCCGCCCGAAATTGCGCCGATGGAAGCCATGGGCCTCGGCTGGCACAACCCCAAAGGGGCTGGATTCGCGCAGTACACGATGACGAACGGCATAGAGGGCAGCTGGACACCGAACCCGACGCAGTGGGACAACAGCTATCTCGAAAATCTGTTCAAGTTCGAGTGGGAGCAAACCAAGAGTCCGGCCGGCGCGCTGCAATGGAAGGCGACCGACCCGAATGCGCCCAAGACGCCGGACGCGCACATCGCGGGTCAGGTGAATAATCTCATGATGATGACCAGCGACATTGCGCTCAAGGTAGACCCGGAGTATCGGAAGGTCTGCGAGAAATTCCTTGCGGACTTCGATGCATTCACGCAGGCCTTTTCCAAGGCGTGGTACAAACTAACCCATCGCGACATGGGACCGAAGCATCGCTACCTGGGCCCGGAGGTGACGATCGAGAATGACCTGCTTTGGCAGGACCCGCTACCCGACCGCCGCTATGAGTTGGTCGGTGAGGCAGAAATCGCTGAGTTGAGGCAGCTCATCATGGCAGCCGGCCTTTCGGTCTCCGATCTGGTCTTCACCGCTTTTTCCGCCGCGGCCACTTATCGCGATAGCGATAAGCGTGGCGGCGCCAATGGGGGTCGTCTTGCGCTCGCACCTCAAAAGGATTGGTCGGTCAATCGCCGCGCCGCTCCGGTGATCCAACAATTGCGTGCGGTCATGTCCGACTTCAACGGAAAACAGACGTCCGGCAAGAAGATCTCGCTGGCCGATATGATCGTGCTCGGGGGCTGTGCTGCCATCGAGAGGGCGGCACGAGATGCCGGCGTCGCAGCGAGCGTTTCGTTCACGCCCGGTCGCGTGGATGCGACGCAGAACGTCACCGATATTGAAATGTTCGAATGGTTAAAGCCAATTGTCGACGGTTTCCGTAATTACATCGATGATGACTTCAAGCAGGTCTCCTTGGGCGTCGCGCCCGAGGAATTCTTTTTAGACAAGGCTAATCTGATGAACCTGAGCGCTCCCGAGTGGACTGTCCTGACCGGCGGGTTGCGCGTGCTAAACGTCAACCATGATGGATCTGAGACCGGTGTTTTCACTGACAAGGTTGGCGTTCTGACGAACGACTTCTTCGTCAATCTGACCGACACAGACTTGGTTTGGGAAAAGCTTGATGCAGAGGGGATGAGCTTTGCTCTCAAGAGTCGCGATAACGGCCAAGTAAAGTTCACGGCAACGCGCAATGATTTGGTTTTCGGGTCGAATTCGCAACTGCGTTCCATCGCCGATGCTTATGCCGGCAGCGATGGTCATCAGCGCTTCGTGCGGGACTTCATCAAGGTTTGGGACAAGGTGATGATGCTCGATCGCTATGATGTAAGGGGCCACAGGCGCTACGCGAGCATGGCTGCCTGAGTTCACTCGTGTTGGCGACGTGGCTCGCAACGTAGGGGGAGTCCATATATCTAGACTAACCGTAACCTACCTGCGTAGTGACCTGGTATGCCCAAATCTGCCAGCGGCTGTGCAGATTCCGGGAGTTCGGGCAAGCCCCACTGCCGGGTGATGGATCGAGTAGCCGCGTCGGCGGTAAAGAGTTCGGACCTTGAGCATGCAGTCCTCGCGCACGAAAGCGAGGTGCTCTCCCCATTTGCGCTGGCGCGCAAGACCCCAACCGTGAACCGCTCGACACAATGGCAACTCAATCGAGGCAGCCGCTTCAGCTGCCGCACCGGGCGCCGATACCAGAAAATCTTATAAAAAAGTTGTAAATGCGGTCCCAGCTTTACGGAGAGCAGAATGTCAAGGATGAAGAATACAGCGCGAATCGCCCGTGGTTGCCCGAGGTCACAGAAATGACTGTCGGCAAGAAGATAGCAGTTTTACCGATTGTCGCGGTCGCGGCGGTCTTGGCCGTTGCCCTCGTGATGCTGCGTGATATCGGCAGCGTGTTCGATGCGGCAAGTTACGGCACCGTCAATACGGTACCCAGCCTTTTGGTTCTCGACCGGGTTGAATCGAACGTGGCGCGCATGCGCGCATTGGTGTGGCAACACGCAACCGACCACGACTCGACCTCAATGAGCAAGATCGACGCGGGTATCACCGACGCGCGCGCTCAGATGGAACAGGCTCTCAAAGATTACGCACCCTTGGTCTCGGACGACAAGGACAAGGCGCTGCTTTCAGCTGATCGCCAGGACATCGCCGCCTATAGTCAAATGGTGGACCTGGCACTGCCGCTCTCGCGCAGTGGCAAGAAGGCTGAGGCCGGCGCCCTCCTCGCGAGCAAGGAGGGTTTGCTCGACAAGGTGATTGCCGATCTCGAAGCACATCGAACCTACAACGAAACCTTGGGCAAACAGGGAGCACTCGATGCGGCCGCCATTCGTGGCCGTGCCGTGCAAATTGGCATAGGCCTCGCAGTGCTTGCGTTGCTCATCATCAGCGCCGTTGGTTACGTCATCTACCGTCAGCTCACACGGCAACTGGGCGGTGAACCGGACTACGCCGCCGAGGTAATGAAGAGCATCGTCGGCGGCGACCTCTCCATGGACATAAAGCTGAAGCGTGGTGACTCGGGCAGCCTGCTGTTTGCAGTCAAGAGCATGGTGGAGAAGCTCAACCTCGTGGTCGGCGGTCAGCGGCGCGTAATCGAGGCCGCGAACCACGGCGAGTTCACGGAACGAGTCGAGCTCGACGGCCTCGCCGGTTTTCAAAGGGAGCTCGGTTCCGGGCTGAATGATCTCGTCATCACGGCCGGGACGAGCATCGAAGACGTTGTCAGCGTGATGCGGGCGATCTCCGAAGGCAACCTTACAAAGACGGTTGACAAAGACTATGAGGGCAGCTTCGCAGAGATGAAGGAATACACCAACAACACGGTGTTGAAGCTTTCGATGATCATTGGTGAGGTCAACGCCGCGGCGGAATCGCTCGCCGGCGCCGCCTCTCAGGTGAGCGGCACGGCGCAGTCTCTGTCGCAGGCGTCGAGCGAGCAGGCGGCAAGCGTCGAGCAGACCAGCGCGGCCCTCGAGGAAATGACGGCCTCGATCGCACAGAACACCGATAATGCAAGAATGACGAACACGATGGCCAACAAGGCATCGACCGAAGCCGTCACCGGCGGCGAGGCGGTGAAAGATACCGTGGGTGCGATGAAGCAGATTGCACAAAAGATCTGCATCATCGATGACATTGCATACCAAACCAACCTTCTCGCTCTGAATGCGGCGATTGAGGCGGCACGCGCGGGCGAGCATGGCAAAGGGTTCGCGGTGGTTGCCGCGGAAGTCCGCAAGCTCGCCGAACGCAGTCAAGTGGCGGCACAGGAGATCGGTACGGTAGCCGCCAGCAGTGTCGAACTTGCGGAAAAGGCCGGCTCGCTTTTCGTTTCAATCGTGCCGAATATCAAGAAGACCTCGGACCTCGTCGAGGAAATCGCCGCGGCTTCGCAGGAACAATCCTCCGGCGTCAACCAGATCAACTCTGCGGTAACCCAGTTGAGCACTACCACCCAGCAAAACGCGGCCGCTTCAGAACAACTGGCCGCCACGGCGGATCAAATGAGCAACCATGCCAGTAACCTGCAGCAGACCATGGCTTTCTTCAAGGTGTCGAACACGGCGTCGCCCTCGCATCAAACAGAGGCGGCCGCACCGGCGCCGATGCGCAAACTCGCGAAGAAGCGAACCGTGAAGGCGGCCCTGAAGAGCGAAGGCAACCTCGCGCTCGCGGCTGATCCCGTTGCACAAGGAGAGGGATCATGAGTGCAGCGTTGGGCCAGGCGAAGGCCAAGGACGACGTCCGCCATGATCAGGACCAATACCTGCTCTTCATGCTCGGCAAAGAGACTTTTGCGATTCCAATTCTCAGCATCAAAGAGATACTCGAATATACGGCGCCCACAGACGTGCCTATGATGCCCTCCTTCGTGCGGGGTATCGTCAATCTACGGGGCGCCGCCGTTCCGGTGATCGACCTTGCACGTCGTTTTGGGCGTCCCAGCAGTCAGATTACGAAGCGCACCTGCATCGTCATCGTGGAAACCATGGTGAACGAGGAATCCCACGTGTTCGGCGTGATGGTGGACGCGGTCAACGCGGTGATCGAGATCCCCCAGTCCGAAATCGAAGCGGCGCCCTCCTTTGGCGCCTCGGTTCACACGGACTTCATCCGGGGCATGGGTAAGATCAACGATCGATTCGTCATCATCCTCAGCGTTGAGGTGGCGCTATCGCTCGAGGAAATGGCGTCCGCCAGCACGTCGAACGCGGATTGAGGGCCGCTTGCAGCGTCATTTCAGCGTTTTTGCCGGGCTCCTCTTGCTCGGTAGCGTAGGCTCGGCCGTGGCGGATGAGGAGCCGCCGGCCGCGCAGGCGCCCGTCCCGCCACTTGCGGACGTGCTAGAAGTATCCGGTGTCACGATCAACGGTTATCTAGACGCTACCTACAATTACCTGTCGACGACCGGGGACTTCAAGAGCGGTGCGCCCAGTCGTGTATTCGACTTTCAACAAGATGGCTTCACCGTGCACCAGGCCGCCATCACGGCAGCCGTGCAGCCGAAGGAAGGGTTCGGGGCCGTCATCAATGTGACGGGCGGTGTGGATGCCCCGGTCATCAAGTCCTATCCGATCACCGGGAACGCCAATATCGATCTGACACAGGCATTCGTGCAGTATGCGCATGGGCCTCTGACCATCATGGGCGGTAAGTTCGTCACCCTCGCCGGCGTCGAGGTCATCAACGAAACGCAGGATACGAATTTCTCGCGTTCCATCCTCTTCGGCTATGCGATTCCATTCACCAATACGGGCGTGCGGGCCGTGTACGCGATCGGCGACCAGTTCGGGGTGACGGTAGGCGTCAACAATGGCTGGGATCAAATCACGGACGCGAGCAACGGCCAGACCGCCGAGCTCGAATTCTCATGGACACCTTCGAAGGCGTTCAGCACGGTCGTGGATGCCTATGCGGGCAAGGAACCGGTCGATGCGACGAGGCTCGTGAACACGGAACGCAAACTGATCGACGTCATCGTGACTTGGAGCGCTACCGACCGGGCCACCTTCATCGTGAACTACGACTGGGCGCGTCAGGATGAGGCCGCGGCCGACGGCACCACGGCGCGCTGGTCGGGTGTCGCCGGTTATTTCAACTATAAGATCAATGAGCAATGGCGCACCTCGCTGCGACTGGAAACCTTTGATGACGCCGATGGGTATCGCACCGGCATCGACGTCCCTCAACCGGGAAGCCCTGAGATGCATCGGGGGCAGGTATGGTCCGAAGCGACGATCACGGCGGGCTACGCACCCACGAAGCACGTCGAAATACGCCTCGAAGGGCGCGCTGACAAGACCAACGTAGGCAATGCCTTCGTCGCCTCCGGCGAGCCACAGCAGCCTTCCGCCAGCTTCACGGCAAGGCAAAACTCAGCGGCACTGCAGGCGATCTTCAAGTTTTGATGTCGCCTGATTTAGGCTTGCAGCGGCAATCTTTCAGGCCACGGTTGCCGAGTCGGTTTCTGTCGCACCGTCAGCCAGCACCGCTCATATGCATATACTCGCACACTTCGCATAATGTATATTATGTTAAATAGTGGCATCCTCACATCCACGCTCTGAGCGATGGGAGCGCGACCTGTGCCGGCTCATCGAGCGGAATGGGGACGACGTTGTCCACGTGGACATCCCGCTTACCGAACTCGTGGCTTTCCACAATTACCGCCGGACTGTCCGTAAGCTCTTGGGCGGTGGCCGCTACACTTAGCCGCATTCTTATACTAAAGTTGCGGAATTAGTATATGTGGTCATATACTAAACCTGTGGAATTAGTATACGTTTGGAGTGGCCCATGGAGTTAACAGAACTGCCATTGATGGCACAAAGCGTCTACGCCGAGCTTTTGGAACTGGCGAATCTGCGCGCTTTCGAGACGGCTTTCGCCGAGGAAGGCACCTTTTCGACCAAAACCGCCAAGGGCCGCGTCTATTGGTATTTCTTGCCGGCGCGCACGCCGCAGAACCCTTCTCCCACGCAGCGCTACGTTGGTCCAGAGACCGAGGAGTTGCGGGCGCGCATCGCACAGCACCGAGCAGCCAAGGCAAGCGAAAAAGCGCAGCGTGCCCTGGTCCGATCGCTCACTCACTCCTACAACATACCAGGTCCCCTCCCTGCGGTCGCCCGGGTGGTGGAGGGTCTCGCACGCAGCGGCGTGTTTCGCCTGCGAGGAGTTCTGGTGGGTACGATCGCCTATCAAACGTATGCTGCCATGTTGGGCGTGCGACTTCGCGGCGCGCTCATGCAAACATCAGATGTCGATGTGGCCCAGTTCTTGAGCGTGTCGATTGCGGTTCAGGACCAAACCGAATCGATGGACTCGGTGCTGCAGAAGATCGATCCGAGCTTTACAAGAGTTCCCAACTTGGGACGCAGCGCCTCGACGCGCTATGTTTCGAATGAAAAGTTGCGTGTTGATTTTCTCGTGCCCAATCAGGGTGCGGACGATGATGAACCCCTGTACTTGCCGGCGTTGAGTACCGCCGCCGAGCCGTTACGGTTTTTGGATTTCTTGATATACGAACCCGTCAAAGCGGTGCTTTTACATGGAGCAGGCACTGCTATCACCGTACCGTCCCCTGAACGGTTTGCAATCCACAAGATTATCGTCTCTCAACGGCGCAAAGCCGAAGAGGCCAAGGCGAAAAAGGATTTGCAGCAGTCGGCGACGCTCATCCGGATCCTATCGCAAAGCCGCCCCGAGGACCTGAAGAGCGCGTGGGACGAGGCTAGTGCACGCGGACCTACCTGGCGCGAGCTTCTCACGGCAGGCGTCGCACAACTACCTGCTTCGGCCAAAGACAGTCTCGCTGACGCAGGAATTGTTGACGCAGCAAAGCCCAGCTCACGTTCAGTGGCCACCTAGGTACTTTTCGGTGCAAAATTAACGAGCCTGGCCGGGTACTTAGGCGAGAGTTGCACAGCCTCTGAGCATCACGGCATGACGAACGCCGGGCGCTGGGGTGCGTGGCGCCGCAGTCGGTTCGCCGGCCGCGATGGCCATGTGTTCCGCCAGTCTCGATTACGTCCGTAACCATCCGGAGTTACTGACCCGGCTGCGGGACAACACGGCATACCTCAAGTCAGGATTACGTCGCTTGGGGTTAGCCGAACTTCGCGGATTCGAGGCTTTGCCGACGCTAAGTAATTGATGCACTTACGTGTCCACTCTGCGCTTGCATGCCGCCCTTCTCGCCGAGGGCATTTTTGTTTACCGCTCGACGTACATCGGCACAGGCAGCACCGGCGTCATTCGCTGCGCCGTGTTTGCCGATCATACCCAGGAACACTTGGCCGTACTGCTCGATGCCTTGCGCCGCTTACTGTGACACCCTGATCGCCCGGAACTCAGGCATTCTGCGGGACACGCCCCAGCTGTGAAATGCACCAGGTCCCCCGCCCCGCGGCCTTCGCTTCGTAGAGCGCCAGATCGGCGGACTTATAGAGAGCATCGAAGCCCGCCATGGTGGCGGACCAACACGCCGCACCGACGGTGGTGCTGGGCTTGAGGGTCTGGTCGAGGTAGGCGAACGGCCGCCGCAAGTTCTCCACAATGCGACTGCAGGCCGCTTCGATATCGGCCGGGTCGTGGGTTTCCGGCAGCAATACCGCAAACTCGTCGCCCCCGATGCGAAATATTCGGTCACTCAGGCGTAACGTCGCGACGAGCCGGCGGCCAACCTCGATGAGCAAGGCATCGCCCGCATCATGTCCGAGGGTGTCGTTGATTTGTTTGAAGTGATCAAGATCAACGAGCAATAGCGTGAAGTTCGCGCTGCCCCGCAATGCGTGCGCGGTCAGGCGAGCGAGTTCCGAATCGAACAGCCGGCGGTTGGCAATACCGGTGAGGGGATCGAGATAGGCGATCTGCTCCAACTGTTGCTGACTCTCCCGCAGCTCGACGCTTCGTTGCAGCAGTTCGGCTGTCCGATCGGCGACCAACTTTTCCAGCTCCTTTTGCCGATGTCGCAGCAGGGCTGTGCGGATCTGCATCACACCGGCGACGGCGAGCAGCGCGAGCGTGCCCGCGAGCAGCTTGAAGCCGGCCGTCTCGTACCAGGCTGGGAGCACTCGAATGGGCAGATTCAGCATCTCGGGCGAGGACGGTGCCTGCGGACCCGAGCCGCGCAGCTGCAGCGTGTAATCGCCGGGCGGCAGGTTGGTGTACGAGGCAAGTCTGCGGGTGGGCTGGGTGATGATCCAATCCTTGTCGAAGCCGCGAAGCCGATAGCCATAGTGATTTTCCTCGGGCGCGGTGTAGTCGAGGGCTGCGAATTCGACCATGAGGCTGCGGTCGTCCGAGGGGATATCCAAGCGCTTCGGGGAGTTCAAGCCGTTTAAGCTGCTCGACACCACGGCGCTTCCGCCGGCATGCACCTCGGTGACGACCACCGGCGGCCGATAGTACGAAGTGCTCACCAGGGAGGGGCGAACCACGGTGAGGCCGCCCTGACCGCCGAACAGCAACTCGCCGGCGGCCGTCCGCGCCCCGGAATTCGTCCAGTACTGCAGTATGGTCAGCCCTTGCGGTGCTCCGAGCGTACGCATTGAATACGTTGCCGGGTCGATCACCACCAGACCATTATCGGTGCTGGCCCAGATGTTGCCTTGAAGGTCCGAGAGCAACTGGTCCACATCGTCGTGCGGCAGCCCATCGCGCCGCCGCAGCCGGTGAAAGCGCGCTCGTCCATCCGGGTGGCGTCCCTCGAGAATCTGAATGCCGACCTCCGACGTGGCCACCCAGAGACGTTGCTGTCCGTCGATCAGCAACGCAGCCACATAGCCTGCAAGGAACGCCGTCGGATCGGCGGTGTCGGTGGGCAGCCGCTCCACCTCACCGGACGCGACGTTGACGCGGATCAAATCGGTCGCCGTGCCGACCCAAAGCGTGTCGCCCCTGCCCCGCAGAATCGCGGTCACGCGTTGGTTGCCGAGCCGTTCAGCCGTCTCGTGGCGCAGTAACGCCATTGGGCCCGCGAGCGTCGCGGTCGTTGCCCACAGACCGTCCACACCGCCTATCCACAACACCTGTCCATCGAAACACAGCGACCACGTCGCCGCATCGGCCGCGCGCTGCGGAATCGCCACGCGCGTCACGTGCCGGCCTTTCGAGTCAGACTTGTACAGGCCGGTCCGTGTGCCGATGTAGACTTCGCCGTCGGCTGCCATGGCCATCGACAACACGCGCGCCACGGGCAACGCACTCAACGGGTGGGCCGGATCGGCGCGCAGCTCAGCGACTCGACCCGCCAGCGGATCCAGAATATCGACACCGCCAGCATCACCGATACTGAGCCAGGCCCGGCCGTCGGGAGTCGCCAGCACGAAGGGCACCTGAACACCCGAAATCGGCCTGTCTCCATTGGCCCCGCCGACCAGTGTCGAGATGCCGCGTTGCCGCGGATCATGGACGTTCATGGCCATCGTGCAAGCGACCCAGACCAAGCCGCTTCGGTCACGAAACATGGCGCGGATGTTCTCGTCCTCGAGGTTCGTCGACTGATCCAAGTTGTAGCGCAGCCGCCGGGTGCGCCAGGCCGACCCGGTATCGACAACGACGATGCCGCGATGGGCGGTGCCGAGCCAGATCTGGCCGGGTTGGACTTCCAAAATTGCCGTAATGGATTCGCTTCCCAAAGGCGACGCCGCGGTCGTTTCGAGCACCGCCCGCGCCTCGCTGTGTCCCGCCTCGATCACGAAGGCTCCCGAGCCGTCGCTACCGATCCACAGGTTCCCGCGACTGTCGCGGCGCAGGGTTCGTACGCCGGGCGTCGCGGTCCCGACGACCTCGAGCGCCACCGGGCTGAAATGATCGCTGCCCGAGACCCTGCGCATCAGGCCGACGGCCGTTCCCGCCCATAGAGTGCCGTCGCCGTCCTGCAGCAGGGCTTCGACGGCAACGTGCGCGCCGCCCAGCGCCACCCGATTGATTGCGGCCGTTGCCAGCTCGAGGTGGTCGAGTCCCTGGCCGGTGCCGATCCACAGCCCCCGGTCGCCGTCGGCGATGATTGCCGACACGCTGACGTTGCGCAGCTCGCCGGCGGCACTCAAGTCCACCGCCTCGAACGCGTCCCGCAGGGGATCGTAGCGTGCCAAGCCCCCGCCGGCCGTGCCCACCCACAGCCGACCGCGTGCGTCGGTGGCCAGCGAGAGAACTCGGTTGGCCGGCAGCGCCGTCTTGTCCGGCGCATCGGCGGAGTACACCCGGGAGCGGTAACCGTCCCAGCGCACCAGTCCACTCTGGGTGGCAAGCCAGATGAAGCCCTCGGCATCCTGTGCAATCGCATTGGTGTATCGCATTTCCGGCGATTTGAGATGCCGGAACACCATGTCTGCGTGGGCCGCCCAGCCGCTGTCGCGGAGAGCCTCCGCTTCCATGGCCGCTGCTACCGCCGGGGACTCCGCCACGGCGGAGACTGCCATCAACAGGCACAGACCCCAGACGCGGGCGGCGATGCGCATCAGGCGCGCGCGTCCGTTGCTGCGTCCCGCGGTTGCATCGTACTTCCGCATGAACGACCGCCCTGACGCCAAAGCAATCTGGCTGTGCGAGGGATATCGGCGGCCACGGGGAGCGCTTGAGGACCGATCCCAGCGTTTCGACAGAG
>Ga0209208_10000659_pt1 | contig 45982 bp, 31 predicted proteins | sample S1TSphfallax_3_FD_187694 | JGI IMG/M metagenome (GOLD analysis project Ga0209208, IMG submission 187694) | Host-associated microbial communities from peat moss isolated from Minnesota, USA - S1T2_Fd - Sphagnum fallax MG (SPAdes) (version 2) | ecosystem: Host-associated > Plants > Peat moss >...
CTCACGCCGGACTTCGCCGCGCCGGAGCAGTTGTGCGGTGAGGCGGTCAGTGCGGCAACCGATGTGTATGCCCTGGGTGTCGTGCTATACCAACTGGTGAGCGGTCACCTGCCCCATCGCAGCAACAGCCGATCCCTGGTCCAGCTGGAACGAGAACTCAGCAGCCGGGTTCTGGTTCCTCCAAGCGAGGCCGTGGCGCGCGAAGGCATGGCGCTCCATGGTCGCGCGAGCAGCCTGCGCGAGCTGCGCAACCTGCTGCGCGGCGACATCGACGCCATCCTGGGCAAAGCCCTGCGCGCACGCGCCGAGGATCGCTACCTCGATGCGCGCGCGCTGCGCGACGATCTGGGACGCCACCTGGCTCACGAGCCGGTGCGGGCGCGTGCCGGAGCCCGCGCCTATGTGTGGCGATTATTCATGCGGCGGCATTGGAAGCCGTTGCTGGCGGCGGCCGCATCGCTGATGGTGTTGCTCTCGGGCGGGGCGACCGTGATCTGGCAGGCACATTTGGCCCGTATCGAGGCCGCCAAGGCCACGGCGGTCAAGGGTTTCCTGCTGGATATTTTCAAGCAAAACGCCATCAACAAACCCGACGTCGACCAGGCCCGCGGCACCACCGCGCGACAGCTCCTCGATATCGGCGGGGCGAAGATTTTGACCGGCCTGCGCGATCAGCCGGAGGTTCGCAACGAGTTGCTGGCAACCGTCGGTGACTTGTACGACCAGTTGGGCCTGTTCGATCAGGAGATGTCTCTCGCACGTGCGCGCCTCGAAGCCCTGCAAAGCGCCGGGCGGGGCCCCTCCGCGGAACTCGCGGACGCGCAGGTCAACCTGGGCCGCGCGTTGCATATGACCACCGACTATGCGGGGGCCTATGCGATGTTGGGACAGGGCGTGCAAACGATGAATCAAATCAAGGAATTCAGCTCGGCCCGACGCGGCCTGGCGCTGCTCGAGATGGCGCGCGTCGACTACCGAATCAAACCGGTGGACAATCCGGAGACCGTCGAACTGCTGCAGCAGGCGATCGCCGTCTATGATCGCTGTTGTCCACAAGACCCCGACCGTGCGGGCAGTTTGCAGACGCTTGCGCGCGTCTTCGAAAAACGCGGCGACTATGCGGCGGCGGAGCCCAATTATCGACGTGCCATCGCCATACTCGACGAGCTTTTCAAAGGGAAACCGCATGACGGACTCGGGTTTGCGTATGACGATCTCGGCACATTCCTGCTGGTCCGGCACCGATACGCCGAAGCGGAGCAGAATCTGAGCGCGGCCGCCGCAATTTACAGCCGCACCGAAGGTGCCGAGTCGGTGTTCTTGTACTCGAACAAGGTTTATCAGGCGCAGGCGCTGATGGCGCTGAACAGGCCCGCCGAGGGTGCGGCAATGGCCGCGGACGCAATCAGCGCTCTCGAACGCCTTGCGGGCGCGGACGACGACAGGACCATTGCCGCACGCACGGCAGCGGTCTCGATCGCGTTGGAGCGCGGTGACCTGACAACGGCGCGGACGCTGCTCGCGCGGAATCACACCACGTTCACCGACGGCCAACAACTGGATGCCACTTCGTGTTCCTTGCGATGCGCCGAGTCGACCGGCTTGCTGGCACACCTTTTGGCGGTCGAAGGGCGGGATGCCAGCGCCGTGACCGCGTTCGACATGGCGATGGAGGTGAAGCGGCGGCTGGGTCTCGAGAGAACCGAGAGCTATGCGATTCTCGAGGTGCAGCGGGCGGACCTCGATGCCGCGAACGGGCGGCAGCGTGATGCCCTGGCGGTGTATCGGAAGGTGATTGCCGCGTTTCAACCTTCTGCCACCGAATTGCCCCAGCCCTATGTGCAGGCTACCTTGGGCCTCGTGTCGACATTGCTCGAGGAGAATTCTTCGTCGGCGCAATCGACAGCCACCGCGCTGCTGTCGCGGATCCTCGCCCTGCCGGATCACGAATATTTTGCCAGTTGGGAGGCAAACGCACAGGGTTTACTGGGACGGGCCATGCTGGCAGCCGGAAATCTTGCCGAGGCGGAGACACACCTGCGACGGGCGCTGTATCTCAGGCAGATGATTGACGACGCCGACAGCCCCTGGCTGGCTTCAAGCCGCATCGAGCTCTCCCTGTGCCTGCTTAAAGAGCGTAAGCGCGAGGAGATTCACGGGCTGCTCGAACATGCCGCGCGTGCGCTGTCGAGGAATCCCGAGGTGGCGGAGAACATCCACGCGCGGCTGCGCATCGCGCAGGAGCAGCTCTAGACCCGTTTTTCCTCAGTTCTCGAAATCTGCATTGACCGGCTCCTTCCGTATATTCGATGCTGCGGTGGTCGTGGAAGTAAGCGGGACTGGCGAGTCGACTTTCGCGAAAATTCGTAGAGTCGGGTCTCATCGTACCAATTGGCGAGTGGGTGCTGCGTAACGTCTGCTTGCAGGCCCGGCAATGGCTGTCGTTCCTGGAGGCCTATGTCGTTCAAACCGGTTGCATCGATGCTGACAGTGGCATGCCCTACCTTATGCAGGGTTCGTAAGGTCTGGCGGCTGTCGGTTTTCTAGAGGTAACGTCACTTTGAATGAGGTTCCGAATTGCGGATTCGATGTAACTTCTATGTCCCCGCCATGAGCGAGCGAGATTTCGCGACAGATGTAGAGTCCTAGGCCCAAGCCGGACGAGCCGTCCGGCAGATGCGCGGGAGGGCCGCCCTTCAGATGCAAAGGGTCGAAAAGGGAAGCGCGGGCGGCCGCCGGAATGCAAGGGCCGTCATTATGAATCTCAACGGAGATAGTATCGATTGCGCCTGCTGCGGTGAGCACTACGGGCGTGTGGCTGTGTCCATGCTTCAGCGCATTGATGAGAAGGTTACCCAGCAACTGTGCAATGCGTGCGCTGTCCCAGGTGCCGTTCATATTGCCGGTATAGCTCTGTGTGATCGACCGACCCGGATTAGCCGCTTCCACCTCCTCGATGGTCGCCGCACACAAAACGCGCATATTGGCGTCCTCCAAACTGATCGGGAGTCCTCCGAGCAGCACGGAGCGGGCGTAGTCGAGAAGGTCTGACACCAATTGATCGCAGCGCCTGATACTGCTCTTGATTCGTGCAGCTGACTGAATGCACTTCGAGTCAGCAGACGTTTGCTGGATGATATAAGAGGCCCCCATCAGCGCAGCGTGCAGCGGATTCCGCAAATCGTGAGCCAGGACGCCGATGATGACGGTGCGGGCTTCGTCGTGCTTCTGCGAGTAATAGAGGGCGGACGCGGCGAGAGCCTCGTCAATAGATTCATTGAAGCGGGTAATTTCCTCGGGGCTTCCGGCCCCATGGGGTTTCTGGCGAACCCAACGCCGCAACACACTCGCGCGCACCGCCCGGAATTCGGCAATGAGTTGCGCCCAATCGAATTGCTCCGACGCCCTTGCTTGCGCGTGTTTTTCACCAGCCGCATTCAGCGCGGAGGAGTCTTGCGGTGTCAATTCCTTCGATTTTTCTTCCCGAACTTGCGATGATCGAGGTCGAGCGATGTCCGCCGCGACCGCCTGCAGAATCTCTTTCGCGTGGTCTTGAAGAGTTCTCTTGCTGAGCGCGGCAGCTGGAAAGAGGGACTGGGCAAATTCTTCCCAGTCCTCCAGTATAAGATCCATATTGGTGAGTATGAAGTCCGCGAGCGACGGCGAGGCTGAACCCTCGGGAGTGCTCGGCTCGCTTGCGGAAATACTCATAGCCACATCTCACGCGAGTTTAATCGCGACAATGACGGATAGTGACACCGGCTAAATTGCGGGTCGGTGCGGAGTCGTACATATGGCCCCAGCCGAGCGGCGAGAGTTGGGCACAGTTGTCGGGTCCGCGCGCGATTCCTTGTTTGCCCAGACGATCGACGGCACGCTGCAGGTACAAAATCTTCGGTACGACATCTGTTCGAGTCTCAGTGTGGAAATACACCGCTTCTCGTTTAAGCGCATTCTGCCGCGAATCTCGCGCATGCGGGATACTGTTTATGCTCGGTGTGCACTGGGTAGCCAACAAGGCCAGAGATTAGAGGGCGGATTACGGGCTGGGGAATGCCAAAACGGCGGGGCGGATTGCGAGACACTCAACCGGGCGCGCCATAAATAAAGACATCGCAAATGATCTCCTCAGTATCACGGGGACAACGCAGGACGCAGTGTGCAATGGCATACAGATGCGATACGCGCACCAGGAGTAACCGGTGGATCGAGCATTGCAGTTGCCACCAAGATAGGGAAGAGGCAGGCAACCGATCGTAGGGTCGCAGGCGTTTTCCAGTCCGTGCGGTACCGAACGGTAACGGCGACATCCTAAGCGCAACAATCGAACTCTGACGCTCGCAGAGATCCAGCTCTATATTCGCGGCACAGCATCTTGCTGACGGCGGTATAGTCGACACGTGCAAACATGGCCCGCAAGAGAAAAGTGATGAACAAAACCAAAGCAAAATCGGGAACGCCATTTCTTACCGATATCGAAACGTTGCGCACGCGTGCCCGTAAGAATCTCGGCGATGGCGGGATTACCGCCTCCTATCAGGGTGACGTCAAGAAAGCGATAGAAATTCTTCAAACCGTGCTTGCTACGGAGATCGTCTGCGTGCTGCGGTACACGATGCATGCCGTTGCTGCGACCGGGATCTCAAGCGACGGAGTAAAGGAAGAGTTCGACGAACACGCGCGGGAGGAGGCCGAGCACGCCCGCGAAGTCGCCGAGCGCATCAACCAACTCGGTGGCAAGCCGGACTTCAATCCGAAAGGGCTCGAGTCGCGGGCGGCGTCGCAATACGGAAAAGCAGAGAACTTGGTGGACATGATCGAAGACAACCTCATAGCGGAACGGATAGCGGTGGACCACTATCGCGAGCTCATTCGCTATTTTGGTGATAAAGACCCGGGCACTCGTAAAATGTTAGAAGACATTTTGGTCAAAGAGGAAGAACACGCCAACGACATGCATGACTTACTCGTGGCCCATGAAGGCAAACCCATGTTGCGGCCGTAACTGTGCACATCCTCAATTCGCACCGCCAGGAACCGCGACTGCTTTTCCTCCATCGATTTCATCGACCCGTTCGTAGGCACGGCACCAGCCCTCGAGCTGCGCTGCGATCGCTGCTGCCATCCGGTTCGTGTTTTCTATCCTCGCGATGGCATTCTCTTTCTGGGCGTCGGATAAAAAAATGGACGACAGGAAAAAAATCCTGCCGTCCATCTGACTGAGCTTCGAGAATCTAATTTAGCAACTCAAGGATTGCTGGGCGTGTTAGGAGCTCCTGCTTTTTTCGCGCTCTGCAGGCCTAAGAACGTCTTGACGTTTAGTGTGCCGTTACCCAAGACCAGACTGTAACCCTGGTTCGGGGACACCGTGTATCCGTTGTTGTTGCCGGAAATATCCTCGTGGAAATATTGCTCTGCCGCCGGAGCATTGATGCCGCCCGCAGCCGTCTGCGCCTGCGCCAGCGAATAAATCGTCGGATTGAAATTCCCAACGCGGCCGCCGTTCACTTGGACCGCAAGTGCAATGACACCGGCCATTTCCGGGGCCGACGCACTGGTCCCGATCACTGCGGCCGGCTCACCTGCAAACCATACGATGACCGCACTGCGCGGCAGCATGGTGCAGTCCTGAACGCTGAGATCCGCATCCGACGGGCAACCGCCCATCATCAGCGACACATCGGGGACCGTGCGATAGGTCGTGCTACCCGTATTCACCTGCGACTGATAGATCGGACGGGGAAAAATCGAACTGATGCCTCCGCCGGAACCCCAGGTGTTGTTACCGACGGTCACCGTTTCCGAGCCAACTTGGAAGGACGCCGGGAGGCGCGGGTCATAGTCGGCATTCTCACTCGCATAGGTGGCGTCGTTGACACCCGGAGTGGCGGTCGTCTGCAAGTTCGTGCCGCCAACCGCCGTGACATTGGGATCATCCGCTGGATTCTCGACACCCAACACGTAGTTGGTGCCGTTGGTCGGATTGTTCACGAACTGCGTCGACAGACAGGGCACCGCTCCGTTGTCGCCGGAACTCGCGACGAAGGTGATGCCCTGCGCATTACCCTGCTGGAACAAGCGATGGGTAGCCGTCAGGATATAGGTATAGTCGACACCGCCATTATAGGGGGCGGTATATTCCAACTCGCAACCGCCGAACGACGAACTGACCACGTCGACGATATTGTCCTCATCGACGGCCTGATAAGCCGCGATGATAGACGCGCTGTACAGATTCGGCATGTCGTACAGTGTTTCGGTCGCCCCCGGCGCGGTGCCTAAAGACATCTGCGTATCCAAGGAGGCTTCGACCGCGTCACCGCTCTGCGGATTGAAAGGACCGCTGCCGCCGGCGACTTTACGAATGCTCACGGTCGGTACCGGCAAATTGGAATTGCCGGAGTAGTTCTGGATCAACGTGCCGCTCGGGTTCAAATCCAGAACGGAGTTGAAGGTTCTCTTCAAATCGCTGGGCAGAATAATGGAAGAGATGACGATGCCGATGTGCGCGCCGACGCCGGCAATCTGGACCGGGCCGCTACCGCCCGGTGGGGTGACTTCGGTCTGGAACGAGGGAAACAGATACGCCTCTTTGAGATCGTTAGGATAGTAAAGAGCCGAGCTGCTCAGTCGCGTCAAGGGATTCGCACCCGCAAGCGACTCGACTCGCGCGGAATGCACATGCGCCTCGTGATACGGACTGAATTCCGGAATGATCGCGCCTAGGGATTTCAATGCGACCGGCATCGTGAAGCGCCGATCGACCGCGCCTAGGACCAAACTGCCGTTTTGGGACCTGACATTTTCTAATTTCGTCGAAAATGCCCGCTCGACCACCGAGACGGGACCTTGCACTTCGAGACTTTGGGTCTTCTCGGCGACCACCGTGAACCCTTCGGCACGCAAAAGCGCGCTCACCTGGGCGACGACACTGCGATCCGGGCCAAATTGTTCTTTGAATTGTGCCGGCGTCAACCAATGATGGTAGTTCGGCGAAGAGGCGTCTGTTTGCTCGCGCAACAGTTGGTCGAGCGCGTCGGTATGCGTCAGCGGCAGGTAGACATTGAAAGTAGTGATCGCTGTCTCGTCGACCGCCGGAAGCGCGCCCGCACTCACGCCAGCGAAAGAGCTGGAAGATATGGATACGGCCGATATCGTCAACGCAGCAATGACCGCGCCTAATGCACGCGTTTGGATTCTCATACGGATTCCCCTGGATTTAATTTTCAATCTCGAAGCAAATTAAAAATGGAGTCCGCATACGACGAACGCGCTAGAGATCCATTTACCTTCGATCCCGATAGTAAAGATAAAGGCCAGTCCGATGCAACGCCGCCGCAACCTATATCGATGTGACATAAGCTGTGTTTGCCGCCCGCAGTCGCATAGCCGAACCAGGCGAAGGCGCGATCAAGCGTCGTAGGTGAGTTTGCACGCGCAGCGCAGAATGGCGCTGAAATCCAAGCAATGGATCACCACGACGAAATTGCGGCGCGCGCAAGGGACTGTTGCCGCAACGCGCTCATAACATGATCAAGAGCTTACGCGCATGCATGAAAAATGCGCCGTTTGTGCAACTAGCGACTCCGCCTTCAGCGTAGCGCCGGCCCTCTTTAGAAAGGCTTCGGCCTGCCGAGTAGGGGGAATGAACAAGAGCTTACTCTACCCTTTGATCCTCAGCATCTTCCTGCCCGCGCTCGCCAACGCGAGCTTTAAAGTCACCAGCGCCTCGATCATACAACAGCAAACGAGTTCCGCCGCGACCCAAACTCTGAACATCACCGTGGAGCTTGCTTCCACGACAGCGACCGCAAACGAATGGGTGCAATTGCAGCTCTTTAGCCCCGCAGGTGTCCTCGTCCACACGGCCGACTACACGGCGGCGAACGCCAGCTTCCCCGCGGGACAGAATGTCCGGTACCACTGGTTCTACACGCTGCCCTATACCGCGGCCAGCGGCACCTACACCTTGGCGGTGAGCGTCTATACCGCCAATTTTGCCACCGAGTTGTATACGAACTCCGCCGCTGCGAGCACCACGTTTCAGGCAGTGCCGTTCACGGTCAAACTCGTCTCGACCACGGTGAGTCCCACCGCCACGAAGGCAGGCGATATTGTCGACATCGACGCCGTGTTGGAGTCGAATATCACGGCCAGCGGCCTCGTGATCACCTTCGCCTTGCACGATCCGACGGGCGCGACCGTGGCGCAGGGGGTGATGCAGGAGCAGAATCTCACCGGCAATCTGCCGCAAAGCTTCGCTTGGCGCTACACGGTGCCGAGCGGTGCCAGCGCGACCAGCCTTGCGCTCACGCTCGCGGTCGCCTCGGCCGTAACCGGCGGGACGCAATATCTCGCGAGCGGCGACATCCAGGGACTGTCGATCCTCGGCGCCGCGATGTGCGCAACGCCGACCCAGCGCAAGTTCAACTCGGAATCGGTCTCGGCCACCTATGGGCTCGAGATGCACGGCGGGGCGGGTTCGGACTATGATCTCGTCGCCGCGAGCGGCGCCGGTATCGTGCGCACGAATCTGTACTGGCCCGACGTCGAGACGACGCCGGGCGTCTACGATTTCAGCGCCTATGATTCGATCGTTGCGAACATCGTCTCGCGCAACCTCAGGCCGCTGCTGATCCTCGGTTACGGCAATCCGCTCTATACCAGCGGCTCACCGGCACCCGCGCCGTCGACTTGGAAGGCCGCGTTCGTGAACTACGCGAAGGCAGCGGCCGCGCATTACCAGGGCCAGGGCATTTTCTGGGAGATCTGGAACGAGCCGGATGGTGGCACGTTCTGGGTACCGCCCAGTCCGACCGATTACGCCAATCTCGTGATCGCCGCATCGCCCGCGATCCACGCCGCCGATCCTTCCGGCGCGGTGCTCGGCGGCGCGACCTCGGGGGTCGATTGGACCTTCATACAGGCGATCGTGCAGGCCGGTGTGCTGCCCTATGTCGATGCGATCTCCGTGCATCCGTACCGGCACACCGAGCCTGAAACCGTGCTGCAGGATCTGGCAACGCTGCGTGCGGCCATGGAAACGCTGGCGCCGGTTTGCGCGCGCCAGACACCGATCCTCTCGTCGGAATGGGGCTATTCCACGACCTGGAACACCGGTTCGCGGGCGGCCGACTCAGCCCTGCAGCAAGGCTACTTTCTGCAACGCGAATGGCTCATGGGCTCTTACGTCGGTCTGCCCGCGTCGATCTACTACGACTACAAGAACGACGGCACGGACGCGACGAACCCGGAGGATAATTTCGGCACGGTGAACGCCGATGCCTCGCTGAAACCGGCTTATCAGTCGGCCGAAGCCCTGGCGGCGACGCTGCAGGGGTTCACCTTCTCGCACCCCATCCCGACCAGCGACGCGACGCTCTACAGTATGTTGTTTCTCTCGGGCACCGAGGTCGCGGTCGTCAACTGGACCGACGACGCCTCGGTGATCGGTGATCCGGCCAACATCCCCGTGATCACGGTGATGACGCCGAGTTCGCCTAACTACGCGAGCTATCTCCGATCCGCCGAGATCAGCTTTCCGCACGACATGTTGATGGCGGCACCCGGCAGCGACGTCCTCGCCACGTTCGTGATTCACAACAACGAGACGACGGTGGCCAACATCCAGTTGATCGTCGGCGCGACCAGCGTCGCGCTGACGATCGAGCCGGGACATGTCTACAGTTACACCCAGGAATTGTCCGTGACCACGAACAGTCTCACCGCGACGCACTTTCCAGTCTCGGTGACTTGGAACGGTACGGCTGTGCCTGATCTGCCCGCCGTGCAAGTCGCCAACATGCTGGCGATCAGCGGTCAGTCGGGCTTCCCGCTCAGCGCCAACTGCGCGACAGCGGCGTGTTATACGGCTCCGACGAGCGCAGCGAGCGCCGCTGTCACGGCGCTCATTCGCGCCTCGGGTGAGGCGAATTCCCAGAACATTCCTTGACCTCCTTCAAGTTTCATGTCTCTCCCGGCATACTGTTCGTGAGGCGCTTCGATAGGGACTCATGCTCGTCGTTGACGGTCCGGCCGCTGCAGCTGTCAGAGAGAACCGTTACGAGTCGGTCAATCGCCCACCCGCGAACGCCAACCAGGAGCTTTAGAACGAGTTGATCGCGCGATGTAAATACCGCCGCCTCGACCGGGGTCTGCTGCAGGGACTGTCGAGAGCTATGCAATGCCCGACCTGCTGCGCATCCTGATCGTCGATCAGAATGCCGAGCGCGCCGCCATTCTCGAAGATGGCCTGCGCGACGCCGGTTATAAGGACGTGGTGGTGGTGCGCGAGGTGCACAATCTGTTGCGGCGTATCGTGGATATCAATCCCGATGTCATCTTCATCGATCTGGAAGACCCCAATCGTGATGTTCTGGAGCAGATGTTCCAAGTCTCTCGGTCCGTACCACGACCGGTCGCTATGTTCGTCGATCAATCCGACACCGCCACAATCGAACGAGCGATCGACGCGGGAGTCGCCGCGTACATTGTCGACGGGCTGCGCAAGGAACGCATCAAACCAATCCTCGACATGACAATCAGCCGCTTCAATGCCTACCAGAAATTGCGCAACGAGCTCGCTGAAGCCAGGCGGGCGCTCGAGGAGCGCAAATTGATCGAGCGAGCGAAGGGGATTCTCATGTCTGAACGCCGCTTGAGCGAAGCTCAGGCCTACGAACTCCTGCGCAAAAGCGCCATGAACGACAACCGTCGCCTCGTCGAGCTTGCCAGCGCAATCGTCGTTGCAGCCACGGACAAAGAGCCAAAATGAGCTTGCAACGCCTGACCTTGGGTTTCGTGCCGCTGCTCGACTGCGCCCCGCTCGTGGTGGCGCAGGAGCGGGGCTTCGCCGCAGCCGAAGGTCTAGACCTGGAGCTCATACGCGAAAATTCCTGGGCTAACATTCGCGACCGCGTGATCGTCGGTCACTTCCAGGCTGCCCACATGTTGGGACCGATGCCGATTGCATCGGCGTTGGGCATCGGTCATTTGACCGTGCCGATGATCGCGCCGATGGCGCTCGGCTCGGCGGGCAATGCGATCACGGTGTCGATGGTGCTGTGGAGTGATCTGGAGGCGGCTGGTGCTCACCTTGGCGCCAGTCCCGCTCATCAGGGGGCGGCGCTCAAACACGTGGTCGACGAGCGCAGACGCCGAGGCCTTGATCCGCTCACGCTCGCCATGGTGTATCCCTTCTCCTGCCACAACTATGAGCTACGCTATTGGCTCTGCGCCTGTGGCATCGATCCCGATTTGGACGTGCTGCTGGTCGTCATTCCACCGCCCTTCATGGTCGATGCGCTGCGCGCCGGACAAATCGACGGCTTTTGCGCCGGTGAACCTTGGAACTCGCTGGCGGTGGAACGTTCGGTCGGCTGCATCGTCACCTCCACCGCCGAGATCTGGAATCGCAGCCCCGAAAAAGTACTCGGCATGCGCGCCGATTGGGCCGAATCCCACACCCGCGAGACCCGAGGCTTGGTCCGCGCGCTGTGCGCCGCAGCCCACTGGTGCGATCGTCCCGAGAGACATGCCGAACTTGCGCAACTTCTCTCAAGGCCGCAATACGTCGGCGAGTCCGCCGAGATCCTATTACGCGGTATTGCTGGTCGAATGCTGCTCGCGCCCGGCACGGAGCCCAAGCCCGTGCCGGATTTCCTGACCTATGCGGCTCATGCTGCCAACGACCCCCAGCCGCGCCATGCGCTCTGGTTCTATGAGCAGATGGTGCGATGGGGTCAAGTCCCCGCATCGCCGGCCGCAGCGGCGGCGGCTCGTAGCGCTTACCGGCCCGACCTGTATCGCACGAGTCTCGCAGGCACTGCTTTCCAAATCATCGACAATGGCGGCGAGCGCGACGACCCGAGCGGCTTCTTCGACACGCGATCAAGCTAGCCGCGCCGCCTCGAGGCGCACGAGACGGATTGAACCCCATGACAAGATACCTGCACAAAAAATGTGCGGCAAAGTCCGTGCGTGCACCAACAAGCCGCAGAGCCTGGCGTTCCGACGACTTGGCCATTTCGTAACTGACTGATTGACTACGGATTGAGTCAGAGCGCTCGCTGGCATGTTACTTGCTGGCGGTTGAAGTAGGCCTGCGGTTCCCCGGTGGGCTGTCAACTCAAATAGTATTCGGCAATGCCGCCGACCGCTGCCCCGCATCCCAATGCGGGGCCAGCGTCGTGCGGCTTTTTTTTTGGAGGAGCGATTCATGAACGGACGTGCGACGCGAATCGATTTGTTCAGCCTCGCGACGATCCAGATGCGGGTTTTTCACCTCTCCTGGCTGGCCTTCTTCGTTTGCTTCTTTGCCTGGTTTGCGGTGGCACCGCTGATGCCCGTGATCCGCGGTGATCTACACCTCAGCAAGGACGAAATCGCCAACATCAGCATCGCCGCCGTCTGCGCCACGATTTTCGTGCGACTGCTCGTGGGACCGCTCTGCGACCGATATGGCGCGCGCCTCACCTATACTTGGCTCTTGAGCTTGGGGGCAATCCCGGTCTTCGCGATCGGCTTGGCGCACAGCTATCACTCGTTTCTATTCTTGCGACTCTGTATCGGTGCCGTCGGGGCCGCCTTCGTCATCACCCAGTACCATACGTCCACGATGTTTGCGGCCAACGTGGTGGGCACTGCGAACGCCGCCACCGCCGGCTGGGGCAACGCCGGCGGCGGCGTTACCCAGGCCGTGATGCCGTGGATCCTCGCAGCCATCGTGAGTCTTGGACTGAACGAAGCCCTGGGATGGCGGGTGGCGATGATCGTACCGGCCACGCTCATGCTGGTGGTGGCGATCCTGTACTACCGGTACGCCGAAGACACCCCGCAGGGCAATCTGCAGGCCGTTGGCCGCGCATCGCCGGGCGCGGATCAGGAGCGCAAAGGTGCACTGCAGAGCTTTTTCGCCGCCGCGCGCGACTACCGCGTTTGGATGTTGTTCGTGACCTACGGCGCCTCATTCGGAATCGAACTCACCATTCATAACCTCGCCGCCCTCTATTACGTAGACCGCTTCGCACTCGATGTGAAGACCGCCGGACTCTACGCCGGGAGTTTCGGACTGCTCGCGTTGTTCGCGCGGGCTTGCGGCGGCATTTTGTCGGACCGGATTGCGCATCGTCACGGCTTGGATGGACGCACCGCTCTCTTGTTCTCGTTGATCCTCCTGGAGGGTCTGGGCTTGATGCTGTTCTCGCACATGAGCACCGCCGGCACCGCGCTCATTGCCATGCTCGGTTTCGGCCTGTTCACACACTTGGCCTGTGGCGCCACGTACAGCCTCACGCCCTTCATCAATCGACGAGCCTTGGGCGGCGTCTCCGGCATCATCGGTGCCGGCGGCAATGTCGGCGCGGTGGTCGCCGGCTTCCTCATGAAGAGCGCAAACAGCCTGCGCGAGGGGCTGTTCCTATTGGGAGCCTGTGTGACGGTGAGCGCCTTTTGTGCAGTCGCGGTACGCTTTTCGAGCGCGCATAAGAACGCCGAGCGAGCGGCCTATGCCGACGCGCTCGCGGCCCGAGAGCTGGCGGACGGCGTCGCCATGAAGTCGGTGCTGCAATGAGCGCCGCGATGCCTGCGGCGGCAACCGTCGCCGGCGCGCGCCGCCAACGCCTCGTGGTGATCGGCAACGGCATGGTCGGCCAACGGTTCTTGGAATCCCTGGTGCGCCAGGCGCCCGGCAGATTCACGATAGACGTGTTGTGCGAGGAGTCGCGCCCCGCGTACGACCGCGTGCACCTCTCAGGTTTCTTCTCAGGTAAGAGCGCCGACGATCTGGCGCTGGTCACGCAGGATTTCTTCCTCGAGCACGGCATCACCCTGCACCTGAGTGCGCGAGCGGAGCGCATCGATCGTGAGACGAAGCGCGTCGTCACCGCGAACGGTGCCCGACTTCCCTACGATAAGGTGGTCATCGCCTCAGGCTCCTACCCATTCGTCCCGCCCTTGCCGGGCTGCGATCGTCCGCAGTGTTTCGTTTATCGTACCATCGAGGACCTGCAAGCGATCCATGCGGCTGGTACCGGTGGCGCCAAGATCGGCGCGGTGATCGGTGGCGGGCTGCTTGGCTTGGAAGCCGGCAAGGCCCTCACCGATCTGGGGCTGGATACCCATATCGTCGAATTCGCGCCGCGGCTCATGGCGGTTCAAGTCGATGAGGGCGGCGGCCGGATCTTGCGTCGTAAGATCGAAGCGCTGGGCGTGCACGTGCACACCGACAAGCGCACCACGGAGATTGTCTCTGGTACGACGACCGTGAATCGGCTCCGGTTTGCCGACGGCAGCGATTTGCCCACCGATCTCATCGTCTTCTCCGCCGGCATCCGGCCCCGCGACGACATCGCGGTGGCGAGCGGCCTCCCCGTGGGTGCGCGCGGCGGCATCGTCATCGATGATCGCTGTCGCACATCCGATCCTGACATCTACGCGATCGGCGAATGTGCGCTCTGGGGTGGGAAGACCTTCGGACTGGTTGCCCCCGGTTATCAAATGGCGGAGACCGCCGCCGCGCAGCTCGCCGGGCGGGAGGAGGGCATGTTCAAGGGCGCCGACATGAGCACAAAATTGAAACTCATGGGCGTCGACGTGGCCTCCGTGGGCGATGCCCATGCTGCCCACCCCGGAGCACGCTGCTATGCTTTCGTCGACGAATGCAAGCAGATCTACAAGAAGCTCGTGGTCAGCGAGGATGGCAAGCGGCTCTTGGGCGGTATCCTGGTGGGCACCACCGAAGGCTACGACACCTGGCTGCCGATGATGCTGAACGACATGCCCCTGCCCGAGTCGCCTGAGGAGCTCATCTTCCCGGCGCGCACCAGCGGTGCGGCCGCGCCTGCCCTGGGCGTGGCCGCGCTGCCGGCGGGGGCCCAGATCTGCTCCTGCAACAGCGTCAGCAAGGGCACGATTTGCAGCGCGGTCGAGGCTGGCGCCACCACCATCGGAGCGCTCAAGAAGAGCACGCGCGCCGCGAGTTCCTGCGGCGGCTGTGCCGCTTTGGTTACGCAAATCATGAAAGCCGAGCTTGCCCGCCTGGGCCACACGGTGTCCAATCATGTGTGCGAGCATTTTCCGTACTCGCGACAGCAACTTTTTTCTCTGGTGCGCCTCGGTGAGATCCACAGTTTCGACGCGCTGATCGAGCGGCATGGGCGCGGCCGCGGCTGCGATGTCTGCAAGCCGGCGGTGGCGTCCATCCTCGCTTCCTGCTGGAATGGTTTCATCCTGTCGCGCGATCGCGCCCAGCTCCAGGACACCAATGATTACTACCTCGCGAATATGCAGAAAGACGGCACCTATTCCGTGGTACCGCGCGTGCCGGGCGGCGAAATCACGCCCGACAAACTGATCGCGATCGGCGCGGTGGCAAAGAAATTCAAACTCTACACCAAGATCACCGGCGGTCAGCGTATCGACCTGTTTGGTGCGCAGGTGCACGAACTACCGCTGATCTGGCGTGACTTGATCGCCGCGGGCTTCGAATCCGGCCATGCTTACGGCAAGGCGCTGCGCACGGTCAAATCCTGCGTGGGCTCGACCTGGTGTCGCTACGGCGTGCAGGACAGTGTCGCCCTCGCCATCGATCTCGAGAATCGTTACAAGGGCCTGCGCGCGCCCCACAAGATCAAGTTCGGCGTCTCGGGCTGCACCCGCGAATGCGCCGAGGCGCAGAGCAAGGACGTCGGCGTCATCGCGACCGAAAAAGGCTGGGGGCTGTATATCTGTGGCAACGGCGGCATGAAGCCCCGCCATGCCAACCTGCTCGCTTCCGATCTCGACCGCGCCACCCTGATCCGTTTCATCGACCGGTTTTTGATGTTCTATGTGCGCACCGCCGATCGGCTGCAGCGTACGGCGGGCTGGCTCGATAACCTCGAGGGCGGTATCGATTACGTGAAAGAAGTGGTCTGCGCGGACGCGTTGGGGCTGGGTGCGCAACTCGAAGCGGATATGGCCCGGGTCGTCGAAAGCTACGCGTGCGAATGGAAGACGGCCGTAGAAGATCCGAACGTCTTGAAACGGTTCCGGCATTTCGTCAACAGCGACCGGTCCGATGCCGACGTGGTCTTCGTCGAGGAACGCGGCCAGATTCGCCCCGCCACGGCAGAAGAACGGCGCAGCCGTCGCGCGGAATCGAGCAAAGCGCGCGAGAGCCTGGTCGAGGGGACGCCGTGAGTTCGGCCGCCCCCTGGCACCCGGTCTGCACACTCGAAGACATTCTCCCCGACGCGGGCGTTTGCGCCGATATCGCCGGCCGCCAGATCGCGGTGTTCCGTGTCGACGATGTTCTTTACGCGATCGACAACTTCGATCCGGCCAGCGGCGCCAATGTGCTGTCGCGCGGGCTCGTCGGCGATCTCGGCGGCGAACTGGTCGTGGCCTCGCCGATCTACAAGCATCATTACAGTCTCACCACGGGCCGCTGTCTCGAGGAACCGCAGCACTCGGTCGGCACGTATCCCGCACGTCTCGACGGCATGACCGTCTACGTCCAGGCCGGCGCACGGCAGGCCGCGCGCGGCAAGTCCAAACGCCGCTTGGTGGTGATCGGCAACGGCATGGCGGGTATGCGCACGGTCGAGGAGCTCCTGAAGTTCGCTCCCGAGCTCTACGAGATCACCGTGTTCGGCGCAGAAGCGCATGGCGGCTATAACCGCGTGCTGCTATCGCCGGTGCTCGCCGGTGAGAAGCGCGTCGAGGACATCGTCTTGCATCCGCTCGAGTGGTATCGCGAGCACGGTGTGCGCTTGCTCAGCGGCGATCCGGCGGTGGCGATCGACCGTGCCCGGCGATGCGTCACCGCACGCTCCGGTATCGAAGCCATCTATGATCGGCTGCTCATCGCCACGGGCTCGAAACCCACGGTACTGCCGGTGCCGGGCAAGGATCTACAAGGAGTCGTCACGTTCCGTGATATCGACGATGTGAACAGCATGCTCGCCGTAGCGAGGCTCGGCGCGCGCGCTGTCGTCATTGGCGGCGGTCTGCTCGGGCTCGAGGCCGCCAATGGATTGCGCTGCCGCGGCATGCACGTGACCGTGGTCCACCTCCATGCACGCCTGATGGACCGTCAGCTCGATGCTACGGCGGCGGCCATGCTACAGCGGTCTCTCGAGAACCGTGGTATCGATTTCAAGATGCTCGCGAGCACAGCCGCGATCTTCGGGGATACTCACGTCAAGAGCGTAGGCTTCGCCGACGGCAGCGTGCTGCCTGCCGATCTCGTCGTTGTGGCCGCCGGAGTCCGACCCAACATCGAACTCGCCTTGGCGGCGGGTTTGCGCTGCGAGCGCGGGATCGTGGTGGACGATACCCTGCAGACTTACGACCCCAGCATCTACGCCGTGGGCGAGTGTGTGCAACACCGCGACAGCACCTTCGGTCTGGTCGCGCCGCTGTGGGAACAGGCCCGCGTCTGCGCGGCGCACTTGGCCGAGATCGGCGTCGCCCGCTACGTGAGTTCCGTGCCGCCCACGCAACTCAAAGTGACCGGCATCGAGCTGTTCTCGGTCGGTGACTTCAACGGCGGCGCACGCAGCGAATCGCTGGTCTTCAGCGACGTCAAGCGTGGCGTCTACAAGCGGCTCATCGTCGAGGACGACACGCTGCGCGGCGCCGTGCTGTACGGCGATACGGCCGATGGCCCCTGGTACACCGAACTGATGAACGAAGCGCGCAACATCGGTCCGCTCCGCAACACCCTGGTGTTTGGCGCCGCGATGAATGCCGCCGCGCCCAGTGGCGCCCTGGGCGGCGGTGCCGCGTGAACGCAGCGGCGGCGGTACGCACGACCTGCCCGTATTGCGGCGTGGGCTGCGGCGTGCTGGTCCGCCCGACGCCGCCGCAAGTTCCCGGCGCGCAGGTTGTGCACGCCATTGTCGCAGGCGATCCCGAGCATCCTGCCAACGCCGGTAGGCTCTGTTCCAAGGGGGCGGCGCTCGGTGAAACGCTGAGCATGGACGGCCGGCTCCTCCAGCCACGCGTGCTCGGCCGCGACACCGATTGGCGGCTGGCGCTCGGGTACGTTGCCGCAGGCTTCCGACGTCTCATCGACGCACACGGCCCGGATGCGGTCGCCTTCTACGTCTCGGGGCAGCTGCTCACCGAGGACTACTACGTGGCCAACAAGCTGATGAAGGGCTACATCGGCACGGCGAACATCGATACGAACTCGCGCCTCTGTATGTCCTCGGCAGTCGCCGCCCACAAACGCGCCTTCGGTGAGGACATCGTGCCGGTATCCTACGAGGACGTCGAACTCGCCGACCTCATCGTGCTCGTGGGCTCGAACACCGCCTGGTGCCATCCGGTGCTGTTCCAGCGGATCGCCAAAGCGAAGGAACAGCGGCCGGAACTCACCATCGTGGTGATCGATCCGCGCAGCACCGTCACGTGCGAGATTGCCGATCTGCATCTACCGGTCGCCACCGGCAGCGATGTCTGGCTGTTCAATGGCCTGCTCAACTTCCTCTCCGAACACGGGGTCGCGAACTCTGAGTTCATCGACGCCCATACGCGAGGATTGGACCGCGCGCTCGCCGTCGCGGACAACACCGCCGGCAGCATCGCCGCCGTCGCACGGCGCTGTGGTCTCGACGCCGAGGCTGTGCAGCGCTTCTATGCGCTGTTCGCCCGCACCGCGCGGGTGGTCACCCTGTTCTCGCAGGGGGTTAATCAGTCCTCCTCGGGCACGGACAAGGCGAACAGCATCATCAACTGCCATCTGCTGACCGGACGCATCGGCCGCCCCGGGGCAGGGCCCTTGTCCATCACCGGTCAACCGAACGCCATGGGGGGTCGCGAGGTTGGCGGGCTCGCCAATGCCTTGGCGGCGCATCTCGACCTCGACGACGCGGAGCATCGGCGCGTCGTGCAGCAATTTTGGAACAGCCCGCAGATCGCGACGCAGCCCGGTCTCAAGGCCGTCGATCTGTTCGAGGCCGTGCATGCCGGGCGGATCAAAGCCATTTGGATCGCCGGCACGAATCCCGTGGTGAGCATGCCGAATGCCGACCGCGTTCGCGCCGCACTGCGCCGCTGCGAACTCGTCGTGGTCTCGGATTGCGTAGCCGACACCGATACCACCGCGCTCGCGCACGTGCTGCTGCCCGCGGCGGCCTGGGGGGAGAAGGACGGCACGGTCACGAACTCGGAGCGCTGCATTTCGCGACAACGCAGTTTTCTCTCGCCGCCAGGCTCCGCCAAACCGGATTGGTGGATCTTCGCCGCCGTCGCCCGCGCGATGGGATTCACGGCCGGCTTCGACTACGCTTCAGCGCATGCGGTGTTTCTCGAACATGCCCGACTGTCCGCGGTGGCCAACGAGGGTAGGCGAGCGTTCAACCTGCGCGATTGGACGACGCTCGATGCAGATGCTTATGCGGCGTTGCAGCCCCGCCGGTGGGGCGAGCGGCCATTCAGCGACGGCCGCTACGCGCATGCGGACGGCCGGGCACGCTTCATCGCGACCGTGCCGCGTGCACCGGCGCACGCCGCCGATGCCGAGTATCCGCTGGTACTGAACACGGGTCGAGTTCGCGATCAATGGCACACGATGACCCGCACCGGCAAATCGGCGCGGCTCATGGCACATGCGCCCGAGCCCTTCGTCGACATGCATCCGCAGGATGTGCTGCTCGCCGGTCTGCGCGTCGGCAACTTCGTGCGCGTCGACACGCGCTGGGGTTCGATGGTGGCCCGACTGCGCTCCAGCGGGGAAATGCCACGGCGGATGATCTTCGTGCCCATGCACTGGAATGACACGGTCAGCGGCGCCGCGCGCGTGGGCGCGCTGGTCAACCCGGTGGTCGACCCGGTCTCCGGCGAACCCGAATCCAAACACACCCCGGCGCGCGTCTGCGCCTACGAGGTGGCCTGGCAGGGATTCGCACTGTCACGCGAGTCGCTGAAACTCGCGGATACGACGATCTGGTCGCGGACGCTCGGGCCCGGCTGCCAGCGTTACGAGATAGCCGGGCGTCGGGAGCGGGGCGATTGGGGGCCGTGGGCGCGTCGCCTGCTCGGTGCCGCCGCAGACGCCGACTGGATCGAGTACGCCGATCCTGCCACCGGCATCTACCGCGCCGCGCTGCTGCGCGAGGATCGTCTCCAGGGCTGCGTGTTCCTCTCACGGCGAGCCGATCTGCCGCCCCGCAGTTGGCTGTCGAGTCTGTTCGCGAACAGCGTCCTCACGCATGCCGAGCGCACGGGACTCTTGCTGGGCAGCAGGGCCGCCGATGCGACGGTCGATGTCGGTCCGGTGGTGTGCAGTTGCTTCAACGTCGGGCGCAACACTCTGATCGCGGCGATTCGCGAACATGCCTTAGCCTCAGCCGAAGCGATCGGCAACCGGCTGCGCGCCGGCACTAATTGCGGCTCGTGTATCCCCGAGCTCAAGGCCCTGTTGCAGATGCCGCGACCAGCTTGTAAAGAGCCGTCTTGGTCTGATTCGCCACAACGTCCGCCAAAGTAAAGCGATCCAACTCCCGGATGAAGCTGCGCTCCGCCCCGTCGAGCGCTGACTTGAGCAGGCAGCGACCCGCCAGGGGACAAGGACCCCGCCGACAATCGACGAGACAGCCCGAACCCTCCAGCTCGGCGACGATGGCGCCCAAGCGCAAAGAGGCCGGATCCTGGGCCAGTCGCACACCGCCGCCGCGTCCCTGCAGCGCTTCAACATAACCGCCGCGCACCAGTCCCTGCACGGCTTTCTGCAGGTGATGCGAGGAGATGCCGAAGGCACGCGCGACCACGGGGGTCGTGGTCCAGGCGCCGCGTTCGATGGCGGCCAGGTACATCAAGAGGCGCAGCGAAAAATCGGTGTACAAGGACAGGCGCAGAGGGACTCCTTTACCGCGCCACCGTGCGCGGCCACCCGCGCCGGTTGCGCAAACTAAGTCGGATCTCGGTAATTATGCTCCATTTTTAATCTGGTATATTATTTACCTGTTTGAAGAGCATTGCATCGACTACACCAAAGGAGGCTTACATGACCCCAGAGCAACAGATGCTCGTGAAGGATAGTTTCGCCAAGCTCGCGCCGATCTCCGATGTCGCCGCCACTTTGTTCTATGACGAGCTGTTCCAGCGCGATCCTGCCTTGCGCTCGCTGTTCAAGCCGGACATGACGGAGCAGCGGCAAAAGCTCATGGCCATGCTTGCGACGGCTGTGGCAAACCTCGGTGAGTGGGAGAGGATTTCCGCCGCGGTCCAAGCGCTGGGACGCCGGCATGTGAGCTATGGGGTTAAACCAACCGATTACCAGACCGTGGGCGACGCACTGATCGCGACGCTCGACAAGGGGCTCGGCGCGGATTTTACGCCAGCGGTGCGCAGCGCCTGGTTGGCATGCATCGGTAAAGTCGCCGGCGCCATGCTAAGAACTGATTGACGCCGCCTGCGAAGTGGTGCGTATCCATTAGCCCGGACCATCGAGGATCTGAACCCGCTGTTTCGGGCCTGGGTCACCTACTGCCTGCAAGGTTTTCTCCGAGCAGTGCGCGGTCCAAGCGGCGGGGTTTTGCCAGTGGCGAGCCACAGGGGCCGGAGTTTCACTTGTCTGCTGCCAAGACGCGCCCGCTTCTTTTCATTATTCAGCGAACTATCAGCATGGTGGTGTTTCTTTACGGCATTTTGACGAGCTCTGCCTCAATTTGAACGCTCGGAGGAGTGGCACGGCAAATCGTCGGGAGAAGACACAATGCGCGAGTTATGGGCCGATTCACACCGGAATCTGTTTCGGGCGAGGTCCGCGAGAAATTGCAAGCGATCGAGTGCGGTCGTCGCGGGCACTGGTCTGACCGGCACGATCGGTTTGTTCTGTTCGTTTCAGCTGAATGCCGACGTGGCGATCGACACCGAGAATCAAAACTCCTCGCTGCAGGAGATCGTGGTCACTGCCCAAAAGCGCTCGTCTACGGTGCAGACGACGCCGATGAGCATCGCGGCGGTCAGCGGCGATGAACTGCAGGCGCATGGAGTCCCGTCCTTGGCTGCTCTCGCCCAGGGTACGCCAGGCGTGTCACTCAAGACCGAGGGCCCCAGCCAGACCGAGATCGAAATGCGCGGCATGACCTCGAGCGGCGGCAACTCCTCGACGGTCGGCTTCTACATCGACGACATCCCATTGGCCGGACCGGCAAGCGCGCAAAATGGTCACGTCGTGATCGATCCAGATCTCTACGACTTGAGTCGCGTCGAGATTTTGCGCGGACCGCAGGGCACCTTGTTCGGTTCGGGTTCGATGGGCGGAACGATCCGGCTGATCAGCAATCAGCCGAACCTGACGGAGTTCCAGTCGACCGTTCGCAGCGTGTTGTCAGGCACGGACGGCGGCGGCTTCAATCACAATGACAATTTGATGGTCAATCTGCCCTTGATCGACAATGTTCTGGCACTGCGGGTCGTGGGCTCGGAGAACTACACCAGTGGTTGGATCGATCGCATTGTCGCGGATCCGTTTCCCTTGGCGGGCGGCAATCCCCTTGGCAACACTCGCGGTAATGTGCAGACCGCACCGGTGACTGCGCGATATCCGGGTTCGAACGCATATCAGACGTATAATTTGCGCGCGACGCTGCTGTGGCAGCCAGTGGACGGTCTATCGATCACCCCGGCTTACTTTCACAACACCAGCACGCAAAACGGGATTGGTGCTTACGACAGCGATCCGGGTACGCTGGCGCATTACCAGCCGTTCAATATTGCCGAACCCTTGACAGATTCCTTGACGGCCTACAGTCTCAATGTCAATTGGACATTCTCGAGCTTCGATTTGACGTCGAGCACGGCGCGCTGGAGTCGGTATTCCACGCAGGTCGAGGAAGCGAGCGAGGCATTCAACAATCCGCTCGAAGGCATCACATATGCCTCCAACTATGGCTTAGCGAACCCTGGATTTTACGGTCCCACCGGTTCCGGTCCGGAAAGCGGCGCAGAGACCGACCCGTCGCACCAATTCTCCGAGGAACTGCGCCTGACGTCCAAGGGCGACGGTAGCTTGGGTTGGGTGACGGGACTTTACTACAGCGACTTTTATTCCCTGTGGAAATTCACCGGGACGACGCCTAATTATTCGACCTTCATGGATCTCGGAACTCTCGCGCCGGCAACCACACCGAATTGGTTCGATGCCTATTCGCCCACTACGATCAAACAGTACGCGGGCTTCGGCGACGTAACCTACGCGTTGACCGATGCGCTCAAGGTCGACGTCGGTGCCCGCGTCAATCACTACGATTATCACTTTTCCTCGTGCATCACGGGCTGGGGCTCCGGCTTCGGTGCGGCGACGCCGTCTTGCTCGGGCCTGATCGCGCTCTCGTCCACGAGCTTCAACCCGAAATTCAATCTTGCTTACACGTTCAGTCGGGACTCGTTGGCGTATTTCACCGTGGCGACGGGATTCCGTCCCGGCGGCGGTGATGCCCTGTACCCGACTACCGGTGCTGCTTGGGGATCGGCCTTCCAACAGGCCGGGTACGCGAGCAAGTGGCCCACGACCTACGAACCGGACCGCGTCGTGAGCTACGAGCTCGGCGAGAAAGCCCGATTCTTTGACCGTCGCCTGACCGTGAACGCTAGTGTCTATTATGAGGACTGGCGCAATCCGCAGCTTGAGGCCTACCCAAACGACTGGGCCCTCAACATCAACGGCAATTCGGTGTCGATCTATGGTGCCGATATCGACGTGCTTGCGGACATCGGAGCGGGATTTCAGCTTGAGCTCGCGGCCGGATACCTCTATGAGTGGCTGGACGGGGGGCCCCACTGGATCATCACCCCGATCCACAAGATGCCGGAAGTTTCGCCGGAGAGCGGCACGTTCAGCGTCAATTATTCGAAGGCCCTCGGCGGCTCCTATACGTTCACGGCGCGCTTAGAAAATTCGTACACAGGTCCGCGCTACTCGATTTATTTCTCAAATCCCTACGAGTTCTCCGGCACCTACCGACAAATGCCCGGCTACGACCTAGTCAATATTCGCGCAGGGGTCAAGTCCGGAGACAAGTGGAGTGCCACGGCGTTCATCAACAACCTCACCAACAAGCATGCTCAGTTGGAGAGCATGTTCACCGAAAACGAACCGCAACCGAGCTTTACACGCATCGAAACCAACCAGCCGCTCACGGGTGGCGTGGATTTGACGTACCGTTTCTGAGCAGCGATCTGTTTCTTGCAGACCTCATCGCCAGGAGCGCAAGCGTTGGAAGGTCGTGAAATTAGGCAGAATCCGGCGAAAAGCGCCGCTTGATCGATAGCGCATTGCCGATGGCATGGCCGTGCGCCGTATTGTCGAACATGCACCACACCGAGCGGCTCACGTGGGCCGCCGTTTCCAGCAGGGTAATTTTTGTTCTATGCCTCCGGCTCTACGCGTAGCACCAGCTTGCCCTTGTGCGAACCGTCGAACAGGCGATTGAGCACGAGCGGCGCATTTTCCAGGCCATCGACGACCGTTTCTTCGGCCTTGATTTTCCCTTCCCGAATCCAGCCGCTCAGCGCTGCCACGGCTTGTTTGGTCTTTCGATAGTCGAACACGAGAAACCCCCGTACGGCGAGTCGCTTGATGACGATCACACTGAAATCGTCGCCGGGTTTGGTATCGCCGTTGTAGCCGGAGATCAAGCCGCACAAGGCCACCCGGCCGTAGAGGACCATGCGCGACAGCACGGCCTTCATGATCTCGCCGCCGACATTCTCGAAGTTCACGTGCACGCCGTTCGGCGTTGCGTCCTGCAGCGACTTTTTCCAGTCCTTTGTCTTGTAGTCGACGGCGGCGTCGAAGCCGAGTTCATTGACGAGGTACCGGCATTTATCCACCCCGCCGGCAATGCCGATCACGCGTGCGCCCATGATCTTGCCGATCTGACCGGCAATCGATCCCACCGAGCCGGCTGCCGCGGACACGACGAGCGTTTCGCCCGCCGCGACCGGCGCGATGTCGGTGAGCCCATAGTAGGCGGTCACGCCGCTGGTGCCGCAGGCGCCGAGCAGCCGCGGCAAGGGCATGCCGGGGTCCGCGGGCAAGCGCACATACGTATCAGCCGCGCTCTCGTGAAACACGAAGTAGTCCTGCCAACCGACGAAGCCTTGCACCAACTCGCCCTCGTTGAATTGCGCCGATCGCGACTCGACGACGCGGCCGATGCCGCCCGCCCGCATGACCTCGCCGATGGCGACGGGTGGCATGTACTGCGGAATGTCGCGCATCCACACGCGGTTGGTCGGGTCCATCGAGATATACAACACGCGCACCAAGATCTCCCCGTCGCCCAACTCGCTGACGGGTTGCCGAACCAGTTCGAAATCCTCGCGCCTCACGAGGCCCTCGGGACGATGCATGAGACGGAGCTGTCGATTGATCATGGACATGGGGTCACCTTTATGATGGAAGCGTCAAACCGCCGAGGCGCCGCCGTCTAGTCGCAGTTCCGCGGCGGTCACGAAGCGGCTCTCATCGGAAGCGAGATAGAGCACGGCATAGGCGACGTCGTCGACCTCGCCCAGGCGTTTCATGGGGATGCCCCGCGTGAGTTTCTTCATGGCTTCTTCCTCGCCCAGCTTCTCGAACAGATATTCGACGATACCGGTGCGGATGAACGCCGGATGCACCGAGTTGCAGCGGACATCGATCCTCTGCCGCGCGCAATCGATGGCGACCGATTTGCTCAGGGTCGTAACCGCGGCCTTGGCGGTGTTGTAGACCGTATACATGGGGTCGATTTTGAACGCGGCGAGTGACGAGATATTGATGATCGAAGCCGGTTGGTTCTCGCGCAGCAACGGCAGCGCATATTTGCAAGCATAGTAGGTGGCATCGACATTGACGCTCATGACGCGGTGCCACTCCTCGGAATCCAAGCTTTCTACGCCGCCGAGCGCACCGATACCGGCGTTGTTGATCAGCACCGACAAGCCACCCATGGCCGCGTTCGCCTCCGCGAGCACGCGCTGCCAGCGCGCTTCGACGACCACGTCCTGCACCGCTGACCAAGCCACCGGCGCATCGAGCTGCGCATTGATGCGGTCGGCCACGGCACCGACCGCCGCGGCGTCGAGATCGGTGAGAAAAACCTGCGCACCATGGCGCGCCAGCATGCGGGCCGTCGCGGCACCGAGACCGCCGGCCGCGCCGGTGATCAGCGCCTTCTTGCCGGCTACGCGCTGTGCGGGAATATTGGTCATAGGAGCTGTCCTTGTTTCATGCAGCGAGGTGGTTCATGCAGCGAGGTGGTTCATGCAGATAAGTAGCCGCCGTCCACGTTAAGGATGGCGCCCGTGGTATAGCTCGACGCCGCCGACGCCAGATACAGCACGGTGCCGGCCATCTCGGACGGCTGTGCAACGCGACGCATCGGGATGCGCGCCAGCGCCCGGTTCAGGATCGCGGGTGTGTTGACGAGTACGGAGGCGAGCTTGGTGTCGGTGAGCCCGGGCAGCAGCGCGTTGCAGCGGACGCCGGCTTCGGCGCACTCGATCGCAAACGCCTTGGTCATCGAAATCACCGCCGCCTTGGTGATGGAATAAATGCCTTGGAAATGTCCGGGAGTGACGCCGTTCACCGAGGCGACGTTGATGATCGAGCCGCCGCCGTCTTCCATCATGAGCTTGGCGCCATGCGTAGACATGTAGAAATAGCCACGGACGTTGACGTCGACGGTCTTCTGGAACGCCGCCGGGTCGGTCTTCAAGATGCTGCCGAAATACGGATTGACCGCCGCATTGTTGACCAGCACGTCGAGCCGGCCATGGCGCTGCTTGATCTGTGCGAACAGTGCTTCGATTTGCGCCAGCTCGCCGATATGACAGGCCATGGCCGCGGCGGAGCCGCCGGCCGCGACGATCTCATCGACGACGGTTTGGCAATCGGCCTGACGGCGGCTCGAGACGATCGTGTGTGCTCCCTGCGCAGCCAGCAGCTTGGCGACGGCGGCGCCGATGCCGCGGCTCGCGCCGCTGACGACGGCTATCTTGCCGGTGAGGTCGAATAAATCGGTTGCGGCCACGAGCGGTGTCCTCCTTCCCATGCCTACAGAGTGGAACCCGAGATCAGCCGGCGGCAGCGCTGGCCGAGATAGGCGGTAGCCCGACCGAAATCGGCAAAGCGCGGATTGGTCGTCTGACCGAGCACGAAGCGCCGGTAGATCTGCTGGATGATCACCATCATGCGAAACAGTCCGAATACCTCGTAAAAGTCGAAATTGTCGACGCTCCAACCCCTGCGTTCCCCGTAATAGGCGACGACTTCGCGGCGGGTCAGCATGCCGGGCGCATGCGAGGGCTGGCGGCGCAAGGAGTGGAACCCGGGATCGTCGTCCGCCTGCACCCAATAGGCGAGCGAGCCGCCGAGATCCATGAGCGGATCGCCGAGCGTCGTCATCTCCCAATCGAGCACGCCGATGATGTCGAGCGGCCGGGCAGGATCGAGCATGACGTTGTCGAAGCGGTAATCGTTGTGGATCACGCAGATGGCGGTCTCCGCCGCCGGTTGCTTGGCCGCGATCCATGCCAGCACCTCTTCGCTGGGATCCGTGTCGTCGGTCACCGCGTGCCGCCAACGACCGCTCCAACCGCTCACCTGGCGCGCAATATAGCCTTCGCCCTTGCCGATCCCCGCCACATCCGGCTGCGCCGTATCGACCTGATGCAACTCCACGAGCCGATCGATAAATCCGAAACACAGTCGGCGAACGGCGGCCGCATCGAGGCCTAGCTCAGCCGGCAGTTCGCGACGCAGAATGATGCCGCGCAAGCGCTCCATCACATAGAAGTCGCTGCCGAGCACGGCATGGTCATCGCAACTCGCGAGTATGGACGGGACGCAAGCGTAGTGCGGTTTCAGCGCCGCCATGACCCGCGCCTCGCGCAGCATGTCGTGCGCCGATTTGGCCTTGACGCCGGCAGGGGGCTTGCGCAGCACCAGTTCGCGCCCGCCGTACCGGATCAGATACGTGAGGTTGGAGGCGCCCCCTAAGAATTGCTGAATGCTGGGCCTGCCTTGCAGGCCCGGCACCTGCTGTTTGAGAAAGTCATCGAGCTTGACGACATCGAGACGGTCCTCGTCACGAAGTTCGTCGGCCTCATCCAAGGCCGCCATCATGGCCGTGCCGCGCCGGACGCCGCCCGTTGCGCAGTCAATTCCAACTTGGCCACGACGCCACGGTGGACTTCATCCGGACCGTCGACCAGCCGCAACACGCGCGCGTAGGCATACAGCGCGGCGAGCGGAAAATCGTCCGATACGCCCGCGCCGCCGTGAATCTGCATGGCTGCATCGACGGCCTTCTGTGCGATGGCGGGTGCAACCACCTTGATCTGGGAAATTTCGCTGCGCGCAGCCTTGACGCCGTGCGTATCGATGAGCCAAGCCGTCTTCAAGGTCAGCAGGCGCGCCTGTTCGATCGCGATACGTAGATCCGCGACGATATCGGCATTACCCCCCAGCTGGATCAGCGGCTTGCCGAAGGCGGTGCGTGCCGTGGCGCGTGCGCACAGGAGGCTGAGCGCGCGCTCGGCAGCGCCGATGGCGCGCATGCAGTGGTGAATGCGCCCGGGACCGAGACGCCCTTGCGCGATCTCGAATCCGCGCCCGGCCCCCAAAATCACCTGATCGGCCGGCAGCCGTACGTTCGTGAAACTGATTTCGCCGTGACCCGAGGGCTCGTCATAGCCGTGGAATACCGACAGCATACGTTCGATCTTCACGCCGGGCGCGTCGATCGGGCAGAGCACCATCGAGTGGCGCTGATGCGCCGCCGCCGCGGGATCGGACAGACCCATGAAGATCACGACGCGGCAGTGCGGATGACCGATGCCGGTGGACCACCATTTGTGACCGTTGAGTACGACCTCGTCGCCCTCGATCGCGGCGGTCGCGCGTATATTGGTCGCATCGGAGGACGCGACGTCCGGCTCGGTCATGCAAAACGCGGAACGGGTCTCACCGGCCAGCAGGGGCATCAGCCAGCGCGATTTCTGTGCGTCGGAGCCATAGCGCACGAGCACTTCCATGTTGCCGGTGTCGGGTGCGCTGCAATTGAAGACTTCGGGTGCGATGAACGAGTGCCCCATGATCTCGGCCAGAGGCGCATATTCGACGTTGCTGAGGCCGGCGCCGAATTGCGCCTCGGGCAGGAAGAGATTCCACAGGCCGGCTTCGCGGGCTTTGCGCTTGAGCGCTTCCATGACGGCCGGTTGCCGCCACTTACGCCAGTCGCCGCCACCGCCGAGAGCCGCGGCGTAGGTGGGTTCCGCGGGCACGACCTCGTCCCGCATGAAAGCGGACAGGCGTTCCATGAGCGCGCGCGTACGTTCCGAGTGTGCGAAATCCACCGGTGGTCCCCCTTTTAGATTGCGCAGCCTACTCGGGTCATCGAGATGGTCAGCGGGGTGCAGGAATCGCCTCGGCGCTGACCCAGCGACAGGCCGACCCCGTCCTCGCCCGCCAATCCGACGGCGCGAGACCGGTCCAGCGGCGGAATGCGCGTGTGAAGCTGCTGCTCGAGGAAAAGCCGAGCAGATAGGTAATCTCATTGACGCTGTGCTGCGGCGAGCTCAAGTAGGCGAGGGCGACCGCATGCCGCGCCTCGTCCAGGAGTTCCTTGAACGTCGTGCCGCTGTTGCCAAGCTTGCGTTGCAGGGTGCGCGCGCTGACGTTGAGGATTTCGGCGACTTCTTCCTGCGAGGGCTCGGCGCCCTGCAAGCGCTCGGTCAGGACTTCACGGACGCGTGCGACGATGTTGTTGCGCTCGATCCGCGCCAGGTATCGGCTGCAGATGGCATCGCTCTGCCGCGCAAGCTCGGGATTGCCCGTGTCCAGCAGTCGCTCGATGCTCTCGCTGTCGAAAATCAAGCGATTTTGCTCCGCGCCGAAGCGCAGCGGTGCCCGCCAGAGTCGTTCATAATCGTCGATGACGGTGGGTCGTGACCGCCGCAATTCGATCGACAAAGGCGAGTACTGGCTGCCGATCAAGGAACGGCACATGCGCAAGTAGGTGCTGACCAGAGCGTCGATCGCTTCGACGGCGATCACGACCGTGGGCTCGATGACGAAGTGATATTCGGCGCCCTGCCGGAAGAACTGATACTCGACCGCGTCGCTGACCACGTGACAATACCGGCGCACGCGCTCGAAAGCCTCCCGCAGCGTCGAACTGGCGCTGATGCCGTAGCCCAAGGCATGAAAGGTCGTGTGCTTGTAATGATTCGCGACCTTGATGCCGAATGCAGGATCCCCCGTGGCCGCCAGCGCAATACGCCAAAGCTGCCCGGTGTTGGCCAGCGGGCAACGGGTATCCGGGCCATCCAACTCTTTCAAGTCGAAACCGGCCTGCGCGAGCAACGCCGCGCCGTCGCAGCCCGCAGCGTCCAACGCCCGGCCTACGGCTTTCACATAGCTGCCCAAAATCGAGTTCTGACCCACTGCGGTATGGTTCCGCATTTGTGCTTCGACCTCCCCGTCCAGCGCCAAGGCCTAGGCAGACAGCTTAGTCCCAAAGACCGGGGACGTCGATTGTCTTTAAAGAGCATCACCCCTGCTGCGCGGATGCAACGGCTAGCCGGTTGGCGTCCAAGGTCAACACGTTGGCGCCCACGGTGTCGCACCATCAGGCGATTTCCGTAAGCTCGCGCGAGGCACTGCTGGGGGAGATACATCCACGAGGACCTAAGTGTCCCGCGAGGACCTTGGGTCCGGGTGTACTGGCTGTGTAGCCGGGACGGCCAGCTTGGCCTTGCCGTACCGGAGTTGCGCATCAACTTGCCGGAGTACATCAATAATGAAGATGAGTTTCGCGATCGAAGTCGCGCCGCAAAATGCATCGAATCGGTTCACCGCGAGTCGGCGCCGGATCGCCGGATTGGCCGCATTTGCAGCCACTCTCTCAGGCGCAGCCTGGGCGGCGGACACCGCCGGGCCGCCCGTGCTGACCGAGATCATCGTCACCGCGCAGAAGCGCCAGCAGAACCTGCAAGACGTGCCCGTCTCGGTCATGGCATTGTCGGGCGAGGAGCTGCAGGATGCCGGCATCAAAGACATCAAGAATCTGCAGGTATTGACCCCCGGAGTCACGGTGACTTCCACCACCTCGGAAAACGTGACCACCGCTCGGATACGCGGCATCGGCACGGTCGGCGACAACCCGGGACTCGAATCCTCGGTGGGCGTTGTCATCGACGGGGTGTATCGCCCCCGCAACGGCGTCGGATTCGGCGACCTCGGCGAGATCGACCGCATCGAAGTGCTCGAGGGACCCCAGGGTGAACTGTTCGGCAAGAACAACGATGCCGGCGTCATCAATGTCGTGACCAAGAAACCCTCGATGACGTTCGGCGTGACGACCGAGGTCACGGGCGGCAACTACAATGACCGCGAGATTTCGGCCTCGGTCACGGGGCCCTTGGGCGAGATTTCGGCAGCGCGATTATATGCGGGCTACCAACGGCGCGACGGCTTCCTCAATGTCGATACCGGTGCGGGTCCGAACACGCAGAACAATACCGACAATCGCAACGTCTATACGATGCGCGGCCAGTATCTGCTCATGCCCACCGATTCCGTCAGCGTCTTGCTGATCGGCGATTACTCGAAGCGCAACGAGTCCTGTTGCGGCGCCATTGAAGCCGCTGACGGCCCGTTTGACGGCATCATCAATGCATTGGCCTCGGTCCCCGAACTCGGCGGAACGCCCGGTGCGACGGGGATCGCCAACACGCCGTTGTCGCTGGCGAGCCGCACGGCCTTCGCCAACCAGCCGATCGCGCAACAAATCCGGGATATGGGTATTTCCGGTCAGCTCGACTGGGATCTGGGTTTTGGCAAACTCACTTCCATCACCGCCTGGCGCGACAACACGCTCGTTGCCGGCAACGATTTCGATTACACCGCCATCGACATCATTCAAGACCCCGCCACAGAAGGTAATCTGGTCGACTTCAAGCAGGCGAGCGAGGAGCTGCGTTTAGCCGGCAAGGACGGCCCGCTCGATTGGCTCGTGGGTGGGTTTTTCTCGAGCGAACTGCTGGTCTCGAACACCGCCATTTATGCCGGCAGCGATTTCGATCTGTACTTGAGCGGCCTCTCCTCGGCGGCAGTCGGACCGCCGAACTTTCTGCTCACCACGGGTCTCACCGGCAAGCCCCCGGGGAGCCTGTTCATTCCGGGCGTATCGGGCGAGGCCGATTGGTACCACGAGAGTTCCAAGAGCTATGCGTTCTTTAGCAACGAGACCTACACCATCACCCAGGGATTGGATCTGACCGGCGGCTTGCGGTTCACCGCCACGAAGAAGACCGCGGATTCGAATTATGTGAGCCCGGATGGCGGCGCGGCCTGCGGCACTCTGCTGGCCGACCCCGCCATCGCCGGCGATCTCGCCAGCCCCGAAAACCAGTTCTTGCTCGCACTGGGGTGCGCGACGCCGTTCAATCCCTTCTTCGCGGGCAAGTCGACCGCGCAGTCCTTGAGTGAGGGTAATCTCGAGGGTACGGTCAAGCTCGCCTATCACTTCAACGACGACGTCATGAGCTATGTGTCGTGGGCAAACGGCTACAAGGCGGGCGGCTTCAACCTGGCCCGCGTGACGGCGGGCCTGACCGGTGTCACGCCGGACTTTGACACCGCGTTCCCGCGCGAATCGGTGGAGTCGTACGAATTGGGACTCAAGAGCGAGTTAGCCGATAAAACCGTGCGCCTGAATGCGTCGTTGTTCGATCAGCAATACTCGAATTTTCAGTTGAACACCTACACCGGCCTGCAATTCGTCGTGAGCACGGTGCGCCATCTTGAATCCAAAGGCGCAGAGCTCAACGCTGAGTGGGCGACGCCGCTGTCGGGCTTGAGCCTCTCCACGGGGGTGGTCTATGCCTTTACCAACATCACGGAGTTCGGTGCGTCGCTGCCGCTGTTCGCACCCAATCAGGCGACCACGCTCAGCCGTCTGAACGATCGGCTATCCTTTGCGCCGCTCTGGTCCGGCGTGGCGTCGGCCACCTATACGGTGCCCTTGTCGGGTTCGCTGCAATTTCATGCCAACGTCAATGAAAAATACAGCTCCTCGTACAACACCGGCTCGGATCTCGATCCGCGCAAGATCCAAGGCGCTTATGGCTTGTTGAATGCCCGGCTCGGTATCGGCGCGCCCAATGGCAAGTGGACCGTGGAACTCTGGGGGAATAACCTCGCCGACAAGCTCTTCTATCAGGTTGCCTTCGATGCACCGTTCCAGTACGAGCAGGTCGACGCCTTCCTCGGCGATCCGCGCACCTTCGGCATCACGGCGCGGACCAAGTTTTAGCGCCGCATGAGCTTGCTCGATTTCAGCATCACGGACGGCGTTGCCGTCTTGAGGTTCGACAATCCGCCGGTCAATAGTTTCGGATTGGAGCTGCGGCGATTGCTGCTATCGGCCTTGGCGCGCGCTGAGGCCGACCCCGCCGTGGGGGCGGTGATCCTGACCGGCTCCGGCAAGGGCTTCTCCGGCGGCGCCGACATCCGGGAGTTCGGCACGCCCAAGTCGTACGCGGAGCCGCATCTGCTGACGCTGCTGCGAACGATCGAGGACTGCAGCAAACCGGTGATCGCCTCGATCGAGGGCATTTGCCTGGGCGGCGGTTTCGAGCTGGCCCTGGCCTGTCACTACCGGGTCGCGGTCGCGAGCGCGCGCGTCGGGTTGCCGGAGGTCAAGTTGGGCCTGTTGCCGGGCGCCGGCGGCACGCAACGTCTGCCGCGCGTGATCGGCGTCGAAGCGGCCTTGAATATGATCGTGTCGGGCACGCCCGTGAACGCCGAAAAACTGCGCGCGACACCGCTGTTCGATTGCTACGCCGAAGGCGATCTCTTGACCGCGGCCTTGGCATTTGCGCGCACCGTGGTCGCCGAACGCCGCGGTCCGCGACGCGTCCGCGATCTTCCCATTCGCATGCCGAACGCCGAGGCGTATTTGCAATTCGCGCGCAACACGGTCAAGGCGGCCGCGGGTCCGTATCCCGCGCCTTTGGCCTGCGTCGAGGCGGTCGCGGCCGCGGTGCGCGAACCCTTCGAGCTCGGCATGAAGCGCGAGCGCGAGTTGTTCGTGGCGCTGATGCAGTCGCCGGAATCGGCGGCGCTGCGGCATATCTTTCAAGCTGAACGCGCCGCCGCGCACATCGCCGATATCCCGGAAGCCACCGCCGCCCGGACGATCGCTCGTGTCGGCGTGATCGGCGCGGGCACGATGGGCGGCGGCATCACGATGAGCTGCATCAATGCCGGCTTACCGGTCGTGCTGTTGGAAACGACCCAGGACGCGCTCGACCGCGGGCTCGCCGCGATCCGCCGCAATTACCAAGGCGCGCTGCGCAAGGGCACACTCGACGCGGCGAGTCTCGAGCAGCGGCTTGCCCTGATCACCCCTACCTTGCGCTATGAAGATTTGCGCGGCGCGGATTTGATCATCGAAGCGGTGTTCGAGCGTATGGACGTCAAGCAACAGGTGTTCGAGATGCTGGACGGCATCGCGAAGCAAGGCGCGATACTCGCCACCAATACCTCGGCCTTGAATCTCGATACGATCGCAGAGTTCACGCGGCGGCCGCAGGATGTGATCGGCTTGCACTTCTTCAGTCCGGCGAACGTGATGCGACTGCTCGAGGTCGTGCGCGGCGCGAAGACGGCGCCGGACGTGCTCGTCACCGCGATGAGCGTGGCAAAGAAGCTCGGCAAGATCGCCGTCGTCGCCGGTGTCTGCGACGGCTTCATCGGCAATCGCATGGTGGCGCGTTACGGCGAGGCGGCGCATGACCTCTTGCTGGCCGGCGCCCCGCCACAGCAAATCGACGCGGCCTTGCAGAATTTTGGCATGGTCATGGGGCCCTTTCGCATGAGCGATCTCGCCGGCCTCGACATCGGCTGGGCCGTGCGCAAGCGCCGCGCGGCCGAATTTCCGGACCGGGACTGGTCCAATGTGGCAGACGTCTTGTGTGCGGCGGGCCGCTTCGGCCAGAAGACCGGAGCGGGCTGGTATCGCTACGAGGCGGCGTCGCGTAACGCCATCCGGGACCCGGAAGTGAGCGCGATCATCGAGAACTATCGGACGCAAAAAGGCCTCACGCCGCGCACGGTCAGCGATCAGGAAATCGTCGAGCGCTGCATCTATGCGCTGGTCAACGAGGGCGCGCGCATCGTCGCGGAAGGGATTGCGCAGCGCAGTTCCGATGTCGATCTCGTCTACTTGAACGGCTATGGCTTTCCGGCCTACCGCGGCGGTCCGATGTTCTACGCCGACCAGACGGGCTTGATCGAGGTCGCGCGCGTGCTCGAGCGCATCGCCGCGTCCCCGGGCGCCGATCGCGAGTTCTGGACACCGGCACCGCTGCTGGCGCGTCTCGCCCAAGAGGGCAAAACCTTCAGCGAATTCAAAGGATCCTCGACGTGACAGAAGCCGTCATCGTCTCCACCGCGCGCACCGGCTTGGCCAAGAGCTGGAAGGGCGCATTCAATATGACTTATGGCGCCACGCTGGGTGCGCATGCGGTACGGCATGCGGTGGCGCGCGCCGGCATCGACCCGGCCGAGGTCGAGGATGTGATCATGGGCTCGACGTTCGGGGAGGGCACGACGGGCGGCAACATCGCGCGCGCGATTGCGCTGCGGGCGGGGCTGCCCGTGACCACTGCGGGCTTGAGCATCAACCGCTTCTGTAGCTCGGGCCTGCAGTCGATTGCGCTCGCTGCGCAGCGGATCATCGCCGACGAAGCGGAGGTCCTCGTCGCGGGTGGCCTGGAAAGCATTTCCTGCGTACAGAACGAAGTCAACATGCACATGCGCGCCGATCCCTGGATCCTCGAACACAAGCCGACGCTGTACTGGTCGATGCTGCAGACCGCCGAACTCGTGGCCAAGCGCTACCAGATCCCGAAGGAGGCGCAGGACGAGTACGGGGTGCGCAGCCAGCTGCGTGCGGCCGCGGCGCAGGCGGCCGGTAAATTCAGCGACGAAATCGTGGCGATGCAGACCGTCATGGGGGTCGTCGACAAGGTGAGCAGCGCGATCGTCACCCGCGAGGTCACGATCGACCGGGACGAGGGCATTCGTCCGGACACCACGCTCGAAGCCGTCGCGAAGATCCGGACGGCGATCCCGGGTGGCGTCATCACGGCGGGCAACGCCAGCCAATTCTCGGATGGCAGCAGCGCCTGCGTGCTCATGGCGGCCAAGCTCGCCGAGCGACGCGGCCTTAAGCCCCTGGGTATTTTCCGCGGCTTCGCGGTCGCGGGCTGCGAACCCGATGAGATGGGCGTGGGTCCGATTTATGCGGTGCCGCGCTTGTTGAAACGCACCGGGTATGAGGTCAGCGATATCGACCTGTGGGAATTGAACGAGGCCTTCGCCTGCCAGGTGCTCTACTGCCGCGACCAGTTGGGCATCCCGGACGAGCGGCTCAACGTCAACGGCGGTGCGATCGCCGTCGGTCATCCCTACGGAGTCAGCGGTGCGCGTCTGACCGGCCACGCGCTGATCGAGGGCCGGCGGCGCGGCGCCAAGCTCGTGGTCGTGACCATGTGCATCGGCGGCGGCCAGGGCGCGGCCGGTTTGTTCGAGGTGGCGTAGAGTCGCGGCTCGGGACTCGAGGGCATTCATGGCGGAGCAACACTTCAAGTTCTGGCCGGATCACGCGATGCGCCACCTGGACGCGCCGGCCACCAACGTGTTCTACAATCTCGAGATCTCGGCGCGGCGCCATCCACACAAGGCCGGTCTCGTCTATTACGACACGTCGATTTCCTACGCCGAGCTGTTCGATGCAGCGGAACGCATCGCCGGTTTCTTGCAGAAATGCTGCGGCGTGCGCAACGGCGATCGCGTGCTGCTGTTCATGCAGAACAGTCCGCAGTTCGTGATCGCCTACTATGGCATTCTGCGCGCCAACGCCGTCGTGGTGCCGCTGAATCCCATGTACCTCACCCAGGAGTTTCTGGCGAGCGCCCGGGACGCGGGGGCGACGACGGTCATCGTGTCCCAGGAACTCTATGCGCGCATCGAGCCGCTGATCGGCGGTGCCGATCTTGAGCACGTCATCGTGGCCGCCTACTCGGATTATTTGCGGGCGGCCACCGACCTGCCCGTGCCCGAGTTCATTGCCGCTGCGCGCCTGGAGCCGTCGCGAGCCGGCGTGACCCTCTGGCGCGATGCGCTGAGCGCTCATTTGTCGCCGGGACCCTTGACGGCCGGCCCGGAGGACCTCGCCGTCATGCCGTACACGTCCGGCACCACCGGCGAGCCCAAGGGCTGCATGCATACCCACCGCAGCACCATGCATACCCTTGTTGCGAATATGCATTGGTTCGCGGTGCAGCCGGAGATGACCCTGTTGGCCGTCGCGCCGTTCTTTCACGTCACCGGAATGCAGGGCGGCATGAACGGACCCATCTATAACGGCAACACGGTGGTGCTCTTGCCGCGTTGGGACCGCGCGGTCGCCGCCGAGTGTGTGCAGCGCTACCGCGTCTATAGCTGGACCGCGGTGCCCACGATGATTCAGGATTTTTTCATGAACCCCGAGATCGAGCGCTATGACCTGTCCTCGATCCGCAAATTGAGCGGTGGTGGCGCAGCGATGCCGGCTGCGGTCGCGCAGCGTTTGCAGAATCGGGGTATCACCTACTACGAGGGCTATGGCCTCAGCGAAACCATGGCGGCCACGCACCTGAATCCTCCGGGTCGCGCAAAACAGCAATGCCTGGGCATTCCGATCTACGGCGTGGACTCCCGCATCGTGGATCCCGTTACGCTGACCGAACTGCCGGTCGGCGAGATCGGCGAAATCGTCACGCGCGGCCCGCAGGTGTTTTTGGGCTATTGGAACAAACCCGCAGCGACGGCCGAGGCGTTCATCGAGCTCGACGGCAGCCGTTTTTTTCGCACCGGCGATCTCGGCCGCGTCGACGAAGACGGCTACTTCTTCATGGTCGATCGCTTGAAGCGCATGATCAATGCCGCGGGTTTCAAGGTGTGGCCGAGCGAGGTCGAGTCGCTGATGTATCAGCATCCGGCCGTGCTCGAAGCCTGCGTCATCGGTACGCGCGAAGCGTACCGCGGCGAGACCGTCAAAGCCCTCGTCGTCGCGCGAGCCGAATGGCGGGGGCGCATCGACGAACAGGCGCTGATCGCCTGGTGTCGCCAGAACATGGCCGCCTACAAGGTGCCGAGAATCATCGCGTTCGTCGATGCCTTGCCAAAATCCGGCAGCGGCAAGATCCAGTGGCGCGAACTCCAAGATCGTGAAAACGCCGCCTCGCTGCAGCGTAGTGCGCAGCCATGAAGTGCTTGCTGAGTCGTAGGGGAACGCGCCGATGGACTTGAATTTCACGCCAGAAGAAGAGTCATTTCGCGCCGAAGTGCGCGCGTTTTTGGCCGCCGAGCTGCCCGCCGACCTGCGCGACAAAGTCAATCTGGGCAGGCGTCTGCGCAAAGACGACTGGTTGCGTTGGCAGAAAATTCTCTATCGCCGCGGTTGGGGCGCGGGCATGTGGCCGCAGCGCTACGGCGGCGCAGGCTGGAGCGTCGTGCAACAACATATTTTCGACGAGGAGGGCGCGGCCGCCGGGGCGCCGCCGCAGATTCCCTTTTCCTTGCGCATGGTCGCGCCCGTGTTGATGACCTTCGGCAACGCCGCACAACAAAACTATTACTTGCCGCGCATCATTTCAGGTGAGGACTGGTGGTGTCAGGGCTACTCCGAGCCGGGTTCGGGCTCGGATCTCGCGTCGCTGCGCACGAGTGCCGTGCGCCAGGGGGATCGCTATCTCGTCAATGGGCAAAAGACCTGGAACACCTTGGGTCAGTATGCCGACTGGATCTTCTGCCTCGTGCGCACCAGCAGCGAGGCGCGACCGCAACAGGGTATTTCCTTCCTGCTGATCGACATGAAATCGCCGGGCGTGTCCGTCAAGCCGATCATCACGATCGACGGCGAGCGCGAGATCAACGACATCTTCTTCGAGAATGTCGAGGTGCCGGTGCAGAACCTGGTGGGCGAGGAAAACAAAGGCTGGACCTATGCCAAGTTTCTGCTCGGCCACGAACGCACCAACAATGCCGGTATCGGCAACTGCAAACGCAATCTGCAGCGCCTCAAGAGAATCGCCACGGCCCAACCGAGCAACGGCCGGCCGCTCAGCGAAGACCCGCGCTTTCGCGAACGCATCGCCCAGGTGGAGCTCGAGTTGATGGCGCTCGAGATCACGAACCTGCGCGTGTTGTCGGCCGAGGCCGGCGCGGCACACGCGCCGGGACCCGAGGCCTCGATCCTGAAGATCAAGGGCTCGGAGATCATTCAGCAACTCGCCGAGCTGCAAATGCAAGCCTTGGGCCATGATGCGCTGATCAGCGTGCCGGAGGCGCTCGAGCTCGACTGGTCCCCGCCACGGCTGCTCGCGGACCACTATCCCGAGTATGCGCCGCCGCTCTCCGGTCAGTATTTCAACCAGCGCAAGACCACGATCTACGCGGGTTCGACCGAAATCCAAAAGAACATCATTGCCAAGCTGATCCTGGGTCTTTGACGGAGGGTTGCCGTGGATTTCCGTTACTCCGAAGAGCAATTGGCGCTGCAGGACACGTTGCGGCGCTTCATCGCCCGCGACTACGACTTCGAGCGCCGCCGCGCGCTGGCGCGCTCGCCCCTGGGATTTTCCGCCGAGGCCTGGGATCAATACGCCGAACTTGGGTTGCTGGCGCTGCCCTTGCCCGAGCAATTCGGCGGCCTCGGCGGCAACGGCGTCGACATCATGGCGATCATGGAAACGATCGGGCAGGGATTGCTGCTCGAGCCCTATCTCACGACCGTCGTGCTCTGCGGCGGACTGATCCGCGATGCCGCGTCGGAAGCCGTCCGGCAATCGATCCTGCCGCAGATCGCCGCAGGTAAGCTCAAGATCGCGCTCGCGGCCTATGAGGCTGCGGGGCGCTATGACTTGGCCCATGTCGGCTGCGCGGCCGCCGGCTACGGCGACGCCTGGACGCTATCGGGGCGCAAGGCGGTCGTGCTCGACGCGCCGTCGGCGGATTGCTTCTTGGTCTCTGCACGTGTCGCGGGTCAAGTGGCCGAGGCGGACGGGATCTCGCTGTTTCTCGTGCCGCGCGATGCGCCGGGTCTCACACTGTTCGCGTATCCGACGCAGTCCGGCGCCCGGGCCGCGGACCTGCAGCTGCACGACGTCGTCGTCGGTCCCGACGCCGTGATCGGCCTGCCCGGGCGGGCGCTCGCGATCGTCGAGCGGGCGGTGGACTCCGCGATCGCCGCACTCTGCGCCGAGGCCGTCGGGATCGTGTCCGCGCTCAACGAGGCGAGCCTCAATTACTTGAAGACCCGCAAACAATTCGGCGTGCCCATCGGCGCCTTTCAAGCCCTGCAACACCGCATGGCCGAGATGATCATCGCCGCGGAACAGGCGCGCTCGATGGCGATCATCGCCGCCGTGCAGGTCGACGCCGCCGATGCCGCGAAGCGGCGCCGCGCGATCTCGGGCGCCAAAGCCTACGTCGGCCAAGCCGCGCGCTTCGTCGGCCAGCAAGCCGTGCAGCTGCACGGCGCCATGGGCGTCATCGACGATATCGTCATCAGTCATTACTTCAAACGGCTGACGATGATCAACATGAGCCTGGGCGACGCCGACTTTCATCTTGGGCGGTTCAGTGAGCAATCTGCCCATGCGCAAGCCAGTACCGTGTCGCTTTGAGTTTGCCCGTGCGCTGTAGAGCGCCTAGTTCGACCAGGTGTCCGAGGTCTCGGCGGGCCGTGGCCGCTGGCGCACCGGTCAATTGCTCGATTGTGGAGCCAGGTCTCAAGCGCTCGAATTAGTGCGAAACTGCCGGTCCCGGCGAGCAACTGCAGCACACGGTCCCGGCGACCCGGTTGTGAGGATCACGCGATGAATCAATTGGATCTCAAGGGCCGCACGGCCGTCGTTACCGGTGGAGCGCGGGGCATCGGCTTTGCGATCGCGGAGCGGATTCTGCGCTCCGGCGGTGCCGTGGCGTTATGGGACATCGATGCGGGACCCCTGGGAGAGGCGCGAGCTCGCCTGGAATCCCTGGGTCGCGTCAGCACGTGCGTCGTGGACGTCGCCCGCGAGGATGCGGTCAGCACGGCAACCTATGAGACCGCGGCCGCTCACGGTACAATCGACATACTCATCAATAACGCGGGCATTACCGGCGGCAATGCCGTCACCTGGGAGTTGAGTCCTGACGTCTGGCGGCGCGTGCTCGAGGTGAATCTGGTCGGCCCGTTCCTCACCTGTCGAGCGATCGTTCCGGTCATGCTCGCGAACGGCTATGGGCGCATCGTCAATGTCGCCTCGGTGGCCGGTAAGGAGGGCAATCCCACCGCATCGCACTACAGCGCGTCCAAAGCTGGTCTCATCGGACTGACCAAATCCTTGGGCAAGGAACTGGCGACCAAGAACATCCTGGTCAATTGCGTCACCCCGGCTGCCGCCAAGACGGAGCTATTCGCGCAGATGAAACAGGAGCACATCGATTACATGCGCGCGAAGATTCCGATGAATCGATTCGTCGAGCCGGCCGAGGTGGCGGCAACGATTTGCTGGCTTGCGAGCGAGGACTGTTCTTTTGCGACCGGCGCCGTGTTCGATATATCCGGCGGCCGTGCGACTTACTGAGCGCTTCAAGCTGAATTGAGCGACGTCGCGATCGGAATTGCATTCTTGCTTGCGCGTCATCTTGAGACGCATGAGCTGCCGCGACGGGCCTCCAAGACGATTTCATCATCGACCGCCCATGCCTGGAGCTCGTTGGTCTTGATCAATTGTCTGACGACCGTACGAGTCGCTGTAGATAGGCTCATGTCCCCCCTAATCGATCGTGCCGTCCGCAACAGCTTGTCATGCGATTGCAATAATATCGGCAGCCAGCTTGCACCCGCGATTTGGGACCACTGGCCCTCGGAGAGCGGAGGCTCTCCCAGTGAAGTCAATAGCAACAAGTGGCTCTCTCCACAGACCATGCGCATCGCGTCGCTGAGCAGATCGACGATTCGAAGCTGCTCCAAGTAGTGACTGTCGAAGAGCTCGCGTAGGCGCAAACATCCGATCGCGCCGGACCGGCGACACGCGATCTTGTAGGTCTCGCGCAAGTGCAGCGAGAGCTTGAGCAACTCATGGTCGGCACGAAATGGGGATCGAATTCGGTTGTTTGGCATCGAATTGCGGTCAGCAGCTTCTGTCATGAGCGGATACCCGATGTCTGTTGATCCAGGCATATAGGCTATCGTTGGCCCGTGAGCTTGCCATCCCTCCAAACGGCGTCGGCCGGCTCCCCCTTTCGAGCCCCTGTGCCACGCTTCGGCGGCCGTTGCTGCGGGGCGATTGCGAAGTCCACGCTACCCTGGTGGAGTCACCCTGTTGGAGTCAAGTCGGTAGCCCTTTTGGGCCAGATACTCCCCTCAGCGCCGCGGTGTATATTGGGGGTGCCAGATCATTCGGGACGAAATCGTATGACTGAGACACCAGCGATCCGGGTTCTGACCGTCGATGATCATCCCTTGATGATGGCGGGAATCGCGGGCGAGATCAACGAACAATGCGACATGCGAGTGGTTGCGCAGGCGACCGACGGTGACGAGGCGATTGCGCAGTTCCGCGCTCATCATCCCGACGTGACCTTGATGGATATCAGAATGCCGAAGCTGAACGGCATCGACGCGATCACTGCGATTCGCAACGAATTCCCGCGCGCGAAGATCGTGATCTTGACCACGGCGGCGGGTGATATCCAAGCCCTACGCGCGTTCAAAGCGGGAGCGGTCGGCTACTTGCTGAAGAACCTGTTGCGCACCGAACTGATCGACACGATTAGAAGCGTCCACGCAGGTCAGCGGCGCATGCCTCCCGAAATCGCCCAGCAGCTCGCGCAGCACGCGGCGGATGACGTGCTTACGGCCCGGGAGCTCGACGTATTGCGTGCGATTGCGAAGGGACAATCCAACAAGGTGATCGCCTTCAACCTCAATATCGTCGAGCATACCGTCAAGAATCACATCAAGAATATCCTGTCCAAACTCGATGCCAATGACCGAACGGGCGCCACGATCATCGCGGTGCGCCGTGGATATATCGACCTATCCGAGAACGCCTGAGCGTCGGACCTGCGTGACGGGGGTCACGAGATCTCGCTCGATGCACGTGCTGGCGTTCGCCGCGTAGCTTGCACCGCCTAGGCCTAAAGGGCCATGCGTGGGTGGCCTGATCGGATCTGTGCGCTGTGCGGGCCTCGGCCTACAGTCAGTCCGTAGATCGAAATCAAAGGCGTTTTACGGGAGGATTATATGAGTGAACCGGTGAACGTAACGTTGGTCCACGGTGCATGGGCCGATGGCTCCTGTTGGAGCAAGGTGATCCCGCTGCTGCAAGCGAGAGGCATCACCGTCAGCGCGGCGCAGATACCCCTGACTTCGTTGGCCGACGATATTGCCGTTACCAAGCGTCTCTTGGCCCTGCAGAAGTCGCCGACCGTACTGGTGGGCCACTCCTACGGCGGTGCGGTAATCAGCGGCGCCGCCACGGGAGAATCTGGCGTCAAAGCCCTCGTGTACGTGACGGCTTTCGGATTGGATGAGGGTGAAAGCCTCGACTCGTTGAGCAAGCAAGGACCACCGCCGGCCGGGGCCGCCGCGGTCGAACCGGATGCGTTTGGGTACTTGTGGATCAATCGCGGGAAATTCCGTCAAGCTTTCGCGGCGGACGTCACTGCAGACGAAGCGGCGGTCATGGCCGTCGTGCAGAGACCCCTCAGTGTCACGGCTTTCACCGACAAAGCGGGTGCGCCGGCCTGGAAACATCTTCCCTCGTGGTACTTGGTGTGTACGAACGACCAGATGATTCCGCCACCGGCGCAAGAGTTCTTGGCGGGGCGAATGCACGCAACGCAAAGATCCGTGGCATCGAGTCACGCCCCTTTTGTGTCCCACCCGCAGTCGTGTGCCGACATCATCATCGCTGCTGTCGATGGGATCGCGGAATAACAAGTCGGAATTCGACTCCCGTCTCGTGTTTCACCATCAACCTCAGGGGATTGCCATGAGTAAGTTTCATCATTCTGTTTCCATTGCCATCGCACTCGCAGTGACGGCAACCGCATCCGCTTCACCGGTGCCTGCTCCGACCATCAAGAACGTCGTTCTCGTCCACGGCGCATTCGCCGATGGGTCCGGCTGGGTTGCGGTCGCCGACATTTTGAGAAAAGATGGTTTCACCGTGAGCGTCGCGCAGCCTCCGGAAACTTCACTCGAAGACGACGTGGCCGCGACTACCCGCGCGATCGATGCGATGAAAGGTCCCGTGGTGCTGGTTGGCCACAGCTACGGCGGTGTGATCATCACGACGGCCGGGAACGACGAGCGCGTCAAATCGCTGGTCTACGTGGCGGCCTTTCAACCGGACACCGGCGAGAGTCTCGGCTCCCTCGCGGCCAGCAAACCGCCGGTCTCCCCGAGCCCGATCCCTTCCCCGGATGGTTTTCTCTATATCGGCCAATCGACATTTCACTCGGATTTCTGTGCGGATCTGCCGGCTGCGCAAGCCGAGTTCATGGCGCAATCGCAGGTGGGACTCGCGATCAAGGCGGCTGGCGCGGCTACGGCGACACCTGCTTGGAAGACCAAGCCGAGCTATGCGATCGTGGCGACGAACGACCATGCAATCAACCCGGACCTGGAACGATTCATGTACAGGCGCGCAGGTTCGACCGTGACCGAGCTCGCATCGAGTCACGTGGTTTATATTTCTCGGCCTGCGGAGGTAGCCGCCGTGATCGAGCGAGCCGCTCAATGACGAATTCCTCCCCGGCCGAGGAAATCGCCTCCGCGACCGAGGGGGATTTCGATTCGGCGGTCGCGCGCGCGTTCACTACTCCCCGTCACACAACACGCTACTGGGAGGCGGGGCCTAAGGACGGCCCTTTGCTGATCTTCATACACGGCTGGCCTGAGATCGGCCTCATCTGGCGAGCGCAAGTCGACGCCTTCGCGTCCGAAGGCTGGCGCTGCGTTGCGCCACACATGCGTGGCTACGGAGGCTCATCAGCGCCCCCTGCCGCCGAGGCCTACGCGCTGGAAGAGATTGTGGATGACATGGTCGAACTTCACGACCACCTGGGCGCCCGCCTGGCAATCTGGGTCGGTCACGACTGGGGAAGCCCGGTGGCCGGAGCACTGGCTGCACAGCATGCAGACCGCAGTCGCGGCACCGTGTTGATCTCGGTCCCTTATTTCCCTGAAGGATTCGGGCTGCCGACTCTTCTGCCTTTGATCGATCGTGAATTATACCCAGCCGATCGATATCCGGACGGACAATGGGATTACTACCGCTTCTACCTCACGCACTTTGACCAGACGGCCAGCGACATGGAGGCGGACGTCCGCGCGACTCTCGCAACAGTCTATCGGTCCGCTTGCCAAGATCTGACCGTGGCAAGCGTGCCGGCGGGTCACTGGCTGCCGCTCGAGCGGAAAAATGAGCTGATCCAAACCATCCGCTCGTGGGTTTCAACGGAGCGGCTTTACTGAGGTATCCATGGCCATATCTTTTCAGCAACCCGTCGTAAGCGATACGAGCGCGTTCGCTTCCTGGAGGGTCGTCAGCACGCCCGGATGGCATCACGTGTGTTTTCGCGTAGCCGATGTCGACGCTGCGATAGAACAGCTGAAAAATCGGGCCGTGGCGGTCGTCTCCGAACCGCACGACGTAGTCGCCATGGGCCTACGATTGGCTTTCTTTGCAGATCCCTGGGGTAACTACTTTGAGCTTACCCAATTGCTCGTCGATGCTGGTTGAGGTCGCTCGGTGAGCATCGGAACGATCGAAGAATATGATATCGCCACGAACGGCCTATCCTTGCACGTCACGGAGCAGGGTGCCGGTGAGGTCGTGCTCTTCTGTCACGGGTTTCCCGATACAGCCTACACCATGTATGGAATGC
>Ga0209208_10000660_pt1 | contig 45943 bp, 29 predicted proteins | sample S1TSphfallax_3_FD_187694 | JGI IMG/M metagenome (GOLD analysis project Ga0209208, IMG submission 187694) | Host-associated microbial communities from peat moss isolated from Minnesota, USA - S1T2_Fd - Sphagnum fallax MG (SPAdes) (version 2) | ecosystem: Host-associated > Plants > Peat moss >...
TTGCCCATAACTTGGGCGACAGATGTCCAAATGACCAATGCGAGGCCATTTTCGATATCTACGCTTCAAGACCTTTCCAATGACACCAAGAAAACCCCAATGCGAGGTGTTTTGGGCCTTGCTATCGAGCTCTGAACATTCGGGAGTCCCGGAGGACTCCAAATCCTCACTTTTTCCAAGTGTTGGGCTTCACCCCCACACTTGGCCAAAGTAGGGTTGCGACAACATTGAAGAACCTAAGCTTAGAATTCCATTCTCATCATTTGTGTGGAAATCAATGTGTTTACTATGGTCACAACAACAATGTGTTCTTGTAGTAGATTATCGTTATACAACTATTGAATTTTGCAAAACAAGTTTCATTATTAGAATTCCATTCACAAATTGAATTTTGCAAAACAAGTTTCATTATTAGAATTCCATTCACAAGTGATTTTCAATGTTATTCATGTTTGCTTATACCATTCATAATGTATTTTATTTACAATTCATCTTTTGTAATTTTGGAAGATTTTGGAATATGAAGGGATGGGTTGGGATCAAAGCTAGGTCTTTTGGATAAAGCAAAGTGTGCAAGGAGGTGAAGGCTAGGTTTGTCATAGTTAATTGTTGTGCCTTTGTATCTCCTATGATTATCATCAAAGAGGGCAATTTGTGGTTAGTAGCAACAACTGCAACAAAATGCCTTTTTACCTATGAAGAAAAGTCTTTAGTTGTAAATATTGATGTCCCTCCTTTTTTGTAGTGAACATGGTGGCCAAAAGAAGGTTCTTGCACACAATCGCTAGTGTTGTTGTGGTGTTGGGCTATTTCAAAATTGTGGGAAATGTTTCATTATCATTTGTCATTCCTAAAGATTGTGAATGTTGTATCATTGTTTTATAACCCTCCACCACTTTGTTTCACTTGCATCATGACTTTTGTGATTTTGGTTTTGGATGCAACTAAGAATCTCCTTCATGCACATTTCCATACATCTAGCAAGGAAAGGCTAATTTTTGTTTCACACAAACACTTTATTTTCTCACTTTGAAATACTGGTTCAAAGCTGATCCTACAAGACATATGAATTTATTGCTTCCATTTGGCAATTGTGAATGAACATCAATTGTCCAAAAGTGGATTCATCTATGAATTTAATCATGCACCATGATCATCTCATAATCACTTGTGTACACATCTTTTGTAATATGGTAAACATTTGACACTTGAGGTTTGAAGACATTTAATAGCTTTGGATCAAAGCTCTTGAAGGTAATGATAAACATTGATTAGCCGAACAATTGGCAATCTCATAATGAATGTGAAGATCCCATTTGACCCATCATATTTGTGATGATCTTTGTGATTAATTGGTCATGATTCAACATTACAATTTAAGTTCAATGGAATTTCCTACATTGTAGTTTGAAATGTCTTTCGCAACCTTCCTTAAGGGATCATGGCTTTGAATGCACATCACAAGGCTAAAGAAAAAATAACAAACCGACTCTCTTTTCCATTAATAATGGTTTTAGATTAGTAGTCCTAACTTAGCAGTGGGAAAATGCTTGTTGCTTGGCTTGAATGATTGAGATTGAAACACAATGGAGAGTTATAGCATGTGGAAATATGTGAAGATTTGATTGAAGAGTGGAAAACACATGTTTTCCAATCTTTCTGTCAACCCATATCCCATCTATAATTCCATTGAGGATTCTAAGCCAGGCTTCTCCAACAGTGCAGAGGGGAACTTTCACTAATATTGGAGCCTATGTCTTATGATCGAATGCTTTTGCATCACTTGGTTAACTGTTTAAGGTGTGTGTGTGTGTGTGTGTTTATCTCTCTCTTTCTCGTGCTATTTCTGTAACAACTATATTCCCTCCTAGTTCTATACCCTGCTTGAATTTGCTAAACATTGTAGGATTTGATGTATGTTGATTGCTTTGGTATTTTATGCCCCTTACAAGCTGGATGAGGATTTACATATTGGTGCATGAGTCAGTGGGTGAAGGAGACCAACAACATCTTGTCATTGAAAGATGTGAAGATTTGATTATGTATGTATTTTCACTATGCCTCTTGAGTGCCTATTAACATTATGGTTGAGTTTTCTTGTTGTTGAAAAAAATGTGGCATACATTTGTGATGCAAATGTTTTGTAATCATTTTCCTTGAGTTTTGAGCAGATGGTCATATGCTTATCTCCACCCATGTTTAGGGGCTGATGAAATCATTGAGGAGTAATGGCAGCAGGTAACTGTCCTGCATGATAAATGTGATGGTTTTACATGTTATGAGTGACACTCACAAAGTTAATACTGCTCATTTTTCAAATATTTGTTTTGGGTTCACTAGTTTTTGGTAACCTTGCATCTCTTTCTGGATTTTTTTTGTGCAATTACAGTGATATGCACATTTCTGATTTGAAATACTTGAACAACTTATCTGAGATTGTGGGGTTTATTAGTTGCCAAAAGCTTGCTTTTGTGGGCCTCTTTGTTCTTTATTGAGGACTTTTCATTCTATAGGAGAATCACACACTAAGGCTTTTTTAACATTTGCATTACCTAATCTTGCTTGCATATTATCTTCAGATCCTCCATTCTGGTGAATGATGTGTTGGTGGGTTGCTATGGAGAGGCCCACCATGTGCTTTCAAGTCCACAACTTATGAGACACAATGTGGATGTATTAGGTGTGTCTTCAATGTTATTGTTATACATACCTTATAGACTCCAAATGTATAAATTCCATGTATTTGAACACCCTCAGTGGGACAGAAAATTGTCAACATCTGGAGCCATCTTAAACTTCTTTTTTCATGGTATAGATTGAAATAATATAGTTTTGGGAAGATATTGTTTCTTAGCCCCCAAAGGAATTGTGTGCAGTTGAATTTTGTTTCTTGTCCTTGGATGTAGGAACTAGATTCTTGGCCAGCTATAGGTGGGAAGTGGAAGATTGTGAGTTTTTCTACCCCTGCATCCTGTTCTCTATGCACAAGAAAATTGCTTGAGAATCCAAATGACCCAGAGTCTTTATTTTCTTCTAGGGTTTGAATAAGCTACTCCTGTAAGATTCTTGAAATAAAAAAGCTGTCATTAATTCTGCTTAGGATTTGAAAGATTCTACAATTACTTTATTAGCAACAGGGAAGGCACAACAGTGAAATCTGAAACTTTGGCTAAAACTCCCACAAATAGCAAAATTGGTGGTCCCAGGAGTTGTACTCTCCATGAAATGTTTATGATCTTTTTGAAGCCTCAGATATTAATCCCAAGCTCCATTTTGGCATTTTGCCCAAAGGGTTAGTTCTCACCCCGAGATCTGCCAACTTTCCAGATAACTGTATTATGTAGATCAACAAGTTAAAATTGCGAAAGCTACTTGGAGATCATTCATCCTTAGAAACAAATTTGCATGTTTACATTTTAGAAACAAATACTTTCAAATCAAAGATGATGTGAACGAAATTCATCTAATTGGTGCACCCAAAACTTGGGCTCAATTTCCAATAGAGCTGGGGAATGAAGTAAGCAAATGGGGACCACACAACACATATATGAGAGGTTGCATGAAAAGACCTGCCATTCTAAGTTTGGGAAGCTAAAATTTTAAATGCTAACAAGATCAAGGAAGGAAGACCTAAATGATTGTGGATGAATGCGAAGGAAGCATGCTGTTGCAAATCACAATGTTGTGAACTGGGCTAAGGCAAACGAAGACCTGCCAAAGAGGGTTTTGCATCAACTAGTACCTTTGACTAATTGAATGATGTTGACATCAAAAGATAACAACAGCAGCATACACACATACAGAGAACAAACTTTTGATCATTGAAAGAAAAGCAACACCAAACATATCTGTAGAGCACATTTTGGAAAGGAGACAGTACCTAGAGTGTGGAGGAGTCCTTCAGTCATGCCAGATCCAGTGTTGAGAAGACAAATTGATACAGATTTGAATGTGAATCCACCCTAACGCACATATAGTCGTGAGAAAAGAGTCTTGAGATGGGATACCCTCCCAAGATAATAGCACTGCAGAGGTTCATAGAACTCACTTCCAAAAGGAGTCAATAGTCAATACCTATGATTTTAGAGACAAACCTTTCAGCCCTCTGGACATGCTCACAAAGCCCAGTTCTGAAAGGAGATCATACTTACAGTGTGGAGAAGAAAAGCTTGCAAATGCTAAAGACAACTAGAACCACAAGGAGATAAAGAAAACACTGTTTTAAAAGCAAGAGGAGGGAATATGGGGGAAAAGAGAAAATAATGAATTAAGAGAATAAGGCCAAAAATATTGTCCAATGTGCAATATGTAGCAGAAATAAAAGCCTGACCAAATTCTTCATTTCCTGCACAACTGAAAATCCAGCATGATCATTCGCACTCTGGAGAAAAACTGTGATCTGTATCCAAGAAATAGAATTGGATGTCTACATGCCTTATTCTTCATTTGCTCATGACAGGTTCTAAGGTCTAGCTGTTTTGTTGGGCTGAAATGAAAGACTGTCAGTGTCTATACAGGTGTGCCCCCAAAAAAGGATGCAATAACATTTTCCACAAATTTCTTGAATTCCTAAGCTACAAGGCAGCTCCCTAAACAATCTCATGCCCAGAACATTATGTTGATTCATCACTCTATCTAGTGCTGAGGTGATTTAGAAGAAAAGGACCTTGATAAACCAGCCTGAATAGAGTGGCTTTCAGAGAAGTTTCAAAAACTTCTGGCTTTCTTGCAAACTGGACATCATCTCTAAGAAATCAAGAGGTTGACTGTCTTTTGGCATCATCCCACATGGTTTTCTCCGTGAAAAGCTAGAGCACATGGTAACCCAATCTCTGCTGGAACCTGTAAACCTATTGTCAAATCAATCTTTACCAGTGTGTCCTATTGATTGAGTCTGTAACTCCGACCAGAAAAAGCAGTCCTAGCACCAGGAGACACAGTTGTTTGAGTTGAGGGCACTTGAGGCCTAGGCCATTGGGCAACCAGCTGATGTCTGAAATGGAATCCGTCAAGGAAAAGCTTACTGCCACTGCAACAAGTACTAGCCCTCAAACAGGCAATGCACACTCAACACCCACATCCATCCCCCTGACATGTTTCACTAGTTTATGACCAGAAGGAAGGAACCCTAAAAATAATTCTGCATCTTCTGACCTGTATAATAGAAAGGAAAATGTGTCTGTTTTGCAAACATCAACAGCAAATTTTTTTTGTAAGCATCCATACAAAGGATAATTAAAGAAGAGCAACAAACATAAGATTTTAACCTGCCTTACAACAGTAAGAGGATACACCCAACGAGGAGTTTTTAGATAGTTGTGGCCAGTGGCTTGTGGATGCAAGACGGTAAGGAAGTAGTAGATGTGTCCTACTACAATTCCTAGTAAATCCACCAGGAATGGGTGACCAAACATTGTGTTGACAGCAAGCAGGGCCCAAGGCAACCAAAAGCCCTGGCATTTACGTCCTCAAGTTAGCAAACAATCCCTCTTGGTTACAACATCTTGCATTTCTCACAGAGGAAGCTGGTTCCTTTTTTCTATGATGCAGATGAAGTACTTTGGAAACCTAGCACAAGCAATGAATTCAACTGCTTGGTGCTGAAAAGTTACAGAAGTCAGAAAGTGCAACAAAAAGGACCCAAACCTGCAATGTAACAAGTCCCATGAGGCTGACACGGGCATTTGCAAACTCACGGCTCCAGACATAGAGGAGCATAAACACAAGTGCATGGCCCACATAGAACCTGATTGTGGGCAGTGCCAGTGCCATAGCCTGCCATGTATCATGAAAAACCATGTACATTTAAAAATTATGCCATTGATTCCATACATGGTAACATGACAAAATTGAACTCTAGCACTCACACATGGATACAGTTTCCATTGGTACTGGTAATCAGAAGACAAAAATGAATGATCTAGGTCATACCAAAAGTGCGACCATCGAAACTATGAACATCCAGACAAAATCTGCTGTGCGCTTGTCAAATGGACCCTTCTCCAACTGTACTCCATACTTTGCTCTGATTCCATTTCCCAACAACAAAAAGCTATGTTAGAAGAGTCACAGTCTGCATAACATGAATGGTAAAATAGAGATCATATCTTTTCAACAGTCTACATGGAAATGAGCAAAATCATAAGCAGAAATGTGATGCATTTGTCTAGATATACCCCAACATGTCATTTTCCTTTCATCTGGTCAAACAACTTCATTCCTCCTTCCTTCAATGTGGACTACTTACACATAGCCCAGGATTCTTGACTCTTTTGTACCTTCTTTCAATCTTAGTAAAGTTCCCGAATGGGCTCTGATGTTTACTTACATCATCAAAATCCGCACACCAAATTGCATAGAGAAGGGTCCTAAAAAGATAAAGTTGGTCAACAACCGCCATATCTGCAAACAAGGGCAGGAGATTCACATGGTTCAAAAAAGATGTATGACAACATCTCAAGAGGTCTGAAATGATATCGAACATCGGACAAGGAGGAAATCTTCTTCATCCAACACCTCAAATCCATCAAGTTCAGTTGCAACTTCAACAAAACAATAGTTATAACCTCTCCACCAATTTCAAAAACATCCCAAAACTGACAACACAATAATAACAATCCAAAGAAACTCCAAAGATGGAATTCCATCAACCAAATAGAGAAGCCATTTTGTTAAGTCTTGTCCCAGAGAGAAAGACACCTGAAGACCTGAATCCAGAACTTGACAATTTGGGATGAAAACATCATACTTGGAATTTGCTTGCTACCAAGGCAAAGTCAAGAAGGAGCCATTCAGCTTTGATCACACCGAGTTGATACCCAAGAGTTGTGAGAACACATAGTGTTCCAAAACTCTTGCTCACTGGAGGCAAGGAGTTGTAAAAGCTGCAAATGAACAACAACACAAGAACAGAAAAACCCACCAGCAGAAATCTCCTCAGTAACACATTCAATAATTCTCATCTGTTGTTGAAGCAGTAGAAAAGCCACCATTACCATATTACAGCAGGAACCTCACCACAACATTACAGCTCCTCCCAAATAGAATTCCCAAATAGCAAAGTGCAGAAGAACAAAGTGCGAGATACTTGCAAAGAGAAAACCAACCAATTTTCATGTGCACCCAAAGTAGAACCACGATCTATTTCGATCCAGAAGAACCCATCAATGTCCCGGTGATAGGAAATAAAACCCTCCGCATCAAATCTGGTCTCTAACCTAACTGGAACATGTGGAGAAAAATACAAAGGGAGACAGAGAGAGACAGAGAGATGTGCTGCACTTACTCGGCTGGCGAAGACATGGGGGAACTGGTGTTTTCTTCGTCAGGTCCTCGTTCTTGAAACCAAGCACCACAATTCCGATGGTTGGGTTAGGAAACCGGGAAGCAGATCCGAGGGGAAAACAATTCTCTGCTCCAGCAAGCAACAAGCAAGAAATTGTCCGACAGAATGAGCTGCACAACCCAACACTACTAGTACTGGTATCCGCGCAGCCTCTAAGAAATTTGCTGCGATGTGTTTTTCGCTGTCTCCCCCCGACAGAAGAAGAAGACCCAACAACTTTTTGACCTTCGCGAAGGCTCTGGACCCTTCCTCCCGAAGGATTAGGGTTAGGGTTAGGGTTTGAAACAAGAGCATACAACTCCAGGGGAGCTTCTTCCTTTGCTTCTTCATCTACCCATGCAAAGCAGTATGCAGCATGCATTTCAGAACTGGAGAGCAGCTATCTATCTATAATTGTACATCTTTTTGGATTTCCACCTCTTCCTATTTCGATGTTTGTCGTCGAAACTCTGAAGCTTTCTTTGTGATTCGATGTTTTGTGGAGAGTGGAAACCCGGAAGTCTTGTGCGATTTAGAGGGATGATCGAAGTGGTTTCGGGGTGGTTAGAAAACTGCGAATAGGTACGAAGTCCGCGAGTAGGAGAGATTTGCAGCAAAAATCTACAGCAGTGATGCGAACATGGCCGGCTTGTCTTTATGCATCTGCCCTAGCTCAGTGTTCTTGAGCTTCTGCAAGCCTACCTCTGAGTAAGAACCCCCCCCCTCTCTCTCTCTTTCGCTCTCTCTCGCTTTGTAACTCTTTGCAACAAGACCCCTCTCTTTCTGTTTTGCTTTGTGATTCTTTGCAAGGAGAACCCTCTCTCTCTTTTGCTTTGTAACACTTTGCACATTGTGACACAATGCACATATGCCAGGCATTGTATTCTGATGAGAGTTTTTTTTCCCCTCCATTTTGTGTTCAGGCCACTTGATCAAGCTGCTTCTCGTATCTGTGCCTTTAGAGGATTGTTTCATGGATTTGGGAAGTTGGTGCTGGTGTCACCGTTGCAAACAATCAAAAGAGAGCCTTGGAGCTTTGTCTCTACTGCTGGACACCGAGATGGATTGTCAGGTATGTCCTTGCAACACATTTTGCAGCCCTCAACCTCTTATCTCTGCTGAACAGTGGGAGATTTTCAATTGTGCTGAAAGCCCTGAATTCCTGCCATGACTTCTTGTATGTTTCTGATAGGTAATATTTGCATCTCAGCTGTGAAAATTCTTCACAGATTCAGGTTCTCAGAAAGCTGGCAACATGTGTATTCTTGAAATTGCAGTCTTGGTCTCATTGCAGTTTAGAGAGAAATGTTAAGCTGCATGGCCAGAAGAAAGCTGCAGATTGAGGTTTTGCGTGCTTGCACTTAGTCAATTTTGTGCTCAAGAGTTTGGGTTTCTTTTGTAACAGGAGATGAGACTAGCCGGTGCCAAGAGCAGCTGCTGGGTGGTGCAATGTCTGAAATGGAGATGGATCTTTGGCCCAGACCTCACACTGAGGCAGAGTTTGAATCTGGATATGTGAGTGACAGTGATGAGGTATAAGCCTGCACCCAGATTGTCTACCTCTCCAATTCATCTTTTTCAGTGTTTTAGGGTTGCAGGAATTGAGTTTACTTTTAACTGAAAGGGGTTTTCTAGACAGGGTCTTTCTCAGTCACAGACCAGGATGATTGTGATGGTGACAAGACTCAACACAATCAAGAATGGAACAATATGCTTGAAGGTGGGTGTAATATAAACTCAACAAATAGCTGATTTCACATCGAGTTTCACAATGCTTGATCAAGCTTTTTTCTTCATTGTATATGATTATATGTACAGTGGCTGATGTAGCAGGGTTAGCGTGGGACCCGTACTTAGGAGATGTGGAAAGCAGTGAAAAAGATGAGGACCCTCCTCTTTACATTCCACCCCCACCCATCTCACTGGAAGGTGTTTGTCCTCAAGTAAAGCTTTTTCCTCAATGTCTGCATAACATATTGTGCTGATTTCAGAATGATCTATGTGAATGAAGATCAATGTGAATTTTATGTTTTCACATACCATACAAGTCCAATGTTCCATCCCTACCGCACAGATATGGATATGCAATCTAAAGTGGAGATGCTACTTTACACGATGAAAGACCTTCTGCCAGGCCTCTTGGACAGTACCAAAGTAGAGGCTGCAAGATCACTTTTGAGTTCTTCTGTGGAGATCCAGAATCCTCTTGTATGCTATCAGGGAATTGATCGGTCTTTCTCTTCCCTCCATCTCTCCTTTGTGTTATATTGGTTACCTCATAGGCCATCCTTGCAAATTTCCTTTTTGAAGTGTCTTTCTGTCTTGATGATAGCAAAGTGTTGTTAAATGATTGTGTCAGATACATCTTTTCTTCTTTAGTTGATTGAGCTTCCTTGATGGATAGGAAGCTTCTAGAAAATGCTGAAAAACCTAGAACCAGGTAATATTGTGTGCCAGGGAAGCCCTTTGTTGTGAGTAAGTATTCTGTGCCTGGGCCTATGTTATGGACATCGGCAACCAACTTGTTTGAGAGTTGAGTAGATATTGTGCTGTAGTGTTTTACCTTCCAAAGCTTAGTGGTGGCCAACCATGATGGATAGTAAAGTGATCATGAAGATGGCTGTTTTGAATGTCTTCTGATGCGAATCTGTGCAGCACTCTAGAAGGCCATCATGTACCAGAGACAGCTGGAATGCAGTGTACTAATGGCTTCAGAAGTACTTCTGGTTGTATGTTATGACAGATTGGATGCACTGCTCAGAGTTCTATGTGAAGCCCAAGTTTCTATAGATCTGCATGATATCTATTATGAGAATCTGATGATGCATCCAAGTGAGTTCATTTTCCCCTGTGCACTCACATAGGGCACCATAGGCTAAACAGTTATCTTCAATTTTGTGGCCACCAACTGAGGGTAGGGATAAAGCTTGGAAGGAACCATGGTACTAAGTACCTTTTCAATCAAGGTTGCATATTTAGACTGTAGTGGATGCTACACAGTTGTTTGATTCACTTCAGTTACTGGATGTGGTTGTTTCTGGAAGGCAAGCGCTGGCTCTATGTAGTTTGGACAATGAATGTTTCAGAAGGTTCACAACAGTCTACAAAGAAGTTTGGGGTGCATGAATCCATATCACAGCAGCTCAATTTGGAGGATGCTGAAAAGAGCACTACTCAGTCACCTACAGACAGTGAAGGAGCTGAGTCCCGATTGTATGCTTTGGAAGGATCTTCACTGAAGCTCTCTGGGGAAAGTGTACTTGAAATGGACAAATCTGGCCTGGTATGCTTGTTTCAACCTCAGAATATTATTAGTTGCACAATAGATTTCTTGTTGTTACTACATACTATCCTTGCCTTGTCATCTGGAAGAGCATGAGTTCAACTATTTTGGATAGTCCCTGGGCTCTTTAGGGCAGTTCTCTATGAGATAGCTGTGGAGACAACAGTGCTTCAACCTTATATGCATGTGAAGGTGTTGACCTTGATAACAAACTTTTTTTGTTTGGTGCAGGTGACAAGGATTAGCTCAACTTGGTATGTCATGCAAAAAGAGGGTGAGGCTTCATTTGCAGCTGCCAAGCATTGGCTCTCAAGCTGCATTCAAAGGTCATTCTGATGAAAGGGTCTTACCTTACTTCTAGCTTCAGCTTGTAAATGGATCATTGGTTGCTCTGCCTAGGCTTTGCACCTGCTGTCTTTATAGCTTCTTCAGGTTGGCAGCCTCATTCAAACAGCATTGAGATAAGAGGAATGCTTTCTCTCTCAACTATCCTTCCCTTTGAAAACTGATGAACTGCCATCTGCTTGATTGAGCACAAATGAAACTAGATGTGTTTCATGAGGACTGTCTCCTATGAGACTCCATGTTCCATATTGTCAATTAGGTGCTCTATGGGTTCATACCAAAATGCAGTATGTTTTGATTACACGATCTGGCAGTTACAGTGTAGATGTCATGCTACCCACCAGCATTCTGATGTTGAACTCACAGTTCATATTGACACCTGGAAAACATTCCTCAAAATGGGTACCAAATGAAAACCGTATCAAAAAAATGAACTCACAGCTCAAAGTAACACTTAGTGAGCAGTCCTTAAAATGTGGGACCAAATGAAAACTACATGGTTATGTAGTCTCTCATTTATGAGGCAGAGCTAAGAAATGAAGTTTTGAAAATCCACATCAAAATTTGGAGTGTCCTTATGTTAAAATGGAACTTTAACCATGAAAAATGACAATTGTGATCTAGATAGTGATAACTGTAACTTAAAAAAATTCAGAACTTGCACATATAGTCTTTAAAAAACATACCATGAAAATTACTGCCATGAAATTCTAAAAACTCACATGAGTAGATTTGACACCATGAATTGAGCAAAAAGTATTCCATACATACACACCAGCAAGACCTGTGTTAGGTTAGAGTGTAAACTTGTCATGTAGGTTTTGAGAATATCTAGCAACTATGCCAGACTTGAGCACAGGCACATAGCCACATTACAAACCACCACATTGAAGATGAAACCCTGCAAACCTTTATTAATAAATACATTGTAGATTTGGAGAATGAACAAAGGAATAAGAGAAAGGAAAATGGAGAAGTTACAGGACATCAAGTTAGCTCAAACTACATGTCAAAATCTCTCTATATCAAAAATTGACTGCCTGTAATAGGTCAGCTGTGTTTTTCTCTGTCAAAAATCAATCATCTGCAATAGATTGGTATGTGAATAAAAAGTTCAAGACTAAGAAGATCCTAGAAGCCTTTGATGAGGTTGTGGAGCCCAGACCATGCTACTTGTGCTCATGACAAACAAAACATACAATGATGTCACGAACCAACAACTAGTGACTGCATTATGACGTAGGCTTGGTGCCTTTGGTGGGCTGGGATGATGGCCTTTGGTTTTGTATTGTACTTTGCTGATGTCACGAACTACCAAGTAGTGGCTGCATTATGTGGTAGTCACCAGCCTTTGGTCTGCTGGGACGATGGCCTTTGGTTTCGTGTTGTACTTTGTCGTTTTCTCGATGTATGCTTTTCATTTGTTTGAAGAAAGAAAAAAATTCAACACTAACAATTTGCTTATGAAAGTGGTCCATGATCCTCTCTCAGAATTGCTCTGAAACTGGAAAACGAAGAGTGCATTGCTAGACCCACACTAAGAAGAGAACGAAGGCTAGTTTCCAGTTCATCTTTTCTGGAAATGTCCTGTTGTTGACTCATTTTTCTCCAAATCTGAATTCCATGCCTAAACAAGGGGCATGTCACACTGTGGCCTTGCCATTCACATTAAAAACTATCTTAAGGCAAAAGAAGAATTAGGGAAACTCAAATATTACACCATGCAAAAATGTAATCTTCAAAAAATCCTCTAAAAGAAACCAAAGTCCTTCAAGATATTAGAACTCTATAACTAATCTCATGTCTCAACACAAGCCAAAATATCATCTTTCAAAAATCCTCATATAAGAATAGACCTATTACCTAGGGGCCAAAATCCCTGAAGCTACTATACTCTATAATCAATCTAAACACAATGTCCTTGCCTTGATAGGCAAAGCCAACAAAATTGAAACATAGTTTTTAAAAAGGACTTACATGTAATAATTAGCTGAGGAAAGCCTAAATTTTAATCGAATAGGAAATATGACCCTTGCCAAAATGTAAGACTGCTATATGTTGGAACTTGGGGTGTATTTTTTTTATTTTTTAAAGTTTTCGTTATGTAGCTGAAGTGACAATCATCCATGAAAATGATTTAACCAAAATGAGAGTATTAAGTGACTATTGCAAATGAATTATTTTTTCAAAAAACATCATTTGATGTGGTTAGCTACCTATTTGAACATAAGATATAGTTTGGTGATGCAATTTTGAGTTTTGTTGAAATTTGGTGATTAGTAAAATCAACAAACACTTTTTTTTCTCCATTTTCCCAAAAGTTGCAAAACTATCACTGGTTGAGACTATTAAATGAAGCAAAACAACGTGGAGTTGATTGACAAAATGAAACTCAATTTGTGAAAAATGCTTGACAATTATCCATATATTTGCAATTCTTTAAAACATAGTATTCTAAAAGAACAAGAAATAAGAATATAGATGAATGTTGGGTAGTAAAAAAAAAAGAAAATTGATTGAATTAAAAAAAATTCTTATTAAATATATTGATATTTATCCCAATGTATCACACATTGTGTGTTATTATTTTTTGAGTAAATATAAATTTCTAAAAATTCAAAAAATTTGTTCAGTTTTGAATTTCATCTTGATAAATTAGATCATAATTTCAAATCATTTCAAAATATGTTCATTACTTGATGGATCACTTTCTTCTATTATAAACTACAAATTATATATATATATATATATATATAATCATGTGCATATATTTCATTTGCATGTGCTAAAAGATTCTCAAAGGATTGTTGAGACTTTAAGATTTTGAGACTTTTTTTGAATTTGAAAATTTTCAAAATTTCACACTTTCAAGATTATGAGTGTTTTTGGAGTGTAGCTAACAAGTTTTTATCATCTAAATTTTTTAAATCATAATTTTTTGTATGATATTATACATAAAATAATCTTTTACAAATTTGTCATTAGTTTGATGCATCTATTGTTCATTTTCAAAAGTCTTTAACTATAGTCAAAACTTCAAGTTGAATTAAATGAATTTTTAATTTGCATATCCTAACATTGAATTGAGTCTTTTAACACAACTTGCTATGGTTACCATGATTTTCAATGATAAAAAATAAATCTATGATAGTTTGTCCCCCTTATTGTCATTAAATTAGGTTGTGCCCCACCATAAAGCACTCAAAGAAAATTTGTAATTTATGTGGAGAACACCTTATTCCCTCTTAAAAAGAAATTGGGAAGGATGTTATGTCTGTTCCTTAGGTATGGGAGAAAAAAATGTGTATTTATAGGTGTAAAAACCCTCCCACTATTGAGGACTAGGCATAAAAACCCTTCCATTCATATGCTTCATTATCTATATAGGTTTGGTTCATGATGTAATTTATCTTGTGATTTATGATAGGTAAAGCCCATGGGTGGGGAATATTCTCAAAATGTGGGGTTGAACTTGATTCACAAACATCTTGGGTTTTGCAACTAATTAATAAAATGATTATTGTTTTTTTTAACTACAATTGTAATTACATATTCATGTTAATGACTACATAGTTATACATGACATTATGGTTTTGCAATGGTACTCGGTATCATGACTTGATGGTTTTTACATAAACATCAAACTTTCAAAAAAATATTTTTAATCATTCAACATTAGGTAATAACAAAATTCCATTGATTCTTGCAACTTTTGATGAATAATGAAAATTTATGGTCATGTGATGTCGATATGTCATGCCACATAACAATGAGGTTGATTAGTAATTGTAACACCTCATGATTTGTAACATTAACTTCACTATGATTTATGTCATTGATTTGATGAATTAATCTCATTTATTAACTAGTTGAAAATATTGTTGTCCTTTATGATTAATAACGACTTCGTTATCTATGTGATGATAACATGGCATGTTGTTTAGCAACAAGGTGTCACAAATTTTTATTGTAATCCATGATTTTTTGTGACATTATAAATTTTTGTGTGTCTTGAATTTTTAGCACAAATATTTGTCATCACATGTCATAATTTTTTGTGTGCCACGAGGTTTTTGAAGTTATGAATTCACATTTATGTGTACTAAATAATCTATTGTTAACTTGTAATTACGATTATAATATTAAAAATCATTTTTTAAAAAATGACACATAACTCCTTGACTTTTTAATTATTTAACACATTAGCTTAGGTTAACATACCTATTAAGTTAACCTATGTATGAAGGTTATTTAGTAAAAATCTATTTGTAATATAATATACCTTATAAGTTACTTAACTAAACATAAAAAATTTATTACATCTAATATGTTTAAATAAACCTAAAATATGTGGGTATAGGATAAAAATTGTAGATATATGTGGAGATTCTTTTTCAAAATAAAGATAACATAGATAAACTTGCTTAGGTTTCCTAAACCCATTAGCTAAACAAGATGTTCTTCTAACCTTCAATGAGTCATGGGGATCATAATTAAACAATTTTTATTTTGAGAAACAATCTCCACATCAGTTGGTCACACAAACAAGAGACTCAAGACATGTACATTATGGGTTTTTACTTTCTTGAAGGGTATTGTGATATTAGTCTACTCTAAAATACCTAGGTTTAGGTACATGATGCATGATTTTCTTTTGTCATTTGGGGTCTTATTGCAATAGAGCAAGCATTTTGTTTTTTTTAAACACCCCTCAAACAAAGGAGGAAAAAATTATTTCGGGTAAGTATCATCCCCATCAATTAGTGACCAAAAAAATAAAATAAGAGCAGGTCTATATGATTTGCAAATTTAATATTTCTAGGGTTGAAGATAGCCACTAAAATGCAGCACTCAAGAAGGGCTTTCGGTCCGAGCGTAGGTACTGGATATGTTTACTAAGAGGTTTCATGATTCAAGAATGGGAAGATACTATTGATTGGAGGATGTACTAAATACCTTGCGCTTGAGGACCACAAGGAGGAGAGTCGTCCTGAAAATCTTGTATTCTTGTTGGGCTTTAGGGTCAGAAAGGAGGGAGGTGGCATGAGCTGTTATGCGTCGCTGGTGGCGAATGAATAACTCGTCGGTGTTGTGTCGGCCCATGTGTGCCTCTATGCTCGGGCCAGACATTGCCCTCGCCCACGCGGACACAAACGTAGCGAAGGATTTGGGGAATTGTAGCATGTGCATCAACTCGTCCTCAGGGCACAGGTTGTCGTCAACCGGCGATTGCAAATATTGGATGTCAAAGGCGCCACACTTGATGATTGCTGCCTCCACCTCCTCCTTTGAACGGGCATAGGTCGGGAGGTTAAATGTGTCTCTTGTCTCAGTAGTTATCACTCCCTGTGCTTGCAAACAATGGGATCCAAAAATATCCAAAAGAATAAAAGTGTCAATCTATTGACAAGTTGAAAAACACCATGAAATTTTAGTCGACAACTTTTAGACAGATTGCACCTAGTCTTCCAGACCAAAGACAAATGGCTTTCTAGTTTTGTTTCATCAAAAAATTGGTTCACCGAGAGGATAGAGTACCGTGTTCTTTACATACATCGTCAATGAGGTCGTTCCAAGCGTTTTCGAAGTCAGAACCAAATACAAAACGATGGTGACATTCTGGGTTGACTTGGTTTTCAGGGTTGGCTCCGTCATGGCGGCTAACGACAGCCGCGAACACAATACCACCAGGCACCATTTCGGCAGCACGACTATGAAGAAAGTTGTCCAAGTCGAGCATGCTTTGTTGAGCAAACTCTCGTGCTATAGTAGGGTTCCCGCCAAGAATCCAAGAGCGGCCTTTGTTGTAAAGAGGAGAACTCTTATCTGTCACTGTTGCTGGTACCTACATGCACAACCAGCAATCGTAGTCCTGTGAATGAGTAATTAATCCACACGATAATTGCAAAATTCGGAGCAAAACATTAGATCAGACTAGTGGAGTAATTGAACAGCAATCAATTTACCTGAGACATCCAGTGCAAGCAGAAGATCGATGTTGCGAAATGGATGCTCTCCTTGGGCAACAAACGATTGTAGAATGATCCTCCCACCATTGCTGAGAAGTAGGTGCTAGCTCTTCCAACATCGGCGCCATTGATTGATCTAGCTAAATCCTTGGCATTTTTGGCCTCTGATGCCAATAGTTGAATAAGGGTATTGAAATCATTCCCGGGCAAGTCGTTGAAGGAAACAAGCATCTCCGGCATGCAAGTGACATGACCATTATTTTCGCCAGCTTCGACGTACCTGTCAGTGATACACTTCACAATGAAGTTCATGTAACTTATGGAGTTTCTCCCACTGGAGCAACCGAAATCAGCAATATGCAAAGGAGCTTGTTCCGGCAGACTCATGTGCTTAACAGCTTCGGCCATTAAGGGCTCCAACCTCCTGATTGCGTGTGCTTGTAGCACCCCCATCCGCTGGTAACTGAATTCCCCATCACCACCCACCATGGAAATAAATTTCCCCTGCTCCATGTCCTGCAAGATACTTTTCAATCACGAAACCCAAAATTATTAATCAAACACACTTCCTCTGAGATACAGCACTGTAAACTAAGAGAGTCTTTCCTTAAATCTGCGCGGTCATGGAGTCCTACTCGGTGTCAGGACTTGTGTTATTTCTGTTACAAAGCACAAAAGACTACTATACAACTACAAGAACAGCCTCTTTCTTTCACTTTCCTCAGCTAGGCTGCTCTAGGTACTGCTTATATCTTTCTGTGAAGTCAGAGAATACTTTTTTATACTACCGTGGTGTAAATTGGTGCAAGTTTGTTGGGAGCAGGGGAGGGACCATAGGTAACTGATAATTATTCCATCTTCTTCGAGAAAAAGATGGATGGGGCCAAGGGTAGAATCTAGATATGGAAAAGCAATTCTGCAATTGCGGCCTGCAGTAACACGCATGTGCACATATGAGGTTCAGGACGCAAGACGCTAAATACCCGCATCAAGCAGTGTCCATCGCCCTTTCTGGACCTGATGATGGTTTGGTTGTATTGTGGGGTGTGATTCTTTGATTGTGGAACTTATTGAAATTGAAAACAAAACACATCTTGCTTTGCTCCTGAATCTATGGCAGTGTTCTGTGGCATGTTCTATACGTGTAAGGTTGAGATTTCGAATCTGTTGAGTAACTGCAAACAGATGATAGAAATAGTTCTTAAATTAAAAGACTATTGCTTGTTTTCTTTTGCAGATTAAAAAAAACATGCAGAAGGATGCTGGGTCGGATAAACATGTGCAAGAAGACAAGAAAAACAAGTCCCGAACAGAGGTGGATGGGGGGAGGGGGGTAGATAGCATCTCAAAACACGATGAAAGTACTAAAGCTATCAGTAAAGTCATGCCCTGTTGGGCCTGAGTGCAGCCCTCATTTGATGCTTGATCTGCTCCTGGTTCTTCTCTGCAAAGTCATGAAATTTTATTAAATAAGGGTATAAAATGTGTTCTTCTTCTGAATTGTGTTCACAAAGGATTCTCAAGTTCCCAAAGTGTTCTCAAATGCATTCTATGTTCCCAGTAGCACCTGGATTTTATCCCTTATGGTTTGCCCAAAGTTCAACTCCTATGTATAGAAATGAAAAAGGTGAAATTCAGGTGTACACATTTCTAATAATTTTTATCTTTTGTTGTACAAATTATTTGGATGGGAGGTTATCTTGAGCTGTTCCTGCAGTGTATGCATAGTTCGATAGGTAACTTAGTGCCCGTGAAAAATTTGATTAGAAAACATAGATAAAAATACTCGAACAACTAACACAAATCCCGCTTTTTATAGCAAGGATTTTAGTCATTGAAGCAGTGTGGGTCGCATCACTGAAGACCAGTGCAATTTTGACAATCAATACATCTTGAGAATCAAACAGCTTAAGAAAGAAACTTAGGCCCATTTTAGACAAGGGTACAAGGTCCAAGGACCAATGAATTCAAGTAATCTTATTGGTTGGAAGCTTTAAATTGGTCCAAGGCCTTTAAGATTCATATGTCATAGTTTTGAGTGAGTTTCATCTCAACATTCATATGTGTAAAACCTGGGGCTTGGTTCTGAAAGCTATCTCTCACAATAGCCATATCAAGAATCGGTTTATTTTGAGTGATACTAATCAATAATTTTCTTAAAAAAAGATTTGTTTCTATTTTGCAACTCGGGTTGAAAGAGGTGCTTCTATTAAGAGCATGCCCAATGTTCCAAAAAAAATTGTTTGTGAGTCAATCAATATGGCTCCTTTTTTTTTTAAAAAGAAAAAAGTTATGAGCACAGCCATGATCTAATTAATATGAATCACAAATATGTCCCCAAATTAGATATCGTTGCAATAATAAAGGTATTGTGTAGCAGAATGACTTAGAATTATTTTTCTTGTGATTCCCCTCCTACCAGCAAAACATTTGGGTGTGATGGGCTTGGGTGTGATGGTGGACAACTCGAGAACAGCCCATCCAAAACTGACTAACCCAACCTCCAAATATGCCTGGAGGAAAAGATTGGAGTGCACATAAATGATGTAGACTGAAAAAGCACAAAGTACAATCTTTTTTCATGTATAATTCTCACACTAGGTTGAGAGCAACAACGTGTGGGGGTTTTGTCAGAGAAGAAGAAGATTCCTTTCCGATTGAGTGAGGAGTTTGAGCTTCCCATAAGAGAATTGGCAGAGCCCTGGAGGAGCAGTGACTGTAGATACAGACCACGCTGGGAGTTGGTGGCAGGTATGAAATACCAAAAGGGTCAAGCATTTGTGCAAGTATTCTCATAGGCCATATGTTAAGGAAAGCTGCCAAGTGTAGGTCTAAATGTTTATACCACAAGTCAAACTGCTTGAACTACAAGCCAATATGCTCAAACCACAAGACAAAATGATTAAGAACATTATAACCTTAAGATAAAAGGCTCAAGAAAAAACTTTAATATTAGAGTTAGGAGAATTTTAAATTCACACCCTTTCTTCGCGCGTCCGATTGTATGCAGATTAAATTTGAGTGTGTCTGCCCCACCCCCCTGATGTCTGGATGAAAAGTTATTAATAAAATTATGATATATTTGAAAAAAATTGTATAATATAAATTCCTAAGTCAAATGAACATCAGGGGGTGGAGCAGACACACTCAAATTTAATCTGCATATAATCGGACGCGCGAAGGAAGGGTGTGAATTTAACCCAAAAAAAAAGGTGTGAATTAAAAAATTTCCTAGAGTTATGCGTAAAGTAAGAAAAACACAACACCAGAATCCTGAGTTTGGTCGTACATAGGGTGAGATTAAAAAGAAACCTGGAAAAAGTAGGGTTTCATCCCCAGTTGAATGCTACATCCACTGACGCTACATATATTTTCACGGCTGCTAACTGTACAACTACTATTATTAGTCTTGAACCTTGTGCATTAAATGCTGAGTATCAGCATTTCATACTGAGATTTATTGAAATGTCTTTACTTTGCGGATACCACTGAAAAAGTGAATAGGGGGTGAAAGGAGGCCCAAAGACAGGGTGAAGACAGGGTTACTTTCTTGATAACCCTATTGTCTTGAGATAAAAACATTTTGGCCTAGGTTGGCACAGCAAGCTAAAAGAACTATATTTCACAATCTTAAAATTACATTCATCTTCACATATTTATGTGTTTGAGCTATGCTTGTTGTGCACCAGACTCAAGAACATTTTCTTGTGAGGATAAAATATTTGTTTTGCTTTCCAAAATAAGTAGGGTGCAATTTTCTTATGAAAACATGGAATATTTGTTTACAAGTGTTGAGACATTTGATTATTACCCTGAGAAATGTTTGAAAAATTACATTATGCCAGTTGTGTTGTTCTCATCGACAATTTTCTTAAAGGAGTGGTCACTTTATTGGCCTTCAGCACTTTGGCTTAAGGTTTCAAGCTTATGCCAAAATTTTCATACCTTAAGCCAAATGCTTAGACCTGTAAACCATAAGCGGGTACAGGATTGAATCCTTTCTGCATTGTATAGAAGGAAAAAAGCTATTTTTGTGATGTCTCAGGGGGATAAACCACAATCTTGTTAAAGTTTGATAGATTTGAGCTCATGCCCACCCCTAGATTAGAGAGAGCTTGCCAAAGTCCGACCATAGTTCAAAGTTGTTGTTAGAAAGTGGGCAGTAATTAAAACTATTTCCAAGATTATAAGAATTATGCAAAGATCATTAAGATGTTCATTATGGAATTCTTGAACAACCTTCCCCAGCCATCAAAGGACAATACATGGCCTAAACATCCCACAAACCAAAACTATAGAATGTGATTCAAAAGGCAGTCTGAGTTCCATTATTTGTTGGGCATCCATCATAGAATTTACAAAAAGTGGCCCGAAAACTTGATGGACCTAATGGACGACACTTATGAATCAGCTTTTCTCATATGTATTACGGAGGATGATACATGAATACCAATATTGAATGCACCAGAGACAACAATGAATTAGGGGTGCACCTAAATGAAAGTAACAAGGAGGATGACTAAGGTGCTATTGGGCAAATGTGGAAATATGCAGTTTTACATTATCTCACTTAGTTCATGATAACAAATTTTTTTACTAGATTGGGTTTTATTTTCATGTCAGATTGTTGAATTTTTTGTTATTCCATATTTAGGAAAAAAATAGCTTTCAAATTTAGAATTTCTTGCTATTTCAAACATTGTAGAAAAAATTTGCAAAAGAATTTGCGTTTTCAACTATGGTTGGAAACATAATGAGCATGACTAGTAGAAATTTGTCAAAATGTAATCACTTTCACTAGTAGAAATCATGTCATTTGCAACCATTCCCGGTGTAACTATGTGCGACTAAATGTTGTCCACAACTATGAATGATTGCCTGTGCAATTATTTTTCAAATTTGGATGATTTTTGCTCTTCTTTTCAATTAGTTACAATTATGACCTATTTGACCTTTTCAATAAGTTGATTTTTAATGATTTTTTGTACCTTTTATAACATCGTTTATACATTCAGTTGCACATGCAAACAAAGTAGTCACATTATAGTTGCACAAGGTACGTATGCTACCTAGTAGCTATACATATAGACTATTTAATAGTACATACAAACCTATATGTATATGCTACCTACTTACTATGTACATATACCCTATGTACCTACATATTATATACATGGTTACTTTTTTAATTACTAGGTACCTACATACATATATACCTAGATACCCACTAGCTACCTAATAAGTTATTTAATTATAAATAATTATTTAAAGACTGCTTAAATAGGTATTTAAATAATAATTGTGTAGTCGCTATTTAAATATGTACTTAAAATAAATATTATTTAAATAGGTAGCTAACAAAAATTTATGTTACTTAATAGGTTAATAGGTAGGTTATATAATGGTATGTGCTAAGGAGTAGTTGCAATTAAGTTACAACTATGCGACTAAGTTGCAACTAAAATTTTATCCCATATTGTTTGTTTTCGCTTTCAAGTTTACAAACTATTTAAGTAGGTTGGTTTGGTGTAGTGAACACATTCAATGTTTCAATTGCCATATGGGAGGAGCTAAACACATAAGTTACACCCAAACTTAAAATAAAACATGATTTTGTTGTAAAAGTTTTAGACCTAGACCTACCTACCTAGGCTACACCTATGTTTAGGTGGCCTAAGTTTAACCTAGGTGCCACATGGCTTATTGTAAATGGGCTAGCTAGAAACTAGGCTAAGTACCTTAGGCACTTAGGTAGGTTAAGTGGTTTAACTTAGGCCTAGCAAAGGTGCCATGTGGCGTATCATAAGTGGTCCAACTTTAAACTAACCTTAAATGATTATAGGGTTGCCACGAAGCATAATTTAGTTGCTTTAATTGGATGGTTGGAAAAGAAACATTTGTTTGAAAAATATTTCAAAAATTCCAAATGATGCCACGTGTCATGTTTTAAAGCTATTAATTATGAACATATTGATTTGCATTGTAGTTGCAAGTGTAGTCGCAGATTTCATCCTTAGATACATATAAAATTTGCATACTTGTAGTTTACAAAATAAAATTTCATTTGTTGTTTGCAACTAATAATCATTTGTAACTTATTGTTTGCTACTATGTTAATTTTTAATCATAAATGTTTTTTGCAACTAAAATTTAGTTGCAAATCACAATTTTTATATTAATGTCTATTTGCAAGTGCATGCAACTGACTATTAATCATTTGTAATTACCTTTGAACATTTTTGCAACTATTTCTTGTGTCCATCATATTTACATTTACATTATAACTAGTTTGCAACTATTATGGTTTCCACCTTTCCATATGAACAACATTTAGTTTGGTTTTGACTATATTGAGATTTTATGTAAGATATTTACTAATTATTATTATGGCCACATTACAAATGTATCCAAACTATCATACTATACTTCTTAAAATTATTACAAATGACAGTTATTGTTTATTTATTTATTTATTTATATTACTAATTACTTTATAATTGAAAATTTAATCTTTCATATTTCCTTGATTAAAATTTAAAATAATAATATTTTACTACATAATGATGATGTTGTTGATGATATTAATATGATAGAGAAAATGATTAATATTTTGAAAGAAATAATGTACTTACTAGCAATTAAAATTTTATTATAATAGTTCATAATAGTTATAATAAGTGACATACTAATATATATATATAATTATAATAGAATAGCTAACCTAGGCTAGCTACAAGTTACATTATTATTATTATCATTATTATAAGTAATCAATTGTTAAGATTATTACATTATAATAATTATCGAAATAATTCATATATAGTTTTAAATTTTATTATTAAAAATTAGAAATTAGAAATATGTAATTAGTAATAAATTTATCGTTTTTATGTGCACATAAACACCATTTAATATACACATATGTTAGTATTATTGTGTGTTTTTTTGGTGAAATTTTGTATGGTGGCAAGAAAAACGATCATCTTGCTAGAAATGAGTGATAAGTGAATGGTGACAAGCTCACTTTTTCCTTTTTGTTTTTTTGTGTTTGCAACATGTGATTGGTCCTTTTTTTCATACCCAAAGGATTTGATTATTTGAAATATTGAAACCCATTTCATACCAAATGAATCATACAACAAAAAAGTTTTTGTACCCTAAACCCATCATTAATTTCAAAGAACAAGATTTTTGTGAATGAAAATAAAAGAAAAATTATTCAACATTGAAACGGTGAACTTGCCATGGTACTACTACATTACACAACACCAACAACAAAGACAAAATAGCCCTTATGTGTAATTGTTTTCTGTTTTTCTGTATATGAAGAAAGGGTACCTAGGAAGATCACAAGTGTGTATGATTTTCACTAAGTCACCAACTTCTGTAATGTTCACCCTCGATGGGAAAAGTCATGTGTCTCATGTGGGTCGGCTTAACCCACAAACATTGGGGCGGACCAAGTTGGTTCACTTGTTGGTGTGTCTTTGGCTTTCCAAGACCCCTTTAGGGGTCAATTTCGGTGTAGCTTGTGATGACAAAACTTTGAATGTTCACCTCTTCATGGCACTCAATTCGTGCCAAATATGACTCAGTTGTACACGGACGTGAATTGAGAACCTGATAACCTATACTAAAGTGTGCTTCTTGTCAACACACCATCTGTCCTATATGGTGAGTTGGTTCACTCTAATCCAAGGATTTGGGGGCGGGAGGCCGGGTTGGGGTTGGGGTTGTCCATATTTTAGGCCAAAGACACCATATATTAGAGCTTTTTACAAAGCTCTAATATATATGCCTTGTGCACCCTAAAACTTCAATTTCAATGTGCGGATTCCACATGCCCTCAATTTCGCTTAATTTGGTATAAAAAAAGGGAAGACCTATGTGTTAATTTTCACCCAAAACCTCAAATCTACTTGTTTAATAATTTTGTTGGTTATTTAATAAATATTTTGCAACAAAGAGCCTATCGTGGTAGGTAGCTAGGTAACCCTAGCAAATCCAACAAATGGCTGCTTGGGAATTTTTTAAAAGAAAATTACCATATCTTGAAAAAAGAAGCTAGACGTCAGCACATGTAGACAATGTGTTCCAACAGGTTGCCAGAACTAGGCAGGATTCCACAAAAATGCATTTGTCCACCAAGAAAGTCACGAGTTCCTATTAAATAATGCTGAGGATCCTAGCCAATCCACCTACTTAAGGAATTTTTTTTTTTAAAAACCCTAATTAGTATACTTCTAAAATGTCAATATTTGTTGGGGCCTTTTTTCTACCCTTGAATCATTTCAAGGTCAATTACACCTTTCAATGTGACAACAATACAAAACCACTTTCAAACAACATAGAAATTATAGTGCTAAACAACAACAGTCAAAAGTGGATTTCCAAAGTTTGAAGAAAAGAAAAGAAAAAAGACAAAACAAATATTCCAATACATGGTAGATAAAAAGATATTGCATTTTCACAAATATAATATTTTCTTTGACAAATTTTTCCACTTGAAAAAAATTGACAATTTCAACAAGTCTTGAAATATTATAATTAATGTTGAAGCTAGTATAGTTTTTTTTGTCACTAATATTTGTAACTTGGTGAAAAAAATGGGTGCAAAATGTATAAATTAGGGTTTTTTTGGGGAAATAATGGGCCCAAGTCACCACAACATCATGAGGAAAAAAAAAAAAAAGCTTGTTGATTGTCACACTCAGACAATGAATTCCAACAAGTCACCACTTTGTCGGGGGTTGGGGAATCCCAAATTTTTGTACTTCCACCTTTTACCTCTCTCCAAATCTAGTTAAATCATCATATGTAAGATGGCCAACCCACTTAATTACCAAGTTTTCAATTTTCAAGTTGTGAATAAGTGCCTAAACAACTATGTGGAAGGTCAATTCCAATCTATTATCCCATTGGTATTCTATGTACACATACACCTGAAGTTACAAGGTTCAATTCTATACACACTTGGTTCGTTCCCATCTCATATTGGCTATTTTCTTAATGTAATATTTTTTTCTTTGAGCTTCACAAGAATAGTTATCTAATTAAAACTTTTACTTCATAATTTTTTTATTTGAATTAAAAAATATATAGATTTCAACCACTCTGAAAGTATTATGATTTATGTCAAAGCTACTAAGGCATTATATAAATTTTCACTAATGTTTGCAACTTAGGTAGAATAAAAATGGTGCACAAGGTATAAATTGTTTTGTTATAAAAAATGGGCACAAATCACCACATACTAAGAAAAAATAAATTTCAATTAGTCAACACCTTTACTTTGGGGGGGCTAAATTTGAATTAATCGCCACCTCTATTTGGGAAAGGGGGAGGGGGGTAATCCAATTTTTTTTACTTTCATTTTGTGCAAAATTTGGCAAAATCCTCTTAAGGAAGATGGGCAGTCACTTTACTTTCCAGTTTTCCAATTTTTAAGTTGTTAATAACTATAAAAATTAGCTATAAATAGACTATTAATTACAATTTATATCCCAATGGCATTTTGTATAGAAACAAACCCAGGGTGCAAGGTTCAATTTCCTACACACGTGGTTGTTTCTTTCCTCCTACTCCATACTCAATCCTTCTATGTTCCTACCCTCTCCTTGATCAACTTTTTGTTTTGAATTCACATCAATAACTAATTGGGTTTAAGATTTTCATTTTCAAAAACAAAATTTGAAAGAACACACAAGAGATTGTAATAAGTTACCATTTTATAAGGAATCTACAAATTTTTTACTTTGCTCTTTTACATCTAACCGAATTTGGCTAGACTTTCTTATCGAAGATGGCCAACCTACCAACTATACAAATTTGATAAAAGCAAATCATGCTATGGTAATGGGATAGTCTATTTCGTTTTGTTGTCTTTTCCCCATGAGGAAGGCAGTCAAGACCATAAAATGGCCATACTATATATGAAAAGATAACTAAAGATCTTCTATATCATATTTGTTCATAATACCAAAACTTGGTTAAATATTCTTACGGACAATTGCCATTCTTTTTACATCTTTTTATGGATACCCACTTTGGCTATCAAAATTCATCCATATTCATCCTTGGAATGGTATGATGGCATTCATGTGGTGAGTTTCATTCACATGGTAATGGAATGAATAATTTCATAGCCTTCAATGTATGATTATAAAAATCATTATAATTGTTTTAATTTAAACTTCCATGTTCTTCACCATTCTTCTTACCCACTTTTCACATAAGCTTTAAAAACTTCCCTTTAAAAATGAACTTGAATATAACCTTTCACATTAATAAAAATTCATAAATAATTTAATTAAAACGATCATTTAAAAAAATTGAAAATAATCACAAAAGTACAATTTAAAGATCACTTTAACATTAATTGTACCCTTGAAGGATTTTGGGTGTTTTATTTAGAAATGAATTTGATTGAAGATTAATTCACATTTTTCATTTATTTGTACATTATAATATCTTCACCTTTATATAGTTATTTTTCATGTAAAATTATTTTATATATACTACATGACATTTTTTCCATTGTATCTATGCATTTAATCATTTACAATATATTTTATTATATGTACCTTGTTGAATATGTATTTTTATTATCACTTTTATTTCTTTCACTTTAGTTTAATGCTCATTCATCAATGATCCCCTTTAAACATCTTAACAAAATGTTAGTTTTCGTTTTCACCCTCAACAAATGTACATGAACAATTAAATCAATACATTTTTTATATTATTTCAATTCTAATATAAGAACAACATAAAACTTGTATGCATTTTCCAAGTTGCATTTTTAATATCGTAAGTGATTAATGTTACTTCCCAAGTTTCATTTACAGTGATCCATCAAAATTTTAAATTAAAGTTGAATTTCATGAAGCTTTCATATTCAAAATTTCTACAACAATTGCATAAGACTAAATGAAAAATATACTAAAATGTGTTAAAAATTCCATTAAAAAAAATTGAACAATAACTTCCTAGGCAATTGATATTTTATAGTGCATATCTAGGTGTTGCTAATGAGAATTTTGAAAGTTAAATTTCATTTCCATTTCCATTTACTCCAAATAATGTATCAAATTGTTTTATTTGGAAATCATGTTGGAGGAGTTGTATGAAAAATTGAATCCATGCATGCAATATATTTTTATTTCAATGTTAAAAAAAAAAATTGTATGCACTTTCCAAGTTTTATTTATAATATTATAAATTATTGTTACTCTTTAGAATTCATTTATAATGATGCATCCAATATATATTAATTTATTCTTGAATTACCCAAAGCTTTGATATTTGAAATGTCACAAATTTTGCTATGTAAGACCCAACACTATCACATTCTTTTCTCATAATTATTTACATGGACAATAAAAGACACATGTTATTGTGGCTTTTCATGTTATTTAAAAATATATATATCATTAGAAACAATCTTCATATATATGATTGAGCTTTTGATTGGTATTTTAATCACAAAGGACAAAAACGGTTAATAGCCTACTAGATGCTTATTAGCATCATCTAGATGTGGTTGTTCATTGTTCATTAGTATTTTTTTTCTCTTTTATCTGATTAATGGTTGATTATGAACATTTGTTCTCGAAAATCTTACTAAGTATTAATGATCAATTCAATTACATTTTATATGCCATGTTTCGAAATATACAGAAAAATTCATATAATTTATGGGCTTTTCTATACGCTCTAAAGCCATTACAGATGAGTTGTTGAGGACAATAGTCATTTAGGACATGAAGTGGCAGAATGATTTGTCAATGATGTGGCACATTTCATTCATTAGTCATAAATGACATATGTGAAATCATTAGTCATAATTTAATCATGTTGTAATTGTTTTTTTATTATTAACAATTATAATAATTGATAGTATTATAATGTAAATAATAAAAAATATTTTTTATTTCCATTATTTTTCATCTTATCAATTTTTTACATGTGTCACCACCTAACCTAGGTAGTCTAATTATGGAATATTTAATCAGTATTCCATTGTTGACTACAACAATGTCATTTGTGAAGTTTGATATTTGGACCCCAAAGATGGAATTGAATTTTTTTACTACCAAGCCACCTCACTTGTTTTGTAAATGATCCATTATTTATTTTATTTAGACCATACTTCATTTTAAATCTACACAAAACTTCCAATTTGATGATTCATACCTTATTGATAAATTGTCCAAATGAAAAAATGAAAATCTTATTCATAAATTCTCTTCAATAATGTACACAAATTATTATATGTGTGTAAAAATGTGACTTCATTTCAAAAGAAAAATATTTGAATTTTTTATTGAGTAATATTTTAATGACCATTCTTTGGAAACAAAAGCAAACACATGATTTGTAAATGGAAAAACCTTTGTGGGTAGTACAAGATTAAATAGAATATATATTTCATATTTTTAACCTTCATTTGATTTCTCAATTTATATTGTACAAACTTTCTTCCAATATATCATAATTTTTAATTTACACATATGAGTCCATAAAATTTATCCACATAAAATATTTACAAATGGATCATAAATCAATTTTACTATCTAAGTTTTTATATAATAAATTTTTAATATAAGTAATATTAAATTGATGTATAGATTTAATTCAAATATTTTAATTATAATTTTAAATAATAGATAATAAATCATACTGAATAATATTCTGAAATTAAAAATTTTATTCAATTTTGCACATTACCTTCAATATAATCATGTAATATTTTTTAATATACACATAATATATAATTTTTTATTTGAATTGATAATAAAATTCTAATGGAAAAATAAATTATATATTTAAACATGTTACATTTCTATTTCATTTTAAACTTATAATATATAAAATTATTTTCATATATCCTTTTTTATCAATAAAATTTATGTGAATGTGTAATAATGAATTTACGCATATAAAATATTTTTAAATGCGTAATATATCAAATATCTTCCAGAAAATATAATTAGAATTTTTATATTACTTATGTTTATAATATTAGTTGAAAACATTTCGCTACCTGTTGGAATTTGGTATGTGGAAACTTATACTAATAGTCATTTTCGAATCATTGTAAAGTAATTTAATGATCACATTAAGTGTGTAATGACACATCATTTTAAAATGTCATCTAGATAATCATTCTTTCGTTATATTTTTTAAATGATTTTATTTTAGTCACATTTTCATATGATATTTTGGACATTCACATCATTTTGTCATCAATCATGTATGCCATATGGATGAAAACTTGTAATGAAAAAACAACATCATCCCTCCTAGTATCATGTCCTCGTCTATTAATCAAATGCACCATTAATATATGACTCCAATTTTTTACAAGTACGATTCGAAATAATATCCTATTATTATAATCAATTATTAGTCATTTAGAACATCTCATTGATATTTTGGTTGCAAAGGACAAGATTTCTTCTAGTGTATTGAAGTAATTTCTTGATATTATATTTATATATGTGAATGGCTTGAAGCCATAAACTTTAGATGAATTTAAATAACATATTACAAACCCCAAAAATACATATCGTCCATTTAACAACCTACCAACCTACATGTTTACATCCTATTTATAATGTAACAAATAATGTAACATATATTGCATCAAAAGTAGGCTACAATGAGCCAACACCCACCAACACACCATCCACTAGATGCCCCTTATCATTAAGTTGTGGATGAACTTCAACTTAGATCATTTATGGCTTCACCTTGGTAATCTAGTCTATAAGAAATAAGTCTTGTATATAAGTGGATAGGTAAGACAATTCATGATTCTTAGGTAAGTAAATAGTTAGACTTAGACTTTGTAAGGGTTGTTTTTACTACTTACCTAAGTTGGCAGGTAGTAAAAAAAATGACACAAGGTAACCACCATGGTGTGATAACTAACTAGAACGCAACCCAAAATTGTTTCCTCGTGTCACTTGTCATCCATCCTTCAGGGTGCGTTAGTTCATTTTTGGCCCCAAACCAAACATAAAAGATGATCTTATAACCTAGATTTTGGTAAATCTCACATAATCTTGTCAATGGCATCTTTCCATAAAATATGTTGACATGTGATTAAAACATTTTGACCTCTGAATATTGTTTGGATTATGCTCCAAGCGTTATTGCTCATGGTCCAAAGTTTTTAACTTTGGGAATTGTTTGGTTTATGGTCCAAACACTTTTGCTTATGGTCTAGGCCTATACATATGATATGAACATTTGTGCTTATGGTTGAGGTTTTTTTTTATGGTCCAAGCACTTTCGCTTATGGTTGAGGTTTAATCTTATGGTTGAAGCTTGGTCTTATGGTCCAAACACTTTTGTTTATGGTCGAAGCCTAATCATGTGGTCTAAGCAATTTTTCTTGTGTTCAAGCTGGTCCTCAATATTTTGAAATTTTTGCATGCCTTAATCATTTCCAATTATCTCAAGATAGAAGATGTTTTATCTCCAAGCTCTTCCCTCTTTATGCACCTTTAAAATTCTTAAACATATATTGATTTTTCAAAAAAAGCTTAGGGTTAGGGTCTTATGCCAATTTGCTTAAACCTTGCTTCATACCTTGAAATCACAATGTGTTAACCTTAGACATTTTTGTTATTTTATATTGTACATTCTCATACATTAAAAAAATCATAAATCCTATGGTTCTACCTTAAGCCAAAACAAGTGTCTCCATCTTGTGATGTTTGTTTGACCTTCTTGGCATTTCATAATGGTGTTGTCATCACATCATTGGTGCCCATGATGAATGACAAGCAAAGATTATGATGGTGTTACCAACCACCAAGTAATAGCTACATTATGCGGTAGGCTTGGTGTGTTTGGTTTGTTGGGGTGATGGCCCGTGGCACTAAAAGAAAAACATGTATTTTTCACTAATCTTTGCAACTAAATTTTAGTCTCATGGGTGAAAACAAAAAAGTGGTCACACATGTAGTCAAAGTCACATTTATGGCATAAACATGAAAAAACCTATTCAAAACTTCTTAACTTTCATTATGAAGTAATGGTGCACTCCATTGAGTTGATGGTAAGCTACACATAAACTGCAACAAATTTTCATATAAGGAAAAGGGATGAAAAATATTTTTTAAATTAGTTGAGTTTTGAAATTTTTCCAACATACTTTTATATGAGAACTTTGATAAATTATGATTATGATATGAAAAAAAAAAACAAATTAATACATATTTGTGTTCTTTCCATTTGAAAATATAAAAAATTCAATTATAACTGTACTTTCATCACACTTTCATATACTTGAAGTAGGATAGTGACACCTATTTTCCTATACTTGTATTTTTTAAAAATATGTTTAAATGAATATTAAAACATGCAAGTATTAAATATTTTGCGATTAAGTTAAAGATCTTCCTCTTATTGATCATTAAAGTAAAAAATATTGATGAGTTCAATGTTTTAAGTCTTAGTATACTTTCCACCAAAAAAAATAAAATCAACAAATATAACTTCATCCTTTAACTCCATTATATACATATTGTCACATGAGATTAAGATACAAATATTAAGATACTAATGAAGGCAAATTATGTGATGCCACATGTCTCAATATTTAATTATTAATATATTAAAATTATTATTATTTTGAAATAATGTGGGACATTTAATTCAAATGTTTGAATGACCTTATATTATGACACATGGCCCAATGTAAATATGCCATGTGGCTCATTAAAAATGTATTTAATACAAAATATTAATATTAGGTTGGTAAGTACATGAATAGATGCCCACAAACTTAGGCAACATACCTACATACTTATTTAGGTGACAAGGTAGGTAAGTAGGTTGTACCTTCCTAAACTAAATACCTATTTATATATGTAGGTATTTAAGTAGGTAGGTACATAAGTCAACCTAAGTGGGTAGGTCAAACTAGGTACATACTTAGCTTAATAGGTAAATAAATAGGTTGAGGATGTAGGTAGTTTATGATTGTGCATAATTTTTCTTTTCATTTTGGGTTAAACCTTTTCATTAGTTCATCCCATTTGCACAAACTTCTTAATGTGAAATTGGATGACCACATCCCTTGTTAATATAGTGTTCAAAATAGGAATGAAGAACAAACATTGTGGGATCGATTAGTTTTGAAATTGCAATTTCTTCCCAAACTAAGTTGCACCTCCAAAACTTTCCTCATGCCTTTTGATTTTAGTTTCTAGATTTATAAGCATTTCAAGTACATGCCCAATTATAACAATTGTTATTATAAAATAAATCCCTATGAAAATTATTTATTTTAAAATTAATCTCAAATTAATTATAGTACTTGATATATAATCACATTTAACAATATAAAAATTGATATCAATCAAATCAATTGTTTATTTCTATTGGTAATTATAAAGTATAAATACAATAATATGTTGAACATACATTAAATTTTTAAATTAGTATTAAAATAATCAATAAATATTGATCATAAATATTTCATTAAGGAATTCAAAAAATTAAAAGTAAATTGTTTTATAGTAATTACTTCAATTAAAATCATTAAATATTTATTTTAATTACACTATAAAATTTCCAAAATTTTCATTCAGATTTAAACATATAAATTATAAATTAAGAATAATTATAACTATTCGAGATAAATAATAAGAACTAGAATGATAAATTTTATATTATAAATTATGAAAGAAATGTCAACTGTAAATTAATTTTACAAGTATTATAATTATGAATTTCAATGTAGTTAATAATTCCATTGATTTTACAATGATTTTATGTTTCCGTAGTCTAATAATTACCAATATGCAATTTTATCTTCTTTTACTAACCATTTACTATAAATAATTAAATGATGAGTAATGCATACAATTATTTAATTGATCATCTTTTTCTAAATATATTAGTTATTATCAATTTCGCTCATTATTTTATGATTATTATGATATTTTAATAAAAGTCTGAATTATAAGGAATAATTTTTGAACCATGGAAATAACTAACTAATTATTAATAACTAATTAATTAATGTTTCATAACCAAATTAATTAATTTAACAACTTAAATATTCAGTAATTAATTAGTATTAACCATCAATTGTAAATATTAAATGTTATTTCTTTAAATCTAATCATATAATGAAAAAACTAGCTTGAGCCAACTATTTAGTATAATTATTCCCATTTTTTTTTCATTTTATAATTAAGAATAAATGTAAAATATAGATAGTTTGCAATAAAAATGACAATAATTGAATTATTATTGTAGCTAGTCGATAACCAAGGTTAGTTATTTTATTTTTATTTTTCATATGATTATTTCATTCATTATAACTATGTATGAACTATTTAAAATTATTATTATATATTCTCAGTAAATATGTTATTCCTTTGAAAATAATTTATTAATAATATGCTAATTATGTATTAAACTTATTCAGCAATTATCTCAATATTTTAAAAGAATAAATGCATATATGAAAATGTAATAAAATAATATTCAAATTCATTTTTTAATATATGTAATTTAGAATTATATGTACTATAATATAATACATATAATTATAAATGTCTTTTGTAATAATTTTAAGAATTATAATAAAATAATTTGGATGAATTTGTAAACTGGGCACAATATGTTTAACAAATATTTTATGTAGAAGTTTAATATACTTTATATATATATATATAATGTAACTATAATATTGAGCGCATTTATGCTAATAATAAAATTTGAATACATATGTAATATGAATCATCATATTTGTAAATTGTAATATAGCCAACTATATTTCTTTAAAATACAAAGTACACCTTTGTATACCTATAGGGCTATAATTGAATTGGTCACATCTATAACTAATGGGACATAAAAAAAAATTCTTGAATGAAAACCAAATTGAACATTGTTTACATGGAAGGATGAAAACCAAAATAATCACAAATTACTTGTAGCATAGTTGCAAATATGACCAACACAAGAAATAGCTGCAAAAATGTCCAAACATACAAATGATTAATAGTTGCATTTAGTCGCAAATAAAGTGGTTGCACTTTGGCTTAATTCTCTTAGTGCTAGTAGGTAATAGAATGTTAACATTTATTGATCGAAGAGTATGTGATATAAAACAAGTACTAGAACCCCGTAATTGGGGGAAAAGCCCTAGATTAATGAAAGGTTATTCAATGTCAATTCAAAAATCTCTTAATTAAAAATAATGATTTTATTTGCATTTTATCTATTTATTCATTTAAAACCTTAAAATTCAAAATGATGGATAATATAATGTATTATTGGAAATTTTGTATATGGTGTAATGCATGATGCAAAAATGTGTATTAAACAATTTTTTTCTTAAAATATTTAATAGTTAGTTTTGAACAATAATTTTCATACATCATTATACATTTCTTCATGTTTCATACTAAGCAATTAGGTGATGAAGTCATGTTGTAAAAATTAAATTTGCTTAACCTTCTAGTCATTAAATGGTTCACTCTAGTAAATTTTTACAAGTATTTAAACATATTCTCTTTTCTAAATATAATTTGTATCATAGGGAGAGTGGATTCTAGTGGTTATGGATGATTGGATTCCTTGTGAAAGCCAAGGTAAGCCAACTTTTGCAACAAGTCACAAGGGGAATGAATTATGGGTTTTAATCTTGGGAAAAGCTCATGCAAAATTGCATGGTTCCTATGAAGCTTCGGAAAGGAAATAGTAAATGATGCACTTGTTGACTTGACTGGACGTGTAGGAGAAGAAATTGACATTTTCATGAATTTTGATAGTTGGATTTTGTGAGTGGGCATCTTTGGTTCCAATTGTAAAGATTCAAATAAGTAGGGTTTTTGCTCGAGGTTGACAATGTTTCAGGTTTTGATTTGCATGTTTCAAGTGGAATCATGCAAGGCCATGGATACCCCTTGTACTAGGTTAAAATGGTTTGTTTGTACCTCTTTTTGCCATTGTAGACCTTGTGGTGTTCCACAAGACTTGTTATGTTCCTCTTCATTATGTTTATGCTACCATTGAATTATATTTTTTATAGGTGTGTTTGTGGTCTATCTATGAAGTGTGTAGTGAGTTATATTCCAAGTGTAGGAAGTAGATGGACAGAAGCTTGTTCAAATTTGCAATCCATGGGTCAATGAGGTTGAGTGGAATGGCCCTTGGTTAGATTTGTCTATAAAATGGACTCCATTTAGACCCCAAGTACTATTGGTAGGAACACATTTGGCATGTTACTTAATGTGGATGACCTTTGAACAATATTATACATGTGGACATCATTCAAGTTACTTAATGAAGTCCAAATCTTGCAGATGGGTTGACCACCACATTTTTGCAAATTATTTCCTATTGGTGTTCAACCAATTTTGTAACCACATCTCAATTGGCCTTCCTAAAATGCCCCTTGACTGATTATTATGATAACACCATGTTGTAGATGGTGTACTCTAGATGTCATGGCAAGACTTCCAACTTCACTTTTGATCGCTTTACGTTTGTAAAATTTATCCACAAGAGATGTGGTCCTTTATAAGTGGTTAATGGCAAGGTCCAATTGCTACTTGGTGCCAAAACTTTGACACCTGGCACTTCAACCCACAATTCAATTTCAAGGATGTTGGTCCACATGCCCGTGTTCTTATTCATGTGTTTGTCGCCCTCACTTAGGTATTTTCTCTCTCCTTTTTTCATGTCATCAATTTTGTAGGGCTTGTGGAGAGTGTTTTCCATGGCATTATTTCTTCAAGACTACATTGAATCATATTGAACGTTATTTAAAAACGTGGGGTACATTGGTACAAGGTGTGCATGTATGTTGATGATGTAGGGCCACCTTTGGTAATTAGCAATTTGTTGGGGAATCCTCATTCTTTTTTATTAGCATGCACATTATTAAAACCAAGGGTAAAGTATTAGCTCAAAATATTTATGCATGAAGTAGTATCAAGGATAGACTACATTAATTCAAGGGAAATGTTTTGTGAAATGATGTTTGAAGCTAATCCAAAGGGGTATCTAATTTTTGCTCAATGTTCACAAAAACTTTGATCACTTTGGAACCCCTTTAATGTAGATGCTACCAAATGAACACCTTGGTATCTTGTTGGATGTCATTGTAGATTGGTGTAAAACTTGTGTAGTGGTAGAATTGTTGAAGTTTTATCATTGCCATTTTTTTTGCAACAATAAATTTGCTCACAAAGAGGTTAAGGTCAATCACCACACTATAATGTTTAGTTTTAAACTACAAATTGTACAAAATTCAAGAGCTAAGGGTTTTTGTTCTCTCACGTAATTATTAGGGCATACTATGTTTGTTTTCCTTTTTTTTTTTCAAAGCATCTAAATATTTGCTACCTAGGTGAAAGAAATTATAGATTTTTTTACATCCTTATGTAATACTTTTGTAATTTGAATATGTAGTTGGTGTCTTGCTTGCCAAATTGTCTCTCATCATGGGGCTATTTATATTTTGAATAGTAGTTTTCTAATGACCTTTTGTTGGTTCATCCTATTGACACCCTTATAACCTGATGTCTTTGAAGATTGTTTTTACAAGTTCAAAGTATAAGTTATATTTCCATCCACTACAAGAAAATGTGGGTTTTCAAAAGGCCAATTTGATTCAAGTGTCCACATTGACTTAGGGGTATGTCCATTTTGACTAAAGGTTTGGGGCGTGAGAAACACATGTTAAATTTGATCAATACATGTGATTAAAGTGACCTTTTTGACCAACTGTCAAGGTGAAAATCTAGTCAAAATGGACAAATGTCCATCAAAATGGCCATGGTTTAATCAAATTGGCCATATTGAATGGATAGGGTTTAATCAAATTGACCATTTTGATTTAACTTTATTCAAAATAACCATTCTGATTTGACACTTAGTCAAATTAACCATATTCGTTTGATGACTTAACTTGTTTAGACTAGGCTACTTACCTAACCTAACATAACTAGTAGGTTAAGTTAGGCCTAAACTACCTTTCTAACCTAACATAATTAATAATCTAGTAGGTTATTTGTTAAGTAATAACCTAACTAGTAGCCTAGCTTGATAACCTAGTTTAAACTTATTTAATAGGTTACCTAGGATGTAACCTAAAACTATTAAATAGGTTATAACTAGGTAGTGTAAGCCTTTTAATAGGTATCCTAGATGACTTAGGCTTATTAGGTAGACCTATTATAGGTATGTAGCCTAAGTTTATTAGGTAGATAACATAAGCCACATAGGCCCAATAGGTAGGTAGCCTATCTTACTAATTAGGTTAGTAGTTTAGGCCACCTAGGCCTACTAGGTATAAGGTAGATTAACCTAGGCTATCAAAGTCTACTTGGTAGTTACATACATAACATAAACCACTTAGGCATGTAAGACAAGTAGCTTAACGTAGGTCACTTAAGCCTACTAGGTACATATGTACCCTAATTTAGGCCACCTAAACTTACATGGTAGGTAACTTAACCTAGGCCTACTAGGTAAATATGTAGCATAACTTAGGTTACCTAGGTAGGTATGTAGCTTGATGTAGGCTATTTAAGTATATACATAGCCTATCTTAGGCTATTTAAGCCTATTAAATAAGTACATCACCTAATTTAAGTAGTTTAAATTAGCCTAAGCTAGGCCTACTATGTAAGTATGTAGCCTAACCTAGGTTACATAGGTAGGTACATAGCTTAGGTAGCTTAGATTAGCCTAACCTATGCCACTAGGTAAGTACATAACTTAACTTAGTTACCTAGGTAGGTACATAACTTAAGTAGTTTAAGTACGTAGTTTAACCTAGGCCTACAAAGTAAGTACGTAGCCTAATTTATGTCACTTTAATAGGTACATAGTTTAGGTAGCTTAGGTTAGCTTAACCTAGGCCTACTAGGTAGGTATGTCACTAACCTAGGCTAGGCCACCTAGGTTGTTAGGTAGGTAGCTTAGGCTAGTATTAGGTAGGTAACTTAACCCTAGACTTATTTAATAGGCTATGCTACCTACTTAATATGCCTAAGCTACATCTATTAATTATAGGTTAGTAGGTACCTATAAGGTTTAATATATTATAATTTACATGTTACTTAAGTACATGCATTTATGAATAGGTACCTCCTACCTACCTAGTTAACTTACTTATAACCTACCTATTTATGTAAGTAGTGTAAAAAAATTCCAGTTCACCTTTCTTGTAATTGGAAGTGAAATTTGTGTTTGTATTAGTTGCCCACCACATTGTAAGGTTACAAAGGCCATTGGTGGACATTTTAGATGCTCACCTAAAGAATATGCTTTCACACAAGAAAAAACAAAATAAGAACAAGATTAAAATTTCTTCAAAATTCCAGATAATATTTTTGCTATAGTGTTCAACCTATTTGCCTTTACATTTTGTTTTTTATGTCCCCATGTTTTTGAATATTTTTTATAAAAAAGCAAAATGGGACACTGATCTAAACTTAAGTCTATTTTAAATGGTATTAATTAATTTTTATTCTAATGTTCTTTAGGTTCATGGTGAGTATTTTGTTTGTTGTGGTGTGTTACAGGTAAAAGGAATCACCACCGCCATTCACAAAAATTCATTTTCTGCCTCTTACCTCTTCTTTATGTAGAGTTGAACATGAAGACCAATCAATGTTCAATTTGTTTCTTAGTTGAGACTTAGTGGGTGCATTTGGATTTGCACTCCATGCATATCCCATTCCATTCTATGACTTGTGTGGCAAGAATGGTAAGTACTTGGTAATGTTGAAACTTACATCTAGCATTGTACATAATGTATGTTACAATCCTAGATCTTGGTGCCTAAATATATATACATTCTCTCTTGTACAAAACACCTTAGTTTATCAACATGGGGATTTTGGAGCACTAGAGTTTGGTTTTAGACCATCAATACACTTGTTGTACAAGATGTTGTACATCTTGTGCAATGAAAAATAAGATATTTTCTTTTGGTAGTTGAAAAGTAAGAGGTGCATGTCTTTTCCACTCCATGTCAAATCATTAAGGGTGTGAATTTTGAGTCTAGTTGAACCATTCTCCAACCATAAATCCCTTGAATTGTGCAAGTTGAAGAGGTTCAAATTCATGTGCACCAAGTCTCTTTTTAAATTTCATGTTGTACCCTTGGTGCTAATTGATTACTAGTGTTGAATGTTTGTCAAGTATTTAATGCCCTTCATTTTCCTTAAAAGAGCTTTTCGATGTTTAAAGTCTTTATAATAAGTCTCATGTAGAGGATTCTTTACCAATTCAAATTCCACCTTCGTTTCCTTTTCAAGACCAATTTTTTTTTCATTAGGAAGATGAAATGCACTGTGGTTCCAAAGTTGCTTCTCAAGGGTGTTGTTGTGAATTAATTGGTTGTGATACCTTGGCTTTTTATACACACAAGAGGTCTAGGTTTCTTGTTGACTAACATTATTGCTACTTCTTGACCATGGTGTTAGTTGTCAACAACTAGGAATGTGAAAAAATGTTATAGAAGAAAACAAAAAACTTAATTTCAAATTTAGAATACTAGGTACAAAAACAAACACACTAATGAAAACTAGTGCACATTCATGTCATTATGACCACCATTATGAATGGTAATGATAATCTACCATTACTCCCAACTAACTAATCATGTCCAAAATTGTGGATCAATCTTTCAATGATCCATTTCCTATGTTCGATATAAAAATGTCCAGGATGGGTGAAGTGAAGATGGATTTACAAGGTGATGGGTGGCTATTGGAGCAAAACTTTCTTTTCTAATTAACATGAAAAGGGCACCCATAGCTAGATCCATTGAATTTGTATTTCTATTATCATGGTTTGCAATATTAATTTAAATTGAACATTGGAATACAATTTATAGGAACGGGTTTGCCAAAACTAGCATGCTTCCACACAACATGGAAAACAAGTTGGCTTTCTATCCTTCTCTCCTTCTTTTTCTAGCCTCTCTCTTGATTCCTCCCCCTAGTCAAATCTACAACAAAAACCACAATAGGAGTATCTAAATCCACAAAAGCTTAAGTCCTTGTCTCCTTGTCCTCTTGACCAATGTAGGGAAGATGAATGCACAAAAACCAAAAACATTTTGAAAAGAAAAAATCAAGAATGTGTCTTTTCATATGTAATTCAATCAAAGATATGTCTTTTCCTATTTAAATACATTAAGGCGTACAAATATACATGGTTTGAATCCATAGACTTTGGATAAATCCAGATAACATATCGAATTTATGGGTGGTCTTGATCTTATAATGACAAGTGATTTTTACTAAACTCTAACAATTTGAGATTCAAAGATTTTCAAATCAAGAACTGATGGATTCAATATCTTTGGGACACATCTTTGGCATGAGAACATAAAATGTTATGAATTGAAACAAGACATGTGCCAAAATAATCTTCAATTCATTATTATGTTAAATAGGTTTTGAATAACATGACATACTTTTGAAGACATTAGTTTTATCACTAGTAGAAAACCCCCCTTTTGCAACTACATTTTCAACCACTCTTCAACTAGAAACAAATTCGAAAACTATACATATAGTTGCAATTTATTTTTTGCAACTAGGAAATATTTTTTGCAATTTCTAACCAATAATGTCAAAAAATACAAGTCAAGAATGGAATTATAGTTGAAAGTGTATGCCATGTGTCAACACCACAACAATAGCCAGTACATGCCACTACTTGCCAATTTAGTTGAAAATTGTTCTACCAATATAGTTGAGGGATTTTGTCAACTACATTCAACTAATGGATGAACTATGTTGCAATTATTTAAATCAAACATTTGGCCAATGATTTGGTGACACATAGCACATTCACAATGTTGACACATGGCACATATGTAGGGTCAAAAAATAGTTAAATGACACATGGCATGTTCACAAATTTTGGGGTCAACAAATAATTAAATGACACATGGCACATCCACATCAATAGTTTAGGCCACATGGTGCCTAAACTTAGGTTAGGTCTAAACCTAAACACCTAAGTTAAAAGTAAACATAGGCCATTTAATTTAGGCTTAAGTTAGGGCTAGATTTAGGCACCTATGTTAGGCCTAGACCTAAAACCCATGGCAATTAATAAATGAAATCCTATTTCATTTGGTTTAACCTTAAAGGTTGAGCCTTTTTGATTGGCTCATCCCAAATGGTTGTTAGATTTTCCTGTTTATTGTGTTCTCCAACAATCTTAATACATTCCTTTATATTTTCTAAATTCATGTAATGGAAACCAAACAGTATGGGATAAAGACTTTAATTGTGACCTAGGGTAAACACACCTATCATTAACACTTAGCGATATTGGATCATTATAACTCTTTTGTCCATGGTTTGTTCCTTTTGAAACTTAAAACAATTTTCTAGTCCTCCATTGACATTTCCAAATTTGTAAAAAATGCTACAATCTAATGGAAAATGAGCAAGATATGCTTAAAGTGAATGAGTTGTACTTTGGATTTTTTTATAAATGTTCAATATGATTTTGAAGCTTAAGCTCTTCAACTATTGTTTTCTTTATTTTTTATTTTCAACAAGTTTTATAGATTTTAAGATAATGCATTTGTAGGCTTTAAAATCATTCAAAATGAAATAGAAATGAACAAGATATAGTTGCTAAAAGTAAAGGGGGTCGAGAGACAAAATTTGAAACAACATATCACTCTTTCTCTTGCTTTATTTTTTGTTTTATTCATTCACTTGTGAGGTTCCAAGAACATTTGTAGCTTTCTATTTTGTGATTCCAATGACATAAAAAACATTCAATTTGGTGTTGAAATGAAAGAAAACTTGAAAGTGTTCAATGGTAAAATACCATATGTTATCTACCCCAGTTATAACCTAGTTGCAACTCAAATAGTTATAATTTAGTTCTACAAGCTAGTGTATGCATAGTTAGGCCTAGACCTAAACTAATAATTTAGTTAGCCTAAGTCTAATTACTTACATTAATTATTAATAGTAATTATTCATGAATTATTTTAAACTATATAATTGTATAAGTAACAATTAAACATATTATCATCATTTATTAAATAATATGGTGATTACTTATTATAAAAAATCACCAATTAAATGTATTTATGTACTAAATAATTAATTATCATTGAATTTAAAAAAAAATTGAAATTCATTCTAAAGTTTTATTAACATTTCATAAAATAGAAAATTAACTAAAATATAAATATTCAATAATAATATTTAAATAATATTTAAATTATAGTAATTATTATAATGGTGTGATAATTAATACTGAACAAAAAATACAACAAAATTAATATTAATATTGTAGTTACTAGTTAATGACACCCCTCCAAAATCTTTAGGAGACCCAAAGGTGGTCCTAAATGAAATAGCAGAAAAAGGAAAGAATTGTGGCATGCTTCCTAATTCGTAGCACTTTTTAGTAAGAAGGTGTGTTGCAACTTTAAGATGGGACTAGGATGAACTCAAAAGCGAGAGTTCAAGATGAGATCAACCTACACAACCAAGAAAATAAAGCAGTTGGTGTAAGTCTAATGGAAATGGTGTAGTGGACTAAATAGGGACAACATGAAGCACAAGTTTTACATGACCTGCAACCTTTGGGAGGAGGCACCACTCCCCTCCCCATAGTATACTCTATGCCTCTCCGTGAGGGTTACATCCAAATGTCACTTTTCCCTTGGACTCCCAAATGGGAGTCCTAAAATTGGGACTTTTGTTGTCCCAAAACTTTGGACATTCATATCTTTTTCAGTTCAAGTTTTTTTAGAGAATGCGAGGACATTATTGTATATTTTTTGAAAATATTTTTCCAACGGTGTATACCACATTCCAATCGGATCTCATTTGACCCTTGCTTTGAAGGGATTTGTGGTCGGGAGTCAAATAGCCCAATTTGATTCTCACCCTTTTTTAATATCATAACTCATGCAAATAAGGACTAAATGACCAATGCAAGGGCACTTTAAGCATATTCGCTTCAAGACCTTTCTAATGGTATCCTAGGGGCCCAATTTGGTGCTTGTTTATCTTTCCAACCAAGGTTTTAAACATTCACAACTCTTGCACAAGTGAGAGTGCATTTGGGAGCCATTGGGCTTCATCCCCTTGCATTCTCCCCCATTGGTGAGAATGTGTTTCACACCTAAACACATTCTTGGCATCATGGGAATTTTTTTATAACCTATATGTTAAATAAAAATAATTTATGAAATTATATGATATTTTATTAAGTAATTTTACTAATTATTCTAATCATTATTAAAATTTAATCATAAATAAATAACTAAATAAATAATTTTAATAAATGAAAAAAATTGGAACTAATAGGGATTTGTTCTTAAATATTAAAATTCGAAAAAATGTATTGATTATGTATCAATACATGATATGTTGTAAATTAAAACTGAATCTACATGGAAATAATAAATTACATATGTATTGAACATATTCTAAAAAAATATTACTTAAATATCTTTGATATTTTGTAAACTAAAATTAAATTTACATAGAAATTATAAATTATGCATTTATTGAACATACACATTATTATGTTGATTTATATTTCATAATTTTAAAAATATGTATTCTCAAATTAAAGTGTAATATTTGTATGCACAAAAAAACTCATCATACATGTTATGAGTCATGTATACAAAAAACCTTTATGTGTACCTTAATATTAATGAATCTTTATTGTGATTTAAAAAATATATTTAGACATCATATGTATCAATAATAATAATAATAATTCCACAAAATTATGAATTATGTATCATTATTTGATTTGTTGTAATTAACATTTTATTTACAAAGAAATAATAAATTACATATATTGAATTTAAATTATTACAAAGTAATATTTCCAAATTTCCTTAAATTTTATTTTGAAATTTTATTTTAATATTTAGATGCACAAAAAATATTGCATCATACATAACCATTCATTTTATACAAAGATAATTTACACATAATTTAATCTATTAATGAAGGTAGGTACTTTGTTTTGTTTTATTTTATGGTGTTGAAATTTTTCAAACCAAATTACTTCATATAATGCTATTCATATATTTGAAAACCTAACAATGAATAGTGATGCATGAAATTGGGTAATAAACATTAATAAAATCATAAATAGAAGTTTTATTTGAATGCAAAGGTGTACTTGGTGTTGTTGGAGAGTAATCGTTGAATTATATTTAATGAAATTTATTTCATAATTTTCATACTTAAGGTGTGGAAGATATTAAATTTTGAATGAATTTTGTTGTTGAAAATTCAAACAAATTACAACAAATTGGGTTTAGAAAGGAAAATGAGTTGAGTGTGTTTACACTTGGGGCTAACAACACATCTTACCTTATTTATCCATGAAGGAAGGTAGTTTGTTTTGTTTTTTCATAATGATATCTTCCAAACCATGGTGTCTTAGGTTATGTTATGGAACTTATCATGAAAATGTTTTCAATGAATAGGGGTGCACCAACTTGGTTTGAAATGTTTGGAGCTATAGTGTGTGGAATCTATTGATTATTCAACCATTTGTTTATTGAATTTTTTTGAAGAACCAAGATTGAAAACTATATTGGAATTTGGGGACGTTCTTGGTATTGTTGGAAAGTCTTGACCAAGTTTGATTTAATAAAGTTGATTTCGTAATTTTGAGACTTAAAATGTGAACAATATTATTGAATTTTTGGTGGGTACGTATTGTTGTTGGAAATTCAAACAAATTGCAAAAAAGGGTTTGGAAGGAAAATTCAATTGAATGCACTCAAACTTGGGCCAATGACATAAGGTACATTAGTGGTTAATTAGTTTATATCATAATTTTAAACAAGTATTAAGATATCACGTGTATAAAAATGAAGAAATAGTATAGTTGCACAACATTATTAATTATGTATCATTACTTGATATGTTGTAATGATCTACATAGAAATAATAAATTACATGTGTATTGAACATAAACATTAGTATGAACATATATATATTTTAAATT
>Ga0209208_10000661_pt1 | contig 45762 bp, 21 predicted proteins | sample S1TSphfallax_3_FD_187694 | JGI IMG/M metagenome (GOLD analysis project Ga0209208, IMG submission 187694) | Host-associated microbial communities from peat moss isolated from Minnesota, USA - S1T2_Fd - Sphagnum fallax MG (SPAdes) (version 2) | ecosystem: Host-associated > Plants > Peat moss >...
ATAAAAATACAAAGGCTTGAAAATTGGCCTTTGTATCAAGTATTTTCAAGTATTTTTTAAAAAGCCCAAAAAAACGTAAAATACGCGTATGTTTGAATCGAATTGAGAGTATGTCACTACTATGCTTTGGGAGGAGGCACCACTCTCCTCCCTATGTATACTTTGTGCCTCTCCATGGGGACTACATCCAAATGTCACTTTTCCTCGGGACTCCCAAGTGGGAATCTTAAAACTATGACTCTTGTTGTCCCAAAAATTTTGGACATTCATATATTTCTCAAATCAAGTCTGTTTTAAAAGTGCAAGGATAATATCTTATATCCCTTGAAAATATTTTTCCAACATTGTATAGCACACCTCAATCAGAGCTCATTTGACCCCTGCTTTCAAGGGATTTATGGTTAGAAGTCAAATTCCCAATTTGACTCTCGCCCCTTCTTTTGATTATAACTTATGCAAATCAAGTCTAAATGAACAATGCAAGGGCACTCTGAGCATTTAAGCTTCAAGACTTTTTAATGGCATCATGGGGGCCCAATTTGGTATTTTTTTCCTTTCCAACCAAGGCTTTGAACATTCATAACTCCCTCACAAGTGCAACTCCCAAAGTGCGAGTGCATTTGGGAGTCATTGGGCTTCATCCCTTACATTCTCCCCCATTTGTGAGAGTGTGGTTCACATCTAAACACACTCTTGGCCTCATAGGCCCTTACACTTCACACTTAATCGCGAACCCAATGTTAAGGTTGCAACATTGTTGTTTGTAACTATGCCTTTTTTGAAGACCCCTAATCCATACTTCATACTGTACCACCTCTTGTGGTAAAAATGACTTGTGCCCTACAAGTCTTTCCTCTGTTCTTAGAACTCATTTGTGCAACATCAGATTCTGATATGGGGTTTTTGTAAGCCTTGCATACTCTTTTCCATTTTCAAGATTGTCTTCTATTTATTTTTCAATGACTTAACAATTTACCTCCAAATCCAATTGTCACTATAAACTTTGAGTCACCATCCAATTCATCTTGTTTCACAATCCTTTGTCTTTAGAGTCTGTAGATCATTTTGCAATCCTTATTGTGTTAATTGCTTAAACCTTTGATACTTTCTAACATACCCCTCTAAATTCTAAATTAAAAAACAAAACTATTCGTTTAAACACTCTCCTTTACAATACAATAACAAAATTGTAAAAAACCTTCCCATTACTATAAAAAAAATAGTCCAAATTATTTTTAAATGTACCAAAATCTTGTCACAATGTCACCTTTTTTTTTTTTTACCATGTAAACACACATTTATGGATGATTATGATGGAATCTAAAATTGCAATGGTCTAAAATATAGTCTTTTTGAAAATTTTGACAACTTGTGACTCATTATTTTTCTTATGGATCAAAATATAAAGTAAAAAGGGACTATAATAAAGACTAAGCCTTTTTCATCATGTGTGGTACACCTTCAAGGATTTTCACCCAAACAGAAAAAAAATTCCCCACAAGATGGTTGCCAAATCGTTGAAGTGAAATTTCATTCTTGCAGAATTATTCCGTAATACTATAATAACATATTTGCATTAAAATATGCACATGTTCATAATTTTTGCCTTGAATCTAAACACACATGATTTTATAGTTGATTAAAACACCATATTCATGGTTATTTCATATAACTAAAATCTACATTTCAAAATACAATGTAAAGGAATCCAAAGACAAAATTACAATTCAATACATTACATTTTTGATCCTATAGAAAAATCACACAACAATATGGATATGGAAATCACTATATAAGTCAATATTTCTATGTTTTATTGAAAACTCTATTAGAAATATAACAAAATTCCACGTTCTATCGAAATGAAATCAAAACAACAAAATAAAATTTGTGGTATATCAAAAATAAAATCATTGGTTTTCTACTACAAAGTATGTACAACTATTCTTACTTCGCAAAATTATGTGTCTAACAATGAATTCTTTTTCCCCATATCTTCCCCCTTTGGTAGTCCCAAGTCATATCATGATGAATCAAAACCAACAAGACTTCAAAATTCAAACCTACAATGCTTTATGATCAGTCCCTATCCCAACTGCCTTACTCATCCAAAACCATGTAAATCCTACCCCCTTAACAACCTCATCCACCTCCTCACTGCAATGACAGACATGAACAAGTTAAATTCAAACTAAACACTATGGATTTCAAAGTTCCAATCCTTTCTTGCTATTAATCTATTTTCTTTCTATTCATTACTTTGACAAGATATGTGAGGTGGGTCATTTTTTAAAATTTTCATTTCAAACATTTTTTGGTTGATTAATTCAAACTCAAACTTAGTGCAATCAAAAAATAGAAACATGTTCTATTATATTGTATATACCATAAATGAACTCATTATTCCTTGAATTTAAACTTTTAATTTATTTATTTTCAAATAATTTTAGATATCATTAACTTTGCGAAAATCAAAATATCAAGCCCAAACACCAAAAGTGAAACCCAAAATTAAATGGAATACCTTTTGTGAAAATATACTTTATATACATGTCATGAAAGTGCCCAAAGTGGCCCCCACATAGTGTGCTTTCACCCTGTTTAATATTTTGTTTTCTTTCCTACCACAAAATATTTTTTCAAATACATGTTTTTCACATGGTGGTAGTGATTAGTATAATAAACTTGAATATGATAGCACAACTCCTTGATTTGAAATAAAGGCACAACTTGGCATATCTCTATTTGTTTCATCAACTTTTGGTTATAATTTTGCAAGTCATCCACCATTGAGGTTTTTTTCCTTAACTATTTGCATTGTCCTCCCTGCCACTAGAAGGTTAGTTTATTTGAACTTGGTCAGGCAATCCAGGACCCAATTATCATCTTGCATCTTTGTTATTTGTTAGCACACAAGACCTTAGAACTTGAAATGTGACCACCCAATTCATAATGTAGTAATAATTCTATCAATAACATGATGATTCTTCCAACCTTCATACATGACACCCACATTTAGAGAACTTTTTCAAGCATGCACATAGTGATGAAATAAACACATTACTTCTTTGTAAGCTAGCCTTAATTTCCTTGAAGCAAACAAAATCATCTGGAACAAGTAGTGCCATCAAATGTACATATTCTTTTGCCTTCTTCTTTTACTTCTCATCATCCTTTGTAATGTCATCAACAGTCTAGTTTTTGTCGTCTTTGGCCTTTTGATTAACACCACTATCTATCTCTTGTTCCTCATTAATGCATGGAAGATGAATGACATTTTGGAGAGAAAACATCAAACAATGTGTCTTTTCATATTTAGTAAAAAAGGCGTCTTTTTTAATCTAAAAAAGATAGGGCACACAAATAGAAATAGCTTTAAGCCATAGACTCTAGATAAATCCTCAAAATAAAATAAACGAAAAAAAATAGGAAAGAAAATAAGTTTTTTCAAGCTACAAAATGTGTTTTTTTTCACTTAGACCCCCTCTTACTTTTATAGCTCATAACTTCCTCATCTTTTGTTTGTTTTAAGTGATTTAAAGTGCTATGGGAGGAACAATGTAAGCTTTACAAATCATTTTTGAGCACCAAAGGCAACATAACAATGTCCAAGGAATGATTGACTATTTGGTTATTGGTTCCAAATGTTTTAAGAATTTTTCTTTTGAACTTTTTGACCCCCCTACTTTTGAGGGACCATAATTTTCTCATTTTTAATGCATTTTTGAGAATTTTTAATACCTTGGATCCACCAAGACAATGGCTTTAATTTCTTTTTGGACACCACAAACAAAGAATCCCTCCCCTAAGATTTGGCCTCCTCTCCTCTGAGCCACTAAATGAACATACAAACAGGAAAAGAAAAGAAAAACATGCACCCCCTCAAAAAAATTCAAAATAAAATAGTCATTTGACTATATATATGTGTGTGTGTGTGTAAAGGCTGAGAATCGAAATTGGATAGGGTTCCATTACCCTACCCAAGTGTCATTTTTTTAAAGAAAGAGAATCGACTGATTCTCGTGATGCCCAGTTCTCAACTTAATGAAAACCGTGGTGCCTAATTTTCAGTCCAAGTTTGGGATCCAATGATAACCGGTGAGATTTAGGGTTAGAACCAGCCTAAAAAGTGGGATGATTCTCACTTAATTATTGAGAACCACCCAACACTAGTTTATACCTTTTGAAATTGGGTGCAAGTATAAGTTGGGTTTAGGGGGTTTTTTTCTTGTTTGAATTTTTGCAGAGCGGCCCCAAAAGAGGAAAAAAACCCATTGCAAATTGTACAAAGGATTTTTAATGGAAAAATATGAAAAAGTTGCCACATATTGAGGGAAAAAAAAGTTAAAAATCACCTTTTTAAGACAAGGAGTTCATCTAGGTCATTAGAACGAGGCAGGATTCCAAAAAAGTTCTTCTGTCCTGTCTGACCTCTAGCCAAACCCAGCCAGTCCACCTACTTGACAAAATTGAAAAAAAAACCCCTGGTTGCAAGGTGTGATCTAGGCATGTCACTCTCAAGTTGCTGCAACATTATGACTATGGGCTTTGAAGGGATCTTGGCTTGACTGCAATTGAAAGCATCTCAATGATGTTCCAGAGCCACTTGAGTCTTGGACCTTGATGAAGTACCTTTCAGTGGACCTTATTGAAGGATCCTCAAATCTCTAACGTTAAACAATGATGACAAAGATCGTGGTCTCCCAAAAAGTTTACTTGGAGGAGGAGGCCTTTGATGCCCAAATCATCCAAAATCTGATATATGTGCATCCTGAGCATACCCAAAGTTCAGGGTATGTGTGAGCTCATGTTACCATAGTTTGAGCATAGGTACACTGGCACATGGTAGTTTGGATGTCTCAAGTCTCGACTAGTTTTGGGCGGGTATTTGACTTTGTTAATAACCAGTCCTGGCCAGTGATTTTTTTCCAATTTTCTGATGTTGTGTCATTGGCTCGCATCTCAAGAGGGATTTAGCATTAAATGATGACAAGTTTCTAGATAAAAACTTACCCAGTGATAAAACTAGTTAAAAAAATGATACCAAACTAAAATCAGAGTTCTAATATGCTGAAAATTTGTGAAAAACCTTTTTAAAGAGAAATTTGGCGATTTTCTTCCAGAAAGAACAGCAATATTGTGACAATATTGCTACAGTCCTGATACTGGGGGGAGGGGGGAGGGACAGAATCAAAGAGCTGTTGATTCTAGTTATTTCATATGGTCTGAAAATCCTTCAGATTTTGTCAAAGAAACAACAAAGAACCGGAGGTTTTTAGGGTGGCTATTTGACTTAGAAAACATTCTGAGAAGTGTGGCTATATTTCAGAGCCAGGTGTTTTGTTTTTAAAGAACCATGGTTATGAACCTTAAGAATGCCCAGATAACTGGGGTTTGGGGGGGTAGGTTCTAATACCCGCCCACACTGTTTTCAAGTTTCAACCCACCTTTTGATTTTGGTTAGTATTGAGGCATTCCAGCACTAGGTAGGGCTAGTGGGTGGGCAAGTGATCAACTGCCCACATATTATTCCATATTCGTGGGGTATATAGAGGCACAAGGTCCCCACAAACTTCAAGTTAAGTTTGGAGTCATTTCAGTTCTATCTCACAAATTGGCCCCATGATCACCAACATGCATGATTCTTGTTAGTCTATTTTTAACAAATTATGACTGAATTTCATGCTTATCTACATTGCTGTTCATTTCTCTTTTTCCAAGTTAGTGTTCATATCGTTTTAAAGTCAAATGTTAGTAGATGAAGGTATTTGGTCAGTGGTGGGCAGTTATTTGAGTTTCTAAATAACTCTTGGTTCCAGTTTTTTTTTAAATCTGGTTCCACTATTTTTCAAAATGCCAGCAGTTTTCGTTGAAAGAATTGGCAGTTTAATAGAAGGATATTTGATCCGTTCTCAGAGTTTTAGAGAACTGTAATTATATATCAGAACTGGTTCTCAGATTTTTGAAATTGCAATTATATATCAGAACCAGTTATTTGATTTTATAAGAATCAGTCATTATATATGCTTGAGAACCTTTGATTATGAGGTTCTGTTTTTTATAACTGCGATAACTGCTCAACTCTGTTACATTGGTGGTAATTGTTAGTTTGTTGCAGTGTTTTTGTTTCCTCTCTCAAGGGATTCCCTTTGGAAGTGTCATGATGTTCATGATGCATAATTCAGTGGGCCTGCAAAGCTAATCATTTTTTTATGGTACTCCACCAATTAAGTACTATATAGACTGTATTAGTCCTGGACAAATTCCATGCGTGGCAAGGCATCTTCAGAGTTTGCAACATCCTTATTAGATCCTTCTTTGAAAATCCTTGTCCTGCTTTCACTCCCTATCTAGGTATGTGTCAAGTTTAAGTAATCAGGCTACAAAGCTTTGTGGCCAGACCAAACCAACAGCCAGCATTGCTGCACCATCCACTTGGAAGCCTTTTTTACGGGTGGTGGATGAACCCCAACTGACTTGACATGTTTCACCTTGGTAACCTATCCTGTTAAAAATAGGTAGGTCCTGTAGTTAGGTAGGTATGTAGGCCTGAGTATAAGAGGTTGCTACCAGGTTTTAAAGTAATTGTATGTAGATGGTTAGTAATGTGGTTAAGGGCTAGTGGGTTGTTAGTACAATGTAGTTAATGGCTAGTGGGTGGGTAGGTAGTTAAACCAGCAACTGAGTTAACCATCTGTGTTCGTTAGCTTAGATAGGGAACTGGAACCCAATGGAGAAGTGTTTCCTGTCCACCCACCATCCATCCCTCATGATGTGCTGGTGGGTTCACTGTTTCACTCTGGCCCAAAACGTGCCCAAGGAGTCTCTGGCTGAAAATTGTATAAAGCTCAGCCATAGTCAGAGGAATGATGGGGTTGCTGTCTCCTTCCTCCTGTTCATCCTGTGGTCAATGTCTCCCATAGATATCATAGTTTTCATTCTTGTCTTCATGCCTTTCCCTTTTGGTTCTGTCCTTGGTTTTTTCTCTGCGCTCCCAAATCCCATTATTGTTTGTTACACAGGTTGAAACTTTGCCAGATAGGTACCTAACCTACCTGCTTGCTAGAGGAAGGCTTCATGTCTAAACTCCAACCTCCCTCCCCCACCCGTCCATGTACTTGGCAGAGCTACATTGCTCCGATTAATACATTGTTGCAGATATGCTTTCTTTACATTATGTGGTGATCAGATGATACTTTGTGTGTGTTGTTGTGCAGACATGAATTCACATCATTCCACTGGTAAGATTCTCATCATACAACGCGAGAGTTTCGATTATTTGGGGGGTCGGTCAAAAACATCAAAGCAACTTTTGAATTAAGTAGAAGCCACGATCTTTTCCCCCATGATGCCATCACTGGCAGAAACTCCAGGATACTTCAAAGGATTTTTTTCTTCATAAAGGGTAGGTCTTCATGAAGGGGTCCAAGTGGCTCTGGAAACCACTAGTATTTTAGTTTATGCATAGCTAATTAAATTGACAGCATCAACTCTCCATTAGTCATTGTTTTACAGCTGGGACCACTACATGGGGTTTGGGATCATCACACAAGGCACCCATTTCTGTGGACACCCCAGCTGGTATGAACTATGAACCTTTTTCTTTTGGTGACTGATGAATTTGCAACTTCTAGAATTAGAAATTTGTCTTACATTGCAGGTCATAGGGTTGATCATAGATGTCTATGTATGTTTTTGAGATCAAGAAATTTGACAGATTTCTGACAGGCTTGTGTAGCTTACTATACTAAGCGCCAGTAATGGGAACTGGTGTTCAAAGTTGTCCCCAGAGGGTAGTAGTGGGCAAGGATGACCACTTGGCCACTAACTTATCTGCAGCCAGGTGAAGAAGCCTTTGGCATTTGACCAATTCTGTATATTTGGAAGAGTCTCATACCACTCTTCAATGGAGCCAGGGGTGTGCTAACTTGTTGAACAACAAGTTTTGGCAAAGAACATTTTCAACTTGCTGAGGAAGCAGTGAATTTTAACAGGAATGAGATTTACATTGAAATTAACTATTTAAAAATAATGAAATATTATTGGAAATACAGATTTAAAAAAGAATTATTCACTGATAGTAATCACACAACTAGTGAAGAATTGAAGCAATGCCTAACATACAAATTTAAGTGAGCCATAGAATTGATAACCCTTGTGGTGGGAAGGGATTATTATGTCCATGATCCAGACTTCTCCCCTTCTTGTACAAGAGTAAATAAAGCATTTCTTTCGGTTGGAAAGATTCAAATTTTTTCTCTTTCAGATAAATGAAATTGCTAAAAGAGAAGTTAAAAGGTACCACAAGTTGTGCAGCCTGAACTGATCCTAAGATTTTTTCTCTAATCATCAGTCCTATCAAGATATCCTGGTAATTTCAGAAGAAACACTCCCCAAATAATCCAATATACTTGCTGCCAATATGGCTCCCAGCCTCCCAGAAACATATGTGACCAGCTGCATTTGTGGCCTGATACATTTGATCCACACTAAGATGAAGATGTTCAGATGGTGTGGCCTGGAACTTGTCTACATACCAACTCACACACTCATCAGATCCTTTCCAAAATCTTTTTCCAATGCACCTTTGTGTCTTATGTGCCTCCTGATCTTTTCACAGAATACTGTAGGCCAGTTCTCAATAAGCAGTATGGTGAACGCTTCTGTTTGCTCTGGTCCAGCCCTAAACACACATTCTAGAGGGTTTCAGGGGAGTTTCTTATTAGGAGAAACTTGGGTCCAATCAAATGGTATACCCAAATCTCTCTGTCTACATGGTATCCTGTCTAATAAGATATACTTGGCTTTTAGGCTATTAGGTTTTTATCCTGTGTGTTTTTTGGGTAGCTGAGTCTTGCGTTGCATTTTGGGTTGGCAATGCCAGCAATTCAAAATGAACATTTTTGTGCGGCTTCAGCTCTGTTTATTGTGAATCTTGGAACATCCAGACATTAGTAAAAAATGCATTGTTTGCAACTAAATTTTAGTCGCAAGCAACACTTGCAACTAATTAAAAATCAGCCTAGCATCGAATGAGTTGCCAACGATGCTAGTCGCAAGCAATAGACATTTTTTTTTTTTGTAGAAAATGAGTATGGTGATTTTATACATGTATTCAAGGATGAGTTCTTGCGATTACATTTGCGATTACACTTGCAACTACAATGCACATCAATATGTTCACATGTGGTAGCCTAAGAATATGATATGTGGTAGTTTAAGAGTGTGACACGTGGTAGCCTAAAAATGTGACACATGGCATCATTTGGATTTTTCAAAATATTTTGCTAAAGAAATATTTCCTTTTTTTTCAACCATCTAATTAGAGCACTTAAATTGTGCCATGTGGTGGCCTAAGATTATGCCATGTGGCTAGTTAAAATTGCCCTATAATCATTTAGGATTAGTTCAGGGTTGGACCACTTATGATAGGCCACATGGCACCTAGGCTAGGCCTAGGTTAGGCCACCTAGCTTAACTAGGTGCTTAAGGTACTTAACCTAGTTTTGGGCTAGGCCATTACAATAGGCCATGTGGCACCTAGGCTAAGCCTAGGTCACTTAACCATAGGTCTAGCCTAGGTAGGTAGTTAGGTTTAGGTCTAAAACTTTTACAACAAAATCCTATTTTATTTTAAGTTTACCCTTTTAGGTGGAGCCTATGGGATTAGCTCCTCCCATATGGTAACTAAAAAAATTGAATGTGTTTACTACACTAAACCAACCTACTTATATAATTTGTAAACTTGAAAGGTAAGATAAACAATATGGGATAAAATTTTAGTTGCAACCTAGTTGCAAGTATTCCTTAGTTTGGTTGGTTCATTTATTGCAACTTGCAAGTTCACATAACAAACCACAAACACTTAAAAACAACCAATAAAATAAAACAATAGACAAAAAACTTCACTCACTAATGGTTGCTTATACGCCTATGAAACATCCCTAAATAATACCCTAGATCTCAACACAATAAGGTTTGCAATCAACCTTCTTACTTGCACCCAAGACTACATATCAGTCATGGCTTTTGTGTGCTTTTGGAAGTTCAATTAGTGAGAGCATTTTCAAACCCTAATTCCCAATTTGATCAAATGCATATAAGTATACATAGTGGCTAACTGTAAAAACATAAACACTAGTAAAATTATCTTTTGCAACTTGTTTTATGCAACTACACATGTCGCATGCAATTAAAAAATAGTTGCATGTGACATTTTTTAATTACATAAAATTTTGAGCTTTTTGAGGCTTTGTTTTCAAATAGCTTTAAGGGATTCTATAATATCTCCGCTTTTAGAATTTTATGAAAGAGTTTCGAGGGTATGTGTTCAGATCACAATCTAGGATCTATAAGGCTTTGCGATGAAATGACCATAAAAAGGAGGAAGTAGGCATTCTAAAACACTTGTACTTGCATAAGACAAGTTGCAAAAGACAATTTTTCTTCTAGTGAAGGAAGCACCTTCCATGAAATCTTTACATGGTTACAAGCAAACACTCATAAACTATGTTGTAAAACTGAATCAAATCACATCAAATCAAATCAAAGCAAAACAAAGCTTTAAATAAACCCTAGTCCAAATCACACCCCCAAACAAGAAGAAACTCATAATGGCATCCTAACTACTTCTTTTAACATTTTTTACACCCATACATAGTACCTTCACTTCCTTGGCTTATTGATGAACATGTTGTACCCTAAGAAGTGAAGTGGCACTTTTGGTTTTCAACAAAAGGCGCTTGTTGAAACATGATTAATAAAACTCCTTTGCCACCTAAATTCATAATCACAAATCTCAACAAGTGAATTTTCCATTTGGCCCATTGTAAAAGAAAATGTTAACTTGTATAAATATAAATATTATAAACTATATAAACCTAATTGCTACAAGTAATAGTCAAAGGTAGTGGTCATTTACTTGAACAGTTGGTGATCCACCTAGGAGCCCTTATGCAAAATAACCATAGGTGCATTTTTTTGTAGTTTGAACTTTGTGAATTTTCTAATTGTAAAGTAACATGCTGACAAACCAATTATGTGAGCAAAACAAACATTGACACAATTATTATAAAAAACATATAAGCATAGAAACGAAAAGCAAAACATAACACATCAAAGCAAAACACAACACAACACAACAAAACACAACAAAGAAAAATTAATACCTTTTGCAATAAATGGAAACATTGCATTTAGGTGATTAAATTCTATAACTATAGGATTTATTAAGGTTTTTAAGTTAAGAAAACAAATGTTATGACCTTAAACATGAAAAAAATATATGACATCTTGTTCCAACATTGAATCTAATGCCACATTATTAGGAGGGGGGGAAAGACAACAAAAAAATAGACACATGAAGATGAGATATTGAAATGAAATATTACCCTTAAAAGTTTGCAAAAATTGTCACATTGATGTTCACCCATTGAACCTACAAGTTTCTTAACAATCAAATTACTAGCAACTTGTAAGTAACTTAACAATGCATATATAAGGAAGTCTAGACTCAAGTCCCACATTTTAAGGATAGTATAGCCGTAGATTCCTACATGAATGAAAACCATAGTACAATTGTAAATTAATGTTCAACCAAGGAGCCTAACCTCTTCAAATGCACCCATGATAATCTCCAAAACATCGGCCTTTAATTCATATGTTGAAAAGTTGTTTTTCAATGTGTGTGCAGTAGGGGGCATTGTGAATTTTGAAGCTAACACTAATGTGAAAAAATGTATGCAAAAGGCTTATCATTCTGAAAGCAATATGTGCAGCTACCAAGATGTTGCAATTTTTCATACCAGTACCCCTTAATAACAACATTGTTGTCAGTCCATGTGTTTCCCCATCCATCTTCAAAGGACACATCGATATTGTGGGAGCCATTATCTACTAGCATCAACGAAGATTACTTTTCATGATTATCTGAAACTATAGCCACACTATCACATAGTAGCAAATTGTCTACAATCCATATTTCCCCCTTTTCCTGCTTCCATTTCCTCATTAGCATCATGCATGTTCTCCCTAACTTTTATGTTATTATTAATATTCAACTTAGTCAATGTCCTAAACCCTAAACCCTAATTTGAATTGTCAAAATTGAAAAGCTCTAGTGAGGAAAGAAGAGGTTTATGAGGAAAACAATGATGGAAAGGAATGGAAGAATGAGAGTGAGGGGGAGGATGGGGGAAAAAATGGAAGGAATAAAGAGGGGGGTGTTACCATATGTCGCCACCTCTTCATTTCCACCCTTTGCAATTATGATTATGTAGACAACAACATGGATTTTCTATTTTAATTTTGTGATTATGTTAAAGTGGCAATCTTCTATATGAGGGTTTAAATAAAATCCTAATATATTTATAAATTGTAGCCTATTAGAACTTATAATAAATTTTGGTGATATGAGAATTGTTTTTTCCCAAAATATGGTGAATTTGGGCCATTTTTCCCATGAATAATCTTTTGTAGACTAAGTCAAAATAATTTTTCTCATGTCGAATATTGATGACATTTCAACCAAAAATATATAGTGGGTGACAGTTCTTCTTTAAGTGTCACCATATTTTTGCTATTTTGTTATACACTAAATATATTCAAGGAAAAGAATAATTTGGAAAGAATATTCTAAGATAATGCAGAAAGAATATTTTAGATTAATTTAGAAAGGATGTTCCAAAATAATTCAGAAGGAATATTCCAAAATAATTTGGAAAGAATAATCTAGAATTCAAAAAAAATTGAGATTATTCCAATAAATATTTGAAATGATAAATTTAATAAATTTAGCTATTTTGTATTAATATGCAACAAATAGTGTCCTATTGATTTCAAGGTTTTCAAGATGTTGTCTAAGTTTTTTGTCTCGAAGCTCTTGATTTTAGAAGTCTTATAAAACTTGTGCCATTCTAAAGTCTTGAAATTTTGAAGGATTATTGGTTGTAAACTTTAAAGTGCACAATGCAAAGGTTTAGGGTTTAGTGGTTGTAATCTAGATTGAAAGTATTATGTAATTTTTTTTTAAAGATTAGTGGTTGTAGTCTCTAAACTTTTTTTTGTAGTGTACTAAAGCTTTAAGGTTTAGTGGCTATAGTTTATAGGTTCAATGATAGCAAAGTTGGGGTTTATTGATTATTGACAATTCTACTTGTTTGAAATGCAAGTAGGTTCAAACTCTATTTTATACAGTGAAGGGCTCTTGTAAAGTATGTGGTAAGTAGGTTTTAATATATAGATTTTCTACTTTCTATTATGGCCACACCTCAAAACTATAATAATATCTATATCCCCAAAAGTAATAGAACAACTAAGTTTTAAAAGTAGATTAAAAGTATCCCCATTTACAAATTTTCTATTTGTCAAATGAAGATACTTTTAGTCTACTTTTTAAAAAATTGGTCCTAATTTGTTTGGAAGTGAATACTTATAGTAATGATAGAGGTGTGGGATGGTTTACAATTGTATTTCCACCTAGTTTTTTGCTACTTGTTTGGTTTTATATGCATGATACAAGGTAAATTTAAAGACATTTTTTTTTCATATTTTACCATGCTTTTACCCATAGACATTACAATTATATCTACTATTTATGCTTGTATGGCCTAATTACTACAATATAGTCTTGCCCTTAACAATGGGGTGAATTTATTTTAGGGCATTAGAAGAGGTGTGACACCTAAATTGAAAGAGGAAAACCTTGCACCTTGAATCATGATTGGTGTGCATTGTATGAGCCACTACACCAATCTTGAAATCTAAATTGTTTTTAAAATGTCTGCACAAAGATTAAACGTGTGCTGCAAAGTTTGTTTGCATACTTCTGTCATAGTCCAAAGAGAACCCAAGAGTTTCTTCATGTATATAGAACTTAATTCCTAAAGTCTTTTGAAAAGTTCAAAATTAACAATTGGCCATTTGAAAGTTGGCAAATTTTTTAAAACACTTTCACTTGGGGGCCAATATTTAGCTTCCCTAGATGATCCAACAAATACTAGATGTTAACAATGTTTTGTGTCAAATTTGATAATTCTTGAAGCCTTAATTTTTATTGATTTTTGTACTATGTGGATGCCACATTTTCAACTTTGTTTTGCATTTCATCGCCAACTTTTTACTTTGTACTACCATTTGTTTACTTCTAAGGTCCACATTAAAAACAAGCTTGTAGCTAATTTAAATCTTTTACCATAAGGGTACATTCACAATCAAAGGAGCCATTTAGTACAAGGCCTAAGTGCTTTGAAAGGATTAAGATTTATCACATTTGAAACATGGCTTACATATTTTGATTGGGGCTTGTTGTAAGATGATAATGTCCACTTCAAAAGTTTAATCCATGTATGTTTCCATAAATTTTCAAATCACATGTAATTAAATGTATTTATTGAATGATAATTCCATAGATAAATCAAATGTGTGCATTTCAACAAAAGTAAACATCTCAACATTTAAAATATATATTTGTGTTTAAAACCTTCAATGATATATTATACATGAATTTTATCATTAATGACTTTCTTCAACATCATTCTAAATATAACAGTTCATATTCACCAAAAAAACAAATAATTCCACATAACACATCCAATCTTCATGATTGCTTACATGACAAAAAACATTTTGTCTTGGAAGAAGTCTTTCAAATTATGTAGTTTTAGTGGTCAAAAGCACATTCAAATACTAAGAAAAAACTATATTGGATAACCATATTAGAAGGTATATTCAAAAATTTATCACTACTAAATTTTGATTTGTAAAGGTTTGCATGTGAATGGTGAAAGGTCCTTTCAATTGATGAAAACATCTTGTGTGTTGGGATGTGTTTTCAAATCCAAAGAAACAAAAGTTTGGATTGTTTTACAAATGGAAGTAATTTTTTTGGGTTATTGAAGAAAGAGACTATGCGTTCAATAATTTTGAACTTTTATAAAATTATTTTCATCCAAGTCCAATGGCACTATTTAATCTTTTTTAATATATCATGTTTGGTGATTGGTATTTTTTATGTTTCACATAGCACAAATTTTGGTAATTTTTTTTCTTGAAGATTTTTGTTGGGTGGAAAAAAAAGGACATAATGGGAATGAAAATTCATTGGATTTAATGGTTATATTATTTTTATTCTTCATGAATATAATTTGTGTTCAAACTCCAAGTGGAAAATTGTACCAAGCCTTTTCTTCACAAATGCAAAGGTTGACAAATGACCAAATTTGCAATGAGTTGTGATTTGATGTGAAACTTCAATGGTAAAAAACACACACACAAACGAAAATCATTCAAACATATGAATGGGAAATGTTAAATACCATCATTGAACTTTGTGGAGGGTTAAAAAAAGGCTTACACAACATGTTGAGTAGTTAATATGAATCATCCAAAATTTGTTGTCTATGACAAGTTAACATCATAACAATGAATGGGCACATGAAATTTTGCATACTAGTTTTGAAAACTTGAATTTCCAAATTGCTAGCACTTCTATCACAACACATTATTGATGTCCTGAGACATCAATCAATGTGCCTATTACTTGTGTTATCTTCCATCACACCATCATTGATCAAGTGCAAACACAACATTGTTCTGAAGCTTGAAAAGTAATTTGTTGTGCAAGATGTCATGCATGCTTTGGGTTTGGTATATCCACTTGAATATTAGATTCCAACAATTACGGTAGTACTTGATGTGAGTATTTTAGACTTGTAGTCTTCTTTCTTCAAGATTATAATGATGTTTAATGCTCAATGGGCTATGGACCAACTGATGGATCTAGATCCGATGTCTAGACTTTGGAATAAGCTTTTTGGTAATTAATATGTTTTATTATGTGCCTGACTTTATGACTTCATGAAAGTGGCAAAATATTATTTATTCTTCAAAATACATTTTAGAAGCCACATTTTGTCCCCCATCTTTGTCTTCACAAATTTATCCATTGTATCAAAATTATTTTTAAATTCATATTTTTAAAATAGTAATTATTAATTATTCAAATATCTAAACATAATATTACTAGGCCAACTATTTTTCTAGAATCTATTAAAATTTACTTTTCTTCACATTAATATGCATGGTAATCAAATTTTGCTAAATTAATTAATCAAGACTCATTGGAAAAATTTCCTAACCAAGAAATCTTCTAGTGACATTAATATAAATCTAGGTATGTCATTGAACTTTGCTAAAATAATTAATCAATAATTTTTTACTTTGTCTTCACATTGTTTAGATCAACAAATTAATAGATTTGTGATAATTGCATAAAAATTTCAAAAATATTAATACATATTAAGTCATGATTCTTGAAAACTTCACATTAACTTGGCCAATTTTTTGTCTTGAATTTAAATTGTCTTCCCTATTTTATCCATAATTTGGTTCAAAATTTCTATAAACATAAATAACTTGTCTCAATGGTCCATCTTTGTCTTCACATTGTCCATATCAACATAATATTCTGTATCAAATAATTTTCTTAAATTATTTAAGAAGTAAATTGTTTGACATCTTGGATCTTTGTGTTCACAAATTTTAATATCCAGTGTATCAAAAGAATTGTAAACTAATCCTACTAAATCCATCAAAGTATCAAATTCAATTTCTGAAATAATAAATATTAAGTACTTTTAAATGTTAATGTATGTAATCAATATATTCCGAACAAATGAAAAGTCCATAATTAGTAATTGACCATTTGGAAGTTGGAAAATTAAAGAGAATCTTTCATTCGGGGGCCACCAAATGATACAACAATAAATATATAAGTAAATTTGTTTATCTTGTTTGTTGAAAACATGGGTTCAAGCATTAGGTTTTTCACTAGCATGTCCATAGTCAAATTATTGTCTTGCTTGAGTCTACATCGATGATAATATGGTTCATGGCAACCAATAGAATGTAGCTACTAATGCCTCTATGTGTGGTGTCTCTTTCCTTTTGTTCTCTAGTGTTTTGATGCTTGAAAGAGGAAGAGCAACACCAAGGGCCACACCAACTTGGCACCATGGTGTCCAGTAAATCCAATATGACCAAGGCCTATTTCAAAAGGTTTCAAGTCAAGTACAAGCATAGGCGAGCTAGGAAAATTGACTATCAGGCTATAATACATTTTACCACTGAGGATGAAAACAAGTACAATACCCTGAAGTATTGTTATGTTGTCAAATTTACCAACAAAGATATTGTGGCTCAAATCACTTCATATGCCACTAAAATTTGCTAGTGATATCAATAGGCTATGACCATGAGCTATAAAAAGGCTTGAAGGGTGCCATGTCTTAACAATAATTATGCTACTACTTATTACATAAGTATTTTACTAGCTCATTGTCTTTTGAAGAAATTTGAGCTTGATGAGGACTACCTTGGCAATGAAACAACTACAAGTGAACACTTCAATGTTGAGGAGGGCATTGAGGAAAATCGGTCATTTAGGGCTCTCATCAAGGTGGGTTTGATGAAGATTACAACTAATAATGTCAAAGTTTATGGTGCCTTATTGATGCATTGGATGCTTAAATTTGGACATTCCCCATTATAATGCAAGTTTTAACAAATAGGACAAAAGTTTGAATGTTGAAACTCATTGCAAGTATTTCCTTAGTGGGCACAAGAGGATGAGTCCCTTAGAATTGGGTTGGTGAAGGAAGGCTTGGAAGTTGATGATATCGAAGAGATGCTAGTTATTAATGTGCATGTTGCCATCCATGCTACCAAGGTGCCCTTATGAATGGAACATGAAATGTAAAATCCTCTTACTATTTTTCGAAATATTAGGTGACAAAAAAATGACCCTAAACCCTACTCCAACTCCGTGTTTTTCCATTATAAATAGGAATGAATTGTGGTGAACATGAACTTGTAGATGACAACATTATCAAACCAATACTAATCTTACAAAGTTCTCTTCTTGATCATTGAAATACTTTGGGTCACCAAGGTACTATTATTGCCAAGCTTCTGCTTAGCTTCTCCTTCTCCAAACCCACCAATGCCTACACCTATTTCAATGGTTGCAACTATGACCTCCTTCCACGTTCCATACGCATGTTGGCCACCAAGTGGTGTAATTACTAATGAAAATCATTATTCATGTGAATGGAAATCAGATTACCTATTATGTGTTTTTAAAATTGTTGCACACATGCAGGCAAAATTATTTATGATGACTTTTTCACTTTAAAACCCATAAATTATAACAAATTTTGCTTAATGATGTGTTGCCATCCAATTTGTATGATGTCATGCATGTTTGTTCTAATTTTTATACCAAACATGAATAAATATAAAACAATATAATATTAACTTTGAAAATATTATCAATAATGTATAATTTTGATGATAATAACATCTTGATAAATTTATTTGAAGTTTCCAAAATCTCAACCATGCAACTCAATGACAATAAAATAGAACCGAGTTCAAAGATGCAAGTTATTATATATCCAATGAATTAAAAATACTCACATTATCAATTTTATATGTATATTATATATGTATTCACACATGTATATTTTTACATTTAAGATCCAATTATTATATTGGTTTTAAATCAATGAAGCATAGAGTGAAAAATGAAATCCATGAATTTTGAAATAATATTTTGTGTCTAGACTTATAATTGCATACATCAATGATGTCAAGTTTAAATAAAAAAACATCATGCAACAATTGTATGAAAAATTTAAAAATAATAATATCCAGTATAATATCATCTTGAAACAAATCTTCAAGTTTGGTAGAAGACTTCTTCCCACCACATTATGATTGGTGAAATAATATTCAAGGGTGAACTTGGTAATGTGGAACCCAATGTACTTAATAGCAACACATTAAGTAAATTAATCAAGTGAATTACATTGATGTACAATTACAATGTAGAAAATTTTAATTGATTTGCATATAAACTTGAACATTGTCATAATCCATCAATGTTATGATTCTCCCAATGAATACAAGGCATTGATCATTGTAAAATATTATTATTATTCTTGTGTTTTGATTTATTTTTCCTATTTCCAAGTGGTTTATGCCAATAAATCAATTGTGAATCACTTATAAAAACAACCTTGAACTTTGTCAAACTCAACATTTTAATCCATTTCCAAAAAAAAGTATAAATATAAATATTTTAAATGAAATTCGTAATAATATAATATTGGAAATAAATAAAAACCATGGAAATCAAGTTGAAGTTTGTTATATTAACCCCAACTTAATACACTAAAAGAAATTCTATCCTTTGCAACCAAGAAGTTTACGACTATAAGTCCTAAATGACTATATGTATGACATTAGTCATAAATTATTACTTTGAACCTATGTGTAAAAAGTCATAGTCATATATTAATGGGGCATGTGACTAGCAAATGATGAGGTGGTAACAAGATGGGGGATGTTACTTTTCATCATTTTCATTTCATCCATATGGCATCCATGACTAATGACAAAGTGACATGGATGTCCAATTGTCATTACAATGATTAAATATATGATATGAATATATGCAACCCTAGGCCCACCCCCCATCTACCCATGTACCTACCTATTTACCTACCCACCCACCCACCCACCTACCTAGTACCCACTTACCTACCCACCTACCTACTTACCTACCCACCCACCCACTTACTTACCCACCTACCTATTTACTTACCCACCTATCTACTTACTTACCTACCTACCCACCCACTTACCTCCCTACCTACTTACCTATCTACCCTCCCATGGACCCAACCACCCACCCACCTACCTACCTACCTACCCACCCACCCATCCACTTACATACCTATCCACTCACCCACCTACCTATTTACCTACCTACCTACCTTTTATTTCCTATTTCTAATAACCTACCCACTTCCTACCTATGATCCTACCACTTGTTACCTACCTCATAATCTTATAGTGATATGAAATAAACATGTGAAATAAAAAACTTGACCAAAATTGCACACCTTTTGATGTTATAGTCCATTAGTAAAGATTTGATCTATCATTGTGAAGGTGAAGGGTTTAATTCCTAATACTTGTAACCTATGTGCATTCTTAGCTTGGGTTAGGGTAAATACATTAAATTAAGGTGGTTACATAGGTAGGTTACATAGGTTACCTAAGTTAGGTTAGGTAGGTTAAACTACTACCTACCTACCTACCTACCTACTAAAAATATTTTTTAATAATAATTTAGAAAGATGATTTTAATCTAGGTATAAATTTGAGTAATCAAATGGTTTAATGTCTGCTAATCATATCTTAATCATTCATTATATGACACCTTAGCATTATATATGGCTTGTCCTTTATGACTTATCGTTAATGATTATAGGATGAAAAGTGCCACATCAAACATTAAATGAATGTTTGTCCTTTGTTATTCGTCCATTACAATTAAGGGCCTTTAGTCATATAATGTCTAGTATGACTACAAAATTAGTCATATATGGAATCATAGATTTAAGAAATTCTTCTAGTGATATATGTCTTTGTATATTAAACCCCATTTATATGTAACGATGTAACAATTCATCATCGTGTTGATTTGCATGATGATTTTTTCAAATTTTGACAAATTCCAAAAGTTCATGGTCGTCCAAAATTTCAATTGGGTCCCTTTTTAACTTCAAAAGTAAGCCCCAATTTTACAAAGCAATATTATTAGTTAAACCTTGCATTGCATAAAAACTTTTATGTGTAAAGTGTATTTTATAAATGACGTTTAATTTTTTTCCAATACAAAATAATATTCCAAAAATTCTACCAAAATTTCCAAATAGGAATATTAACAACTTTTTATTAATTATAGAGGTCCATATCCATATAATTAATTCTCAATACTAGGGAAATTATTGCAAAGTAACTTAGTCCAATGAATAATATTAATATGCACCTAAATAATACAACAAACTATTCAACAACCAATATTGAAATTATGCTATGAAATGTTTATTGAAATTGACAGTTAACAAGAATGTTAGTCAGTTATTGCATATAGATTTTGTAAACCAATTGAGCCTTGAATTTAAATGTCCAGCACTTAAATGGACGAAATAGGGTTAAAACCCTTTCATCCATATAACATCATTTTGGTAGCCCAATCTGGAAAAGAGGCGGGAGGGAACATTTCAACTTATGAAAGTCTTGATTTAGGGTTTTCAAGCATCTTTCTCTTAAAGGGAACTCTCCAACTTTTGGAAATCGCAAGTTAAGGTTTTCAAAGGTCTTTCTCTCCTTTAATGTCAATGTGTTAAGTTGTCTCCTTGTCTACTATTTTCAAATAATTCCTCCCCGGCCATAGTTTTGTTTGTCTCCTTGTTATCTCTTCCCGAGTTACTCCTCTTCTTTCATGACACTAAATCTTTTTACTTCACCTTTTTATTTGTTTCATTGTTGTCTCTTTTTTTCTTTTAGTTTCAAGAAATCCAAATGCGACCTTCCACAACTGGAACGTCCAAAAGTTACAAAAGCAAACAACATTACATGGTGTTCAAAAGCTACAAAATCAAACAATGTTACTATTAATGTCTTTTACACATTTATTGTTTCTTCAATTTTCTTGGGATGCTAGAATTTCCAATCCAAATTTTCAATGCTTCTCCTCCCTTTCCATCTTTCTTCTTATATCTATTTTGATGTATGCCCACCTTATAGGGAATAATAAATAAACACTACATCTTGCGAATTATCATTTAATAAACACAATGATGCGTTAGTTGTTATATCATTTTTCATTTTGATTTCCTCCATGCATCATCTGCTTTTAGAAGCTTATATTGTATCATAAGCTTATTTCATCGGTTTCTCTCTTGTCATCTCAAATTTTGTAGTTGATTCAATAACATGAGATGATTCCACATATTGAAATCCTCATAATGCCAAGTCACCATTACACGACCATTATATGCCCAATGGTCGATCTTAAGATGGTGCAAAATCAAACGGTTTTGCAACTGCCACATCAACATTAAAATAAAAGGCCTCCTTTCAATAATGAATTGGTGGCTACAAAATAATCCATCTCAAAATCATTTCGAAAGAACGATCTAGTGACCACTAGATCATCCATCTCATGACCATCATGGGAAAACTATTTGGTGGCCACCAAATCGTCATCTTGCAACCATCACAAGAAAACAACCTAATGACCATTAGATCGTCCCTCCCACAATCCTCCTAAGAAAACAATTGTTTGTTGATTTGGTGGCCACCAAGTTTAGAGAGTAACATGGCCTTAATTGAAGTTGTAATAGATATTGAACATTCTTGTTTGTCATTCTAATAGTTGGTTTCTTCTACATGCTTGTACATTAGTAAGGAGTTGCAAATTGTAAGTATATTATGAGTCGATTGACAAAGCAAAAAAAATTGAACATGAATGTGCAAAAGAGAGGATCTATTTTTGCCAAGTATACCGTTTGTGAATCCTTGAAGGAATTGATATCCAAAGCAAGAAAAAACAACCCTAGTGTGAAGGAACATGAAATTAAATTGAAGAAGCATAACATTCACAAGAATTTTGTTGGCATTTATATCACACTTGAAAAAATGAATCTATGTAATCTAAAGAAAATTTCTTATGTGCAATTCATGATAAGATGCACCATTCTAAAATAGCTCTTCCTTGACTTTAAATGAAGAATAAAATCGTGTCCGGGCTGGGGCAATTGTTAATGACATTAACTGGAATGATTGCTCATGGCCATGGGGACGAAGCCTTCATTCAATATTCTAATGAGCTTTGGCCCAATGATCCTAATTGCACGATTGGGTCAATTATGTGCTTGTTTGTAGCCTTGAATAGGAGCTAGTTAAAGAGTCATGGGTTTTGTTTAAATTTGAACCCCAAAACACATTCATCCAACAAATCCTACAAGGAAGTTCCCATTGTTTGAATGCAATGAAACCTTAGGACAAAATTGTAGGTGTGAAACCATTGCCAAGGAAGTTACTTCTTCATATGGACAATGTGAAAGATAATAAGAATTGTCACATGTGGCATTTCTTTCCTTGCTAACTACCCAAGAAGTTTTTGAAAAAGTTCAATTACGGTTTTTTGTAGTTGGGCACACACATGAAGATATTGATGAAAGTTTTCAATATTTGTCAAAGAAGTTGAGAAACAAAATTATTTTATTATGGCGGATTTGATGAAAGCATTCATGTTTTCCCAAGATTGTCCATTCATTCTGCAACTCATTCAAGAAATCCCTAATTTCAAATCTTGGGTGAATGATATTTGAACAATGGCCTAGATGTGCTTGTCAGTCATACAAAGATGCATTTGGTTTGGTTTTTTCTAGATGAGGTAGGGTGGTTGGTGATGTAATATAAAGTATATGTTACTAATGTTTTGTGGAGCCCTAAAGATGGCTCAACCATTTGATTATGGAAAGAGGATATTGTAGGACAAGCGAAATTGTCGATGGGGGTTCCGAATCATGTTCCATTTCACCCAATATGGGGAGTTCATGAATTGAAGGCATGTGAGAAAGAAAAGTTCATTAGTAGCAAGATTTCAAAGTACATTGAGTTCTAGAAGCTTGGGATGTTGAAGGATGATTTGTATTCTAGAGTTATGGGTCCTTATGTGAAATATTGGGAAAGCATTTCGGAACTATTATCAAGACATATCCCACATCAAAGTTCTATTCTATTGGAAGGCTTTTGGCTTTCTAACAATTGGAGAATTAATTATGAATGTGCATCCATTCGTACCATTGTTGATGTTGACCCTAAAGATCTTATCATCCTTCCTAAAAGCTTACACCCTTCTTTGAGCATACTACATACACACCTTTTTGTGACTTGTTTGCTAGGAATTTTGTTCTTGTGTAGCCTTCAAACCCTACAATCTATCATGTTTAGATGGGAAGGGCCGAAAGTGATGTTGTGAAAGATAAAAAGAATGAGAATTATAGGAAGGTCTATGTTTGATGGTGGGTTCCTACAAGAAAAGGAGCCAAGAACGATGAGGAATTGTATCATAATTATTGGTTGATCAAGTGGAAGTACAATCATGCAAACCCAAAACAACGGGTTGAAAATTTTTTTGTCGCATTTTTTTTTCGACTAAAAGCAATACAATAATTAATTCCATTATAAGTTTTAGTGTGACCCATGTATCTAAGGCAAAAACTAATCTTGATGTAGCTAACAATAACTCTTATGCATTGTAGTTGTAGATTAAATTTTTTATGAACATGAAGTAGAAATGTTAGTAATATTTTATGTTTTAAAAAGTAGATTTAGTCATTTTTTCAAATGGAATTTTAATCTTTTGGAATATATTCAATGTACCTATTTGTGTTCATTGAGAAAAATATAAATGTTTATCCTTTTTATAAACATTCCAATGTGTTGAACTTTTGTCAATATGGACATTGTTTGTTTTTAAATGTCGTTTTAAGTGTGCATGAAAAACTACTATAGAGGTGATATGTTTTTTAAAAAATTTAATGTCATGGGTGTATGAAATTTTTGTTGATGTTTGCTAGCATTAACGATACATACAAAAAAAGAATGGCAATCATGTATTTAAGTTTATGATTGTGGTCAACAAGGTCTAATTTTCATTTCAACCAACTAGTTCAGTTTATGCGAAATTCAACAAATTTTAATTTGAGGATATTGTTTGTAATTGACGATAGGAGGACATAAATAATTACTCAAAATTTGGTGAACACCATATTGATTTGACTATGAACTTTGAAGAATTTGGTTCCAAACTCAAGTTTTTGTGCAAATTTTATGCAAATTAATTAAAATATGTTTGAAATTTTAGTAATTTGGAAGCCACTAAACAATCATATTGAATTTGAATGGAAATTCATGTTTTAAATGAAAATTATGAAAGTGTGTGTTAGCACATGGTGGTAATTCTTCCTATTTGGTGGCCACCATACGGATTTTGAGATTTGCACCATGTTGAATTTGATGTCAAAGTCACTTTCTTCGAAAACATTTATGAAGTTATATGACAACTTGGTTGAAATATGTTATATTTGGTGGCCACTAGATGGGTTTTGTTCCCCAACTTGTTCAGTTTGGTGTCAAATTCAGCTTGTTGAAAATTTATGTAATTACATGAAAAGATGGTTGAAATATGTATTATTTGGTGGCCACTAGATGTGTTTTGTTCCCTAGCATGTTAAGTTTGGTGTCAAATTTAACTTTTTATTGAAAATTTATGCAATTATATGAAAAGATGGTTGAAATATGTCCTATTTGGTGGCCACTATATGTGTTTTGGCCCCCCCTCACATATTGAATTAAGTCCATAATTGAAGTTAAAGTTTGATATTAATTAAATATGTGTTTTATTTGTCAAAGTTAAAAACAGTGATAGCCACAAAGGGCATGAAATATATTTACATCAAAATATTTTAATTTTTTTGACCGATGAGCCAATCAAATTCGCTTTTTGCAAAAAAATTCAACATGGGAGCCGTTTCATATATGTATCATAATGTTTACAATATGTATAATATGTAATACATTATTACACAATTTTTGTACATGGATGTCATTTTATAATAAATATTTTTGTACAAAAATTGGGAAATATATATTATATAAGTTTTATATGTATCATATCATTATATATATAACACATATTATATACAAATGACATCGATGTACAAAATTATGTAATAATCACTATTACAAAATGTGGGTGCAATTCATTAATCCCCTTTCATTAGACCAATGAATTCACTCATAATCTAATGAAATTAGTTGGCATATAAAGACACCTTTTGTTGTAGTGAATGTAGATGAATTATTAGAATCTTGTAATATTAAATCATATTTGCATATTAAAGGACAATATTACATAACCAATTTGTTAAAGAGGCCAGTTGTGCTTAGAAATTTATGAAAACAATGTATTTACTTGTTAATATCCTTTTATACAAAGCAAATAATTTCAACAAACTAATGGATTTTCAAAGTTCCAAAGGTTTGAAATTCATATAAAAAAGAACATTACAAATTAATATCCATCAAAATGTCTTTAACATATATACATATGTATTATAAATATATATACTAAATGTGAGAAATACATATTTGACATATATAAAATTTAATATTATATATACATGTTTCTATATAATATATATAATATATAATATGAATAACATATAATGATACATATTATTTTACAAACATGTGTTCATGTAGCTATGTACTACAATTATAGTCAAAATACAGTGACACTGTTTAAGCAAAATTTATCTATAAATTTAGTTAAATATTCATGGACATTTGATCTTAAAATTGTGCAACATTCTTTTATAAATATATTAAATCATAAACGCGCGTAAATTTCTACATCCTTGCATGAATAATATGTTACAAGTATTGCAAGTTTCTTCCAATCATGTTTGTGATTAAAAGACAAATTTTAGTACATGGAAACACATTTATTAATGTTTTGACATTGTCATATAAGTTTTAGAAAAGTAAACAAAATTTGGTTAAAAAAATATGTACTTAATTCCCCCGAATTAATATGCTTGCAAACTAGCAAATTTTACTATAATTGTTGTATAAATTATGCATTGGAGAATAATTTAGAATTAACAAACATTGACCATTTGGAGGACAAATTTACGAGGTTGGAAAATATCTTTTCAAAATTGGGGGTCACCATAATATGCACTATATTCAATAATTTGTAATATTTTTTTCCTTGTACACTAGATCATCCAACAAACAATTATGGCTACAATGTCCATTGTCCCTTGTTTGAAAGTTCTTGATTAATATCTTTGTGACTAATCAAAGCGTTGTCTTGTGGCTTTCATATTCAATAAAACACTACATTGCACCTAGTGACCATGAGGCGAAATATTGCTTTCATGCTTATAATATAGTATATAGTTTCTGAAACTACATTTAATACATGTCAAGAAGCATTTTTATCCATTCATGGTGTCCCTTGTCCAAAAATCAAAGAATTGAATTTTTCATTATCATGATTTTAAATGGGAGCATTAACCTTTGGTTTGAAATTTTAATTCTTCAAAACTACTGACACAATGCATTGTGTTATAGAGTTGAAAATAGTAATATGTCATCTTTCAATCAATGTAACTTGAAAGTGAATAGGGATAGGCCAAGTTGATGGGCTTAATCACCTTAGATGGAATAAAAATGCATTGTAATTGTCTTATCAAATTGACATGAGTTCTTTTGATAACTTGTCATCAGTTTTAGAGCATTTGTCAAACTTTGGATGGATGGCATGATGTGTCATGTCTATCCACCAATGTCTGACTCATATCCCTGTTTTGTTAAACACGATGTATACAATGTGTTGATGTTATTTTTTGGGTTCAATTCTTGGTGATAAATTTGTTTTCATGTTTACTTAAGAATAAACTTACTAAGAAATGCATTTCAATGGCATTTATGTATAAAATTATCACAAACTTGTCAAATTAGGTGCCCAGCTAGAAGAGTTCATCCCATTTAGTTCATCGCATCCAAAAAAAGTGAAAAATTGCTTGGCAACTAATACCACCTTGTTGTTTAAAATTATAAATAATTTAAGAATTTAGTCCTAATTAATTAAATGATATGTGCAATATGTGCAATATGTTCAAATATATAATCATTGGCAAGTTAGAAATTTAATAATAAAATACCCATTGAGATCCATAATGAACAATTTAATCCTTAATACATTGTTAAACAAATTATGTATAATGGACATATAATTTAGTATGTAGGCTTATTATTAAAAAATAAACACACATTGAGTTATCAATATTAACCATGACTTGAATATTTTTATTAATATGCCTAGACATTGAGTTGCTATGTTTAAATATTAAATTAAAAATTCATTCTAGAACATTCAAAATTGATGGCAATATTAATCTTTAAATCTTAACCCTTCAAAACTAGAAAAAATCATTAATTAAAAAAATATAGGTGACAAGATAAAATTTTAAAATTAAGATTAAATTCTCAGCCTTTTTTGGCAAGTTTGCATATATTTTGCCGAAGGGAATTAAATTTTACAAAAAATCCTTATATTGGGCTTAGATTTCCCCCATTATAGTCACATTTACAAAGAAAGCTTTGCAACTATTTTGTGCTACTAATGCTCAATGTGATAGTGACTCTAAAGAATGGTGTTTCTTCTAAAATAGATGGTTACCAAAAAATGTGTCACACAAACAAGAATGTGACTACAATGGGTTGATTTAAAGGGGGTTTACTATACTTGTATTATTGCAATGGAAAAATGTTGGGGGATTCTCAATAGAAATTTAGTTAATCATGGACTTTTAAAAAATCTAGAGTTAACATACATTGACTATTTGGAGATGAAAATTTGGAGAAAAACAACTAAATTGATTTAGGGGCCACAATATGATGCAACAATAGATATTAATAATGTTTTGTCTCACTAGATTATCCAAAAAATAGATGTTTTGAATGTAAATTTGTTTCAAAATTATTTAATACTAGAAAACTTGATCATAAACACCAACACAAGTTTAGAATTTAAGTTCATAATTAATAGTTTATTCTAGAAATTTTGTTTATCACTGTTGGTGTTTTATCTCATTTAGAGTACTAATATGATAGAGACAAAAGGAACTTGTGGTCGAGAAAGATGTTGAAAACGGTAGGTAATAACAACAACTACGACAATTATAATTGGTGTTGGAGGCAATGTGCAAACCCACCAATGACCTACATTACTCATCTCAAGAGGTCTAAGTAGCTTAGTAATTACCTTCCAATGCCCTTTCACTCACTTTCTTGTTGAAACCCCTTTAACATGGGCTTTCTTTGTTGAAACAAGCCTAGACATTAGGACTACTATATCCTAGGAGGACAATGTGTCACTCTTCCTATTTCACCCTGGTAGCTCTCTTACAAGAAGTGGACTTAAGACTAATTTGAATCTCTTGACATTGCTTTCACAAGGACAATAAATTGGAGAATTGTATTTTTACCCTTTTACAACCACTTGACATGGGTTAATTCCTTTAAATGCAAAGATGGAAAAAATTTGGTGGCTAAAGAACAATGACCTATGTGAAACATTTTACCTTATGAATTTTCAATTTCTAAAATGTAAGTATTTAAATACTTTCAAAATCAAAACATTAGATAGTCATTCCACTTTTAGGTATGTATAAATTTTGTATTATTATTTTTCAATAATGAAGAACTAGGCACCATGATTCACCTTAAGGAATCAACTTGGTTTAGGTCCATCTAGCATTGTTGAAACAAAAATTTCATTAACTTGGATTTGAAAAAACCACAAATTTGTTTTAATTCTTATATTTGATAGCTAATAAATTTGTGTCCATAACAATTTGGTTGTTAATATTTAATAAATTTATTTTTTAGAAGTAAATTTACTTTCCATTACTTGCAAAGTTTCAATGATAAAAGTTCTTTGATGAATTTGAATTCAATGATGTTAAACCAAAGCTTTTCTTACAATGGTTTAAAACACATTGAACAAGAATATTTTATTTTATTCTATAAATATTTCTTTCCTAATATAATATAATATAATATAATCAAATGTGAACCAAAAATCTCCCTTTACAAAATAGGATAAAGTGTGCACATTTTTTAAAAACATTTTCATGGAATCTACTATGTTTTCAATGTAGAATAATTGATGATTTTTTAAAAAATCATGTGAAGAATTTTAAATAGTGCGGTTCCTGAATATTCCAAAAATCTATGTAGACTTTTCATTTTTTTGTTTTAAAAAAATTTCTGAAAATTATATATTTTTACATATAATACAAAACTTAGTGTCAAAGATGTCAAGGTATTACTACAATAATACTAAATAAAATGTAAATATTAAAATGACATCCATGTACAATAAATTTTGCAATAAACAAAATGGATCATTGTTAAATTCTAAATACAACATCATAATAGTTGCATATTAAGAGACATTGATGTTGAGGATCATGAAATGATTTTAAAAAGACATACAAAGCAAATTTTGATATGATTCATCAAATTGACATGTAATCTGTTTTATGACAACATTTTCATCTTCTATCATCATATTAACATTCAACAATTAATATGTCAATATTAATAGACTTTTTATGGGCTTTCATAAGTGGCAAGTCTTAATAATATTTTATATCCAGATAATAGGAAATCACTAAATTTACTTATAATATACCTTTATTAGGATCTATCATTGACAAGCAAATTTTGAAATGATAATTTTTTTGCTCATCTATCCATATATTAAGTCATGATGATTCAAATTGAATTTTTCATTAATGAAAAAATTTCTCCAAAAAAGACTAATGAAAACATTTAAATTCAATTTAATAATATTTCATGAACACATAGAAGGATTCATTCACTTTTAATTAATAGAAAATTTGACATGCAATTTAGACCTTTTTATATATTAAATATGATAGGGAAATTTGGATTGTCAAACAATCATGTGTCATTTAAATCCCAATATATTATTAGTTAAAGGGACTCCCAAAGTTTGACCCCATTTTGACAATGTTGGAAGGATCACACATTGGGTAGGGTTTAGGGTTTAAGGTTCTACTAATCACAAGAAACCAATCTAGTCTAAAATGTTATTTCAATGATAATATTACTAAATATTTTGATGAAAGAATATCTAAATACAAATTTATTGTTAGTATTAATATGAATTAAATGGAAAAAAATAACATTAATGTGAGGAAAAAGTAGTTTAGGGAAAAATGACCCCTGAACAAACATTTGTACATTTGTAATTATGGTTTGCTCAGAAAACATTTTGAAATTGATGACATCATATGACATCATCTATGTGAAAAAAAAACAGGCGTGACCTAAAGTGTTAGGGGTTTGGTGCTTCAGAATTTTGGTTGATGTCTTGGAAACCATGTAGGGTTTCTCATTCTTTGTTTTTCTTACAAAGTGCACACGTTCTTCTTCATTTTCTTACAAAGTGCACACTCTCTTCTTTGTTTTCTTACAAAGCGTTCTTTTCTTCCTCTCTCTTGCATAGAACTCGACTTAAGTGTTTTGCTTACATAGAACTTGAATAAGTTGCAACCTTTAATGCTTAGGTTTGACATTTTAGTTTTTACTACAAAGAATTCCATATTGGATTTTTTTCAGAGTTTTAAGCAATCAATTTATTTTTCAAAGCTTCCAAATCAAATTGTTTTTTTGGAGCTTTGAACTTCAAGTGTCCTTTTGCAAAGATGCTACAAATTAAACCACAAGGATGACAAAGAGGGTAAGTTCTTCCTCTTCAAGCTTTCTCTTTCTTCTTGTCAAACTTTCTCTTTCCTATCTTGTTTCAAGTTCGACTTCTAAAACGTTTTTTCAATTTTACATCTAGTGAAACTTAAGCTCCAAGATGAAAGTTCCATCTTAATGGTCAATGATTTTCTTAAGTTTTCAATGGTTTTTCATTCTTGGATTTCAACGATGGAACTTTCAAATTTTCTCCTCAATGCTGCATTAGCATGCCTTTAGGATGCACTTGCTACAAAATTATAACACTATGTAGCATTACTTTTCTATTGTTTTTTTTTTCTCTTTGTGATTTCCCCCTGAGTGAATTTGGTGTTTCTTTGTTTCAACATTACACTGTAGAAGACATGTTTTTTCTATTGTGACTATAGAATCTATCCAAGTTAAGGTTTATTGTTTAGGGTACCAAAACTTTCGCTAGGTTTCACATAAATTTGTTGCACATTTCTTTTACTCATGTTCACCATTTGATTTCTGCTATTCACTAACCATCAAATGTGTTTCATGTTTCTTGCACAATAAGCCGAGTCTCAACAAGTTAGAAGCTCAACCATAATGTAAAAACCCCTCAAAACCTCACCCTCTACATATGTAATGCTTAGTTTAGATGTTCATTTCTAGGCAATAATTAAATAAGAAGGGCAAATGGTGGCTGCCAAGTGCCATTTTCATCCACGATGTGGGAAAAATAAGCACTTGGTGACCATTAGGTGCCCTTTCAGTTGACCACAAGGACAAAAAGGACTTGGTAGCCACCAGGTGCTTTAAAATTCTAAAAAGACAAAAAAATTGCACCTTGTGGCTGCAAGGTGAAATTCATGTCAACGACAAGTAAAACAAAACATTGGGTGGCCACCATGTTCCCCAAAAATCAGCAAATAGGAAAAAAAGGCTTGGTGGCCACCAAGTGCTTACGTAGTTTTTATAAAAAAAAAAGACATGGTTGTCGCTAGGTGCATTCCTCATCCATGACAAGAAAAAAACACACTTGGTGGCCACCAAGTGTGCCTCTAGTTGATTACAATGAGAGGAAAGACATGGTGGCCACTAGGTCCTCATATAGTTCAAAAAAAGAGAAAACAACTTGGTGGCCACCAAGTGCACCTCTTTTCAAATATGAAGAGAAAAATGACCTTGTGGCCACCAAGTTCCTTTATATTCCAAGAAGAGGAAAAAAAAACTTAGTGATTACTAGGTGCCATTCTTGTTGAAGATGAGAAATAAAACTACTTGGTGGCCATTAAGTGCACTTCATCTTGATTCAGACAAGAAAAAAGACCTAGTGGCCACCAAGTGCACTTCCCTTCAATTATGAGTCTAAAGGGCACCAAGTCCCTTTATATTTCAATAAGAGAAAAAAATGAACCTAGTGCACACCAAGTGCCATTTCTATTGAACACGGGAAAAAAAACACCTAGTGGCCACTAGATACACCTTTAATCGATTAAGAGGAGAAAACGACCTAGTGGCCATCAGGTCCCCTTAAATTCGAAGATGAGAAAAAAAAGAACTTGGTGGCCATTAGGTAAGATTATAATCCAAGATGAAAAACAAAACATTTGGTGGCCACCAAGTGCCCCGCAACTCAATTACAAAAAATAAATAAATTTGGTGGCCACCACATGTTCTTCCATTCAGTACTGAGCAGAAAAAAGACCTAGTGGCCACTAAGTGCAATTCTTGTCGAAGAGCATTTTTGTTCTCTAGAAATGTCTTACATAATTCCACGTCTATATTTGGTCCGTAGCCTAGCATCACAATGTCTACAATTATTTGGATCAAATTTGGCTCAAAACACAAATTTCTATACATGCTTCCAAAGTGTTTGATCATGAGTTTTACATGTAAAATTCGCATTTCTTGTCAATAAACCTGACAAGCCAATTTTCCATAAAAACCTTGACATTTTCTTTTCTACATTTCCTTGCACTCACATTGGCAACACGTTGCTCGTAGACAATACACCATACAAAAACATATTTAACGAGTGTATCGTGACATTTTTTTGGAGTTGTTTGATGATGTTCGTGGGGAAGATCAATATTTGTTGGGGTCTATTTTCCCTTGGAAAATCTTCATTTGTCCAGATATGGTGTTCTCACCTTTTTTGAACATAATTCCTTTGGTAGTAATAGATGTATTGATCAAGATAATCCAGGATTTTTTAAAATGTCATTTGCAAAATGTAGTCATACTTGCTAACCTACATTTTGTAATAGTGCAAAATTGAAATCGAAACAAAAAATACCTTAGCAATTGCTCATCTTCAAAATTTTCTTGTTTGAATATCTCCAAAATTTCCTTTTGAAAAAAATTATTAAAATTATTTAATTTTATTGCTTGAATGTTGCTTGTACTCTTTATCTTTAAAGCATTTGGTTTTGGCGTGGTGGCCCTTGGGTTGAACTTCGCATTCATGCAACCATCTGGTGACTACCTAATGTTCTCCCTCATCTACTTAGTGGTTGCTAGGTTGTGATAGGTGTGTTTTCAATCCATGTTATTATCAAATTCTTAATCAAAATTATCCTTCTATATGTTAGATATCAATTGAATTCTTGTAAACCCTATGTTGGACTAACATTTTCTTACGACAAGGATGGAGGCTTCTATTCATTCTTGAATTTCTCTTTGCTCTAACCTTTCTTCTTTTTGGTAGGTGCATGGTGTTTTTATTTTTTCCAAGGAAGCGGATTCGAATTTTTCGACCTCAATTTGGCACAACCAAAAAGGTTTTCATTCTCAGTGTCAATGATGCCTTCTATTACTTTCTAAATTGTGCCCTTCTTCAAGGGAATCAATGAAAAATTGGGAAGAATTTAGATGTAATCAAGTTGGAAATTTGTGTTGGATACAACATTTCCTTTCTCGAGCATTTGAACATTTTTACATTGCTATTTAGTCATGTATGTTGTTAAAAGATGTCCTTGAAAATCTACCTTTGTTGATGCCCAAAACTCTCATCAATCAATTTGTGTTTATTTGGGGATGCAAACAATGCATTACAACAACGGGTCAGTTCACACACTTCGTTTATTACTATTTGAAGGACTTGGATCAAGTTCATTTTGCATGCAGAGGTTTGCCTTATGGGGACAAGAATCAAACATTGTTCATTAATGATGAATCTAGCAAGGCCCTTCAAAATCCAAAATGGAGTGGACTTTTCCTTAAACCATTTAAAGGACATGAATTATCCAAAAACAAGGTGCAATGGTTAAACCTTGCATTTCTATTGTGCATGTCGTTAAAGGGTTTGCCCTTTGCAAAGATGATTTATGCCCATTTTGCAATTTTCAAGGTTGCCATTCAGTTTTTAATATCTGTTTTATTATTGGTTCAAGTAATATGAAGGAAGTTCGAATAGGGATCCAACAATAATGCAACTTTCTTTAGGTGACATCCTAAGTAAACATTTCCCTTCCTTGTTTTAATTATGTTTTCCATGTCTTTCATTTCACGTTGGTTCAATTATTTTTTTTTATTTTATATTTTGTAAGTTTGAGGTTTGTAATTTGGAGAAATTTCAATTATTCATTTTTGTTTGCGGTGGATTCTATTCTTTGTTTACGCAAAAGCATTTGTAGTTTAAACTAGTAGAAAATCATGTTATCAACTAGGTTTTCTATTTTGAGTGGCGAAGGATTTAGTTGCATATTTGACTCTTGGTCTAAAAGGTTAAACGATTCTTCAATTTTTGGTTGCTTGTAGAATTGAATTTTAATTTCAATAGTTTACATTCCGAATTCCTATATGGATGGAGACATAATTTTTGATACTCAATGTATTTGTATGAAATTAATAAATTGATAATCATTGTTTCTTCATGCACTTGAGGTTTACTTTGGTCGATACTCTGCAAAATTCAATGACATAAATTTAGTAGACAATTCAAATTGTGTTTTTTAATTTTGCCACTGAATTGGTTACTAAATGTTTTGTTGATTTTGGTGGGCACCATGAAAACTTGATGATGTTATGCAATGCTTTAGTTATGCACCCTTCTTTTTAAGGTCTTTTAGTTCTTAAATTTTGGTGGCCATTAGGTTTATCTATTATCATGTATGTTAATTATTTTGATGGTGAAATTTGTTCTTATGAAAAATTGTCATTTCAACACTAATTGTTCTTTTGAAATTTTGTTTTTTTTGGGTGCCCACTAGGTTTAATTTATTGTTTTATTTATCTCTAAACTCTCAAAATTGATTTTTTTTATTTTCAGACTTTTTCAAAGTTTGAAATGAATTAAAGATTTTACTTGGGGATTTTTCCAAATCCCTTTTAATGTTGTTCAGTCCTCCATATTCATTCTTTATCACTAGATGACCACCATATATTGGCTTAATTCCATGTTTTTCTTTTGTGATCTACACAATTTTTATATTGGCGCTCTTTCATGAATCTTTTGATCACTACCAAATAATGATACTATGCATTGGACTTGTTGGCCACTGAGATCAATTTATAATTTTGGAATTTTTATCTATCCAAATTCTTTTAAGTTATTTTCGGATTTTTTCAAAGTCCAAAATTAATTAAATACATGTTATGATTTGAAATTGATCATTTTTCAAAAAAAAATGTAGAATCTAGCAAAATTTGTACTTTTTAAAAATTTCAAATATACTCAAAAAGAGTTCACACAAGTAATGTAATTTATTGGGGGAGTTTTCAATATTTTTAAGAAGATGTTACAAAAACAATCCATTAAAAAATCTTTTAAAACTATGAAAAAATCAAAATGTTTTATTGTATTACAATCCTAAATTATTGTATTTCCACTAAAATTACTATGAAAGTTTGAAATAGATTTATAAACTAAGAATTATGGAGTACAAGTTATGAATAATTAAGTTTATTTATAAATTATTCCACTTCTTTAATTAATGTATTAATAGAATAATTACAAATATCTTTGTGTAATTCATTTTGATTACTCAAAACTCTTATTAACAAATGTAAAAATTAATTTTATATAAATAATTTTATTTTAAATAAGTGATTAAATTTAATAAATCAAATAATTTATGTAATTTAATTAACATAATTACAATAATCACCTCAAATAATGGTTTTACAATAATATTATGATTAAAATATTAATCATAATTTAAAATAAAAATTATGAATATTAAGTTAAATGATAATTTATATAGTTAATATAATTAATTTATAACTATTATAATTATAGTGCTTTTACAATTATGTTACATTAATTGTAATAATTAATTTTATTATCATTAATAGATTTTCTCTATGATATAATAATAATAATAATTCTTTAAAATACAATAATTATACATCACCCCTCATATATACAATGCATATGTTTATTTTAATATCCACCATACATATTATACACCATTATAAATCCATACACCTTGGAATACTCAAAATGCACTTTGAATACACATAGGGTTGCAATTGATTTGACTAGATTTGTTACTAATGGAACATAAATGGGTATTCTTGGATAAAAACCATGTTAAAATTTCTTTAAATCGAAGAATGAGGAAAACATTAGTTGTAAAGTAATTGTAATGTAGTTACAAGCACAACCAAATGACAAATAGTTGCAAGTAGTCACAAATTGATTAGTTACAAAAACTTAGTTTTCTTCTAGAGTGAAAGTCTAATTGTCGGTTGGCTAAATGCTCTTGTTAACTTAATTTACCATGTACTCATTTGTGTTTTGTGCTTACCAAATTAAATAATCCAATTGCATGTTTTTCCCCATTATCATATTTGAACTGAAAAGTTCCCATGAGTACCCATGAACTTTCAGTTCATGACATACATTTTTGGTGGTGTAAGAAAAGCTTGAAACATGTTTGGAATACTAATTGTGCAAAGCTCAAGGCAACAAGTCATGTTATATGTGCAGCCATGGTAAAGAATTATGGAGACACTTTTGTTTTTAGTTGATTTCTTTTGACTTCAACTAAAAAGAAAAAACTACATATTTTTGTAGAATACATGGACACAATGGAGGTAAAGTGGCTTATGTCCTTTGTGGCTATTGGTATTTTCATGAGTGGACGTGGTTTGCACTATTGGGAGGTGGAAATTCACCCTGCTAGATACTCTACTGCCTTGTGTTTATGAGAAGCTCAAAGTCCACAAATCTCTAGAATTTATACAAAATTCATAAAAGTCCTTAAGACCAAAATGTCTCTAGAATTTATATACAACTCCAAAAGTTGCAAAAGTTGTTTTGCCTATAAAGACATGCACACATGCACCAAGGGTGCAAAATTGAACGAATTTCACAAGTATTCTCAAGTGTTCAAGCTTTTCAGTTCCTTTGTTGTCTAGCAAGAAAATGAAACCCCCCCCCCCCCCCCCCCCCCCATTCAACAACAACCTCTCTAGTGTCTTTAAGTTAAATTTCACCAAATTCTACTTCTAGTTTTTTGTTATGGTAATGCCTAGTGTAGACCTTGTCCTAAGCTTTCCTTTGTTTCCTATATTCCATTCTAATGATGAAATCAAATATGAAACCTTTATAACATTATTGTGAAGTCATGCATCTCAATTCTTTTTGGTTGTTGAATTGAAGATTTGTTGCTGACATAGCCTCCTTATAATAGCACATAAAAATTCGATTTGCATTCACCCTACAAGTGTATTACAAAGCATTTGAATGAATTTTAATTTCATTAGATAACATGATGGACAATGCCAACTAACCTATTGCACATTAGTTATAAACACTTTGATATTTTTACCTTCCAACAAGACACCAAAACTACATGGTGAGCCAAATGTGCAAACATAAGTACCTTTGATTAATGTCAAGGCTAGAATGTTATATTATGAGCATGTGAGCATGATAGAATATTTTTAACATCTTTTGATGACGTGGATGGAATATGCCAAGAATATTCTTTGCCACATTGGACATAATCTTTGCTGATGTGGTAGAATAATATGGATGGATGAACAATAAATGAACTTTTTGGATGAAAAATGTTTGGACAACACATGTTTATGACCAAAGATTTAAAGGACTAGGCATTCACTCCAAGTCTACAGTACTTCAGTGGGCTACAATTAACTTTCCCCTTATCAACCCAAATAGGGTATGTCTCAAGATAATGAAAGTGTTTTTTGTAACAAAGTACTTATGACAAGCACTAACAAATCAAAAGGAGAATATGATATTGATTTCAATGTGTTGTTCCCATATGTGAATTCAAATCTTCTTCAATGCAAATTACTTAAACCCAAATATTTTGTTCAAAAGTGTTTTGTACAAGTTTTATATATTTGGGCCAAAGGGATACGAATTTGAAGTATATTTTTGGAATCCCAACATCAACACCCTTTAAAGTTCTAGACCTTTTAGTGTTGAATCATAGAGCTTCATGCTAAAAGACAACTTTTATTTTAAATTTTTTTTTGTGATCTTCAAAATATGACAACATATTTTGAATAAAAATGCCAAAAAATGAAGGGAAAGGTTGTAAGAATTTTTTTTTTTTGACAAAAACTACTTTAATCAATGTTACCACATTAATTTCAAACAATTATTGTAAAAAATATAAAGAAAAAAATTGTGGTCGTTGTTTGCCATGATTAGTAGACTATTAGTATTATATTTTAGTGAATATTTAATCCATGAGCTTTCATAGTGCACATTTACAACCACACATTTTCTATGTTGTGAACATTATGTGCAAGATTTCATTTTTTGAGTTCCTTGATCTCTTGCAAAAGACAAACAAACATGTCTTGTCGAACTCCTAAAGATTTAGACTTGTACCCTGAGGTTGGAAAGAAAGAGATGAAGTTTATCGATGTTGAATACCAAGTACATGTGGGATATTGGGCAAGGAAAAATGACTTGCAAGATTACAAAATTTATGTAATAATGATTTACATGTTTGATGAAAACTTTCTTAATAACATATGATAGGCTCCAAGAGACAATCCATGGCTAGTACATCTAATAAATTGGAATTATAGAACTCGATTATTGAGATAGACCGATTACCAACTTGGATTTGTTTCCTATAATAAGTATGCACTTGAGGCCGTAATCAGAAAACAAATGGTCAGAAAACCAAACTAACCCGGAGGAGGATACTTATGAATCACCACAACTTGTTTATTGCAAAGAAGAAGACACATTTGACGCACCCCCAAGCTCCTTGATGGACTGAACTGCGAGTCCAAAGATGAAGACAACGGAAAGAGAAGGAGTTGGGGTGCGCTCCCTGGTTCACAACACTTCGAGAGTAGAGGGTTGTGCTGGAGCTCTGGGATGAGGACTAGGAAGATTGATAAGCAAATCAATTACTCAAATGAATCTGCACAAACCAAACAATAAGTTGGTTAGTGCATAATTGGAGCACTTTGGTGCATGGATAAGCCACAAGCAAACACGGATTCACAAAACTCACCATGGCCCAAACTTGGGGGAAGCCACCTTCCCCTTATAGTATTCTTGTGCTTGGCAACATGGCCAACACCCAAATGTTAAGACTCCCAAGTGGGAGTCCCAAAAATTTCAAAATTAGAACTCCCACAACTTTGGATGCCCATAACTTTGTGTGTAGACCTTCAATTAAGGTGAGTTATGAAGCAAAGTTGTAGCCCTTGTTGAAAGCTTTCCAATAGCATGTTGCACGCTACCTACACGTAAGGAAATCGGGGCAATTTATGACTTTTAATGGTCGGGAGTCAAATTGACAATTTGATTCCCAACCCTTCTTTTGGCCATGACTTGTGTTTTAAGTACCCAAATGGGTCATGTGAGCCCACTTTAGACATCTACGTTTGAAAAAAATTCCAAATTATATATGGAACTTTCAATCCAATTGGTTTTGGCCCCTGTAATTGTTCTTTCAAAATTCGAAAATCCATCTAAACTCCAATTCCCAAAGTGGGAGCTCACTTAGGAGTGTGGAGGTTCATTCCCTCACATTCTTTCACACTCTTGGGATCATGAAATGTGACTCCTAGGTTTCACTTTTGGCTTGCACCTTCACAAGCCTTTACCTTGGTGGCAAACCCAAGGCTAGGGTTGCAACACATTGGTGCCAATTGTCGCCACCCCACTTTGAGGCGAGTGTGAGGATGAGACTCACACTCCCAAAAATAGGAACTTAGAGTCCTCCGCGATTCCCAAACCTTCAGAGCTCGATTGTAGGGGTCAAAACACCTCGCCTTGAGGTTTTCTTTATATCGTTGGAAAGGTTTTGAAATGTAGATGTCAAAAATGGCCTTGCATGAGCCATTTAGACATCTGCAACACAAGTTATGGTCGAAAGAAGGGCCAGGAGTCAAAATGCCAATTTGACTCCCAACCACTAAAAGTCGGGAATTGACCCGACCCTGGTGTGTGCAGGTGGATTGCAACACACCTTTGGAAAACTCTTGAGGAGAGCTACAAGTTTGCTTTAGACCTCATCCCAATCAGAGGTTTGAGTCGGGAGTTATGAGATCCCAAAGTCCCAAGAGTCCAATCCGAGATAGTTTCGGGACTCCTCCTTGGGAGTCTCGGGACTAAAAGTCATTCAGATGCGGGTGCAACAAAGCAATGTAGAGAATACTAAATGGGGGAAGGTGGTGGCTTCCCCCGAGTCTGAGTTGTGGTGAATCAAGTGAGTCCGTGTTGCCCGTGGCTTGTCCCAACACCAAGAGTGTTTTCGAAGGTGAACTAACCAACTTGTGGTTGGTTTTGATGCAGGACCGAGTAACTAAATAAGTTGTCCCTCTTCCTAGTCTAATCCCGGAGCTTTTAGCATGCCCCTCTCACCCCTTTTAGTGTTGGAAGCTAGGAGCGGCACCAAGTTCCAACTACTTCCACTCTTTAACATAGTTGGACTCTTTTGAGTCCAACAAGGAATTTGGGGGCGCGTCACCAATGGTGAGAACTAAAATTGAGGCTACAATTCCAATGCCAGAATCTTGGAGTGATAGTGACAAAAACACGCTAGAAGACATGGTGGAGTCATCCTGGGAGTGCATAATGAAATAATTTCAAATCTTTAGGGCTCTCTTCCTTATTATAAAAGAAGAGGGTGATAAATATTTAGAGGTAGAAAACATTGTTATAAGTTATGCCATGTAATGATTGAAGATGAATGAAAAGATGATTTTTGAATTGTGTAAGATTTCTTTGGGTTTGTAATTATGTTTTTTTATCTTTCGTGCATGTGAGTTGAACAAGACTAACTGCTAGTTTTTATGAACCTAGACCATTGAAAGAAACACACACATTTTCCTTCAATAGTCGTTAAGTACACATTTTCCTTCAATGTATGTGTACACATTTTAGAATACATTCAGTTTGGGCTTCGAAAGGAAGTGGAAACCTTAAACCCTTCCCAAAATAAATAAAAATGAAAAAAAACACAAAGACATTTTGGTTTATTTGACAACTTGAAGTCAATTTGATATTGTCGCAACCCCACTTTTTGGAAGAGTGTGAGGATGACACTCACACTCCCAAAATGGGGACTTGGGAGTCCTCAAGGACTACTGAAACTTCAGAATTCAATTGCAGGGGTCAAAACACCTTACTTTGAAGCATTCCTTATATCATTGGAAAGTTATCAAAATGTAGATGTCAAAAATGGCCTTGCATGAGCCATTTGGACATCTGCATCACAAAAAGAAAGGTCGGGAGTCAAACTATCAGTTTGACTCCCGACCACTAGAAGTTGGGAATTGACCCGACCCCGGTGTGTGCAGGTGGAATGCGACACGTTGTTGGAAAGCCCTCAAGGAGAGCTACGAGTTTGCTTCAGACCTCATCCCAATCGGAGGTTTGAGCAAAGAGTTATGAATTCGCAAAGTCCTGGGAGTACAAACCGGAACAATTTCGGGACTCTTCCTTGGGAGTCCTGGGACAAAAAGCCATTCAGATGTAGGTGCTGCAGAGAGACGTAGAGAATACTATGTGGGGGAAGGTAGTGGCTTCCCTCGAGTCTAGGCTGTGGTGAGTTTTGTGAGTCCAGGGTTGCCCGTGGCTTGTCCTAGCATTAAAGGTGCTCCAAAATGTGAACTAACCAACTTGTTGGTTGGTTTGATGCAAGTTCAAGTAAGTAACTAAAGCTTGTCCCTCTTCCTAATCCCATCTCGGAGCTTCAACACGCCCTTCTACCCCTTTTAATGCTGAGAGTTAGGAACGTGCCTCGAGTTCCAAACAATTCCATTATTTGACTGACTTGGACCCAACTTAGGTCCAACAAGGAACTTGGGAGTGCGTCATATATAAAAACTAAAAATAATTCCATTTGTTTCAAAAGTTGGAAAAACCTTCTTTAAAAAAACAAACAACCATAAAAAACACATCAATGCAAGTAGCCCTTCTCAATTCATGATGTTGGGGTTCAATTTGAAAGTAAGGTAGACATATTATAATTCTATTTAATTTAGACTTTGAATTCTTGATATTGTAGGGGGTAGGCAATTGCAATGAGGTTACAAATGACAGAAATCAAAATGCAAAGAACTATTATCCTCAATATCCTAGCAGAGAAAATATGTTGGGAGAGATATTTGAAGATACAATATTTGAAGAGTTTTTTAACCCCCAAGAAAACCTCCAAAAAAGTGAGGAGAATATGCTTGCAAAAGATAATGGTGAAAGTATTACAAATACATTATGATGTAGACATTCAAGTGTAGTCAAACACTTGATAAAACAATTTGTAGACAATTTTAATCTCAATGTTTTTAAAGAAAAAAAGGTTGCAAAATTTTTAAAAATGGAAAATGATGAATTATTCACAAATGGTGTGGTGTTGATTATTTTAAATGATGAGTTTGAATTAGAGGATGGACTAGCTTATAGTGAAGAAGATGAGTACGAAATGGCAATCATGATTGATTGCAACATCCAAAAGTTCAAAAAGACGAACAATGTATTGAATATATGATGTAAATAGGAGAATGTTTTGAAAGGTTAGCATGGAACCAACTGAAAGTTTTACAATCTAATTGTCCTATAGGCCCAAAAAATTGGAGGTGAAGCTAAGCCCAAGAATTCTTTCACATGGTGGACCAAGATTTAGTTGTTTTAAAAGGAACCCCATTCTACAAACTTAGAGGATACAGTTTGTGGTTCACCTTTAATTTCATCTTAAGATAGGGAAATCAATCACAATGTAATGTAGGAAAAGAAATTTGATGCTAGGCATCTATTCACAACTACAAGAGGATAATATTGAGCAAAGAATATTTGCAAACATCCACTAATGTAATAGCAAAAGGCATTGCACAATCACATAAATTCTTTCAAATTTTCATATAAGTCCATGACACATTTGCATGAAATTTACTATTAGAAAGAACTTGGCGTTGGATTCATGGACAATAAAATAGTTGTGATGAAGTATAGAAGTATGTTCAACAACAGACATCATTTGGGTTTAACCAAAATTTGATAGTTTAATATTTATTTGTATATTTTCATGATTAATAGTCAAACACTATTAGTCACCATGGGAGCCTCACAATTTGTAAACTTTATTCATTTGAAGTTGGCCACAACATTGTCATTATAAAATGCAATTAACTTCTCTTAGAAGGTTTCATGAGGATATAGTCTTCACATAAGGGATGAGAAGGAATAAATATAACCAAATTACATTCACAATTTTCATGTCAAAGATCAAAAAAAATAGATTGAGGAAGAAGGGATAACTGGAGCTCAAAAAAAAGTGAAAGAATGTGAAAATCAATTAAATGATTTATTAAGCACAAGTCTTATGCCTAATGAAACAAGGCAAAAAAGAAATTATACTTATCAAAAATACCATTTGGGAATTTATTTATTGAAAATTCATGATTGTTTATTTAAAATAAATTCGAAGAGGGTTGATCCTTTTGCATTTAGGATCAACCCTCCTCTTCGAAGTAAATATTCCTATTTAACATAAGATTGACTAGTTGGACATGAGGAATGATAAAATGTGCATTTTGAGATCACTCTAAGTCCATACAAGCCATAAGCATGAACAAGTGCAAAGCAATTCATGAAAGTGTTACATTGTGGATCTTATATCACATGAAGGATTGCTCCAATGTGCTTAAGTGGGACTAGACACAAAACTAATAAACAAAAGGAAGAAGAAACATAATCCTCCTAAAAAATAAGAAGACATTCGCTCAAGTCCATGAATAGCAAGCATGAGAGATTTAGCTTTTTCAATATATAAAAGTTGGAAAGGGCAAATAAGTTTTATTTTCATTCAATTGCAGTTGGAGAAAATGGGTTTAGACATTCTATGAACAAAGGTACCAATTGATGCACATATCAACATGAAAACAATTCGGAAATTTTTTGGAAAACAAACAAAAAAAGCTCTCCATCCAACCAAAGGATAACATAGAAATCCAAGTCATCCACCTTCGAGCTTAAACAAAGGATGTGCAAGTAGAAGTTATGCATTTGAAGCCAAATCGCCTATGTATGCAAGAATAGTTAAATCAATGCTTTAACTCTTAAAAGATGGATCCGGGGAGTCTACATCAACCAAAGTTACCGCTTGAACCTCCACATATGAAGGCAACATTGGGCTAACATGTGGACTAGGAAAGAAGTCCTTGCGTGCAAAGCAGGGCATGGTTATAAATCCAAGGGGAGAGGGCAAGTTTTTGCGAGGAAAAAGAAAGGCATAAATCGATACAAACAATTGAAAGGAATGCATGAATATGAAATGAAAACAACCAAAACTTATTCACAATCCAAAACCCTTTTAGCTCTCTTCTTAGGTGGCGAGTTTGGATCCAAAGAGTAACCCAACTTCTCACTTTGTTGGAGTTCAACTTCTTTCACCAATGGAAATATTGCCTCACAAAAGGCTATAGGGTCTACCTCCATTGCCAGGACATGCCTTCTAATTGCCTCACACACTCGGACAATGTTGCATGCAAAAGACTCCTTGGTGTCAACTTATTACAAATATTGGAAAGTTGAACAATAAAAACATATTGAATAGTGATGGGGCTCACTTATAGCTAAGCCTAGATGGACAACGAAAAAGTCTAGAGGAGAATAGACTTCCACAAAGGCCTGTAGAATGAAGGCATGAATCTCTTTGGCATTTCTAAATGGTACACTTGAGGTTGAAACGACCATCAAATCTGTCGCAACCCTACTTTGGCCAAGTGTGGGGGTGAAGCCCAACACTTGGAAAAAGTGAGGATTTGGAGCCCTCCGGGACTCCCGAATGTTCAGAGCTCGACAGTAAGGCCCAAAACACCTCGCATTGAAGTGTTTTTGGTGTCATTGAAAAGGTCTTGAAGCGTAAATACCGAAAATGGCCTCGCATTGCTCATTTGGACATCTGTCGCCTAAGTTATGGGCAAAAGAAAGGCCGGGAGTCAAACTGGCAATTTGACTCCTGACAACTAAAAGTCGGGAATCGACCTTTTTCCGACCTCCTAATTGAGAGTGCGATACGCCGTTGGAAAGATCTCAACGAGGGCTACAAGTTTGGTTTAGACCTTGTTGCAATC